>Ga0153916_10003251_pt1 | contig 12076 bp, 12 predicted proteins | sample Opewatmetagenome_FD_109642 | JGI IMG/M metagenome (GOLD analysis project Ga0153916, IMG submission 109642) | Freshwater wetland microbial communities from Ohio, USA - Open water 3 Core 3 Depth 4 metaG | ecosystem: Environmental > Aquatic > Freshwater > Wetlands | place: USA: Ohio, Lake Erie...
CCGCCATCCGGGGATGGGGGATGATCAGATCGGGAGTGTCTAAAATCGTGTCTTCGGCCAAGAGGATGTCGAGGTCTATGGGCCGGGGCCCATTCACGACTGTTCGTGTCCTGCCCATTTTTATTTCAATGGATTGAAGAAGGGCGAGCAGGGCCCTCGGTGCAAGGGCTGTCTCGACCTCGAGAGCTTGATTGACATACCAAGGTTGAAGGGCATGGCCGACCGGCTGGGTCTGGTAGAGAGAGGAAGACCTGAGAATTTTGACGCCAGAGTTCTTGAGCAAGCGCATAGCCCGCTTTAGGTTCCTCTTTTTGTCTCCTAGATTGCTGCCAAGGCTGAGAAAATATTTCATGAATTCCCAGGCCGGTCAAGCATGGAGAAGCCCGAATCTTCTGAAGACTCGGAGCACGGCGAACGTCATCCAAAGATGGTCTTCCATAGTCGCTTTGTCCGCATCCGATTCCCAAAAGCCAAGGCGATCTTGTTTTGAGAGAAGCCAATTGAGGGACCGGAAGATCATGGGTTGGTTCGCCGGGAATCCGATTTTGGACAGGGAATCGAGGCAGCTCAAGATGTTGGTCGTCCAGAACGGATAGCTCAGCTCTTCCCAGTGGGACGCCGACCTCCTATCTTGATAGCAATCCTCCTGAAAAAAACGGCTCAGAACGAGCTCGCCTGCCTTTTGGCATTCCTTGCTTCTCCGCCAGGTCGTTGATTCGGCCAGGGCCCGAAGGACCATCCCGGTGATGAAATGAGAAAAAGGCTTGGACCGGTCGGGCTTAAAAGGCTTCTTCTGGCTCCCGGAAGGCTGTCGATAGCGCCGTTCGACCTGGTCTTTGCCGATCGTCCGGCACGGGATGGCCCAGCCTCCGTCTTTCTGTCGGTTCTTCAAAATCCAGCGGAAGCCTTTCTGGACTCGCGCATCTTGGTCTAAGCCATACCGGCAGAGGATTTCGAGAGTCAAGGCATGAAACCCGGGAGAATACTCGTTGAATGCCGTCGCCCGGAAATCCCCCTCGGCCGTCTGGGATGAAAACAAGTAATGGAGCGAGTTCCGGACCTGATCGTTATCCAGCCGGCATCCATAGTCATGGAGCTTGAAAGCATTTTTTAGGGTTTCGATCAAAAATTCCGGGCTGTTTTCTGGCCCGAAGACCTTGACCCTATCCTTAGCCCAGCTGCCGTCTTCCCGTTGTCCGGCCAGGATCCTGAGCCGCGTGCCGAACTTACAGAGATTCTTGAATTCCCTGTCCACCGGGACTTCAAGGATGTCCTTCTTCAGCCAGTACAAAATCGGAAGATTGCCCCTGGACAGGAGGAATTCGACGGCCTTATGCAGGCGGGGATGATCGGGAGCCATGGGATCGTCGTATTTTATTTTAAGACAATCAGATAACCGTGTCAATCCGCCAGCCGGACGGATGGGCGGATATAATTTCTTATACAGTCGAACAAAATTTTTGTATGATGATACAGACAGGAGGTCAGAGAGCGATGAGTAAAAAATGGAGCTGGCGCCTCACGATGTCCCTGGCCTTGGTCGGGGCATCGTTCGTTGTCTATTCGATTCATTATCTTGTTTTTCGCGACCTTCACCATATCTTTTTGTACTTGATCGGTGACATCGGGTTCCTCTTCATCAACGTTCTGGTCGTCACCCTGTTGATCGAACAACTGCTGAGCCGCAGGGAGAAACAGGCTATGATGAAGAAAATGAACATGGTGATTGGGACGTTTTTCAGCGAAGTCGGGCTCGAACTTCTGAAAAAATTTCCCGTCTTCGTTGAAAACGCCTCCGGTTTATCCTCCCGTCTCGAAATTCAACCCCGTTGGCAGAAGAAAGATTTCCTCCAGGCCAGCCAGGCCGCCAGAGATTTTTCCTATAAGATCCGGGTTTTGCCCTCGGACCTCAGGGAACTTCGTTCGGTCCTCGTCTACCGCCGTTCTTTTCTTCTCCGCCTCCTGGAGAATCCCAACCTTCTCGAACACGACCGGTTCACGGACCTTCTCTGGGCCGTGTTTCACCTGACTGAGGAACTGGAGATGCGGGGAGAAAGCCTGGAAAACCTTCCGGAATCGGACTACCAGCATATGGCCGGGGACGTCAAGAGGGCGTATACTCAGATCGCCAGTGAATGGCTGGCCTACACTCGGCATCTCAAGGAGAGTTATCCCTTTCTATTTTCGCTGGCGGCGCGCATCAATCCGTTCAGCCCTAATCCCTCACCGGTGGTGAATTGATCGTCCGGTAGCTGATCCAACGATCAGGTCGGACGGAACGTAAACCTAATCCATTCTCCGAGCTCGTCCCTGACTTTTCTAAAGGTGGCCAGCTTTTCTTCTTCCGTCCCTTCGGATTGCGACGGATCTTCAAAGCTTTGATGCAAGCGAGCCCTGCCGCCAGGAAAGAATGGGCAGACCTCGCGCGCATGGTCGCAGACGGTTATGACATAATCAAAATCTTTATTGAGAAATAGATCTACATTCTTAGGACGTTGCCCGGAGATATCAATCCCGACTTCTTTCATGACTCGGACGGCCAGAGGATCCAAGATGCCGGGCTCTATTCCCGCGCTGTAGGCTTCATAATTCTCTCCGTAGAAATGGCGGAGCCATCCTTCTGCCATTTGTGAGCGGATGGAATTATGAGCGCAGAGGAATAAAACGTTTGCTTTCATCGGTTTAACTCCTAAAAAGCTTCAGGAGGATGTTCGCTTCATCCTGGCTGGCCGGGAAAAATTATATTTGGGGTTGTATCAGAGGCAGCCAGACTCTAAATGTGCTTCCCCTCCCGAGCGTGCTTTCGACTTGGATTTTTCCGCCGTGAAGCTGGACGATATGTTTGGCGATGGACAGCCCCAGGCCTGTCCCTCCGAGCTGTCTGGATCGGGATTTATCGGCCACGTAAAACCGTTCAAAGATGCGAGGAAGGTGCTCTTCGGAGATGCCGATACCCGTATCTCGGACCTCGATGACAAGAGTCTGGGCTTCCATGATCACGCCGATGCTTATTTCTCCGCGGTCCGTGTATCGGACGGCATTGTCCACGAGATTCAACAGCAGTTGCTCAATCTGAAAAGGATCGGCCTTGATTGGAGGAATGTCCGCTCCTGCAGAGAGTCTGGAAGTCAAACCTTTGGCCATGATTTTGGGCCTATAAATTTGAAGAACGACTTCGGCAACGTGCTTGATATCGACATCCTGGATGTTCAGCTTAGTTCCTTTATCCTCGAGCTCGGAGAGGTTCAAAAGGTCGGCGACAAGGAGATTCAATCTATCTGCATGCCTTTTCAGAATATCCATCGCCATCCTGTTGAGGCCGCCTTTCTCATCCTCCAGTGTTTCAACCGCTCCGAGGATCGCCGACAAAGGGGTCCTCAGCTCATGGGAGGCATTGACGATAAAATCCTTTTTCATTTCCTCGACTTTTCTCGTTTGAGACAAATCGGTGAAGGTCAGGATGATACCCTCCTGGAGGCGGAGATAGCTCGCTGTACAGAAAAAAACTTGCTCTTCCAGGCGGATTTCCTGGCTCAGACCGCGGCGCTCGTCCTTGGCACGTTTGACCAGATCCTGAATTTGAGGGCTTCTTAAAAGCTCCCAGATGAACTTTCCTTCGGCAGAAATATGAGGAACGAGTTTTTTGAAGGCTTCATTGGCCAGGCTGACCTTGCCGTCTTTGTCTAAAACCGCCAGCCCCTCCCCCATGGAGGCCAGGATATTGGACAGTTCTTCCTTTTGCAGGGACAAGTCTGAGATGAGCCGGGCGGTTCGGCCAATCATCGAGTTGAAGCTTTCCGCGAGCTCCTTAAATTCATCCCTATTCCGGATCCGCACCCGGACATCGAAATCGCCGGCGGCCACTTGGCGCGAGGCCTTGGTCAACCTGTCGATCGGCCTTGTCAAATGCAGAGAAAACCAAAGGGCCGCCAGAAGGGCCAGGGCGGCCATGAAAATAACCGAACGGCCAACCGTCACACGGAGGCCGTGGAGAAGGGCCTGGATATTTTTCATAAAGAAACTCAATCGAAGGGCTGCCTGAATGCGGCCGTTCTTCTCCATGGGCAGGCCGACGTACAGCATCTGTTCTTCCACCGTATAACTGAACCGGAGGGACCGTCCGATCTTTCCCTCCAGGGCGTCGGCCACTTCAGGACGATATCGGTGATTTTCCATCGTCGCAGGGTCTTTTTCGGTGTCTGCCAGGACGATGCCCTGAGGATCGATGACTGTCACCCGGGCATGAATGAGCTTGCCGACATCCTTGAGGTAGGCATCCAATTCCCGGATCTGGCTTTTCTCCAAATAGAGACTGACTTCGTGGCTCAGGGCGCGCCCTAGATTTTCCAACTCTTGGGCCAGCGTCTCCTGGTAATGTTTCCGGGTCGTGGACAGAGAAAAGAGGAGGATCAACAGGCTGATGGCCAGGACAAGGATGACATAGCCGCCGAAAATCTTGAAAAATATTCTTTTCATTTTTCGAGCTTATACCCGACGCCCCGGATGTTCTTTATGTAACGGGACGCCTCTCCCAATTTTTCCCGCAAATTCTTGATGTGGACGTCGATCGTCCTGTCCAAGACGATCTTGTCTTGCCCCCAAAGACTATCCAGAATTTGATCGCGGGTAAAGACCCACCCTTTTCGAGAGGCCAGAAGTGATAATATTTTGAATTCTGTGGACGTTAAGTCAATCGGATTTCCTTGATAGAGGACTTGATGCCTGGTCAAATCCATCACCAGCTCTCCGTCGATTTCAAGTTTGTCCGAGGCCGGTTCGGCCTTCGGCCGCCGCAAGACGGCTTTGATCCGGGCCGTCAGTTCTTTGAGAGAAAAGGGCTTGGTCACGTAATCATCGGCGCCCAATTCCAGGCCGACGACCTTATCGGTCTCCTCACCCTTAGCCGTTACGATGATTATGGGGACGGCTTTCGAGCTTTCATCCCTTCGAAGCATTTTGCAGATTTCCAGCCCATTCGCATCCGGCAGCATAAGATCGAGCAGGATCAGATCCGGCCTGCGTTTGGATAGACTTCTGAGGAAACTTCCGGCATCGGGAAAACGGTCAACCTTGAACCCTTCTTTCTGAAGGTGGCTGGAGACAAGTTGGGCGATATCAGGCTCATCTTCGACAACGGCAATCCGATATGTCATGGGACTTCGCATCTTTTCGGCGACCATAACGGCCATATTATAAACAAAATCAAGCAACAGCGATAGAACAAAGGGACGATAACAAGCTTCAGCATTTTCGCGGACCGTCTTTCCGACTGTCTTGTTTCTTGTCGAAATGATGCTTGATGATTTGTCCCTTGAGAATGTAGATCACATCTTCGCTGATATTCGTGGCATGATCGGCGATCCTTTCCAGGTTCCGGCCGATCAAAATGAGCTCAATTGCCCGGGGAATGGCCCCCGGATCCGCGATCGTATATGTCAGCAGCTCTCGGAAAAGCTGTTCGTTAAGATGATCCACCTCATCGTCGCGTTCACAAACGCTCCGGGCCAGCCCGGCATCCGCTTGGATAAAGGCATCGATGGCATCCTTGACCATACCCTGCGCCAGACGGGCCATGACCGGGATATCGAGGAGAGGCTTCAACGGGGGAAGCCGCAGCAGATGCAGGGTTCTCGTCGCGATGTTGACGGTCAGGTCCCCGATACGCTCCAAGTCCGTGCCGATCTTCATGGCCGAGGCGATGAACCTCAGGTCGGCGGCCACGGGCTGGCGGAGGGCCAGGAGTCTCATACAAATTTCGTCGACGGCAAGGTCATAGGAGTTCGTGATTTCCTCTTCGCGGATGACCTCAGCGGCTAGCTCTTCGTTCCTGTCCTTCAAGCTCTGGATAGAGAGAGCGACGGCCTCTTCGACATGGCCCGCCATTTCCAGGAGTTTGTGTTTAAGGGCGTTCAATTCCTCGTCAAACGGTCTTTCCATGGCTTACTCCTTTAGCCCGAATAAGTCCAACCCAAGAGGCTTTTCTCTCGAAGATCAGCCGGTCTCTCATCCAAATCTCCCGGTGATGTATTCTTCCGTCATCTTATTGGCTGGAGCCGTGAAAATTTTCTTTGTTTCATCGAATTCGATGAGCTCGCCCAGCATCAGAAATGCCGTATTGTCCGAGACTCGGGCAGCCTGCTGCATATTGTGGGTGACGATAACAACGGTATAGGTCTGCTTCAGCCGTTGGATCAGGTCTTCGATCTTGGCCGTGGCGATGGGGTCGATGGCCGAACAGGGTTCATCGAAAAGAATGACTTCGGGTTCGACGGCCAGCGCCCGGGCAATGCACAGGCGCTGCTGCTGGCCGCCGGACAGGCAGAAAGCATTTTCCTTGAGCCGATCTTTAACTTCATCCCAGAGCGCCGCTTCGCGGAGGCTGCGTTCGACGATTTCCTCCAGGAGATCACGATTTCTGTGCTCATTGATCCGGAGGCCATAGGCGACATTGTCAAAAATGGATTTTGGGAAGGGATTGGGCTTCTGGAACACCATGCCCACCCGTTTTCTCAGTTCGACAGCGTCGATCTTAGACGAATGGACGTCTTCACCGTCAAGCAGAATCTGACCTTCGAGCCGCGTGCCGGCGATGATATCATTCATCCTGTTCAGAGTTCGGATAAAGGTGGATTTGCCGCAGCCTGAGGGGCCGATGATGGCCGTAACCCGGTTTTCATAGCAGGCGATATTCAGGTTGTTCAAGGCGCGTTTTGAGCCGTAATAAAAGCTCAAGTTCCTCGCTTCGATTTTCGTTTTGCCGTTGGTCATGCCTATCTCCCTCTCCGGCGTAGCCTTGTCCGAAGGATGATCGCGGCCATATTCATTCCCAGGACGAAGACGATGAGAACAAGGGCTGTTCCGTAGGCCAGCGGCCGGACTTTGACGATGTCCTGGTGTTGCGTGGCCATAATATAGAGATGATACGGGAGTGCCATGAACTGATCGCTTAGGGATTTTGGCAAAATCGGCAGGGAAAAGGCAGCTCCGGTGAACATAATGGGGGCGGTTTCTCCGGCGGCGCGCGCTAAGCCGAGGATCGTTCCGGTCAGCATCCCCGGAATCGCATAGGGGAGCACGTTCGTCCGAATGGACTGCCATTTCGTTGCTCCCAGGGCCAGAGCGCCTTCTCTGTAAGAATTGGGGACCGTTTTCAGGGCTTCTTCGCTGGCCGTGATGGTCCAGGGCAGCGTCAGCAATCCGAGAGTCAATCCGGCTGAGAGTATGGATGTTCCGAATTTGAGTATGTTGACGAAGAGGATGACGCCGAACAATCCGTAAACGATCGACGGCACTCCCGAGAGATTTCGGATAGACAAACGGATGATACGAGTCATTCGACTCTGGGTGGCGTATTCGTTGAGATAAATGGCCGCGAACATTCCCAATGGAATGGCCAGGATGGCCGTTACCAACGTGACCAGGAGCGTCCCGAAGATGGCGGGGAAAATTCCACCCTCGGTCATTCCTCGCCGCGGGGCCTTGGTCAAGAACTCCCAGCTAATCGCTCCTCCCCCTTTCTTGCCGATATCGAAAAGAAAGAGAAGGAGCACGGCCAGGACCAAATAGAGACAGACTCTCAAGAAGAAAAACCCGAGGAATTGAACGACTTTTTTTCTTTTCATAGACCGCGGCTTCATTGTTCGCGCTCCTGAAATTTCCTGAGGAAAATGTCGGCGATAAGGTTGACGCCAAAAGTCATAAGAAAGAGCACGAACCCGATGGCAAAAAGGGCGTAATAATGGGTCGTGTAGTAGGGCACCTCGCCGAGCTCGATGGCTATGTTCGATGTCATCGTCCTGACAGAGCCCAAGAAATGGGGAAATGCCCTGGCATTGCCTGTCGCCATCAAAACCGTCATCGTTTCGCCGATTGCCCGGCCCATACCCAGCATGAACGAGGCGATGATACCGGAAAGGGCGGCCGGGATCTTGGCCCTGACCAGGGTCTGCCAACGGGAGGCTCCGAGAGCGAGCGAGGCTTCGCTGTAAGCCTGGGGCACTGCGTTCAGGGAATCTTCCGAGATGCTGATGATGGTAGGCAGAGACATGATCGCCAGGAGAAGGCTGCCGTTGAGGGCATTCAAGCCATGAGGAAGGTGGAAAATCTTGGCGATGGCCGGCCCGAAAAGCACAATTCCCAAAAATCCAACGACAACGGAGGGAATGCCGGCCAGCATCTCGACGATGGGCTTGACCACTTCCCTCACCCGCCAGTGGGCGACATCGGAGAGATAGGCGGCGACGCCCAGACCGATCGGGACGGCGATGACAAGGGCGCCGATGGTGACCATCACCGTGCTGATGATCATGGAAAAGATTCCATATTCCGTTTTCACGGGGGATGTCGGATCCCAGGTCGGACTGGTGAAAAATTCCTTGAGACGGATTTCGCGAAACGCGGGAAAGGCCGATGTCAGCAGCAGGACAAAAATGCCGACAAGGACAAATATGGCCAAGATTCCGCAGGTAAAGAAAAACGCCCGGATGGCGGATTCCTTAAGGTTCCGCAGCGCTCGTTTGGTCATGGTCTTCTCCGACAGCCAGTCTCTTTCACTTCTTGCCGATTCCGCAGCCCTTGAAATTTGGGGGTTGGGGAGAAGCGGCCGCTCCTCCCCAACCCAAGGCTGCGGAATTATTTGAAATTTTTCTCGTTCTTTTCTACATAGGCAGCGCCGATCGTATAAAAGCCTTCCCGTTCGACAATCTTCTGTCCTTCAGGACCGATTTCCCACCGGATGAAGGCGGCCACATCGGGACGCGGTTTACCGTTTGTGGCCTGGTAAAGAGCGCGGGCGATGGGATACTTGCCCGTGTCCACGGCCTGTTTGTCCAGTGGAGAGAATTCCTGAGATTTCTCGTCCTTAGAGATATTCAAGATTTTGAGGCCAGTCCCCGGCTTTCCGGTCGCCTTGTCGATGACATATCCGACGCCCACATATCCGATCGAGGCTTCATCCGCCCTTACGCCTTCGATAATCTGGGCATTGCCGTTCATCTCTTTCATGTCCGGCGAGTAATTCTTGTTGTTGAGGACATGCTCCTGGAGAAAGACATAAGTCCCCGAGTTGGACTGACGGCCATAGAGGGAGATCTGCATGTCCGGGCCTCCGACGGCCTTCCAATTCTTGACCTCACCGCGGTAGATGGCGCCGACCTGGCCCATGGTGAGCTTGGTCAGCGGATTTTTGCTGTTGACGATGATACTCAGGCCGTCGACGGCGATGGCGAAAAGCCGCGGCTTGACGCCTTTTTCCCAAGCCAGATTGAATTCTTTCTCTCTGATATCGCGCGACGTGTCGGCGATATCACAGGTGTTGTTGATCAAGGCCGAGATGCCGGTTCCGGATCCTCCGCCCAACACGGCGATCGGCGATTGGGGATTCTTGGCCATGTATTCCTCGGCCAAAATCTGAACCAGGTTGATCATCGTGTCCGAGCCCTTGATTTGGATCATCTTGCTGCGTTGAGCTAGGAGGAGGGTGGCTCCCATCAAAGCCAGGCCGACCTCTGCGATGGCGATGATTTTCATGATTTTGTTTTTCATGGAATTTCTCCTTATCTTTGATTTATCCTTAGAAGCTGAGAAAAAATGTCAGGTTGGCGACGATGTCGCCTTTTTTTACGGGGTCTTTGTAGCTGTATAACCAGACATTGGGCTGGATCTTCCAACTGCTGTGGATGGGCGCCCAATCGAAGCCGACGATGACCAGTCCAAGATTTTTATTGTCGTTTGTCGAGTCGGGCGTGTAGCTGTCAAAGCGGGCGAAGACGTTGAGCTTGTCGATGATAATTTTGTAGGTGCCGAAGATGGAGAATCCGCCGACATTGTAATGTTTGTTAACCGTGGAGAGGTCCGGCTGCGTCACCTTGTTAAAAAAACTGTCGCTGTCGTAGGTGAACCACTCCCCGGAGACATTGAGCTTGGGAATCATGTCGAAATACACGTCCACTTTGTACATCCGGGCTGAGGCGCTGTCGCTCAGTTTTTCGGTCTCGGCATAGCCCCAGACATTCAATCCCGCGACGGGGATCAGCTGGAGATAGCCACCGAATTTTTTGTATTTATTAAGCTCGGGATGAGAGTATCCCTCGCCGTTCATGACCATGGCTCCGTAACGAAGATACTTATTAACGGACCCAGTGAGGTTAACACCGATGTCGGCGCTTGAAGTGCGGGTATCGACGCCGGTGATATCCTTGTAGCCGTCCAGGATCGTTTTGGCCACGCTCCGGTAGCCCCAGCGGTCCTCGGCAGCCTTGAAGGCCTGTGTTTCGACCATGCCGATTTTCAAACTGGAATTGGGAAGCATCCCCGCCCAGTCCAGATAGAGATGTTTCATATAGGGGCGAAGCTTGTCGTCTTTCTTTGTCGAGGATTTGGCGAAATCAATCGAAGTGATGTTGGCCGTGTTGTCCGCATCCAGACGGAAGCGGAACTTCAAGTAGTCGTTAATCTTGTTTTCATAGGTGAAGTAGGCCCGGCGGAAGGCGAACTTGTTGTTGAGGGCTTTGGCCGCGTCGGTCCCCGTCAGATAGCCGCTGTTCGTCGCGTTTAACGAATAATCGAAATAAATCGTGGTGGTAAATGTCTGAGGCGGCGGTGTCGTGGCTTGGGCCCGTAGCCCCAGCGAAGCCGCCACGGTCAGCGCAACGAGGAGTGTTGCCTTTTTCTGAGTTGTTTGGTTCATTGGTTTTTCTCCTTACGTCTTATTCCACCCTCGCCTTTCAAGCGGGCGGTGCATCACTTTAGTCTCTGACTTTTTCAAGGGCTTTTGTTCTTTCAGTGGAGGTCAGGATAAACCCCGTCTGTTAAGGAATGATGAAGATTGGATGAAATTTTGATGAAAAAAATAAAAAGGTTTTGCGACAAGGAATAAACATGGTAAACTGAGCCGCCTTTAGGAATCTAAATTTGGAAGGAGGCCGGTATGTTTAGTATGCCTGATCATCGATTGGCCGTCGGCCTGGCCTTTCTCCTGATCATGCCCTATTTCGCCCAGGCTCAAGCCGAGTTATCCCTCAAGGACATCCTCGAAAAAAACCTCCAGGCTTCTGGCGGACGAGAGAAAATCGCCCAAGTCCAGAACCTGGCCTTCAAGTTGGGTTCGTCTAGATACATGACCGCTTCCGACGGCCGGATGAAAATCCTGACGGGCAAAGATCCGGTGGTCACGGAAGTGCTTCTAGTGAGCAGCGACAAAGTCCAGCGGAATTCCTTCAATAATATTTCGGAGCTCGGCGGAACCCAAAAAGCCGCCTATCTGACGCTGGCTAAGCTCTACGCGGGCCTTTTCAGCTTGGAGAAGTTTGAAAAGGAACTCCAAATCCAGGGGCTGAAGAGCTTTGGCCCGGAAAAACTCTACCATCTCTCGGTTAAAGCGGACGGCCTTGTCGTCGATTTCTATCTCCGAACGGACGATTTCCTGCTCAAAAGAATGGTCTTTCGTGGATTGACCCCCGAAGGCGAAAAGTACGAAGTGAACTACGACTATCCGCCTTTTGAACAGGCCGAAGGCTGTCTCGTCCCGCTCTCCTGGTTCGCCTCCCAGGTGGGCACTCGCGGCAACCTCGTCGAACTAACCGAGCTTAAGATCAACCAGCCGCTGGAAAACGATTTCTTCAGCAAGCTGGAGGTCAATGTCGGAACCGTTTCCGCGTCAACCGGTCTTCTTAAAGGAAATGTCCTCGATTTTAATATGCGGCCGAACGGGCTCACCATCGTGACGAATTGGACCAGAAAGGATATTGAGCAGGCCGGCTTGAAAAGCAACGACCGGGTCAGTCTGACAATCGACGGTGTTGAATCCGAGCTCGTCTTCTATGCGGCAGCCAATGAGCTTCCCGCCCAGAATGTCCTAGCCCAGGGCGCCCGCATCCTTTCGCCGATGCCCCGCGGCGGCGAAACGTTTGTCATCCAATTCATGGCTTCGGATACAAGCGCGATCACTCCGAAGCTTAAAATCTTAGCGCCCCTCGAAGTCAAGAAAAAATAGAAATCTGGAGGAACCCATGTCATCCATCAAAAGAAGAAGCTTCGTTTCGACTTTCACATCAGGTCTTGTCGGCCTGGGTCTGGC
>Ga0153916_10003252_pt1 | contig 12075 bp, 9 predicted proteins | sample Opewatmetagenome_FD_109642 | JGI IMG/M metagenome (GOLD analysis project Ga0153916, IMG submission 109642) | Freshwater wetland microbial communities from Ohio, USA - Open water 3 Core 3 Depth 4 metaG | ecosystem: Environmental > Aquatic > Freshwater > Wetlands | place: USA: Ohio, Lake Erie, Old...
CCAGCGCCTCGACAAGGGGCATGCCGAATCCCTCACAAAGGGAAGGCAGGACGAAGGCCGTGGCCAACCGGTAGGCATTCCGGATATCCTTTTCCTGGAGGTAGCCGGTCGTCATGATCCAGGGGCCGATCCCGAGCTTTTCGGCCTTCGCCCGGATGGCTTCGGAATCCTCTCCCTCGGGACCGACGAGGACGAGGGGGATCTGGGGACCGTTGAGGTGGACGATTTTCAGGGCCTCGACAAAGCGGACCAGGTTCTTCCGAGGCTCCTGGGCTCCCACGAAGAGAAGGAAGGAGGGAGGGAAGTTGAAGCGCTCTCGCGTCGCCCTGAGTTCGGCGGCCGGGACGTCTTCCAGGAACCGATTGTCCAACCCAGGGGGGATAATCTTCATCTTCTTTTCATCGAGGGCGAAACGGGAGACAAGCTCGACGGAAGTGAATGTGGATGAGGTGATGATCCCATCCGCGTCCCGGAAGGAAGCGGCGGCCAGCCGAAAAAACACTTTCCCCGCTTCCTCGCCGGACTGGTCCGGAAAGTCCAGGAAAAAGATGTCGTGAACTGTGATGACCTTTTTCCCCCTGGTGGGCAGGATAAGCGGGGTGGCTGAATGGGTCAGGTCGAGATCCGTCTGGAAAAAGAAGTCCAGAGTGGGGCGGCGCCGTTTCTGCCAGAGCGCGTTGAGAACCCGCACCGGCAGGCGGCAATCGCGGAACTTCAGCCGCTCGAACGGGGGAATCTTATCCTTCGGAAAACGGTCCTTCCAGGACGAAGAGAAGAGGAAATACTCGTTTGTCCGGTCGATTTCCGCGAGCTGAAAGAGGAGGTTCCGGAGATACGTCCCCACGCCCGTTTCTTCGCGCAGGAAAGGGCGAAGGTCAAACCCGAGCCGCATTGGCAGGTAATGTATGTCCAACCGGGCCAAAAGTCAAATCGGCGATTTTTCTTGCCAATTTATTTTGACGGTGCTATCATCCCCGAGGAGAGGATTCCGATGACCAAATTCGATAAGATCGCCAAACGCATCGACAGCTTCCGCGACGAAATGATCAACTTGCAGGTCCAGCTCTGCGCTGTCCCGGCCATCTCGCCCTCCAGCGGCGGAGAGGGCGAGGTCAAGAAAGCGGAGCTCCTGCACGCTTTTCTCGAGCAGTTGAAGTTCGACAATATCGACCTGATCAAGGCCCCCGACCTGGACGCGCCCTGCGGCTACCGGCCCAACATCCTGGCCGTCCTCAAGGGGAAGAATATCTCACGAACCGCCTGGGTCATGACCCACATGGATATCGTCCCTCCCGGGGACCTCGCCCAATGGCGGGGCGACCCGTACAAGGCCTGGGTCGAGGGCGGCAAGATCTTCGGCCGCGGGGTAGAGGACAACCAGCAGGACCTGGTCGCCTCGCTCTTCGCCGTCAAGGCGTTTCAGGCGGAAAACCTCAAGCCGAGCTCGAACATCGGGATCGCCCTGGTCGCCGATGAGGAGACGGGCAGCACCAAAGGAATCGACTACGTCCTCCAGCACACCCAGGCATTCAGAAAAAAAGACCTGATCATGGTCCCGGACGCAGGCAATAAGCACGGGACTCTGATCGAGGTGGCCGAGAAAGGGATCCTCTGGCTCAAGTTCAGGACCGTCGGCAAGCAAGCACATGCCTCAACCCCGAACAAAGGAATCAACAGCTTCAAGGCGGCCTGCTTCCTGATAACGGAACTGGAAAATCTCTACAAGATTTTCAAGGCCCAGGATTCGCTCTTCGAGCCGCCCATATCGACCTTCGAGCCGACGAAAAAAGAGTCCAACGTTCCCAACATCAACACCATCCCAGGCGAAGACGTTTTCTACCTGGACAGCCGACTCCTTCCCCAATTCACTATCGAAAAGGTCGAGGCCGAGATCAACAAGATGATCAAGAAGATCGAGGACAAGTTCAAGGTCAAAATCACCTACGAGGAACAGCAGCGGGCGCCGGCCGCTCCACCGACCCCAACCCACGCGGCGGTCGTCTCCGCCCTGCGGGCGGCCATCAAGGAAGTCTATGCGGCAGAGGCCCAGGCCCGCGGCATCGGCGGGGGAACGGTGGCGGCGCTGTTCCGGAGGACGGGATACGAAGCCGCCTGCTGGTCCAAGGTCGATGAGACCGCCCACCAGCCCAACGAGTACTCCCACATCGACAACATGGTGGGAGACGCCAAGGTCTTCGCCCACGTCTTTCTCCAGGCCTAAGACTGCCCACGACAATGACCGGATTCATCCTGGTGCTGACGACCGTCCCGGAAGAGAAAACCGGGCACGATATAGGGCGTGCGCTGGTTGAGGAGAAACTCGCCGCCTGCGTGACCGTGTCCCCAGCCGCCCGGTCCTTTTATCGCTGGGAAGGAGAGCTTTGCGCCGAAGAGGAACACATTCTCCTCATCAAGACTCGGGCCTCGCTTTTCGAGCGGCTGGAAGCCCGGATCAAGGTCCTCCATCCCTACAAAGTCCCGGAGATTATCGCCCTGCGCGTCGAGAAGGGGTCGAGGGATTACTTGGGCTGGCTGGGCGAAGAGACGAAGGGCTGAGCATATCGCCTCTGGAGCTTCTGCGCTACCCGGATCGTATTGAGGTGGATGCCCACCGTGTCCTCCAGCTCCGCGGCATACCCACCGGCCAGGACCACGGCCACAGGGAGGCGAAGCCGGCGCGCCTCGCCCATGACGATGAGGTCCCTCTGTCGCAGTCCGTCCTTGGTCAAACGGAGACTTCCCAGCTGGTCTTTCTCAAAAGGGTCGGCTCCGGCCAGATAGAACACGAGGTCGGGCTTGTATTCCTGGTAAAGGCGGGGGAAGTGCGTACGGAGGGCCGTGAGATACTCTTCATCCCCGTCCCCCGCCCAGAGGCCGACATCTATGTTGGACAGTGGTTTGTTCGATGGGTAGAGATCCATTTGGTGGATGGAGAAGGTGAAGGCGTAGTCTTTTCCGGAGAGGATATGGGCGGTGCCGTTCCCCTGGTGGAGGTCGCAGTCGACCACCATGACTCTCTGGACGGCTCCTCCCTTCTTGAGCGATTCGACGGCCACGGCGACGTCGTTGAGGACGCAGAAGCCCTCGCCGTGGTCGTGAAAGGCGTGATGAAAGCCGCCCCCCAGGTGGACCGCCAGCCCGCGCTCCAGGGCTAAACGGGCCGTGAGGATGGTCCCTCCCGTCATCAGCCAGGCGAAACGCAAGAGCTCCAGGGAAAAAGGGAGCTCGATCATGGCGATCTCGGCGCTCGAGAGCGAGGCCGTCTTGAGTTTCTTGACGTAGCGCGGCGAGTGGACGAGCAGGATGTCCTCGTCGGAGGCCGGCTCGGGCATAACGAAGTCCTCTTTTCTTGCGCCCGAAAGCAGGAGCCGCTCGTAAAGGGCCCGGTATTTCTTGATGGGAAAGACATGCTGGCCGACATCGAGCATCCAGTAGTCGTCACTGTAAACAAAGGGGATGGGAAACCGCCATCTCTCCAGGAATTTCAGGATGCGCATCATGCAGGAAGCGGAGTATATATCAGGAACGGGACAAACACAATTTTATGACTTGAAATCAGCAGTAAGGAAGATATCCAGTTATTTTGCCGTTGCTGAGACTCTGTCCAGGTAATCCATTTCGTCCCTGGTCAGTTTAAAAGCCAGGCTGGCCGTATTTTCCTGCGCCTGAGAGGCCTTGGTCGCTCCTGGGATCGGCACGACCGTCTCGCCGTGGAAGTGGACCAGCCAGTTGAGCGCGACCTGGGCGGGCGTGCGGCCGTGTCTTTCTGCCACCTCGCGCAGCGCCTCGATGACCGGGCGGCTCTTCTCCAGTCCCTTTGTCCTGAAAGAAGACATATATTTCCGGAAGCCCGGCTTTGTCTTGATCAGGCCAGGGTTCTCGTGGTATCTCCCCGTCAGTATCCCCTGGGCCAGCGGAGAATAACTAATGATCGAGATTCCGAGCTCGCGCGCGACCGCCAGGATGCTGTTTCTTTCGATACTCCGGTCGAGGAGGCTCAACCGGACCTGGTTTGAGGCCAGGGGAACCCCTCGTCGTCCCAGTTCGTCATGGGCGAGGCGCATTTTTGCGGCCGAAAAGTTGCTCACGCCGACATGCCGGATTTTTTTTGCCTCAACCAGGTCGGCCATTGCATCCATCTGGGCCCGCGTTGAGGAGAGCGAGTGCGGCGTGTGGATCTGATGAAGCGAGATGGGATAGCCCCCGAGCGCGGCCAGGCGATCGTCGATGGTCTTCCGGAGCGAGGCCGCGGTCCGGAACAATGGCAGCCATTTGGTGGCGATGACAACATCCTCGGGTTTTACGGCCAGCGATGTGAGCGCCTTGGCCAGGGCACTTTCCGACTGGCCTCCTCCATAGCCCTCGGCGGAATCGAACCAGTTGATCCCGCCGGCGAGGCTGACACGGACAATCTCCCGGACCTCTTCGTCCCCGACGATCCCCCAGGTGTTGCCGAACAGGCCTTTGCCCTGGGCAAATTGCCAGCAGCCGAGCCCGATCGGCGAGATCATCAAATCTGTTTTTCCGAGTCTTCTCAACTTGATCATAAGGATCTTATCGCCTTTCTCAATTCTTCGATGGCTTTCAGGGCAGCGCCCTAGCGGGTCCCTGCCTGCTGCCAATTTCCGAATCGACGTTCCCCATCAGAAAAAATAATAGGTCAGACCAAAAAGCGAAGTCAATGAAAATAGAAGGAGAGCCCTACTCCAAGAGATTTGGCCAAGCGATTTTGGCTGAAAAGTTGATTATTCGTTTTATAATTAATGAGTTATAAGGGTATTAAAAGCCAACATTGGAACAGCAGTAGGACCGTCCCCATTTTCGACGCCATCCTCATAAGATTGCAGTCTTCTCACTCATATGATAAATAAAAAAGCAAGGACTGTCATAGTCATTAATGGATAGAGAGGTGATGTCATGATGAGGCTAGAGTTTGTCATTTCTGCACTCATTGCCGTAGCGGGTCTCGCCGCGGCCTCTCGCCCGGCAACTCCAGCCGGCGAAACGAATGTTTTCGAAGAGCTGTTTTCCGCTTCGCTATCCGAAGATGAAGTCGCTTATGTCTGGCTGGGCTTTTCGGCCGTCATCGTCAGGACAGCCAGAGGAGCCGTGATCATCGACCCGGCCGAGCTCCTGCTTGATGAAGACATGAGCCATCTCAGTGGGAAAAAAATCGACGCCGTCCTCTATACCCACGGCCACGGCGACCACTGGCAAGCGGATGTGGCGGTCAACCTCTGCAAAACGACAGGTGCCCCCATCTGCGGAGAGGATTCGGTCATCCGGCCGCTCAAAGCGGGAGCCGGAATTCCGGCAGGCAAGATCATAAGCCTGACTCCCGGCCGGGCCCAAACCATAGGGGGACTGGTGATCACGCCGGTCCGGGGGACGCACGTCGGGCCCATTCTCCTCTACCACATCCAGGCTGGAGGTCTCGGCATTTTTCATGGCGGGGATTCCGGCTATGTCCCCCTGAAGAACCTCAAGGCAGGCCTGGCCTTTCTGCCGGCCGGAGATCCGTCTCCCACGGCCTCACCGGACGACGCCCTGAAAATGGCGCTGGATCTCAGGCCAACCTTCATCGTGGCCATGCACGGCTCGGACTCGCAGTATCAGCAGCTGACGTCCAAAATCAAAACCGCGCTTCCAGCGGCGTCCGTGCTCGTCCCGCAGCCCATGAAGGTGAATGTGATCAAGGTCCGCTGACGTCTATCGGGCTAAGAGCCCGAATTAATCGGCCTCCGTACCTTTTTTCCCGATGTTGACCTGGGCGGCGGCCAGCCGGGCGATCGGGATCTGGTAGGCCGAGCAGCTCACGTAGTTCAGCCCAACCTTGTGGCAGAAGTAGATCGAGCGCGGATCGCCCCCATGGACTCCGCAGATCCCGATCTTGAGGTTCGGCCGTGTCTTCCTCCCCTTCTCCACCGCCATCTTCATCAGCTCGCCGACACCCCTGATGTCGATCGTCTCGAAGGGGTCGTCCTTCCAGATGCCCTTGTTGAGGTAGTAATTCAGGAATTTGCCGCCGTCGTCGCGCGACACTCCGTAAGTGGTCTGGGTGAGGTCGTTGGTGCCGAAGCTGAAAAATTCCGCCTCCCGGGCCACCTCATCCGCGGTAATGGCCCCGCGCGGAATCTCGATCATCGTCCCGACGAGGAAGTCGACCTTGACGCCGTACTGCTTCATCACCTCATCGGCAATGCGGATGACGATCTCTCTCTGGTTGGCCAACTCGGCCACATGGCCGACGAGCGGAATCATGATCTCCGGCCGGACCTTCTCCCCTTCCTTGGTCAGCTCGCAGGCCGCCTCGAAGATAGCCCGGGACTGCATTTCGGTGATCTCGGGATAGGAGATACCCAGCCGGCAGCCGCGGTGGCCGAGCATGGGGTTGAACTCGGAGAGTTGGTTGACGCGGGCCAGGAGCGTCTCGACCTCGGCAATCTTCGCCTTATTCTTGCGCGGGTTTACCTTGAGCCCGGTCAGCTCGACCATCAGGTCCTCGCGCCGCGGCAGGAACTCGTGGAGCGGCGGGTCGATGGTGCGGATCGTCACCGGATTTCCGTGCATTTCCTTGAAGAACTCGTAAAAATCCTTTCTCTGGAACGGCAGGAGCTTGTCCAGGGCCCGGCGGCGGTCGGGTTCGTTATCGGCCAGGATCATCTCCTTGACGATGGGCAGCCGCTCGGGACCAAAGAACATGTGCTCGGTGCGGGCCAGGCCGATCCCTTCGGCGCCGAAGGCGAAGGCGGTACGGGCGTCCACCGGAGTGTCAGAGTTGGCGCGGACACCCAGCTTCCTGACCTCGTCCGCCCAGCCCAGCAGCTTGCTGAAATATTGGAACAGCGTGGATTCTTCGGGCTTCTTCTCGCCGCGGACGACCTGGAGGATTTCGGACGGCCGGGTCCGGATCTCACCGGCCAGGACTTCACCCGTGCCGCCGTCGATCGACACCCATTCGCCCTCCTCGAAGGTCCGGCCGTTGACGGTGAACCTCTTGTTCTCTTCATCGATGCGCAGCACGCCGCAGCCGACGACTGCCGGCTTCCCCATCTGGCGGCCGACCACGGCGGCATGGGAGGTCATGCCGCCGGTGGCGGTCAGGATACCCTGAGCAGCGCTCATCCCGTGGATGTCATCGGGTGATGTCTCAGCCCGGACCAGGACGACTTTTTTCCCTTCCTTCTTCCAGGCTTCGGCCTCCTCTGCCGTGAAAACGGCCTGGCCGGCGGCCGCACCAGGGGAGGCGGCCAGCCCCTTGGCCAGGACCTCGTGCTTCTGTTTCTCTTCGGTATCGAAGACCGGATGGAGGAGCTGGTTGAGGGCCTCCGGCTCGACCTGGAGGAGTGCCTTCTCCTTGCTCGTCAGCCCCTCTTCGACCAGGTCGACGGCGATCTTGACCGCGGCCTGGCCGGTCCGCTTGCCGTTCCGCGTCTGGAGCATGTAGAGCTTGGCGTCCTGGATGGTGAACTCGAAGTCCTGGACGTCGCCGTAGTGTCTCTCGAGGTTGGTGGTGATGTCTTTAAGCTCCTTGTATACTCCGGGCATCTCGGATTCGAGTTTCTTGATTGGGGAAGGTGTGCGCACGCCGGCCACCACGTCCTCGCCCTGGGCGTTCAGGAGGTACTCTCCGTAGAGCACCTTGTCGCCCGTGGCCGGATTCCGGGTGAACCCGACGCCGGTGCCCGATTTCTCACCAATGTTGCCGAAGACCATGAGCTGCACGTTGACGGCCGTGCCCAGGTCGTCAGGGATGTGGTTGAGTCGCCGGTAGGTGATGGCGCGGGGGTTGTTCCAGGACTTGAAGACGGCGTTGATCGCCAGGCGCAGCTGCTCCTGGATATCCTGGGGGAAGTCCTTCCCTGTTTCGGCCCGGATGAGCCCGCGGAAGGCGGCGATCACTTCCTCGAGCATCTTCTCGGTCAGCTCGTTGTCCAGCTTGATGCGGTTTTTCTCTTTGTGGCCGTGGAGGAGCTCTTCGAACTTCTTCTTGGAAATGTCCAGGACGACGTTGCCGAACATGTGGATGAGACGGCGGTAGCAGTCCAAGGCGAAGCGCCTGTTGCCGCTCTTCTGGGCCAGGCCCTCGAGGGTCGTGTCGTTGAGACCGAGGTTGAGCACCGTGTCCATCATCCCCGGCATCGAGAACTTGGCGCCGGAGCGGACCGAGACGAGGAGCGGGTCATCGGGGTCGCCGAACTTCCGGCCGGCCACTCCCTCGAGTTTGCGCAGGCTGGCCTGGATCTCGGATTCGACCTCTCCGGGGAGCTTCCCCCCGGACTTGGAGAAGATATTGCAGGCGTCCGTCGAAACCGTGAACCCCGGGGGAACGGGCAGCCCGATCCCGGCCATCTCGGCCAGGTTGGCGCCCTTTCCGCCAAGCAGGTCTTTCATGTCTTTATTGCCTTCGGTGCGAGAAGGGGCAAAAAAATAGACGTATTTGGGCATGGTCTAACTCCTAAAAAATAATCAAGATAATATACTCTCCGCCCCCCCAAAATTCAAGGAAGGCTCGGATTCAGGCTCGTCAGCCCGCTCGTCTCCCCAGCGTGGAAACTCGCTCCGCATCCTCCTTCGCTCTTCTCTCCTTTCAGTCGAGAAACCATGCCCGCTCAGTCGTCCACGGACTTCCTCGCCCGAATCCTTCGCCTTGGCAGCATAACGGGTGCCCGCTACGCTGCGGAGGGCTTTCTGAGGGACTCCCCCTCGCCTTGGTTACGTATGGAATTTCGGTGACAGGCACTGAATAACCATGTTATAATCTGCCCACATCTGACCCAGGGAGGAATGCCATGAACGCGAAGCGGTTTTTTCTCTTTGCCTTGATTCTCAGTCTGGTCTTCCTGGCGGCCTGCTCCAAGCCGGCGAAGGGGAAGCTCCCCGCCGAGCTCAAGAGTTCCTACCGCCAGGACGTGAACGGCTGGGTCTTCGTCCATCTCGAGGGGACGGCGCGCGAGGTCGGCTTCCAGAACGGCTACCACCTGGCCGCCGAGATCGACGACGCCCTCCAGATGTTCGGCTTCTTCCTGGAGAAGGCGACAGGACACGACTGGGCATTCTTCCGCGAGGCGGCAGCCCGGATGTTCTGGCCCAAGGTAGATCCCGAATACCAGGAGGAGATCCAGGGAATCGTGGACGGGCTCAAAGCTAAGCTCCCGGGCAGGAATTATGACGCGATCGACCTCACCGCCCTCAACGGCTGGATCGAACTCGCCTGGTATTATGTCCCCTACCTGGCGGAAAAAGCGACCCCCGGCACCGGCGACAACACATCCCCCTCCTACTGCAGCGGGTTCATCGCCACCGGAAGCTACACCGAAGACGGGAAGATCGTCATGGCCCACAACAACTGGGTGGACTACATCGTCGGCCAGCGCTGGAACATCATCGTCGATCTGACTCCGGCCAAGGGCCACCGCATCCTCATGGACAGCTTGCCCGGCGCCATCCACAGCGGGGACGATTTCGTCATCAACGGAGCGGGCATCATCTACACTGAAACGACGATGTCCATGTACAAGGGCTTTGACGAGACCGGCACGCCGGAGTTCGTGCGGGCCCGCCGGGCCGCCCAGTACGCCGCTTCGATCGACGATTTCATCCGCCTGATGAGCGCGGGGAACAACGGCGCCTACGCCAACGACTGGCTGGCCGGTGACCTCAAGACGAACGAGATCGCCCGTCTCGAGCTCGGCCTCAAGAACCGGCAGGTCTGGCGGACGAGCGACGGCTATTATGTCGGCGCCAATTTTCCCTGCGACCCCAAGGTCATCGCCGAAGAGACGACCTATAAGCCGGATGACCCGAACCTGGGCGTCAACGTCCGCAAGGCCCGCTGGGAGAAGCTCATGGAGGACAACAGGGGGATGGTCAACGCCGAGACGGCCATGATCTTTGAGGCCGACCATATCGACGCCTCGACCGGCCAGCTCACACCCAACGGCAAGACCCTTTGCGGCCATATCGATGCCGATCCCAAGGGCCTGCCCGAATTCATCTGGGCGCCCTTCTATCCGGCCGGGGCGGTCCAGGCGAAGGTGACGACATCGAAGCTGGCCGGAGAGCTGAAGTTGTGGGCGAGGAAAGGACATCCCTGCGGCCAGGACTTTATCGCCGTGGATTTCTTCGCCGCCCACCCGGAATATGCCTGGATGGATAAATTCCTCAAAGACATGAAGGCCTTCCCCTGGACGCTGTTCGAGGCCAAGAAATAATCAGGACGTGTAGCTCAGACTGAAGAGGTCCGCTCCGTAGACGCTGACCACGGCCGTATTCCCCAGCATCGCGCCCATCTTGTCATGGACATGGCCGTGGTAGACATACTTCGGCTGCTGGAGGTCGATGTACCTCCGGATGGCCTCGCTCTCCTGGTGGGCGTAGTCCTCCTTGTCGGTGATCCCCAGGAGCGGGGCGTGGCAGATGAAGATATCCACATAGGGGAATTTGCTGAGTTTCTCGGCGACTGCTAGGTCATCCCATTCATAAGCACCCGAGCCTTTGTAAGAGGGCACACCGCCCAACCCGCCGATGAACCAGTTGCGATGCTGGACGAAGCTGAGGTGGACGTCCGTTATGTATTCGGGGAAGGATTTGGTCGAGTCATGGTTTCCTTTGATCGCGAAGATGGGCTTCTGGAACCGCAGGTGGATTTCCTCGAGGATGGGCAGTTCGACGTCCCCGCAGGACAGGACGAAGTCAACTTTCGCCCTGAAATTCTCTTCGAATCGGGGCTTCGGATAATCCGCTACGACCAGGACATTGCTCGGATACCCGATCATCTGGGGCTATAACCTGAACTTGATGCGGTGCCGGGTGCGGGCCATCTCGCCGGTCTTGTCAGCCTCTGCGACCCGGAAAAAGGCCATATGGACCAGCTTGTCATCGACGGCCAGCGCCGACCCGACCATCGTCTTACTTTCATAACGAAAATCATGCCCGCGGCCGACGGATTCGTATTTCTTTTCCTCGCAATCGGCCGCCTCTTTGAGGAAAGTTTCCGCCCGCTGCCGATCCGGCTTGGCCTCGTCCTTCTTTTCCTCGAGGACGGCCTCAATGGCATAGCTTTTGATGAGCTTCGGGTAGAGGAGCGCGAAGGCCCTGTCCTTGGACACGAAATCGAACCCCACAGCCTCCCTGCCGATGAACACGAGAAGGCCCTTCTGGGCCGGGACATATGGGAAGGCCTTGAGGTACTCGTCGAGCTCGGCCGTCTTCTGCTCGAAGGTGTCCTTCATCGCTCCGGTCCGGGAGATGGTCCCGGCCTTGGCGGCCTGCTCATCGATCTTTTGCCAGACCGTACCCTGGTCGGAGCGGTATTGGCCGGTGCTGCTAAGCGAGGTGGAGACGGTCCGTGCCTTCTCCACGCGTAGCTTAGGCGACATGACGGTGTCCGAATCATGGAAGCCCTTTGAGACATAAGACCACCGTCTCTGCTCGGTGCAGCTAACGGGGATAACAGTCTCGGATTTCTCCTTGATCAGGATCGAGGTGTTGAGGACGCGGTTTTGTTTGGCCCCGGCCAGCTCTTCGCCGTCGAGAAGGAGGACCGAGATTTCGGCCGTGTTGATCACCTTGAGCTCCGGCACCGAACCGCCCGAGCTCACCTCGGTGACGCTGAGCAGGGCTTTTTCGAGCGCATCCTTGAGGGTCGTGTAGTCGGGCCCGCCGTCGAGCGGGGTCAACAGCGGAAAAACGGACATGTTCTTGTACTGTTGTGGCTCCTCGAGCTTGAGACCGAAAAGGTAATTTTTAATGGTCGCGTCCATGGCTATCTCCCTTTTAACGGCTCTATTATACCACTATCGAACTATGGGGACACTAACCTTAATTCCCTAATTAAAGTTAGCGTCCCCTGAATAGGACCCCCAATAGAGACCTATGCAGGCATACGACACTCAGCGCATTCCCTCTCCCTTGACGGGAGAGGGTCAGGATGAGGGTGATTTATAAAAAATGCCCCCTCTCCTCCATCCTCTCCCACGAGGGGAGAGGAAAAAGAAAATGGGAACGGCCCCACATTTTCAAATGATTCAATTCTCGAATTATGATCTTGGTCCCACTAACGGATGAAGCCAC
>Ga0153916_10003253_pt1 | contig 12074 bp, 10 predicted proteins | sample Opewatmetagenome_FD_109642 | JGI IMG/M metagenome (GOLD analysis project Ga0153916, IMG submission 109642) | Freshwater wetland microbial communities from Ohio, USA - Open water 3 Core 3 Depth 4 metaG | ecosystem: Environmental > Aquatic > Freshwater > Wetlands | place: USA: Ohio, Lake Erie...
AGTCCCCGGTAATACCATAAGGCTGCCACTTCCGGGTCTGCGGCGATACCCTGATCGCAGGCGAATAAAGACTTATCCAGGTGGCCGGTCATGTATTCAGCCTGGGCTTTCACCAGCCAGCCATCCGCGTCATTTTTGACCAGGCTCAGGTAGCGATTGATGTAATACAGCGCCTGTCCCGTATCCGATTTCGCCAGGTAAATCTGGCCCAGGGTGAGATAAGCCGGCAGGGATGTGATGTCCAGCTCGTAGCCACGCGTGGCATTCTCCAGGGCAGTTGCAATATCACCTAGTTTTAGGTAAGCCTGTCCACGCAGGACAAGGATCAGCGGATAGTCGGCGAACAGGCTTTCGGCTGCCAGCAGGTCATCCAATCCGCCCTGCGGGTTGCCGTGTTTGATCCTGATCCTGGCCCTTGCCAGGTAAGCGTCGAGGTAGAATGGGTCGGCGTCGAGGGCGTAATTCAGCTCCCCTTCGATGTCCGCCTTGGGGTTGATGGCTTCGTAGGCCAGCGCCCGCCCCAGGTATGCCGGGGCGAATTTTGGGTTGATTTCGAGCGCCTTGCCGTAGGCGATGACCGCCTCCTGGGGATCGCCCATGAACCGGTATGCCTCCCCCTGGTAGTAGTACAGGTCTGGTTCTCTGGGTTGCGCCGCGATCGCCTGGTCCATGAATCCCAGCATTTTTTTCCAGTCGTAGAGTTCATAGGCCTTCATCCCTGCCCGGTAGGCTTCGATGGCCGGATGGGGTGTGTTCACGTATAATGGGACGGGGGTATAGGTCTCGCTCAGGAACATCCATAATGGAGTCGGGCCGAGTTCCTCCGGGGTTGGGGTATGGATGACCGGGGTGCGCGTGATGGTGGGTGTGAGGGTGGGCGTCAGGCTGGTCGTGGGGAAGGGTGATACGTAGAAAATCGCCAGGGGCGTAGGTTTTGGGCGCGTGCCCACGTAGCCGGCATAAACCAATCCGATCACGATGATCACCGCCATCATTCCCGAAGCGAGCCGGATGCTGCGGTTTTCCCACAGGCGCTTCAAGATCGGCTTCGGGGGTTCGACCACCTCCACCAGCTCTTTTTCCCAATGCCGGCGGATGGGCGGGGCAGGTTTGACCTCATCGCCTGCTTCTCGCGCCCCCAGGATGATCAAGCCGCGTTTTGCCGCTTCATCATCCGGGTCGGCGCGTAAAGCTGATTCCAGGCAATAGATGCGTTCTTTATCGCTGTCCACCAGGGTGCTCATCCACAGCCAATACTCAGCCTTGGATGAATCAGCCCGCAGCAAACGGGTGAACAGGTCGCGCGCTCGGGTGGTTTGTTCCTGGCTGATGGCTTCCAGGGCAGCCTTGAACATTTTATCTTGGGCCATGGGATTATTGCCATGAGTTTAGCACACCCTTCCACGGACGGCAAGTAATGCAGCCGAGAAATTCAGGTTATAAAATCTAAGATTTACTCATCTGAAAAAGGCTCTTGCTGATTATAGTGTTAACTCCTCCCCCAAATCCCAATTGGTTTAGATTGGGATTTTGAATCCCGAATGGTTTAATTCGGGAGCGGGAAGGCTGGGAGGGGGGCTATCCTTTGCTCCATTCGTGAATACTTTGAGTTATCCTACAGACCTTTTCATTTCTAGCAGTGAATATCATTCATGTTGATTGGCTAACTATGTGCTAATCACCTCACTTTTATGAGAAATCTTAAATTTTTAAAATTGCTCCTTATCCCTCTTGTGGAATAGAACATTTGTGCTATAATTAGGACGCCTTCATTTTATCGGTTTTTTTTAGATAAAGGCGTCCGTATATCGATCGCTCTTTGATCGATATAGGCCATGGTCCTATTGTTTACATAAATAAAAATGTCCGTATATCTATCGTTCTTTGTTCGATGAAGTGCATCTCATATTCTAAATTTCCTGTTTTCCAAAATATCTTCATGCATGATTTCTTTTACCCGCCTCCACATTTTTCGGATAAATATTCGTTCCTCTTCGTTCAAGGAGCGCATTTTGCGACCAAGGAGCGATCTACGCTCCGAAGTCGCGACCCACTTTTGGGAGCGAGGTTCGTTCCTCTTCGTTTTTTTCACGGAACGAATCCCCCCGTCCTTGTAGTCAGGTGATTAACGAGGGCGATTTTTGCTCGAAGGTTCGCCAGTGCAATTTATAATCGCAATTGAATGCAATTGAATTCAAGGGCGTTCCAAGGCAAGCGTAGTGTAACAAGCGGCTTTGCCCGAAGTATCGCAAACGTTCTTTGCGATATTCGCGAAACAATTCGCTCTTCACCTGCCTGCTACATTACACTCGCGTCTCTATTTTAATTACCCGACATAGGAAATTCATGGTATCTCTGCTCGTGGATTTTTTTGGTCATCAATTAATTATTCATATCTGACAGTCTTAAATATATTCTTTCATAGTGAATTCAAATGATTTCATTAAAGCTACTCATGCCCTTGAACTTATTTTCCTGCACAAACGAACACAATATTAGTTCCTCTTTTGTTTTTTTTTATTAAATATTACCTCCTCCTGGTCACTCCGCCTGCCTGTTGATGCAGGCATACTTCCTTATGCCACTATCGGATCAGTATCCGCTAATAGCGATGATCGCTTTTTTTTACCGCTCCCTGGTCGGTTGGCGATAATATTCTTTGGGTATAATCATGGTCTATGGCGCGCAGAATCGCGACTGTCATCCTCGTACTCGGATTTGTGCTCACCAGCTGTAGCTCAGGAGCAGGTCAAGGAACCCCTGTGATCACTTCGACCAGCCTGCCAACGGGTGCCCTCACACCCTTCCATACCCCTACCCCCGAGATGGCCACCGCCACACCGACCCTTAAAGCCGAAATCCCGGTCACCCCTTCTCCGACGGCCACCCCATTCCTGCACACGCTCACCGAGGATGACACGCTCTTGGGCATCGCCTTCCAATATGGGATACCGCTGGAAGATTTGCAGGCCGCCAACCCGGGCGTCGATTCCCACTACCTGACGGTGGGGAACCAGATCGTCATCCCCATCGGCGGAGAAATCACCCAGACGTTAGCCACGCCTACCCCCATCCCAATCGCTGTCAGCGGGCTGCACTGTTACCGTGCGGGTGATGGCGGGGCTTGGTGTATCGCTGCTCTGCACAATGACACCCCCACCAGCCTCGAAAACCTGTCGGCCGGTATCGCCATTTATTCGGGTCGGGGAGAGCTGATTGCCAACCAGGTGGCGTACGCGCCTCTAAACATCCTCAAACCCGGCCAGACGATGCCATTGATGGCTTATTTTGCCCCTCCTCTGCCGGATGCATTCCAGGCTCAAAGCCAGCTGCTGAGCGGTCTGTTAGTCGCTAGTGGCGATGCGCGTTATCTCGACCTGCAGCCGGATTTTAGCCCAATAACCATCAGCCCCGATGGCAGGCAAGCCATGGTCAGCGGAAATTTTGTGCTTCCGGAGGGTACCCAAACGCTCTCCGAGCTCTGGGTTCTGGCGGTAGCTTACGACTCAAATGGTGCCATCATCGGGGCACGCACATGGAAATCCACCGGTGAGACGCAGTTCGAGATCACGGTATACAGCCTGGCTGGCACGATCGACCACGTGGATGTATTGACCGAAGCCAGACCTTGAGATGCTATTCGTTTGCTACATTTTTGCAGCAGAAATTCCTTGAATATATTTTTGGAAAATCATAAAAGTCGCATTCAAGACCATCATTTACTGATCATAATGAGCGGCTTTACAAAATGTAGGGACGCAGGGGTGGAATCACAGGGAGGGCATGATTAAATACCTCTGCGTTCCTGAACCTACGGCATATCATGCGGGCGTAAGGGTGGATGGCAGTTGTTGTACAAACCCCGCTCCTACGCTCCTGCTATTGGTGGTTAATTTTATTAAAATATCCTTTAGGATAGCCCCATTGTTTATCTGGTGGTAATCGATACTACGCGGCTATGAAAGTGGCACAGGCATGAAGACCAGAACGAAAATGATCACACCCAGGATGGCGATCAGGCGCCGCTTCGGATCCAGAGGGGTGATCTGGTCGAGTGGTTCAGCGTGAAAGCGCCCGAGGAGAAAGACCAACGCAGCCCAGATCAGCCAGCCTTGATAAACAAAACTTAGCCCAACCAACACGAGCAGGATGAAAGGCAATAACTTGGAAGCGCGCTTGCCCAACAGCACATACATGACGTGCCCACCGTCCAGCTGGCCAGCCGGGATCAGGTTAAGGGCAGTCACCAGCAAGCCGATCCAGCCTGCCCAGGCGATTGGATTCAAGCTAACATCCAGCCCACCCGCAGGTAGGGGCCTGCCGGTGAAGAAATAGCGGATCCAATAAATGATCGGGTTCAATCCAGCGTACGTCGATGGCTGTGGCAGGATTTGTCCTTTGACGATGAATTTCAGCAGCAGATACAGGATGGAATTGCCTTCAAAGCCCTGTAGCAGGGGCAATTGCATCGGTAGCCTCTCAACTGGTGAGTGTGCGAGCCCGTACAGCAAAATCGGTAAAGCCACGATCAGGCCAGCGAGGGGGCCGGCGATCCCGATATCCAGCAAGATACGCCGGTTCCGAGGTGGCTCCTTGAGCTGGATAAAGGCGCCCAAAGTGCCGAATCCCACCGGAAGTGGAATGAAGAAGGGCAAGGTGACAGCCGTCTTGTGGAAGCGTGCTGCCAGGTAATGACCGAACTCATGACAGGCCAGGATCGCCAATAAGGCTATGGCGAATGGCAGTCCACCCAGCAAGAATTGAATCCAGCCATTAACTGAGGTCGGTACAGTCGCGGAAGGATTTCCGTAACCCCCTCCGACGAACATGACACACAGCAGCGTCAAGCCAAAAAACAGGAGGTTCGGCCAGACTTTGGTTGGCTTTGCCTGGATCGTCCCATTCATCAAGATCACGACATGCTGGTCTCCCTCCACTCGGAACAGAGGCGTGACGTTCAAGGGTCGTAAGGCCTGGTTTAGCTGGTCATACGCCTGGGCGGAATCCTGGTCGTATAACTGTCCCCTGAAGCGGATGAGAACACCCTTTTTCTCTTCGCCCCAGGTCCGGTCATCGATGCGCATGTAACGACCGATAATGGGTGTATATACATCATTTTCAATTGGTAACATATTTTACCCATCCTATTTAGTATTTATACCGATAACAGGCGGGAGTGGATGGGGGTCGAACCCACCGCGGCCCGCAACGCGACCCGCCACCGGTTTTGAAGACCGGGGAGCCCACCGGAACTCAACCACTCCCAACGGCTAAGCATACCGCAGGGAGAATGATTTGGCAAGTAAACAGCCTTAAGAATAGCTTATCCGGGGATGATGCCGGGAGGGACCCAAAACCCACCGATATGGACGAAATTACGCAGGATGATCGAAGCCACCAGCATAACGATACCGATCGCGATGATGGCATAGTCATACCAATGGTAAACCGTTTCTTGAATCCAGGTGCGCGGGCGCAGGCCGAAACAACGCAAATCCATGGCATCTCAGTAATTTATGAACACTTCGATGGTTTCACCTACAGTGGCTTGAAGATATTGAGCAGCATTCCCATTTACAACAGAGATGGCGAAGAAGCTACTGCTATCCAGGAGGGCAACCAATGTCCCTGATGGACGTTCGCCAAATGAAGTGACTAAACCAACGATCTCATTTCCTTTGATGCGAATGGTCACCTGCTTTGCTCCTTCGAGATGGCTGGCATGAAGATTGGTTGACAAATTGCCAAAATAGTCAACGTGGATCACCTGACCTTGCCAACCTTGGGTGGTTCTGACTGGTTTAGGAATTTCAATCCGCACCGGATCAGAGATTGGAGTGCCGAGAGCGTCAAAAAGAATTCCAGCTGCAAGATGAGCAGCTACAGGTGCAAAAATATCACGCCCATGAAAACTATGACTGACCTCAGGTAACCAATATTGGCTTTGATCAAGATGGATTGCTTTAATATCAGCTTCCTGGGCTTCTGCACGCTCCAGGACAAGGGTGAACACGCCATTATCAGGTCCGATGAAGTAGTATTCTCCGAGACGAAGCCCGATTGGGCGGCGCTTTGTACCAACACCAGGGTCAACCACCACCACGTGGATGGTGCCAGCAGGGAAGTAGAATGCTGTGCGTGCCAGAGCGAGAGCCCCCTGGAAGATATTCTGAGGTCTTATTGAATGGCTGATGTCGGCAATTTGGACAGCAGGAGCGACCTTCCAGATGACACCTTTCATAATACCTGGATAGCCATCTTGCAATCCAAAATCGGTCAGTAAAGTTATGACGGTCATAGAATCATTTAGTAACGAAAACAGTCCCGACTATTCCCGCTCCGGAATGAACAGACAAACCGGGAGTAAGCTCTACAAAAAGGATCTCTTGAGGGCACTCCATGCGGCTACGTATCTCTCCCTCAAATTTATGTGCCATTTTCGGGGCATTCACATGCAGGATGGACATTTTTTCAATCTTATTATCCCCTGCCGCTCGCGCTGATAGCTCGATGACCCTTTCCCAGGCTTTCTTCTGGGTCCGAACTCTTTCCAGCAGGTCAAGCTTGCCATCGCGAATGGTTAGAATCGGCTTGACGTTCAACATGTTCCCCAGGGTAGCAGTTATGTTGCTCACCCGACCTCCCAAAGCTAGATACTTAAGCGTTGAAAGAGCAGCGAATAGATGCGTCCTTTGTCGTAAATCCAGGATAATATCGGTGATCTCATCAAGCGGAGCTCCCTTTGCTGCCGCCTCTGCAGCGGCTAATACCATATATCCCATCCCCATGGAGAGGCTGGCAGAATCGATGACATGGATTTCCCGATCGGGGAAAGAATCACGCGCTGTTAGAGCTGCATTATAGGTAGCACTCACCTCGTTACTGACGCATATGCAAAGGATCTTGGCAGCACCTGCGTTAAAGGCGTTCTTGAAAGCGGTAATGAACCTGCCTGGTGATGGGGCAGAGGTAGTAGGAAGCTTGCCCTCTTTATCTATCCAGCGGAAAGTATCAGCGTCATTAATGGCATACACAGCTTCATAGCTTTGTTCGCCAAAATGAACGTTTATTGGAACTTGGTAGATATCTTTGCGGGCTGCTAACTCAAAAGGGATGCTCGAGTCTGTATCAGTGATAATCGCAATTTGGTGCATGATGTCTCCAGATGAATAACTGGTTACATAATTCTTTAACCCCCTCCAGGTTATAAGGGTGTGATAAAATAGCGGACAATCGCCAAACCAATGCTTTATTATGATCAGATCATATAGAACATCATGTCAGGCTGCACGAACGATTGTAAATTGTAATTAACGTTGGAACAAATAAACAGCACATTTTGGATTAGATAAAATATCACTATTGGTCAGGAGAATGTATGGACAACAAGGAATTACTGGCACGGGTCAAAGAAGACACAGTTAAATTCATTTCTCTACAATTCACTGACGTCACAGGGACAGTGAAAAGTGTAGATATCCCGGTGGCAAGATTAGCAGCTGCCCTGGATGATGGCATATGGTTCGATGGGTCATCCGTCGAGGGTTTCGCCCGCATCCAAGAAAGTGATATGCGCCTCGTGCCAGATGTCGACACGTACGCAGTCTTGCCCTGGACGCTTCCAGAGCTAAGGCGGGCACGTATCTTCTGTGAAATCTTTCAACCCGACGGTAAGCCATTTCCAGGCGACCCACGTGGGACGTTGAAGCAGTCGTTGAATAGTCTGAATGAGCGGGGTTGGAAATATAATGTAGGCCCTGAGCCGGAGTTCTTCTTATTCAGGGGTGGGAACGATCATGAAAATATCCATCCAGTGCCACATGATGTGGGAGGCTATTTCGATTTTTCAGCGAATGATGATGCCGTCAGAGTGCGAACAGAATTGATGGATGCATTGGAAGGGATGGGCCTGGAAGTGGAAACGGGCCATCACGAGGTGGCATTGGGGCAACATGAAATCGACTTCCACTTTGATGATGCATTACACACAGCTGATAACGTCCTGACATTGAAATACACGGTGAAGGCGATTGCGGCTCAACACGGGCTGATTGCGTCATTTATGCCAAAGCCAATCTTCGGCATCAATGGGTCTGGTATGCACGTTCACCAGTCATTATTCGATGTTGAAGGGAATAACTTATTTTCTGATCAGAATGATGATTTCCATTTATCGCAAATTGCTTATCATTTTATCGCTGGCCAACTCGCTCATGCACGCGCCCTGGCTGCAATTGTTGCCCCGACGGTAAACTCGTATAAACGTCTAGTACCAGGCTACGAAGCCCCGGTTTATATTGGATGGGCACAGATCAACCGGTCAGCACTCATCCGCATTCCCAGGTGGTCGGAGGGAAGAGATAATTCAACACGAGCGGAACTACGCTTCCCCGACCCATCCTCGAATCCATATCTGGCATTCACCGCCATGCTGGCTGCTGCACTGGATGGAGTGGACAGCAAAATTGAGTGCCCGAAAGCCCTCAATCACGTCAATGTATACGAGCTGACGGCGGAGGAACGAAACAAGATGGGTGTCACCGAATTGCCAGGCTCACTCGGAGAAGCATTGCACGAGCTGGAAACGGATGCAGTAATTAAAGCCTCACTTGGAGCGATTATTTACGAAGCTTTCACCAGGGCAAAGTGGGAAGAAATCGAGGAATACCAAATGAAGGTCACCGATTGGGAGGTCGAGAGATACCTGGAGCAAGCATAATCCGTGGGAATAGAAAAGCAATATGTGTATACAAAGTTGTTAATGTTGATCTATCGTGAAAAGAATAGCCGCCATCACCGATGGCGGCTATAATTTTGGTTGGGATCAAACTACGGGAAGAAAATTAGATATGGAAGGGGGTGAAATTCGTCGCCCGGTCGTAATAATCTTCGTGCTCACGTAGTTTTAAATTGTTGACTACAAAGTAGGTGATGGGGGTCATCAATGCTTCAATCGCAGTTTTGAATATGTAGTTAGTCATTACCAGAGTGAGGAACAGACTCCAGGGAAATATCCCGTACAAAGAAGCAAGAAGAATGAATATAACCGAGTCTACCAGCTCTCCGACCAGAGTGCTACCGATAGTGCGGGTCCATAACCAATGGCCGCGGGTTAGGATTTTCATTTTAGCCAGGGTAAACGAATTGGAAAATTCGCCGGTCCAATAACCCAACAAGCTGGCAAGGACGATACCACCATTGCTCATCCCACCCAAGATGGCATTATATGCATTTTGACCCGCATACTGCTGCCAGGTGGATTCGCCAGGCAGGCTACGCACAAGTGCGAATACAAGGGCACTTAACCCCAGGCAGAAAAAGCCTGTCCAGATGACACGGCGGGAGCGTTTGTAGCCGTAAACCTCGGTGAGAATGTCACCGAATATATAGCTGACCGGGAATAGCAGGGTACCGGCATCAAATGCCATACGGATGTTTAATATACTGAAGCCCCAATCGACAATCTTGGCAGAGGAAGCAATATTACTCACTACTAAGACGGTTACAAATAGCGCAGTGATGATATCCAAATAGCGATAATTGCGATGACCGTTTTCATCATGATTGGAGGTAGTGGTCATATCAGGTTCATTTCGTTTATTCTAAGATTATCTTCTGTTTTACTGAACATACGACAAAAAATGCATAAACCTGGGGCAGAGGTCGGCTGACCACATTCCGGGCAATCATGAACCAATTTCGCATGCTCGTCGATCGCATCTGAAAATAAGCCTGCACGACGTGCCTGGAGGAACGACAGGTAAAAGCTGAGCTTTGCTCCAGGGCGGTCTGATTCCAGTTTGTTCAAAAGCTGCTTGTAATAAATGGATGTTGAATCAGCAGCGAATGGACACTCTTTTTGGATGTACGATATGCCTTGCAAGAATGCATAGGCAGCCAATTCACGTTCATAAGTGCGGCAAAGAGGCTTGACCTTGCGCATCAAACCTGGCCGATCGGCTTCTAAGACGGGACCCTGTCTTACCAGGTACGAACCAGTCCAGCTGAGGGTATTACCAAAAAGGATCGCAGCCTCGTCATCGAGGTTATGACCTGTAATGAGGACATCATAAGCAGCCCGATGAGCCCGGAGATTCATGACATGGCGCTTGGTCAGCCCACAAACAGAGCAAGGTTTATAATGACCACGGTGAGTGCGCATAGCCAATTCAGGGATAGCCTCACCGTATTCCGCTTCAATATCCACAACATGCAACAAAAGATTGTACTTGAGTGCAAAGTTAAGCGCGTAATCAAGAGAGGTGGATGAATAATTAATCCCCGCATCGATACCTAGGTCGATATATAGACCATCAACAGAATAACCCAATCGTATGAGGATATCCCACAAAGACAGGGAATCTTTTCCACCAGATACCGCGATTAGGAGACGATCGCGGTGGGTGAACATGCGATATTTACTGATGGAGCGTTCTACTTGCTTTGGAAGCCATTCTAAATAGTGCAATCTACACAGCGCCAGTTTATGCTGGCGCATATTTATCACAGCTTTTTCACTACAAGTCCGGCAACGCATTATGCACTTCTTGCTTAAAAATAATCCGATCGATCCCTGTCGCCATTGTAAATCAGGAATTGGATTAAGTACACTGTGAATTCACTCAAGCATCGTTAGTTCTGCTGCTATAATCTTTGGTTGATGTTGAGGGCACAAAATAGACTGGTAAAAGGAGGCATAGAATGCTCAAGTCTGGATTAATATTTGGAATTATAGCGTTTGTTCTGGTGCTCGGGAGCGCGACCATTATCTCACCATTGTGTGCACCATGTCTAGGTGTAATTTTAGGATTATTTGCGGGGTATGTGGCGGGGGAATATGACAGACCAGCAAATGTAAATGAATGCATCAGGAAGGGAGCGATTTCAGGTGTTATTGCCGGAGGCCTGGGATTCCTGGGCGGGATGATCGGGAGTCTGATCAATAGCGCTGTATTAAATCCATCAAATCTGAATTCGATATATCAGACTTTGGGTCTTCCGAATCCAAACTACAACCAGGCAACGATCTGGGCTTATCAGCTTGTGGGTGGGCTTTGCATAGGCTTATTCAACATCGTCTGGATGGCGGTTTTGGGTTTGGCAGGAGGGGCGCTGTGGTTTCAAGTTATCGGTAAAAACCGAACTGGAACGATGTTACCACCCCAGGCTCCCATCCCACCTGCAGTATGAGTTATAAGAGAAAAGAATTAATCCAGATCTATTTTGAATCAACCAGTACCGAATTGGCGGTCTCCAGCATCGCCTAATCCTGGCAGGATATAGCCTCGCTGGTTGAGGGATTCATCGATCCCGGCGAGATGGATTGGGACGTCAGGATGGTGATTCTGCAAGTTTTCGATACCTTGAGGCGCAGCCAATATACCAACAAATTTAATCTTTCTGACCCCCCAGCGTTTCAGAATGTCCACCGTAGCGACCGCAGAACCTCCTGTGGCTAGCATCGGGTCAAGGATGAGACAAACAGAGACTGTCGGCTCAATAGGAAGTTTGTTGTAATAGGCAACTGGTTTTAAAGTTAGCTCATCCCGATAGAGCCCAATATGCCAGACCTCAGCTGAAGGCATCAGGTTCCAAACTCCTTCGACCATTCCCAACCCAGCGCGCAATATCGGCACAAGCCCAATCTTCTCGGTTAGGACCTTTCCTGAAGTGGTTGCCAGGGGTGTTTCGAGATTAATTTGATATAGGATTAAGTCGCTGGTGGCTTCATATGTCAACAAGATGGAAATCTCGCGAATGAGCTCTCTGAATTTCTTAGGTTCAGTATTTTTATCCCTTAATAATGCCAGCTTGTGCGCCACCAATGGATGTGTTGATGGAAAGACGGTTGACATACAGATCAGCTCCGCAATAAAGATGATGGAATTATAGTACGTTTACGTTTAGGTTATAATCTCATTTATGGATGAGAGGCCAACACGCTTGCTAAATCCTGAACCTCAACCTGATGACCGCCTGGATATGGCACTGCGTCCACGGACTCTCGCTGACTTGATTGGCCAGGAGCGGGTAAAAGAAAACCTTGCCATCCTGATATTGGCGGCCAGGCAAAG
>Ga0153916_10003254_pt1 | contig 12071 bp, 14 predicted proteins | sample Opewatmetagenome_FD_109642 | JGI IMG/M metagenome (GOLD analysis project Ga0153916, IMG submission 109642) | Freshwater wetland microbial communities from Ohio, USA - Open water 3 Core 3 Depth 4 metaG | ecosystem: Environmental > Aquatic > Freshwater > Wetlands | place: USA: Ohio, Lake Erie...
AGTATTTCGGAAAGGTCAGCCTTTACGACTTGACCGTGCTGGATGCAGAGAGATTCAAAGCCAAGCGCGCTAAAGAAGCCCAACCAGCAACGGTCAACCGAGAACTGGGCAACCTTAAACACATGATGACGAAAGCAAGGGAATGGAAGCTCCTGCATGACAACCCGTTCGCGGGCGTCAAACTTCTTCCTGTCCCCAACAGACCCGAAAGGATTCTGACCGAAGACGAGGAAAAGAAGCTATTGGCCGCCTGTGACGGGGGGCGCGCGCCCTATCTCCGGCCCACCATTGTCTTGGCTCTCAACACTGGCATGAGCAAGGGCAAAATTCTTGGTCTTCAGTGGTCGCAAATCGACTTAGTAAATCGTACGATCCGAATTGACAATTCCAAGACCAAATACCGCGAACGCCGCATCCCGATGAATGAAACTGTATGGAATCTGCTTGCTGGTCTTGAGCCGGAACGAAAGACGGAGCTGGTGTTTCCGAGTCCCCGCAATCCGGACCGCGGGATGCGCGACCACAAGATGGCCTTCTGGAAGGCAATAAAAAAGGCCGGTATCGACCATATCCGTTTTCACGACCTGCGGCACACCTTCGCAACGCGTTTGGTACGAGCCGGAGTCGATTTGATCACGGTGCAGCACTTGTTGGGACATTCGAAGATAACGATGACTGCACGCTATGCACACGCATTGTTTGATGCTAAGATGGAAGCTGTAAAAAGGCTTGAGAAGAGGGAAATGGGGCAGCAAGCAGACCCCAATCGGCCCCCAGACCGAACAGAGTTGATCGGTCAACAAGCTAAGTAAGAGCGCGTCAATAAGTTGGGCCTGTAGCTCAGGTGGCTAGAGCGCACCCCTGATAAGGGTGAGGTCGGTAGTTCAACTCTACCCAGGCCCACCACATTCCTGGACGCCCAAGGGCTTTTCGCTTTCCCCAGAGTCGCCTGCCCTGTCCAGAAGCCAGTCCGAAGCACGGCCTCCGCGTCCAACCCTGGACACCCCACTAACGGGCGCGCCCCGCGCCACCAACTCCCGCTCCCAGGCATCCTACCGGCCCAGGCCCGGCTCGCCTTCCGTCCCCTTGCCTTTCCCCCTTTCACGCTGACGTCCCCAAAAAAAACCAGGGACGTCAACCAACCCCATCCAAGGAGGACACTGAGATGGCTCTCTACGAGAAAGCAGGCGGGACCTGGGGTGTCGACTATCACGACAAGTGGGCTGACGTCAAAGCAAGCCCGTAAGCTCCCGGGAAGCCGCCGCCGTGCGAATCCCCAAGCTCACCTCCCCTTGCCGACGAAAGCGGTGTTGCCAACGGCAGTAGGTCGAGCGAGCAATCCCCAACTCCTCGAGCGTGCGGGCCTTCGCCAGGGGCGAGCGCCGTACCACTTCGATCACCTCCCGTTTCCGCTCCGGCTTCATGCATCGGACCCGCGTCGTTTTCACTGCCCGCCTGCCAGGTGGCCAATGCTTTCCGGCAGTCCTCCTCAGTAGTACCCACGGCGAGTAAGGAGGCTTGGCTGACGAGCTAGGCACCCCTCATTGTCGTGCTATGATGGCGCGAAATGAGAGGTCAAATTCTCTTCGGGGTCTGACAAGTGCCAATCCAATTTCGGGACTGGAAGCTGACTTCGCTCGTCGTTCTCGTGCTTGTCGGTCAACCTTCCTGGATGTGGGCACAGAAGCGGGGCACGCGGCCCGGCGTGCAACTCCAGGCGCCGGCGGGCGAGCGTCCCGTCAAGATTGATCCGGCAGGCGAAACGATCTTGCCCAACGGTCGCCTGATTACGCCGCTCGGGACACACGTCAAGGTGGCGCCACACCCTTACGGCCTCGCCCTGAGCACCGACGGGAGGACGCTGGTGACGGCCAATAGTGGTACCGCGCCCTTCTCGATGTCGATCATCACCGAGCTCGCCAGCCCGGAGCCGCAGGTCGTTCAAATCCCGCCGGGCTTCAAATCGACGGAGGCTGACCCGGACAGCGTGTGATGGGCGTGGCCATCGCGCCCGACAATCACACCCTTTATCTCTCGGAAGGCGACAACGGTCGAGTGGGCATCTTCGATCTGGTCACGCACCAGCGATTGGATTCGCTGAGCCTGGACGGAACGTTTCAGGGACAGAAGTTCGAGAACAGTCTGACCGGAGAGCTGAAGCTATCCCCCGACGGTCAACGGTTGTTTGTCCTCGACCTGGCGCATTTCCGCCTGATGGTCATTGACACGCAGTCAAAGCAGGTCCTTTCCAGTCTCCCGGTGGGGCGCATGCCCTTCGGGTTGGCGCTTTCTCCCGACGGCAAGTACGCGTATGTCTCCCACATCGGCATGTTTCAGTATTCGCTCCTGCCGGGCTACGACCCGAAGGATGCCCGGCACACAGGGCTGGATTTTCCTCCCTTCGGTTTCCCTTCCAAAGAGGCGCGCGAAGGCGCCATGGTGGATGGGAAGCAGATTCTGGGCCTCGGCGACCCCAACGTCCCCGAGTCGAATTCTCTGTGGGTGATCGACATTCAGAACCCCGCTGAACTGCGGGTGACAGCCAAAATCAAAACCGGGATTCCGGTCGGCGAGGAATCGGTGGGCGGCAGCAGTCCTGGGGCAGTGGCGGCAGGCCGTGAGAAAGTCTTCGTGAGTAACGCGGCACAAGACAGCATCACGATTGTTAATGCGCGCACTCATCGGGTGGAAAAAACCCTCCTTCTCGAACCTGCCGCTGCGCTGCGGGGTCTGCGCGGTGTGTTGCCGTTCGGCGTGGCGCTCAGCACCGACGAACAGCGTGCGTATGTAGCCTGCGCCGGGATCAATGCGGTGGCAGTGCTCGACGCCCGACGAGACACGGTGCTGGGTTATCTGCCGACCGCCTGGTTCCCTGCTCGCGTGGCGGTTAGTCTGGACGGCAAGACGCTTTACGTCGGCAACACGAAAGGTTTCGGCGCCGGACCCAACGGCGGCCCGGACTTCCAGCCCGGACCGGAAGGAACCTACATCGGCGACATCAAGAAAGGATTCGTATCCATCCTTCCGATTCCCGACCGCCGTGAACTGCGGGAGGCTACAGGGCGTGTGCTGCGAAACAACGGCTTCTTTCGGACCGCGGGTGGTGCTCCGCGCGCGCTGGACTTTCCGGTCCCGCCGCCGGGTCGGCCGAGCGCCAAGATTCGTCACGTGGTTTTCATCGTCAAAGAGAACCGCACGTTTGACGAAGTGTTTGGTGACATGGCCAGCCCCGGCAGTGGTATCAAAGGTGAACCGGGCCTGGCGCGCTGGGGCGAGAACGCGGAGGTGGAAGAGAAGGGCGAGCCCACGGTGGAGCACGCGCGTGTGACACCCAACCATCACGCGCTGGCTCGCCGCTTCGCCTTCAGCGACAACTTCTACGTGGATTCGGATGTTTCGGTGGATGGCCACCACTGGTTAGTCGGCAACTACCCGAACGAATTCGTCGAGAGCGCGTGGCCAGCAGCGACCGGGAAGAAGCTGCATTTCCGTCCCGACCCGGACGCGCCCGGTCGGCTGGGGATCTTGTCGTCAAATTCTTGGCCCGAGTCTTTTCTGGAGGGCGGTTCGCTGTGGGAGCATCTGGCGCGACATCGCATTAGCTTTCGAAACTATGGAGAGGGCGTGTGGATGTCTGGCAGCGACGAAGGTCCGGGCCTGATGCCCACTGGCATCCGACAATCCGTGAACGTTCCTATGGCGCAGATCTTGTTTGAAAACACCTCGCGCAGCTACGCCACGTTCAACATGTTCATCTCCGACCAGTGCCGCTTCGGCCAGTTCCAGCGCGAGTTTGAGGTGCGCTATGCGAGCGGCAAGGAACCTCTGCCCCAGTTCATCTACGTCTGGCTGCCAAACGATCACACGGCCACACCTCGCCCCGAGGACGGGTTCCCGTACCACGCCTCCTACGTGGCAGACAACGACTTGGCGCTGGGGAAACTGGTTGAACTGCTTTCCCACAGCCCCTTTTGGAAAGATATGGCGATCTTCGTGACCGAGGACGACGCGCAAGATGGCCGGGACCACGTGGATGCCCACCGCAGCTTGCTGATGGTCATCAACCCCTACGCGCGGCGAGGAGTCTCGCACGTGCACACCAGCATGGCGAGCATCTTGAAGACTTTCTTCCTGATCTTTGGCATGCCGCCCTTGAACCAGTACGACGCCGCGGCTACCGACTTTGCTGACATGTTCACCGACCAGCCGGATTTCAGGCCCTACCAAGCTTTGCCTTCGGACACACGTCTCTTCGACCCGGAGCAGGTCCACGAACCCGGCCTAGAATTGCACGCCCGGCCCGCGCCGCCCTCCGAGCCGCTCGACGATCCCGCCACGATCCGGCGTCGCATGCGTGAGCAGCTTGAGGAGACAGACGAGAATCACACAAGACGACGTTGAGGCGCATTGAAGTCAGCGCGGACCACAGCCTCCGCACACGAAGGACCGAGCGACGCGCCCACGAAAAGAGATGCACCGTTATCTTTCCCTTGAACTGAGTCACGTCGTGGTGGGCTCAGGAGTGGTAATCAAAATGGTGCCCGCCAGGGTAACGGCGCCGCCGACCAGCATGGTGAGCGTTATTTTCTCTCCGAGAGTCACTGCCGAGATAAGGACACCCAAGAACGGCAGGTGGATCCGTCAAACGCGGAGCTCTTCAAGAATCACAACCTTGAAGAGCTAGAGCTGTCCAACCGGCAGGCGCTGACGCTGGCTGCGAAGATCCACTCCTTGATCTACTCGATGGATACCCGGAAGGCCCCCGACCCTGAGGCCGTCCGCGGCTTTCGGCGCGCCGCCGATCTGTCCGTGTTGTACTTCAGAACCTTTACGCTTTGGCGCGAGTTGCTGTGGCGAAACCACGCAATGGCTGAGCGAAGAGATGCAACTGGCGAAGCTGCTCTCCGTCGCGTGGCCGCGGAGCTGGAGAGGTTGCTGCCAGAGTGGCGCAAGTATCCGAGGGAGGCAAAGGATTGGTTCGTCTTCCGTTTCGACCCAGAAATGAACACTGCACCAGGCTGGCTGAAGCGGACCAGCGTGGCGGAGATCGTCCGCGAGATTCAAAGCAGGCTAAGGGGGCAGAGTTAGAACAGCGTTGTCCGAATGCATCTGTAATTTCCCCAGAGAGGTGAGCAGTCGTGACCGCAGGGAGAAAGACATTCCAGCAGGTGGCCGACTTAGCCAAGGTCAGCCTTGCTACCGTGTCGCGTGTCGCCAACGGCAGCGCGCGGGTGAGCCCCGAGATCCAGCAGCGCGTGAAAGAGGCTGCGCTGAGACTCGGCGTTGACTTACACCGGCAGGGCAAGGCGAATCTTATCGCCTTCCTCCTCTGCAACCGAGATCTGCTGCATCCGTTCCATTCCCGCGTGCTGGTCGGCGCCGAGGCTTACTGCGCGGCGCAAAATTACAGTATGCTGTTCTTATCTTTCCGCGACACGAAGCATCCCATTCTCAAGAACAACTGCGCGATGAGAGAGAAAGTGGCAGCGTGTGTCGAGGATCGGCATAAGAAACGCGCCCCTCACCTTGCGGCGTCGCGGCGAAAGCCGTCGGAACCAGGAGCGAGTCGAATATCCTTCAGGACTTCAGGTTGATGTCAGCCACGAACTCTGGCTTGCCGCGGATCCCGAGATTGATGTGGTAGAGGGCCCCTCCGAAATAGCCGGAATTCGGATCGTAGCCGGGGGGCATGATGGGCATGGGCTCTGATTTCGCTGCGGAGGTAATGAAGATGTCAGTAAGCTCCGGCCCACCGAACGCCAGAGAGGAAGTCTGTTTTGCTGAGGTCTTGATCGTCCGCTCAATCTTGCCGCCGGGATCATAACGAACCACACGGCTGCCGTACCACTCCGCCGACCAAACAAACCCCTCGGAATCGACAGTCAGCCCATCGGGCAGACCACTTGTCGCCGGCACCTTCATGAAGACGCGGCGGTTTCGGGCTATTCCCGATGCGGGATCATAGTCGTAGGCGTAGATGATGCGCGCCGCCGAATCGGTGAAATAAAGTGTCCTCGCGTCCACCGAGAAGCCCAGCCCGTTCGCCAGATGAAGGCCTTCGTCGATGATGTGGGCCGTGCCATCCGTGTCCACGCGGATCAATTTACCGAGAGGGTAGTCCTTGCTGGGGTCGTAGAAGCAGGAGCCTGCCAGCAGGCGGCCCGCCGGGTCCGCGATGCAATCATTCATCTGGCACTTGGACCCATCGGCTTGGTCGGCGACGAGCCGGGGATCGCCTCCGTCCTCCCAGAGCCAAATGCCGGAACTGTTGGTGATCACGAACCCCCCCGACCGGTTGAGGGCAGCACCGGCAATCTCCCAACCTTCTTTCACCACCCAGGTTTTCCGCGTGGACCAATCGTAGCAATAGAACTTCTGGCCAGTGATGTCCGTCCAGTAGAGCCGCTTGCAGCTAACATCCCAGATCGGGCCTTCGCCGCAGAGGTCCCCGTAATCAGCGATGACAGTAAGCTCGGGCATGGCTCTTCCTCCTTTTGGTGCGAGCAGTCAAAACCACCACACGACTCGTGCGCGTCCCGGTATCACAGAAATACGGGGCCGTTTCGATTCCTAACCCGCTTAATGGCCAGCCGTTGACATACCACCGTCCACCACCAGCGCAGTTCCGGTGATGAAACAGGCAGCGTCGGAGGCAAGGAATAGTGCCGCATCCGCGATGTCGCGCGGAGTCCCGATGCGACCTAGAGGATGAACCGCCAGGACTTGACGCATGGTCTCGTTGCGATCCGGAACGGTCTTGAGCCATTCTTCCGTCATGGGGGTGTCGATATAGCCGGGACAGATGGCGTTCACGTGGATTCCGTCCTTGCCGTGATCCAGCGCCAGGGTCCGGGTGAAGGCAATCAGGGCAGCCTTCGAGGAATCATAAGCCACACCGCCCTGGTAAGAAACAAACGCGCGTACCGATGAGATGTTGATGATCGCTCCTCCCCGTCCCTGCATTCGCGGGATGGCGTACTTTGAGAAAAGGAACGCGCCTTTCAGATTTACGGCCAGTTGACGGTCCCATGCCTCGCTGTTCAGGCTTGCGATCGGGCTACTCACCTCGATTCCGGCGTTGTTGACGAGCACATCCAGTGAACCGAAGTGCGCAACTGTCTGCTCCACAGCACCGCGCGCCGCATCTTCACTGGCTACGTCTCCCTCGATGGCAAGAGCCAGCCCCTTGTCGCGAAGCCGACTGGCATGCGCTCGGGCCCCTTCGCCATTAATGTCAAAAATCGCGACCGCGGCGCCTGCCTCCACGAATCGTTCCGCAATACCGGCCCCGATGCCGGCAGCACCGCCTGTAACCAGCGCAACTTTACTGTCCAGCCGCATAACCTTGCTCCTTTGCCACCCTGCGGTCCAATGCGGGATTTAATGGCGCGCGGTTGCTATTTGCGTTCACGCTCCTCCCGTGAGACGGGCGCATGCCCTCAGGGCCGTTAACAGTGGACCTTGGCCCCAGGGAGCCATGGCGCCCCGCGGCACGTTTCGGTAATGTTCCGCGCGGGTGCTCGGGAAGGTTTCATACGAAACGCCGGCCAGCAAACCGTTTGGCTGCACGTGCACAAGCAAGAACCGCATGGCCGATTCCACGACGGGCCAGAATGTGCCCTCCTCCAACCAGCCGCTGCGGATAGCCGAAGAAAAGCCATCCACGACAAAAGCTGCGACCGAGGTCTCTATGTAGGACCCGGGATCGTCAAGAATCGGGTGCCAGCCGCCGCTGGAGTCCTGTAATTCCGCCAAGCGTTGGGCGAGTCTTCTCAGCACACTAAGTACTCTACTGGCCCCGGCGTCACCACTCGGAAGATGCTCTAGAGTGTGAGTTAGTCCAAGCAGTCCCCAGCCGTTGCCACGGCCCCCTAGAACGCCATTTCTCGTCCCGGTCCGTTCCATCCAAAAGTGATGAAACAGGCTCTGCTCAGCATCAAAAAGTAGCTCAACCTGCGGAAGAATGTTGTCAAGGGCAAGCTGTCGATATTCGTCCTTCCCGGTGACTTGATGGAGCTTGGCGAGGAAAGGGCCGTCGAAATGAACATAGTCAACAAACACGCACGGGCGTCCATCCTCCACAGACCGGGACAGATTCCTTGAGCCGTGATAGTCCGGATGGTCCGGCGGTAGCTCCGGGGGCAGCTCAATGGCTGCATTCTCGTAAAGGACGTAGGCACCGTGACCTGTCTTCCGAAATCCGGCCATGTACTCGGCATGCCGGAGTGCCGCCTGAAGAAGCTTTGCATCGCTGGTTGCTTTGTACACCCGCAGCAGCGCGACTCCTGCCGCGGTGTAGTCAAACCCGCTGCGTTGCCGTTCGCGAGCCAGCCATCCCTTCAGAAGCCCATGAACAAAACCCGAATACTTAGCGTCGCCTGTAAGAGCAGCGGCGTCCAGGAGGCCTTCCAACCCAATGGAATCGCCCCAGAACCAGAGCTTCCAGGGATAGGTAAGCAGAAGATCAGCTCCGTGTCTGGCAAGCCGCTCGAGTTCGGCAACGCGAATAATTCCCCCACTTGAGCGCCACTCCATCCTTGGTCCGCCTGGCATTCCTGGCTCGGCACGCAAAAATACAACGCGTCTGCACCGTTAGCAATGGCAACTTTTCACTGAGCTTACGTAACTTTTCCTGGTCTCCCGGTCCACTACTACTGATTTCCGACCGGCCTCCTGTGCTTCCCTCAGCAGGGGAATCGTGGTGGATTTACCGATGTGGTAGGTCTTGGCCAGCTCATTCAGGCTGCAGCCTCGCTGCCAATCGCGCCGCAAGGCTTTGGGGTCCAACTGAATGGATGGCCGACCGATGCGTCGGGCCAAGCTCGAGGGGCGACGGATCGGCCGGCCACCGCTGAAAGTTGCCGTCGAAGGCTTAATCCGCGACCGGGAACGAGGCCCTAGCATAAGCCAGCTGGCCCGACAGCACGGCATTGCCGAAACTAGCGTCCGCAGGCTCTTGCGGCAGGCCCAAGACACCCCGCCAAAAGGGTCGGTGCAAGTCTCGCCGGAACTAGCTGAAAACGTACAACCGGCTTCAGCCCTTTAGAGCCCACCAAAAGGTGTAGGTTCAGAGACGTGAGGCCTCGGACCTCTTGTGATGATGTCATGCTCGGCTGACAGAAGACCTCCAGCCTACCTTTCCTCACGAAGTGAGGCGAGTACCCAAATGGGGCAACAACTCATAGGAGGTTCCGGTAGAATCTAGCCCGACGCTGGTCGAATCAGGCGTCTGATCATGTCTTCCGGGTAGCGCCCCGCGCCTCTCCGACGTGGGACAGAAACAGGGAGTTGGTGGCATATGAAAAGGCATGGCACCCTGGAGCACACGACAGACTTGAAGGGGGAATAAGACGATGACGCCCCGGGAACGCTGGCTGGCCGTCTTAGCGGGAGAACGACCGGATCGTGTCCCCTGCGACTACGGTCGTACGGCGGAGGTCACCGAGCGGCTCCTCGCTGGACTCGGCTGTGCCTCTGAGCGTGAACTCTGGGAACGTTTGGGGATCGACAAGTCTATTCCCCTCGCGGCGACGCATCCATTAGCCAAAGAGGATACCTGGCACACCCAGTCCCTATATAGTGTTTGGCACATTGGAACCGCGAAGGTGTCGTAGGGGAACGGCCTGGGCGTCTATGAGGAAGTTGTTTCGCACCCTCTCTTGAAAGCCGGGACGGTTGCGGATGTGGAGCAATTCGAGTGGTCAGACCCTGAAGCGTGGGACGTCAGTAACATGCGCACGCAGTGCGAAGAGTGGCAGGGTTGCCCGATTGTCGGGGGTTGCTACGAACCGTTCTACCTGTATTGCCGACTGCGGGGCATGGAGCAGGCTCTGGCCGACCTCGTCCTCAACCCCGCAATCGCCGAAGCTTCCCTGGAACGCATTTGCTACATCCATGAGTCAATCATCCGCCGCACGCTGGACGAGGCCGCTGACCTCATCGACCTGGTCCACGTAGCCGAGGATCTCGGAAGCCAGAAGCCACTGTTGATGAGTCCCCAGACTTTCCGCCGGTTCCTCAAGCCCTGGATGGCCAGGATGATTGAGTTGGTTCACTCTTACGGCGTCAAGGTCTTTCACCACGATGACGGGGCCATCCGGCCGATGCTGCCGGAACAGCTTGAGATCGGCATCGACATCTTGAATCCTGTCCAGTGGCGATGCCGGGGAATGGACCGCGAGGCACTCGCGAGGGACTTTGGGCCGTGGGGGGTCTTTCACGGGGCCATGGACAATCAGCAGACCCTTCCTTTCGGCACGCCGACAGATGTGCGACAGGAGGTCGCCCATAACGTCCGAATCTTCAAAGACTGGAAGGGCTACATCGTGGCACCTTGCCACAATATCCAGCCCAACACCCCCACCGAGAACATCCTGGCTCTTTACGATGCCGTCCGGGAATTTGGCCAAGTGGGATGAGAGCCTGACCTCGGCCTACAGCGCATTCCCCTGAGCGATTACGAAGATCGAGGTGAGAATCACAACGATGCCTGCTACGAGATAGGACCTACAGCGCCACCCCGTGCCCCGCCATTCTCCTGTTAGCCATCCCACAAGATTGCTGGTGATGATCGAAGCTCCCAGGAGCACAGGCCAGCCGATGACCGCTGCAGCAGGCCCCAGTTTGCTCCCCCCAACGCCGTAGGCGATGAGGCCTCCGAACCAAAGGAGTCCCATGGCAATACCGCCAAGCCAGTGGAGTGCACAGCCCGGCATAACAAGAGAGTTCCATCCCGTGCGGCCTATCTACAGGCAGTACGCGGCATTGGCAACGAAACCGCTGGAAACCGTGAGCGCCCAAATGCCCATGCTAGCCATAGCCGGGGAAGCACCCTGTTCCACGGCGCGTCTCTGTGTCTCTCCGGTAAATGCAGAGCTGAGATTCAGTGTAGAACCGAGGACGGCCGACGTAACCGCCAAGAGTAAGCCGACCAGCAAGGAGCTTCGACCGGCCTGATGACTATCCATGCTTCCCTGCCGCTTCTCCCGCAGACTTCCGGCAAAAGCACAAAGAAACATGCCTGCGATGAGTACCACGTTTCCCGCGAGGACGAAGGAGCCCGCTCGCGTGCCCACCGAGCTGGGGCGAAGGATCACCATGGGGACCAGCGATCCTAGGCCGGCAGTGAGGCCCAACATCAAGGCCAGCCCCAGCCCGAGGCCCAGCTTGACCAAGGCCAGGCCAAAGGCGCTGGCGCCGAGGCCCCACGCAAAACCGAAGCCGGAGACCAAGGCGAGTGGAGTCTCGGAAATCAGCTGGCCCAGATGGGGTGTGAAGAGGGAAGCCACGACCCACGGAAAGGCGGCCATGCCCACCATGGAATAAACCAGCCAGGTGTGTTCCCATCTCCACTGACGCATGAACTTCATGGGGAGGGCGAACGATGCGTTGAAGACGCCAGCCAGCATCGCCAGAGCAACGCCAACCAGGACTTGAGATTCAGGCATCATTGCCTAGCTCGTGGGTTCGTTTCTTCCCAGCCTCACGCGCTTGAGTGCGGTGACCCATTCTGCGTAGCTTCTCGAATTGTCCTTTCAGAAACCCGTGGGAACAATCCAATAGGTGGCTCTGTAACTTTTCCCGGGTCCGAGAACAATCAGGTCTTTGAACTTCCCCTCGTGCTCGAGATTGAAGGCATTGGTCGGGCCGGTTTGCGGCTCGATGCAGACCATCGTGGTGTCAAGGGGAGCGTACACGATGGCGAAGTCAAATCCCTTGCCAAACGCCACTTCGACCTTCTGCGTCTTCCCTCTCACCCAAAGGTGACCCAGGCCTTTCGCGTCGCGCCGGATTCCGGAGAACCCACCATCAATGAAAGTCCCGCCAAGCGTGAAGCCGTTGGTGACCCCCGGCACGTACTTTTCAGCTGGCTCGGTTTCGCCCGTGGGAATGAGTGCGTCGGTGACGACCCAGTGAAGCATTGCGTCAATGGCTAGCGTCCAGTTCTCCCGGGGGCCATCCGGCCGGAAATAGGGGTGATAGCCGAAATGGACAGGCATTGCAGATCTGCCTACGTTGGCAACCTCTGTGGTGCACTCCAGTTTCCCTTCCTTCAGCCGGTAGGTGATTTA
>Ga0153916_10003255_pt1 | contig 12070 bp, 9 predicted proteins | sample Opewatmetagenome_FD_109642 | JGI IMG/M metagenome (GOLD analysis project Ga0153916, IMG submission 109642) | Freshwater wetland microbial communities from Ohio, USA - Open water 3 Core 3 Depth 4 metaG | ecosystem: Environmental > Aquatic > Freshwater > Wetlands | place: USA: Ohio, Lake Erie, Old...
GGCCAATCGCGACCTGATCTACCTGGGCGTCTCGGGCGACGGGGACTCGGCCTCCATCGGGCTTGGCCAGTTCGCCCACTCGATCCGCCGCGGCGTGAACATGCTCTACATCGTCGAGAACAACGGCGTGTACGGCCTGACAAAGGGCCAGTTCTCGGCCACGTCCGACAAGGGCTCAAAGTCCAAGAAGGGCGTGGTCAACCACGACGCCGGCATCGATCTGGTGAGCCTCGCGCTGCAGATGGGCGCCACCTTCGTGGCCCGCTCGTTCTCTGGCGACAAGGCCCAGCTGGTGCCCCTGATCAAGGCCGCGCTCAGCCATCGCGGCGCAGCCTTCATCGACTGCATCAGCCCTTGCGTGCAGTTCAACAACCACCCCGGCTCCACCAAGTCCTACGACTATGTGCGCGAGCACAACGAGGCGGTGAACCGACTGGATGTGGTCATGCCGCGCGAGACGATCACGGTCGACTATGCGCCGGGCCAGACCGTGCCCGTCACCCAGCACGACGGCTCGATCCTCCATCTGCACAAGGCGGCGGAACACTACGATCCCTCCGACCGGGTCGGCGCGCTGGCCTATCTGCAGTCGCGCCAGGCGCTGGGCGAGATCGTCACCGGCCTGCTGTTCCTCGACCCCGAGGCCCAGGACCTGCACGAGAACCTCGGCACCGTCGAGGAACCGCTCAACACGCTGAATGAGCGCGAGCTCGTCCCCGGCGCCGCGGCGCTCGCCAAGATCAACGCGACGCTGCGCTAGGGCCTTTTCCGACGGTCTATCGAAGCCCGGCCGGCTTCGGACCGCCCGTCGCCCAGTCGAGCAACTCGACCGTGTGCACGACCGGCAGCTGCGCCGCCGAGCCGACCTGGGTCAGACAGCCGATGTTGCCGGCGGCGATGACGTCGGCGCCGGTCGCCTGAAGGTTCGACACCTTCCGGTCGCGAAGCTGACCGGCGATCGTGGGCTGCAGCATGTTGTAAGTCCCGGCCGAACCGCAGCAGAGGTGCGCCTCCCTGGGTTCGACGACCCGGAAGCCCGCCCGGGCCAGCAGCCGCTGCGGCGCGCTCTTCACCGACTGCCCGTGCTGCAGCGAGCATGCCGAGTGGTAGGCGACCGTGAGCCCCGTCGGGACTGTCGGCGGCGCCAGATCGATGCGGTCCAGCAGCTCGGTGACGTCCAGGGCCAGGCGGGACACGGCCGCCGCCTTCTCGGCCCAGACCGGATCGTCGCGGAACATGAAGCCATAGTCCTTGACCGTGGTCCCGCAGCCCGAGGCGGTGATCACGATGGCGTCGAGACCGCCGGTCTCGATCTCCCGGGTCCAGGCCTCGATCTGCGACCTGGCCAGGTCGTGGGCGCGCGACGTTTTCCCGAGGTGATGGGGCAGGGCGCCGCAACAGCCGCCGCCCGGCGCGATCACCACCTCCACGCCATGTCGGTTGAGGAGCCGCACCGTCGCCTCGTCGATCTGCGGCGCGAGGCTCGGCTGGATGCAGCCGCTCAGCATGGCGACGCGCATCCGGCGGTCCTTGGCGGGGGCGAACGCACCGGGCCGGCTGGCAGGCCCCAGCGGCGGCAGCCGCGAAGGCGCCAGCTGCATCAGGCCCTTCAGCCGTCCCGGCGCCAGGGGCGCGGCCCAGGCGAAGGCGGCCGCCAGCCGCGACGAGGCGCGGAACAGCCAGGGGCGGGTGAGCACGGTCGACAGCAGACTGCGCAACGCCCGTTCGGGCAGCGGCCGGCGGTGGGTCTGCTCGATGTAGGCGCGGGCGTGATCCACCAGGTGCATGTAGTTCACGCCCGAGGGGCAGGTGCTCATGCACGAGAGGCAGGACAGGCACCGGTCCACATGCTTGACGGTCTCGGCCGTGGGCGGGGCGCCGGATTCCAGCATGTTCTGGATCTGGTAGATCCGGCCCCGCGGACTATCGAGCTCGTCCCCCAGCAGCACGTAGGTCGGGCAGGTGGCGTGGCAGAAGCCGCAGTGCACGCACTTGCGCAGAATGGCTTCGGACTCCGCATTGTCGGGATCGCTGAGCTGGGAGGGGGTGAAGTGGGTCTGCATCACCAATCCCGCTGCATGCGGCCGGGATTGAAGATTCCGGCCGGATCGAACTGCGCCTTGATGCGGCGGGTCAGGTTCGCGACGCCGGGCGCCAGCGGCTGGAACGGCTCGACGCCCACGTCCATTCCGGTGGACCGGCGGACAAGGGTGGCATGGCCTTCGCCGGCGACGCGTTGAAGGGCCTCCCGGATCGCCTTGGCGCCGCCGTCCGGGCTCTCCGGCCCCTCGACCCAGAGGAGCCCGCCGCCCCAGTCGTGGTAGAGCGAGGCGGCGCCGATCGACCTCAGCGCCTCGGCCAAGCCGGGCGCCGCGGCGGGCGGAGCGCAGACGCGCCAGACCGCGGTGTCGGATCCCGCGAAGACGCTCGCCCCGCCGATCGCCCGCCAGAGCGGCGCCGCCGCCTCAGGGGCGAGCACGTCGGACCGCCCCGGGTGCAGGGCGCACAGGTCCGCGGCCGCGGCGCTGATCGCGGGCGACACGCCCTCCAGCCGAAGCAGCGTCGCCGACCGTCCGCCGACGACTGCAAGGTCCAGCCGTGCGGCGATCTCCGCGGGCAGGTAGGCCGCGCCGGTCACCGGCGACGGGCTCCCATAGGCGTCGCGCAGGACCTTGAGGCCCGCGGCCTCCTCCAGTCCGGCGATGATCACCGTGGCGGCGGCCGGGGCCCCGGGCAGCACCTTCAGCGTCACCTCGGTCAGGACGCCCAGCGTGCCGAAGGCGCCGGCCATGAGCTTGGAAACATCATAGCCCGTGACGTTCTTGACCACCCGCCCGCCGCCGGCGAAAGCCTCGGCGAAGCCGTTGACCGCCTTGAAGCCCAGCAGGTGGTCGCGCGCGGCGCCGGCGCTCGGTCGGCGCGGGCCGCCGAAACCCACCGAGACCGCGCCGCCGATCGTGCCGAGCCCTTCCGGCCGCCCCCACAGGGTCCCGAAGTCCGGCGGCTCGAAGGCCAGGCGCTGGTCGTGGGCGGCCAGCAGGGCCTCGAGGTCTCTGAGCGGGGTGGCGGCCTTGGCTGTCAGGACCAGCTCGTTGGGCTCGTAGAGGGTGACGCCGCTCAGGGCGGAGAGATCCAGGATGCCGTCGGCTTCGGTCGGGCGGCCCAGTCCGCGGCGCGAGCCGTGCCCCACGATCTCGAGGGGGCGCTTGGCGGCCACGGCGTCGCCGACGGCGGCCAGCACGTCGCGCTCGTCGCGCGCCTGAAGGATCGGGGCCATCGCTAGAACCGCGGCAGTTCGGGAAAGCGCGTCGCGCCGCCATGGACGTGAACCCGGCCCAGCTCCGCGCAGCGGCACAGGCGGGGGAACATCTTGCCCGGGTTGAGCAACTGGTCCTCGTCGAAGGCGCATTTCAGGCGCTGCTGCTGATCGAGGTCCGAGGGGGCGAACTGGACTTCCATGAGGTCCCGCTTCTCGACGCCCACCCCATGCTCGCCGGTGAGCACGCCGCCGACCTCGACGCACAGCTTCAGAATGTCGGATCCGAACGCCTCGGCCTTGTCGAGGTCCCCGGGGATGTTGGCGTCGTAGAGGATCAGCGGGTGAAGGTTGCCGTCCCCGGCATGGAAGACGTTGGCTACGCGAAGGCCGTAGCTCGACGACATCTCCGCCATCTTCGACAGCACCCAGGGCAGGGCGGCGCGGGGGATGGTGCCGTCCATGCAGTAGTAGTCCGGCGAAATCCGCCCGATGGCCGGGAAGGCGGCCTTGCGGCCGGCCCAGAAGGCCAGGCGCTCGGCCTCGCTGGTGCTGGCGCGGATCGAGCAGGCGCCTGCGCGCCTGGCGATCGCCAGGACGCTGTCGGTCAGGTGGTCGACCTCGACCGGATTGCCGTCCAGTTCGACGATCAGCAGGGCCTCGACGTCGAGCGGATAGCCCGCGCCGACGAAGGCCTCGGCCGCATGGATGGAGGCCCGGTCCATCATCTCCATGCCCGCCGGAATGATCCCGGCCGAGATCACGTCGCCGACGCACTGCCCGGCCGCCTCAATGCTCGGGAAGCCCAGCAGCACCGCCCGCTGGGTCTCGGGCTTGGGCAGGATCTTCACCGTGACCTCGGTTATCACGCCCAGCAGGCCCTCCGAGCCGGTGACGATGCCCAGAAGGTCCAGGCCGCCGGAGTCCAGGGTCTTGCCGCCGATCCGCACGATTTCGCCGTCGGCCAGCACCATTTCCAACCCCAGCAGGTTGTTGGTGGTCATGCCGTACTTCAGGCAGTGAACGCCGCCGGAGTTCTCGGCGACATTGCCCCCGATCGTGCAGGCGATCTGGCTCGAGGGGTCGGGCGCGTAATAGAAACCGCGATCGGCGACGGCGTCGCTGATGCTCAGGTTGGTGACGCCGGGCTGGACCACGGCGCAGCGGTTCTCGTAGTCGATCTCGAGGATGCGGTTGAACTTGCCGAGGCCCAGGACGATGCCGTCGCTGATCGGCAACGCGCCGCCCGAGAGGGAGGTGCCGGCGCCGCGCGGCACGACCTTCAGCCCCACCGACTTGCAGTAGGCCAGCACGCGGGAAACCTGCTCGGTCGTCGAGGGCAGCACCACGGCCAACGGCGTCGTGCGGTAGGCCGTGAGGCCGTCGCATTCGAAGGCCCGCAGCTCGGAAGCCGCATGGATCACCCCCTCGCCGGGCACGATCGCCTGCAGGGCGGCGACGAACTCGGCTCGTCGCGCCAGCAGCTGCGGGTCGGGCAGGGGCATCTTCATGGGTGCGAGCGCGGTCCTGGCTGGAGAGCCCGCCCGAAACGCCGATCGTCCCGACCGCCTCCCCATCCACCATAAGCGGGAGACCGCCCATGATCGCAAGGGCGCGGGTCGCGGCGCCCCTCGCCGGACGGGCGCGAAACCGCTACAGGCTGGCGCCATGGCCGAAGCCTTCAACGACCTGACCCTGCCTGCCGCCAAGGCCGAGCGCTACGCCGCCGTGGCCCAGGAGATCGCCGCCGTGCTCGAGGGCGAGCCCAACCGCGTCGCGCGAATGGCCACCATCGCCTCCATGCTGGCCAACAGTTTCGAGCACTACTTCTGGACCGGCTTCTATGTGGTCGATCCGGACAAGCCGCAGGAGCTGGTGGTCGGCCCATACCAGGGCACGCTCGGCTGCCTGCGCATCGCCTTCGGACGCGGGGTCTGCGGCGCGGCCGCGGCGACCGGCCAGACCCAGCTGGTGGCGGACGTCCACGCCTTCCCGGGGCACATCGCCTGCGACAGCCGTTCGGCCAGCGAGATCGTCGTGCCGGTGCGCGACCCGGAGGGGCGGCTGATCGGGGTGTTCGACGTCGATTCCACCAAGCCTGCCGCCTTCGACACGGTCGATCAGACCTGGCTGGAACGGATCCTCATGGCCGCCTTCGGCTGACGCCGGCTCCACCATTCCCTAACCGGCGGGCGCTAGGCTCGCGCCATGACCGGGCTGATCAGCGTCATCATTCCCACCCAGCGGCGGATCGCGGGGCTGCAGACCGCCGCGCGCTCGGTGTTCCGGCAGGCCGGCGTCGAGCCGTCGCGGCTGGAGCTGGTGGTGGTCGACAACGACCGCGAACCCTCGGCCCGTGCCACGGTCGAGGCGCTGGCCGCCGAGGCTGGCTATCCCGTCCGCTATGTCCATGAGCCGGAGCCCGGCGTCGCCTCGGCCCGCAACGCCGCGCTCTCGATGGCGCAGGGCGAGCTGATCGCCTTCCTCGACGACGATGAGGAGGCGCCGGAGGGCTGGCTCGCCGCCCTGCTGGAGGCGCAGGCGCGCTTCGACGTCGACGTCGTGTTCGGCCCCGTGCGGGGCCGCGCGCCGACCGAGGTGGTCCGCCACCGGGCCTATCTGGAGCGTTTCTTCTCCCGCGAGGGACCGGCCCAGGCCGGGCCGATCGACCACTACTACGGCTGCGGCGACAGCCTGATCCGTCGCGCCGCCCTGCCGGACCCGCACCGGCCCTTCTCTGTGGAACGCAACCACATTGGCGGCGAGGACGACCTGCTGTTCGGCCGGATGAAGGCCGCAGGCGCGCGCTTCGCCTGGGCGCCCGACGCCTGGGTGTGGGAGGATCCAGCACCGTCGCGCCTGTCGCTGAGCTATACAATCCGCCGCGCCTTCGCCTACGGCCAGGGGCCGTCGGAGGCCTGCGCCGCCGCCGAGCCGCCGGACCGCCTGGGCCTGGCGCGCTGGATGGTCCAGGGTTTGGTTCAGGCCGCGGTGTTCGGCGTTCTGGCCGCGGCCGGCTGGCTCGTAGGCTCGCCGAACTTCGCCTTCACCCTCGACCGCGCGGCGCGAGGCCTGGGCAAGACCCTGTGGTTTGGTCCCTTCAAGACCGAGTTCTACGGACGCAGCGCCGCCTGAAACGGCTATTTGATCACGTTTCCTCGCCCCTGTTGGCTTACCCCACGGCGCCCGCTTAAATGCGCATCCACGTGCGTGAGGCGCACATTCGCAAGGGAGCGGAAAAATGGGCGAAGCCTATATCGTGGCAGCCACGCGCACGGCGGGTGGTCGTAGGGGCGGCAAGCTGAAGGACTGGCATCCGGTTGACCTGGCCGGGACCGTCCTGAACGAACTCATTGATCGGACCGGCGCCGACCCGGCAATCGTCGAGGACGTGATCATGGGCTGCGTCGGCCAGGCCGGCGAACAATCCACCAACGTCGCCCGCAACGCGGTGCTCGCCTCGCGCCTGCCGGAAAGCGTCCCGGGCACCAGCGTCGACCGCCAGTGCGGCTCCTCGCAGCAGGCGATCCACTTCGCCGCCCAGGCCGTGATGAGCGGCACCATGGACGTGATCATCGCCGCCGGCGTCGAGAGCATGACGCGCGTGCCGATGGGCCTGCCGGCCATCCTGCCGGCCAAGGAGGGCCTCGGGAACTCGATGAGCCCGAAGATGCGCGAGCGCTACCCGAACATCCAGTTCAGCCAGTTCATGGGCGCCGAAATGGTGGCCAAGAAGTACGGCCTGACCAAGGACGAGATCGACGAGTACAGCTACCAAAGCCATCAGCGCGCCATCGCGGCCACTCAAGGCGGCGCGTTCAAGAAGGAAATCGTCGGCGTCGAGATCACCGACGCCGAGGGCAACAAGACCATCCATTCCGTCGATGAAGGCATCCGCTTCGACGCCAGCCTCGACGGCATCAAGGGCGTGAAGCTGCTGAGCGAAGGCGGCGTGCTGACGGCGGCCTCGTCCAGCCAGATCTGCGACGGCGCCTCGGGCGTGATGGTCGTGTCGGAAAAGGGTCTGAAGGCCCTGGGCGTGAAGCCGCTGGCTCGCATCCATCACCTGACCCTGCTGGGCCACGACCCGGTGATCATGCTGGAAGCGCCGATCCCGGCCACCCAGCTTGCTCTGAAGCGGGCCGGCCTGAGCGTCGACGACATCGACCTGTTCGAAGTCAACGAAGCCTTCGCCTCCGTGCCGGTGGCGTTCATGAAGACGCTGGGCGTGAGCCGCGACAAGATCAACGCTAACGGCGGCGCGATCGCGCTTGGCCACCCGCTGGGCGCCTCGGGCGCCAAGCTGATGGCCACGCTGATCAACGGCCTGGAGCAACGCGGCGGTCGCTATGGTCTGCAGACCATGTGCGAAGGCGGCGGTCTGGCCAACGTGACCATCGTCGAACGGCTCTAGGCGCGATGGCGGGTAGGGTAATAGCGGTCACCGGCGCTTTCGGCGTCCTGGGCCAGGCTGTGGCGCGAGCCGCAGCCGCTCGGGGGGCGCGGATCGCGCTGATCGACTTCGCCAAGACCCCGCCTGCCGATCTCCTCGCCGTCTGCGGCCCAGACGTGCTCGCACTCGGCGGGGTGGATCTGACTGATGCGACCGCGGCCGGCGCCGCCATAGGCGCCGTCGCGGATCGTTTCGGCGGGCTGGACGCCCTGATCAATGTGGCCGGCGGCTTCCGCTGGCAGACCCTGGAGGACGGCGATCCCCAGGCCTGGCCGGCGCTGTTCCGCATGAACGTCGAGACCGCCGCCAACGCCAGCCGCGCGGCGATCCCCCACCTGAAGCGCAGCGCCGCCGGACGGATCGTCAATGTGGGCGCCAACGCCGCCCTGAAGGCGGGCTTCGGCATGGGCGCCTATGCGGCCTCCAAGGCCGGCGTGCACGCCCTGACCCAGAGCCTGGCCGAAGAGCTCAAGGGCGACGGGGTGACCGTCAACGCCGTGCTGCCCTCGATCATCGACACGCCGGCGAACCGCGCCGACATGCCCAAGGACGACCCCGCCAAGTGGGTCGCCCCGGCCGACCTAGCCGCGACCATCCTGTTCCTGGCGTCGGAAGAGGCGCGGGCGGTGACGGGGGCGCTGCTGCCCGTGACCGGGCGCGTCTAGCTGCCGGCTTTCACCATCGTCCGGCCATGACAGCGCCGGAGCCGACGCTCGCCTGCGCCCCGGTCACGGTTTGACGGCCACCCGCCAGACCGTCTTGCCGGTGTCGTCGGCCACCAGGAGGCCGCCGCGGCTGTCCACGGCGACGCCCACCGGCCGCCCCTGGGCCTCGTTCCTGGCGTTCAGGAAGCCGGTGAGGAAGGCCTCAGGCTCGCCGCTCGGGCGGCCGTTTGCGAAGGGCACGAAGACCACTTGATAGCCGTTCAGCGGCTTGCGGTTCCATGAGCCGTGCTGGCCGATGAAGGCGCCGCCCCGGTAGCGCGCCGGGAAGGCGTCGGCCGTGTAGAAGGCCAGGCCCAGCGAGGCGGTGTGGGGGCCGAGCCCATAGTCGGGCTTGATCGCCTTGGCCACCAGGTCGGGCCGCTGGGGCTTCACCCGCTCGTCCAGGTTCTGGCCGTAGTAGCTGTAGGGCCAGCCGTAGAAACCGCCGTCCTTGAGGCCGGTCATGTAGTCGGGCACGAGGTCGTCGCCCAGCAGGTCGCGCTCGTTCACGGTGGTCCAGAGGACGCCGGTCACAGGCTCCCAGGCCAGGCCGTTGGGATTGCGCAGGCCCGAGGCGAAGACGCGCATCGCGGACCCGTCCAGGTTCATTTCCAGCACGGCGGCGCGGCTGGTCTCGTTCTCCATCCCGTTCTCGGCGACATTCGAGTTGGAGCCGACAGTGACGTAGAGCTTGGTCCCCGCGGGATTGGCGATGACGTTCTTGACCCAGTGGTGGTTGATCGGGCCGCCGGGCAGGTCGGCGACCTTGACCGCCGCGCCCTCGGCGCGGGTCTGGCCGGGCCGCCAGGACAGCCGCACGATGGCGTTGTCATTGGCGACGAACAGCTGATCGCCCACCAGGGTCATGCCGGTCGGCCGTTGCAGGCCCTCGGCGAAGACCTGCCGGACCTCGGCCACGCCGTCGCCGTCGGCGTCGCGCAGCAGCATGATCCGGTTGGGGCTCGACATCAGCGATCCGCCCCGGCGTTGCAGCCAGTTCCCGATCCGGTCAGTGAGGGTCTTGGGCGGGGCGGCTTCCGAGCTGGATTCCGCCAGCAGCACGTCGCCGCCCGGCAAGACGTAGAGCCAGCGCGGATGGGCCAGGCCGCCGGCGAATTTCGTGACCGTGAAGCCCTCGGGCGCCTTGGGCGCAGCGGCGGCGGGCCAGCCGACGGCCTTGGCGACGTTCAGGACGGGCAGGCCCTTTTCGGGTTTGGGCAAGGTGGGGTTCGGCCCGAAGCCCACCCAGGGCGACGAGGCGCCCGGGCTGCAGGCCGCCACGGCCAGGGCTGCGGTCAGCGCCGCGGCGCGCGGCAGGGCGTCTCTCAGGGTCCAGGTCATGCATCCTCCCGCCGCTCCGGGGTTCGCTGTCCGGAGTCGCCGAATGAGCCTCGTCCCCGCCGCGCGGGAATTCAAGGCTGGGGAAATCATCGACCCTGACGTCGGGGCGCCGTTGCGCGGCGCCGGGCTTTGGGCTTGGTTGACCGCCGGCTGGACGACAGAACCGCCGGGAGGAGCCCATGGACCTGAAGCTGACGCCCGAGATGGAGGGGTTCCGCGCCGAGGTGCGCAAATTCCTGGAAACCCATCGCGACGCCTGGCAGCAGGCCGTCGCAAGCGAGCGGCCGCGCGAGGCGGCGCGGGCGTGGCAGAGGCTGCTGATCGAGCACGGCTACGCCGCCCGGACGATCCCGAAGGAATATGGCGGCTACGGCGCCGAGCCCGACATTCTGAAGTCCCGGATCATCGCCGAGACCTTCATCGAGGCCGGCGCGCCGCGCGGGCTGGCCAGCCAGGGAATCTCGATGCTGGTGCCGACCCTGCTGGAAGTCGGCAGCGAGGAGCAGAAGATGCGCTGGATCGGGCCGACCCTTCGCGGCGAGGTCATCTGGTGCCAGGGCTACTCCGAGCCGGGCGCGGGCTCGGATCTCGCCTCCCTGCAGACCAAGGCGGTGGAGGACGGCGACGATTTCCTCATCTCGGGCCAGAAGATCTGGACGTCGACCGCGCACGCCGCCGACATGATCTTCTGCCTGGTGCGCACCGAGCCGGACGCGCCCAAGCACGAGGGCATCAGCTACATCCTCTTCCCGATGACGACGCCGGGGATCGAGGTCCGCCCGCTGAAGACCATGACCGGCGGGGCCGAGTTCAACGAGGTGTTCTTCACCGACGTGCGGGTCCCGAAGTCCGCCGTGGTCGGCGGCCGCGGGCGCGGCTGGTTCGTGGCCAACGCCACCCTGAAGCACGAGCGCGGCATGCTGGGCGATCCCAACGCCGCCGAGAGCCGGCTGAAGGCGATCATCGAGCTGATGCAGACCGAGACGGTCGACGGCCAGCGGCTGATCGACAATCCGGTGCTGCGCGACCGGGTGATGCAGCTGCAGGCTCGCGTGCTGGCCATGAAGTACAACGGCCTGCGCACCCTGACGGCCTCGATCACCGGGGAGAGCGCGGGCCTGGCGGCGATGATCGTCAAGCTGCAGGGCTGCGAGCTGAACCACCAGCTGGCGGCCATGGCCATCGACGCCCTGGGCGAGCTGGGCGTCCTCTACGGCGACGGGCCGCACCTGCGCGCCAAGGGCTCGTGGCAGTGGAACTACATGTTCGACCTGGGCCTGATCATCGGCGGGGGCACCGCCCAGATCCAGAAGAACATCATCTCGGAACGCGGGCTGGGCATGCCGCGCGAGCCGAGCGCCAAGGCGAAGTAGGGGAGGCCTGAGATGCGGTTCGGATTGAGCGAAGACCAGCGCCTGCTGCAGGACAGCGTCACCCGCGCCCTCGAGGCGCTCTGCCCGCTGGAGCGGGTGCGGCGGTTCGCCGAGCAGAACGAGATCGTGGCCGCCGACGTCTGGGAGGGGCTGACCGACATGGGCCTGCCCGGGGTGCTGATCCCTGAGGAACACGGCGGCCTGGGACTGGGGCTGCTGGAGGCGGCCCTGGCGGCCGAAGCCCTGGGCCGCGCCGTCGCGCCGACGCCCTTTCTCGGCAGCGCGGTCCTGGCCCCTCTGGCGCTGATGCGCGGCGGGAGCGCCGAGCAGCAGGCCAAGTGGTTGCCGAAGCTGGCGGCCGGCGAGGTCACGGCCGGGATCGCCATCAGCGAGCCGGTGGCCGGCGCGCGCGAGGGCGCGGGCGTCGACGCCAAGGACGGCCAGCTGTCGGGCCTGTCGATGTTCGTCATCGACGGGCCGGGCGCGGACCTGTTCGTCGTGGCCGACCGGGCGGGCGGGTTGCACCTGGTGGACAGCAAGGCCGCCGGCGTGACCTGCGAGAACCTCGGGACCATCGACCTCACCCGCCGGGTGGGCAAGCTGACGCTGAAGGACGCGCCGGCCGAGGCCCTGCCGGGCGAGGGAGCTTTGGAGGCTCTGCGCGACGCCGGCTGGGTGATGCTGGCGGCCGATGCGCTGGGCGCGGCCGACGCCATGCTGGCCCAGGCGGTGGACTACGCCAAGGAGCGCAAGCAGTTCGGCCGGGTGATCGGCTCGTTCCAGGCGGTCAAGCACCTGTGCGCCGAGATGGCCGCGGAGATCGAGCCCTCGCGCGCCCTGGTCTGGTACGCGGCCTACGCCTTCGATGCGGTCCCCGAGGACGCCTCGCTGACGGCGGCGCACGCCAAGGCGCACCTCTCGGAGATCGGGCGCTTCGTCGCCC
>Ga0153916_10003256_pt1 | contig 12069 bp, 8 predicted proteins | sample Opewatmetagenome_FD_109642 | JGI IMG/M metagenome (GOLD analysis project Ga0153916, IMG submission 109642) | Freshwater wetland microbial communities from Ohio, USA - Open water 3 Core 3 Depth 4 metaG | ecosystem: Environmental > Aquatic > Freshwater > Wetlands | place: USA: Ohio, Lake Erie, Old...
CTCCAGGCGTCATCTGAAAATCGGTGCCAATCACATCTTTTCCAAGTTGCGGGAGTTCACCTAATCCGGAAAAAATCAGGTCTATTGAATAACTGCCAACAACAATGACGTCAAAAATTAATGACATTTATTGAAAAATCGGGAAGTAACCTTGATGTTTGCTGATATATTCATCCAATATAGAACCTGCGATTGAGTAATCCCGGACCAGAGGATGGATGGTTAATGCCAAACGGGCTTTTTGATAGGATCTTTCCACTGCCGCTTCGATGGTTAAATGCTCATAATGCTTGACTTGTTTCATCAATCCTGCACAATATGAAGGAATCTCGCCGACAACCAGCGGATGAATCTGGTCGTAGCTTACCATGGTCGGGATTTCAACTACATCCTGATCGTCCATCTCCCGGATTGCACCCTGGTTTGCTATATTCAAGATTTGCATTCTTGGCTTATATCCGCTCAAAGCCTCGATTAGATTTATAGCAACACCCGCATAACCTTCATTTGATAATGACTTTACTATTTTCGGGTCTATACCGGACAAGTCATGGGGCTTACCGGTTTCCCTCATCATATATGTACTTTCACGCAAATTCAGGTAGGTTCGATAGGAATTTTGCATCCCTACATAATCATGGGTCTTGAATTTATCCTTCAACTCAGCCAACAGCTGCAGGTTTTGCCTGGCGATCTGTTCACCCCTGCTTTCACCAGCTTTGAGGATATTATTAACCGCTTCGGCAGCATAGTAATAGTAAAACAGATACTCATTCGGGATCATCCCGATGCTGGCGATTAACTCGGAATCAAAAGGTAATCCAGGCACTCTACCGGTTGATATGAGTCTATCAATGATTTCGGTCAGATGATCATGATTATTACAGGTTATCCTTTTTATCCATCCAAGATGGTTCAATCCAAAATAATCCAGGTAGACCTCCTCCGGGTTTGCTCCCAGAATTGCGGAGATCACCTGGTGCATGGATGTAGGTGCATCACAAATCCCAACCACTCGTCGCCAGCTGGTATGCCGGATTACCGCCTCAGTCAGCAATCCAGCGGGGTTGGCGAAATTGATCAACCATGCATTCGGGCACACTTGCTCCATCACATTTACATAGTCGAGTAACACAGGAATGGATCGAATACCCATGGCAAATCCACCCGCTCCCGTGGTTTCTTGACCAAGAATTCCATGATTTAATGGCACCCGCTCGTCAATTACCCGCGATTCGATCCCCCCAACTCGAAAAGTGGTAATGACGAAATTTGCGTCAGTCAATGCCTCTCGAGAATCAGTAGTGCGTGTTATACGAAAATTTGTACTGGATGATTGCTCGATTGGGGAGGTCAAAGCGCCTATCAGGTTAAGCCGCTCACCGTCAATATCCATCAAAGTGAGCTCACTCAAACCCAATCTATCCTGATGTTTATGGATTGCGTTCACGATCAAGGGCGTACGCACACCTGCAGCCCCGATGATGGCGATTTTCATTTTACATTACTTCTTGAGCGACATTTTGTTGAATATTTCTCTCATTATCTGCTCGTTGTGCCATTTCACTTCTCAGGATATCGATATCATGCCTGATGTAGCGGGAGGTGAAGAAAAAGAAAATTGCGCATACTATCCAGGTTGAGATGCATATCAACAGAAAGGCATTTTTTAGGGTGGTCTGATCGGCAATCAGTCCAACAATAGCTGGGGCGGAGGCAGCCCCCAGTGATTCAATGAAATACTGGATAGATACTGCCGTGCTCCGTACTTCAGGCAATGTGACATCATATACTGTAGATACTACGTTCGGAGATGCAAAAGGCATAAATATGGCTGTAAAACCCAATAATATGGTGAATAGGAGTACATTTTCGATGGGCACATTTAACGTGAACCAAAGGAAAACCGCGCCTAAAAAGACGCCGATCATGGACACAATTAAACGTCCACGCTTATCCCGTTTGAAGAAGAGATCCCCCAATGCTCCTCCAAGCGGATATCCAGCTGCCAGGATCAGCACTGCAATCACCATAACAATCAGTTGTGTGTTGGGTGAGAACCCGCGTTCTGATCCGAGGTAATAAAAGAACCAGATCGTGATGGCATTCCAGGGAAAAACACCAAAAAAACCTTGTATAAAAAGTAGCCGTAGGCTTGGTTTTTTGAATAAATCTTTGGCAATCTTCCAATCGAAGTGATAGCTGCCGCTTAGATCCAGACCTGCCATCTCTGGTTCGCTTTGACCACGAGGTACGTCCTTCACACCGAAAAATATTACCACCGCCATAACAACCCCGAGTGATCCGGTGATATAAAATACACCCCTCCAGCCAATAATTCCACTCAGCATTAGACCCAGGACCATACCTAATAAATATCCAAGAGGCTGTGTGAATTGTAATAAACCATATACCTTCCCGCGCATACTTGGACCGAAATAATCGGAAACCAGGCTATATAATCCCGGGTAGCTTGAATCATCTATACCAGTCGATGATCGGGTTACTAAAAAAGCCGAATAGTTCGGGGCAATCGCATTCAACCAGGTGGATGATCCCCAAAGGAAAGCTGCCAAAGCTAGCAATTTGGGTCGTGTATATCGATCATATACGTAACCCCACAATGGATAAAATATTGCTCCTACAATCATGGCTCCGGTGGATACAAATCCCATCTGGGTCATGGTTATGTGGAAGTCTTTGATGATATTTTCGGTTAATGGACCTATCAGGAGCTTATCGGCTTGGTGAAGGAGAACAAAGAAAAAGAAGATTACGACTACGAGCCAACGGTATCGCGATGAAGATTTCATGGCTTACCCTCAATTTATGAGATTAGGTAATTTGGCAATTTTACACTATTTATTGAATTTTATCTGACACGATTGAAGGTTGAAGGTTTGGCTGCTTCCTGGATAAGATAAAAAATATCAGCATCCCTGCAGTTCCAATAACAAAACCACCATACCACGTTGCAACCGGCGCAATATTGTCATTAAGGTAACCTCCCAAAAGTGGGGCTATGCCCGCAGCTGCACTCCAGGTCAGACCTGCCACACTCATATACCTTCCTCGCATATCGGTTGGAGCTAAACTGGCAACGTAAGACGAAGAGGTCGGCATCAGTATAAGCTCACCAATAGTCATAATAACGATACTGATCCAAAATCCTCCAAAGGAATGACCTAAAGCGACACTACCCACACCCAAGGCATAGAAGATTGTGCCAACCATCATCACCAACAAAGGGCGATATTGCTTGGTGATGCGCGTAACGAAGACTTGTAGGAAAACGACCATTAATGCATTGGTGGTAGGAATAAAACCGTATTGGCTTTCTTGAACATGATAAATGCCATTTGCATAAACAGGCATTAAGATCCAAATCATCGTTGCACACATCTGGGTCAGGATGAACGCACCAATAAATGTTAAGAATTGTGAATCTCGAAGCACTTGGAGATAACCTCCCAATGGCTCTGTATTCCCGCTCGATAAGCCGATATCCCTCGGTAATGTTTCAATGGCAAAGAATGCGAGGAGTAGACTGTATATGATCATTCCTGCACCAGCAATAAAAAAAGTAATGTTAAATGAAACTGAAGATATAAACCCACCTAGCATGGGCCCAATGGAGATACCTGCATTGTTACTAAGACGCATGAGGGCATATGCATCCGCTCTTTTTTCCGATGGGATCAGGTCGGCCAGCATCGCATCTGCCCCCACCCTGTAAAGAGGGTTAAATGATCCACTCAAAATCATCAATAAGGCAAAACTGAGGTATGTGTGAGCACCGCTCATGAAGAAGTATACTAAACCATTACCTACCAGGCTGAAAACCATCACCCATTTGCGCCCAACCCGATCAGTGATCGGGCCTGCAATAAATGCAGCAATCAAGCCAGCGCTAGCATTGATCGTCATCAAGCCTGCAATCTGGGTCAAAGGTAGATTGACGCGTTGCCTCACATAGATCATCAAAAACGGCCAAATCATCGATGATCCAATCGTGCTAATTAACATTCCATAAAACATTAAGCGTAATTGTTTTGGATATTCTTTTAATGCATTTAATGGGTTGGTAAACACAAAATTCCTAAAATAATTCTACTGAGGTGAGTGCACCTTCAACAGGAAGTCCATAGGATTTTGCGATAATTTCTACGGGATGAACCGCGGGAACGCCGGTGGCGTGAGTAATTTGCCAACGGCAGGTTTCACTATCACATACCACGAATGGGCTCTGAGTCATGTCGTTTATTATGAATTGAAATAATGACTGCCCTACTTCCATGGCGATATCATATTTTTCCTTTTTATAGCCATAGGTTCCTGCGATTCCACAGCATGCTGCCTGGCTATCGATGATGATTAATTCAGGAATGAGGTTCAAGATTTGTAGTCCAGGTTTACCGAGGCGGTGGGCACGATATTGGCAGGGCACATGATAGCCAAGAGTTAAAGGTAATGGATTAAAGTTCTGGTTAAGTGAGTCAGATTCTAAAAGCATGAGCAAGAACTCATTAAAATCAAATGTATTTGCTGCAACCAATTGTGAACTTTCGTCATGCATATCCAGCAATTCTGGAGCTTCTTCCTTTAGAGTCAATGTACAGCTTGTCGAGGTCCCAATAATCGGGATACCTTGACGGGCATACTCAACAAGATTGCGTACATTACTTTCATGATATTTTCGGGCAGCTTCAAACTCACCATTCGAAAGCAATGGAAGACCGCAACAGTTCTGAGGAGGAACAATGACCTCAAAGCCATTGGCTTCCAAGACGCGAATCGCTGCCTGACCAATGTGAGGTTCGTAATACTCCGTCGAACACCCATGGAAATAGACAACTTTACGCATAACCCTGGTGGGTTTGGGGTGATTGCGGAACCATGTAGTGAAAAGCTGGTCACTGAATTTTGGTAGCGGTGCGGAACGATGGATACCCAATATAGCTTCAGCAAGCCATCGAGCTGGTTTAAGGTTAAGAGCATAATTTGCCAGACCCGAGATTGGATGTGCAATTTTGCCTAAAAGCTCAGGACGAGCGACAAGATTATTTCTCAGGCGTAATCTCGATGGAATATTTCCATGTTGTACCATTTTAGCTCGCGCCCGGGCGTTAATCTCTGCAATCTTTACTCCAGTGGGACAAACCATATTGCATACCCGGCACCCGCTACAGTAGTCTACGGATTGATCTGGTGATGTCTGCATCGGCATGCGAAAACGTCCAGCTTGTGGTCCTTCGTATTTTGGTCCTGGAAACAAGTCAGTCACCGCTGATACCGGGCACACGGTTGTACAAATGTTACATTTGATACATTGATCGAGCGAAAACTCAGGATAGGTCGGGATAACCTGATCTTCAATTTTCTGACTCCCAATAACAGTGTGCGGTATCATCATATTTTGCTTGCCGATAATATCTCCGCGACGTTGAAGCCTGTTGCCAGGGCAATCCCTTCAAGAGAGCGTTCACGAATCGGATCACAATTTCCGATTGCACCTCCGATTGCGTACAAATTTTGATAGATGACCTCATTCAAATTGTCAACCGGATGGAAAGAAGGATCGACGCGTACACCAGATTTGTAGATTGGATGACTACCTTCTGAAAGAAACTCATTCTTGAACCATTGAGAACGCGGATCGGGCGTGGTTACTGGCAATCCAAATACCGACTCCTGCGCATAGCCATCCTGGTTCGTGATAATCCCACCGCCGAGAATGCCACCTGTGGCAAGCACATAGTCCTTGACGTGATGAGGAATTTGACGTGCAGCTGCTTCTGACCATATAGCAGTAATTACTTTTCCATCAGAACTTGCTCTTGAAACCTCCATTCCATTATTGACATCGCCGTGGGTGCGTTGGATAGCTGCGACTAGAAGGTTTTGTAGCCGGATACCAGGAATGGAGGGAGGTAATCCAGGAATTTCAAACACCGGCAATCCTAAACATGATTCCAGATGACGTTGTACAATCATTGGTTGTACCAATCCCAGAACTGCTGGAAAACCGATCCTGCCAACACTCCCAAGTTTCGGCTTTAGTGCATCGATCAGTTCCTGACGGAACTCAGGATCATCGAACAAGTGGGCGAGCGTCATTCCGGTAATCAGTTTTCGATTTTGTAAAGATTTCAGCTCGAGCATAATATCCCGGGCTAAAATACCTTGAGCACTAAGGTTATCAGCAACCAATCCTGGGGAGAAATCATGGAACTCATTAAAGCCCACGATCAACATCGGGGAGCGTCGACCTACATCGCCAGCGATCATGGTATTCGGAACCAAACAAGTAAGCCGAAGGGTCCCCAGGGAGGTAGGTATTCTAATGTTAGCATCGAGAGATCCGTGATAAGGGTAATTGGAATCATTGCAAAGATTTAGGAATGAATGAACTGCCTTTTCAAGTGACGTCAATCCCGTGAGCGAATAAGGGTGATCAGGATTGGATTTAATATATTTTTCCAAGAATACTAAAGGTGATTCGACCATTTTTTGGAAATCGGGGGGCTGATAGCCGAATACGTCGATCGCTCCACTGCTCCAGGAGTGAGCTCCCCAACCTTTGCTTACAACGACCGACTTATGCCCATGAAAACCAGCCTGCCATGCCATGGTTAATCCTGCCAGGCCTGAGCCAATCACCACAATTTCATTAGGCTGAACCTGAGGAGAATGTTTTGGTTTATCGTCAATGTTGGATTTGATAATGAGTAAGTTGGTGTTATTTGGTTGTGGATTTATGTACTCATCAGCAGCCAGTCTGGATGCTTGTTCACCAGGCAAGCTCGGCGCATTGAGCACATCGATATAAATAAGCTCATTGAATCTCGCTTGCCGAAGCTGCTGACCCCACAATATGGATAAATTCCCTTTCCAGCGTTCCTGAAGAAAATCACGCAATGACACATTCGTCATTTCTACGGATGAGTGCCGTAACGCATGCAATATACCTGCAGCACGAAATGTGCAATATGCACCTTGACATGGACCCATTCCCAGGCGGGTATCTCGCCGAATATCATCCAAGGTTGTGGCATTAGATTGTATGATCGAATTTTCAATATCTTGCTTATTCGTCAGCTCGCATTCACAAATCAAATCGCCATAGCTTGAATCTTTTTCGATTTTTTCCAATCGCGCTCCTAGATAATGATGAGGCTCTTGGTTTCTTACACGCCTTGGTAGGGGTACAAGATGGGTTTGGCATGGGCGATTGACTTTTAATTTCTCGCATATTTTATCGACTGTGACCTGGGCCATTTTACGATAAGTCGTCCACTTCCCACTCGTTATTGTGAGCATGCCTTCAATCCCATCACGCTCCGCATGATCTAGCAAGACATACTCCCGGCTGATATCACGATCGCCAGCTGAGTTTATCCCTTGAACAAGAGGACGAACACCCGCCCAGGCTCGCAGGATCCGGAGTTGCTTGAAACGAGGGATGATTTTTTCTCCTTCGTTCATCAGTAATCGGATTTCCCACGGATCTATGGAGTAATGGTCAGGGTCAGCCACTTGAATATCTGTAGTACCCATCACTGCAACGGTGTGGGCAGGAACCAATATATCACCATCTGACGGAAGCTTGCACCGATTGATAATGGTGTTAACCACGCGATGATTAAGAGCCAGCATAGTCCCTTTTCCTGGTACCATTTCAAGTTTAATCCCAGCTGTAGAAGCGATTTTTCCTGCCCAAGCGCCTCCGCTATTGACAGTTACACTGGCGTCGATTTGTACATCCTCATCCTTAATAAGATCGTGGCATAAAGCACCTACCACCCTTTGGTTTTCGGATGAAGCCTGGCGGGAAATTAATAGCCGATAGAGCTCATGGTAGGGTAGAACCTGCGCCCCGTGGTCGCGAGCAGATTCAGCATTCAGATCGGCTGCAAGAAATGAATCAGCAGAGCCATCAGGTACTCGGAAACATTGCTGAATCTTCGGATTAAGTAGTGGTTCTGCTTTCAACATTTGACGGATAGGGATGTTTTCTACAGGTATCCCTGCAGTGTGGCATCCTTCGATAAATTGTGGAATATAAGCTGGGTCATCTTGAGGGGTAAGGACAAAATAACCTCCTGTATCCTCAATACAATGAGGCATTATCCGACGCAGGATTTGGTTCTCTTCGAAACACTCTCTGGCTGCTTGAGGATCTTTAACGACATATCGCCCGCCACTATGTAATAAACCATGATAACGCCCTGTAGTGCCATAAGCAAGATCACGTCGTTCAATCAGGATGCATCGATAACCACGCATGGCGAGATCACGCAATACTCCTGTTCCGGTCGCACCACCCCCAATCACAAGGATATCTGTTTGTACACGATGCATGTGCTATCCTTAATCAATTACGGGAGAATTATCTATAAGGTTTGAATCTTCTGTCAAAAGAAAAGCTAATCTACCCAATTAAATGTCCGTTCGATTGCTTTTAACCATCCTTGATATAACTTTTCTCGGTGATTTGGCTCCATGTGTGGTTCCCAGGTCTGGCTAATTTGCCAATTTTCATGCAGATCATCAAAGCTTTCCCAAAAACCCACAGCTAACCCAGCTGCGTAAGCAGCTCCCAACGCAGTGGTATCTGCAATTTTAGGGCGAACAACCGGGACCCCAAGGATATCAGCTTGAAATTGCATGAGTAGCTGATTGTTTACCATCCCGCCATCGACCTTGAGGTTTCTTAGCTTCACCCCAGAATCCTCTTCCATTGCATCCAAGACTTCACGGGTTTGATAGGCAGTTGCTTCGAGCGCGGCACGAGCGATATGACCTCTATTAATATAACGGGTTAAGCCCACAATTACTCCTCGGGCGTCTGACCGCCAATAAGGAGCAAATAAGCCCGAAAATGCGGGGACAAAATAAATCCCACCATTGTCTTCAACACTGCTGGCAAGCACCTCAATCTCAGAGGATTTGGTGATCATTCCCAGGTTATCACGCAGCCATTGAACTAAAGCACCCGTGATGGCAATCGAACCCTCCAAAGCGTAAATGGCAGGCGTATCATCCATTTTATAGCCTAGTGTGGTTAATAAACCTCTTTTAGATTGAATAACCTTAGTACCTGTGTTGAGCAACATAAAACAACCTGTTCCATAGGTGTTCTTTGCCTCACCAGGATTGAAGCATGTTTGGCCAACCAAGGCAGCTTGCTGGTCTCCCAAATCACCACAAATCGGGATTATGTCTTTAAAAGGACCATCTCTAGAAGTTGTTCCATAAAATCGCTTATCACTGGAAGGGACAATATTGGGCAGTATCTTTCTTGAAATATTAAAAGTGTTGAGTATCTCATCACTCCAATCCATACTCCTGAGATCCATTAGCATCGTACGGCTAGCATTACTAACATCGGTAATATGAACACCATGAGCAATACCCCCAGTTAGCCACCATATGATCCAACTATCGATATTTCCAAATAATGCCTCTCCACGATCTACTGCAGATTGAAATTGGGGTATGTTGTCTATCATCCATCTGATTTTTGGAGCAGAGAAATATGTGGTCAGTGGCAAGCCGACTTTATCCCTAAAACGATCCTGACCACCATCATTAGCTAATTCATCACAGATCTGTTTAGTTCGGGTATCCTGCCAGACAATGGCATTGCAGTAAGGCTTTCCAGTATAACGATCCCAAACAACAGTTGTTTCGCGCTGGTTAGTCACACCAATTGCTTGAATATCACCCGGTTTAATGTTCCCCTTGTCTATTGCTTCTTGAATCACTTCTTGCGTCCGTTGCCAAATTTCTAAAGGATCATGTTCTACCCAACCTGGTTGTGGATATATTTGTCGATGCTCTCTTTGTGCGGACACAAATACATTACCATTATGGTCAAAAAGAATACAGCGGGTACTGGTAGTCCCTTGATCGATTGCTGCGATGTATTTTTCCATAAATGTATCAAAGTCAATGATTTAATTTACTTAATGACCTGTTGCTAAAGGGTGTTTGCTGGAAAAAGATTCTTTTTTACGCAGATTAAAGTAACTTGAATTATTACTAGGTAGTCAGTAGAGACTTTATGAAAAACCATTAGGATTTTGAGATTGCCACCTCCAGGAATCGATGCACATATCTTCCATTGAATATTTCGTGAACCATTTTAATTCCCGATTGGCTTTGGATGGATCAGCATAGGAGATAGCAGCATCGCCTGGTCGCCGACCCATGATTTGGTATGGAATTTTATGTTGGCATGCCTTCTCGAATGCACTGAGCACTTCCATGACGCTGTATCCTCGACCTGCACCCAGGTTATAGGTCAAGAGTCCTGGTTTCGTGCAGAGTTTTTCTAATGCTTTGACATGACCATTCGCTAGATCCATGACATGGATATAGTCCCTAACACCCGTGCCATCCGGAGTTGGGTAATCATTTCCCCAAATACGCACAAATGGTCGCTTGCCAACTGCCACTTGAGCGACATAAGGCATCAAGTTGTTGGGTACACCATTTGGATCTTCGCCAATTCGACCGCTAGGATGGGCTCCTACAGGATTGAAGTAGCGTAAGAGTGCAATATTCCATTGCGGTTCAGCAATAAATAGATCACGCAGGATATCCTCTATCATCAGCTTGGTCCTGCTATACGGATTGAGCACAGACAGCGGAAATTCCTCCGTGATGGGTACAGTTTTTGCTTCTCCGTACACGCCAGCAGTTGAGCTAAAGACAATATCTCGCACATTATGCTTTTTCATTATCTGTAACAGGTTAATAGTCCCTGAAACGTTATTATGGAAATACTCCAATGGAATATTTACAGATTCTCCCATGGCTTTTAAACCCGCGAAGTGAATAACAGCATGGATAGCGTGACTCTCAAAGACATTTTCTAAATGAGCTCGATCTAATAAATCGACTTTATAAAAGGTCAATTTATCGTTCGTAATCTCTTCGACTCGTCGGAGAGATTCTTCTTTACTGTTGCATAGATTATCTACAACAATGATCTCATATCCAGCTTGTAGCAATTCCAAGCAGGTATGGCTGCCAATATAACCAGCACCACCTGTGACGAGGATATTCATTGGTAATCCTCCCTTGGTGGACAAAATGTATCGACAATCACGGATGACTCTAGTATAAAGACGCCATGCGGGACATTCGAAGGAGCATAATAACTGTCACCTTTTTTAAGCTCATATTTTTTACCATCAATGACCATCTCCACATGCCCTTCAACGAGGTATCCAACTTGTTCATGTGGGTGAGTGTGAATGGGAATCTCGACAAGTGCATCAAATTTAAACTCACAGATCATCATGGATTGACCCTGTGCTAAAGTTTTTCGCACCAGACCTGGTAGTGCATTGATTGGTTTGGCATCTTTATTTAAAAAAATCATATTTATGCTCCTAAATTATTGTTTAATTATTCTGAATAGACATAGATTTTGATAATCGCGCTGATTCGTACAATGCTTCTATTGTAGCAATATTACCCCTGCTATCATCGAGATTTATTCGTGGGGACCTTTTTAATAGAATTGCATTTTCGAGATCCTCGATTTCGCCTCGATATAACTCTGCTCCGTCGATCCATATCTCCTGTGTATGTCCATTCCTTTCCAATAGGATTCTAGTTCTTATACCTGGTTTATAAGGCTCAGGGATAGTGATCCTACCTTTATTTCCGGTTATTTCCATTAAGGATTTGGAGGGGGTTATGAAGCTGCATTCGAATTGTGAAATTACCCCTCCCGGAAAACTCAATTGCCCTGCATACAGTAAGTCGATCCTAGTTGGACCTGAAACTTGAGACCCGTAGACTTCAACGGGGTCTTCTCCTGTCAGATAACGAGCATAACTAATCGGGTAACAACCGACATCCCAAAGACTCCCACCACCCAATTGAAGGTCGAAGCGTGGATTATTTGGTCGAGTACTGGTATAACAGAATGAACCGCGTATTAGCTGCAGGTATCCTAGTTCTCCATCATCTACCATTTCCTTAATGTGTAAAGTTTGAGGATGATGCCGGTACATGAATGCCTCGGCAATCACCATTCCAGTTTTAATTGCA
>Ga0153916_10003257_pt1 | contig 12068 bp, 11 predicted proteins | sample Opewatmetagenome_FD_109642 | JGI IMG/M metagenome (GOLD analysis project Ga0153916, IMG submission 109642) | Freshwater wetland microbial communities from Ohio, USA - Open water 3 Core 3 Depth 4 metaG | ecosystem: Environmental > Aquatic > Freshwater > Wetlands | place: USA: Ohio, Lake Erie...
ACGCCCACCTACTCGAGCGGGACGTGCAGCGGCGTCTACTGCCACGGCGCGACGCTGAACGCCGGCGGCAGCGACCCGTCGCCGTCCTGGGGACAGCATCTCTCCGGGTGCGGCACCTGCCACGGCTACCCGCCGCCGAACCACGGCGCGGCCGCGACCAGCTGCTCGCTCTGCCACCCCGCGACGGTGAACGCCGACAACGCCTCGCTCGTCCCCGGCGGCAGCCACCTGAACGGCGCGATCGACGTGGACCTCACCGCGGCGTGCACGGGCTGCCACGGCGACGCGAGCCGGGTCACCCCCGTCTCGCTGAACAAGGCGGCGCCCGCGACGGGCGCGCACCTCACCCACCTCCTCGGCGGCCCGCTCGCCGGCGGGTTCGCGTGCCAGGAGTGCCACACCGTCCCGCACGACCTCACCCACGTCGGTCCGCCGCCGGCGCCGGTCGCGTTCAACGGGCCGCGCGGCAACCAGGGCACGACGCCGAGCTACGCGAGCGGGACCTGCTCGAACGTCTACTGCCACGGGCCCACCCTCCTCGGCGGCGGCAACAAGACGCCGCTCTGGACCGGCGCGGGCCAGGCCGCCTGCGGCACCTGCCACGGGGCCCCGCCGCCCTCGCCCCACCCGCAGGTGGACAAGTCCGGCGTCGCGATCGCGGCGACCGTGCAGTGCAGCCAGTGCCACCCCGGCACGGTGTTCGGGCCCGCCGACGCGAGCCCCGGGACGATCGACGTCGCGAACGGACTGCACGTGAACGGCGTGAAGGACATCAGCTACCACCCCGCGGACTGGCCCCTGAAGACGAACCACGGGCGCGCCGCGAACTACAAGGACCCCGCCTGGCCGAACGGCATGGCCGCGTGCCGGTCCTGCCACGGGGCGAACCTCGACGGCGGCCAGGTCGGCGTCTCGTGCAACACGTGCCACACCGGCGGCACGAGCGCGTGGCGGACCCGCTGCACCTTCTGCCACGGCGACGCGAACCGGCTCGCGAATCCGGCCGCCCCTCCCGCGGGCGCCCTCGACACCGCGATCTCGACGAGCGACCGCGCGGTCGGCGCCCACCAGAAGCACCTCGGGAACGGAAGCACGATCTCGAACGGGGTCGCCTGCACGGAGTGCCACGCGGTGCCCGCCGGCATCGCCCACGTGGACGGGGCGGCCCAGATGACCTGGGGCCCGCTCGCGACCACGGGCGGCGCCACGCCCGCGTTCAACGGTACGAACCTCACCTGCGCCTCGAGCTACTGCCACGGCGCGACCCTGCCCGGGGCCGCCGGGCGGACGAGCCCCACGTGGGCGCCGCCGAGCACCCTCGGGTGCGCCTCGTGCCACGAGCTCAACCCGACGACGGGCAGGCACCCGGCCGTCTGGTCGGACCACTCCGGCTTCGATTGCAGCGTGTGCCACGGCGGGACGTACGTCGGCGGGACGACGGCCGACAAGGCGCTCCACGTCAACGGGGCGATCGACAAGCGGGCGAGCCTCAACTGGCAGACGTCGCCCGTGAAGAGCTGCGGTCCGTCCTGCCACGGCCGCGAGAACTGGTAGCGCGAGCTCCCGGGCGGCACCGGCGGCCGGGGCCCCCTCGCCCCGGCCGTCCTCGCCCCTGTGCGCGCCCTTCGCACCAGCGAGGACCCCGTCCCGCACCCCGCCCGTGACTGCGCCGGGTGCCACCGTTCGGGTCCGCACCCCTTCGCGGCGGGCGGCGAACGCGCACCCGCAGTGCGCTCTGTCCCGTGCGCCGGGGGTGGTCGCCCCGAGGATGCGGGTGCTAGCATCCGCGGCTCCCTTCCCACGCATCGCGGGGTTCACATGCGCACGAAGATCCGGTTCGCGGCTGCCGTCCTCCCCCTCCTCCTCCTCGCGCCCGCCGCGGCGTCCGCCGCGAAGAAGGAGAGCAAGGAGGAGAAGGCGAAGAAGCCTCGCGTCGCCATCCTCGACTTCCCGGCCGCCTCGAACGCCTGGAGCTGCACCGGGTGGTCGAACAACGAGCACCGGATGTCGAACGTCCTCCGCGACCTCTTCACGAGCGAGATCATGGACAGCGCCCGGGGCAAGCTGCGCCTCGTCGAGCGCGAGCGGCTCGCCGACATCCGCAAGGAGCTCGACTTCCAGCAGAGCGGCGAGGTGGACGGCGCCACCGCCCAGAAGATCGGGAAGCTCCTCGGCGTGCGCTACATGATCAGCGGGAAGATCACCCGCTTCGCCTGCAAGAAGTCCGGCCTCTCCAGCGGCTGGGGCCTGGGCGCCCTCGTCGGCAAGGCGACCGGGTCGGGGCTCGCCGGGAGCGTGGCGGGGAGCGTGAACACCCAGAACGTCAAGTTCTCGGGCCGCCTCGACGTGCGCCTCATCGACACGGAGAGCGGCGAGATCCTCGCCACCTTCAAGGACGAGAACGAGACGGGCGACACCTCGGTGAAGGTCGCCGGCGGCGGCTCCGAGGTCGGCTACGACGACGAGCTCGCCAGCAAGGTCTTCGAGCCCATCGTGCAGCGGCTCTCCCCGAAGATCGTGAAGAAGACGGCCGTCCTCCATGAGGAGTCGCAGGAGGACGAGGACGACAAGTAGCCCCCCGATGCTCGCCGGCCTCGCCGCGCTCGCGCTCGCCCTGGGCGCCTCGCCGCGCGTGGCGGTCATGCCCGTCGCCTCCGGCGAGGGCGTGCCCGGCCGCACGGCGGAGGCGGTGACCGACGCCGTGGCGGCCCAGGTGCGCCGCTACGGCGGGGTCGAGGTCATCACGCAGAAGGAGATCCTGGCGGTCCTCTCCCTCGAGCAGCAGAAGCAGATGCTCGGCTGCCAGACCGACTCCTGCATGGCGGAGCTCGGCGGCGCGCTCGGGGTGGACCGGATGGTCTCGGGCGACCTCGCGAAGCTCGGCGAGAGCTGGCTCTTCCACCTGAAGCTCACGGACGTGGTGAAGGTGAAGGTGATCGCCCAGAGCGACCGCCGCCTCCGCCGCGGCTCCATCGACGACGTGCTCGACGTGCTCCCGGCCATGGTGGTCGAGCTGTTCCCGCGGGGCGCCGCGACCTCGCGCCAGGCCGGCGCCGCGCCCCCGCCGCCCGCGGCCGGGGTCGTCGTGCCCGCACCCATCCCGGCGCCGCCTTCTCCGGGTCCGGCCGCGGAGGCTCTCGCGGTCTCCCTGACCGGGGCGGTGCCCGAGGCCGCTCCGCCCCCGGAGGCCGCCCCGCTCTCGCTGCCGCCGCCCACCGCCCCGATGCCGCCGCCCGAGGCGGCGCGCAAGGTCCTCCGGCCCTGGGCCGAGTCCTCCATCCCGGTGCCCCTGCCGGAGCGCCGCGACCTCACCGTGTACACCGACGACCGCGGCCTCTACCTCGCCGCCGCGCCGTTCGAGGCGGGCTCGCGCCGGGTCTTCGCCGGGACCGCGGGGAAGCTCTTCGTGCAGGAGGTCCTGGTGGCCGGCGCGATCGGCACCTCCGCGCACGGCTTCGGCTTCTGGGAGCCGCGGGTGCGCTCGCCCGCGGAGGCCTACTTCGAGGCAAGGGCCGGCGAGGCGCGGATCGTCTGCGGCGCGCGCGAGCTGCCGCTCCGGATCCTCTCCTCCGGCGAGGCGGACCGGATCCTCTCCTCGGCGACGTTCTACGCGCCGCGCTGGAGGCGCGAGCCGCACCTCCTCGCCCAGGACGACGAGGGGAACTTCTTCTACGTCGACCGCGCGCGCGCCGGCACGGAGCGCGGAGGCCCCGACTACCGCCTCTACGCGGGCCCGCTCGGAAAGGTCGCGCGGCTCGAGCTCGCGGGCGTCGCGGACGGGCCGGACGGGCTCGTGCTCCTCACCGCGTCCGGGAAGCTCCGGGTCGGCCGCGGCGCCGACGGCACGCCCAGCGTGGACTGGCTCGCGGGCGGCGGCAGGCGCATGCTCCGGGCCCTCGACCCGGCCCGGAGCGGGGCGCTCGTGTACCACCAGCTCGGGGTCTATGAGGCCGATCGGCTCGGGACACCGTGCGACGGCGCCATCGAGTGATGCTCGCGGAGGCGTGAGCTCCCCTGCCTCGCGTACCTCCTGCCCGATGTCGCGCGCTACTCGGTCGTCGGCCCGTCGCCGCCGTTCCCCTTCGCGGCGGGCCGTGACGGCCCGGCCTGCGCCGGCTCCAGCCGCTTCGCGAAGTCCGCGAGGCTCTTCGCGAGGTTCTGGATCGGCGCGCGCGTGCCCTTCGCGATCTTGTTCACCGCCTCGCCCGGAAGCTCGCCCGCGCGCTTCAGCGCGTTCGCGCGGAGGCTGTCCGCCCGGGTCCGCAGCTCCTCGAGCTCGCGCTTCACGCGCGGCACCGACCAGTCGTCCTTCGCGAGCTTCGCGAGGGCCTCGTCGAGCTCCATCAGCTTCTCGTTGCCGGTCGCGAGCACCCGGTGAATGCGACCGCGCGCCTCGTTCTCGAACGTGTTGAACCGCTCCTGCAGCGTCATCGCCCGTTCCTCCTCGGTGACCGAAGCTTAACGCATCGCGTCGTGAAGGGAAGTGCCCTGAATGGGGCACCCCATATCGAGGCATTTCCTTCGCGGGGACCCGAGAAGCGTTGTCAGACGGGGCTGTCACACTCGGTTCGTGCGACGGTTCGTGACATTCGACCTGGAAACGGTGGCCGACGAGGCGCTGGTCTCGGCGGTCGACGGCGAGCCCACGAGGTCCTACGGCGAGGCCCTCCGCCGCGTGCTCGCGGAGCGCCGCGCGCGCACGGGGGGACGAAGCGACTTCCTCCCCCTGCCCTACCACCGTCCGGTCGCCGCCTGCCTGCTCGAGGCGGTCGAGGAGGGCGGCGTGCTGCGCGTCACGGACGTGGGCGCCTGGACGGATCGCGGGAGCGACGAGGCGGACTTCCTGGCGCGCACCTGGGACCGGCTGGCGGGCGCCGCGCTCGTCACCTTTCACGGCAAGGGCTTCGACGTCCCCGTCCTCGAGCTCCGCTCCCTCAAGCACGCCGTGCCGATCCCCGGCTGGTTCGCCGCCCGGCGCGGCGGCGTCATCGTGGAGCACCACGACCTCAAGGAGATCCTCTCGGCCCAGGGCGCCGCCAGCTCGGCGCCGCTCGACCTCTACGCGAAGCTCGTCGGGCTGCCCGGCAAGGAGGGCGTCGCGGGCGCCGACGTGCAGGCGCTGTACGCGCAGGGCGCGCTCGAGCGCATCGCGGCCTATTGCATGACCGACGTGGTGCAGACGTTCCTCCTGTTCCTGCGCCACCGGCTGGTGGACGGCGCGATCACGCCCGACGGCTACGCCGAGAGCACCGCCCTCGCCCGGGACGCCCTGCCGCAGCTCTTCGCGCGGCGCCTCCCCGCCGAGGTGCGCGCCGTCCTCGAAGGTTTCGTCGAGCGCTGCGCGCCCTTCTTCGGCGCTGCGGAGCGTGCGCTGCGCGCGGGCTGAGGGGCGCCCCGGCCTAGGGCGCGTTCCTGGCGCTTCAGCCGGGCCTGAACCCGGGGCCGTCCGAGGCGGTCGAGACCACGGGCGGCGGCGCGCCCGCGAGCGCCGCAGCGCGGGCCGCGAGCGCGTTGATCTCGTCGCGGCTCCAGCCCTCCGCCACGCCCGCCACGCGCCCGCCCGGGGCGAGCAGGAACGCGGTCGGCGTGGCGCGGACGCCGAAAGCGTCCGACGCCGGCCACGGGGCCGGGTCCACGAGCACGGACACGCCCGCGTGGAGCCCGTGGCGCTCCGCGAACGCGCGGGTCTCCGCGTCGTCGTCCTGCGAGACCGCCGCCACCGCGAGGCCCGGCACGGCGGCGAGCCGCGGCAGCGCGTGCGCCGCGAGGCCGCTCGCCGGGCAGTCGCCCTTGTAGAAGAAGAGGAGCGCGGGGCCTCGCGCGGCGAGCGCGGCGAGCTCCACGGGCCGCCCCTCGAGGTCGCGCACCTGCGCCGCCGGCGCGGCGTCTCCGGCACCCATCACCACGCTCAGGGCCTCCGCGAGTCCCGCGACGTATCCGGCGGCCCGCTCGGCGCCTTCACGGTCACCCGGTACAGGCGCCGGAAACCGCTCGACCCTTGGAAGCTGCAGAGGGTCGTGCCCGGCGAGATCCCCTTCAGCTCCGCGCCACCCGCCCCCAGCTCGACGGTGGCGATCTTCGGGTCGTCGCAGAGCGACGTCCGCACCGGGCAGGTGGCGAGCCCGGCGCTGCACACGTTCACCGCCCCCCCGACGTCGAGCTCGAGCGGCGTCGCCTCCTCGGCGAAGGCGGCGTGGGCGGCGCCCAGGGCGAGCGCGGCGAGGGCGACGGCGGTTCTCATGGCGCGAGCTGAGCACGCGCCTCGGCGGCCGGTCAAGGCGCGAGGAGGGCGGGGCGCGGAGCCGCGAGGCGCAGACGGCGCGGCCGGCAGCGCAGGCGCGCGCCGGCCGGTCCTCGTCGCGCCTCGCGCCGCGCTACTTGCGGGGTCCGCGCTTCGCGCGGCGCTTGCGCTTCACGCTGCGGGCGCGCTTCACGCGCGCGCCCTGGCGCTTCGTCTTCGACCGGTTCTTCAGCTTCCGCTTCGTTCGGTTCCCACGCTTGGCGGGCATGTCGTCTTCCTCCGTGCTCGACGGCCGGTGAGTCTCGCCCCGGGCCGGCTCGCCGTCAAACTACTCGAGCCAGTCCCGGTCCTTCAGCTTCTTCGGGAGGTACTCCTCGGTGATGAAGCTGATGCCGCGGCGAGAGAGCGCCTCGAGCTCGAACTTCACCCCGGACTTCACCATCTCCTCGATCTCGTGCTGCCACTGCTTCGCCTGGAACCAGGGGTAGGCGAGCATCTGCTTCGCGCGGGCGTTGTCCTGGTCGTTCATCTTGATCGCGACGTTCGCGGGGAGCTTGTAGGTGAGCTTGTCGAACGACGAGAGGCCGATGAAGCGCGCGGCGGGGACGGCCATCCGCATCGACTCGTAGGCGAGGTTGATCGAGCCCTGCTTCAGCACCGAGTAAATGTAGAAGCCCCACGGATCGTTGTCGACGAGCACGTACACGGGGAGCTTCAGCTCCGAGTGCAGCCGCTGCACGAGCCGGCGCACGCCGCGAGGCGGCTGGCCCTGCCCGGTGATGATGATGCACTTCTCGCGCTGCCAGTACTTGTCCTCGTTGAAGCGCTTCCAGACGGCGTCCTTCTCCACGAGGAGGACGTACTTCGCCTCGCACTTCCCGAGCTGGACCACGTGCTCCTCGACGATGGAGGGCACCGACCAGCCGCCGGAGCCCATCCGCCGCAGGTCGATGGTGTCGCCGGAGTCCCGGATGGTGAGCGGGCCCACCATCGAGCCGCGCCCCGTCGCGAAGAGGTGCAGCTCCTCGCGGAGGGAGTCCACGGCGACCTCGAGGTCCTCGATGATGGGGTCCGACTCCTCCTGCTCCTCGAAGGTGTTCTGCTTCGTCTCCCCGAGGGTGTGCTTCGTCATGTAGTAGAGGTCGCGGATGCTCGTGGTCTTGCCCGAGTCGATGAGCTCCTTGCAGGCCTCCGAGACGAGGAACGTCTGCATGAACTTCTTCGCCATCGAGACGTTGAAGAAGTAGCGCTTCTGGCGCTGCGCCCCGAGCTCGATGAGCCGCCTCTTCTCGTTGAACTTCACGTTCGCGAGGGAGCGGATGGGGATCTCGACGAAGGGGTTCTTGCCGCCCTTCGTCGCCTTCAGCACCGACTCCGCGAGCTTCTCGATCTTCCCGATGGTCCTCTTGTCCGCCGTGTCGAGGCGCGCCATTTCGCTACTCCGTCTCTTCCTGCTCGGCCCGCCGCGGCCGCTTGGTGATCTTCTCGCTCATCTCCTGCAGCTTCGCGTCCTCCGCCTGGAGCTCCGCCTCCGTCACCTTCTCCGCGAGGCGCATGAAGTCGCGCCTGATCGGGTCGGGGCTCTTCCCGGTGATCTTCCCGACGGCCCGCGCCACCTCCTGGATGTAGAGCTCGAAGATCGATCTCCGCTCCGCCTGGTACTTCGCGTGCTGCCGCTTGCGGATGTGGGCGGCGAGCTTGCGGCCGCACTCCTGGGCCGCGAGCTGGATCTCGCGGGTGATCTCGGGGTAGTGCGCCACCGCCTCCTTCGCCTCGGAGGTGAAGGGCACCCACACCGACGCGATGTGCACGAGGAGCGCCATGGGGCCGACCGGCAGCGAGCCCTTCGGCTGCGAGAGGAGATAGTTCCTCCAGTCGGTCTTCACGACCGCCTCGGTCATGCCGCAGGCGCCCTTCTGGAACAGGAGCGGCACGCGGTTCGCGAAGCGGAACAGCTCGACCGGCTTGTCGGCGGGCCACGAGCCGCCGTAGGCGAGCCCGACCTCCACCTGGAAGGGGTTCCCGCGGTACACCTTGGGCGGCCGGGTCACCGTGGCGATGAAGTAATTGTGCCCCTTGATCTTCTCGACGCCCTCCTCGGGAGGCGCGTCCGGCACCTCGGGCGCCTCGGCCTTCGCCTCCTTCTCCTTCCGCGACGGCTTCTTCTTCGAGGCGGAGTCGAGGTCGAGCTGGGAGTCGCCGTTCTCCTCCGGCCCCTCGCTCTCGATGACGTTGAGGAAGGAGACGAGCCCGCGCTTCATGAGCACGTCGCCGATGGGCGAGAGGCAGTTCGTCGGCGGGTTCATGATCTTCGTCTCGCCGATGGCCCTGTGCAGCCGCTGCGCGAGCTCCCGGTCCTCGCCGAGGTCGCGCGGCCGGACCTTCCCCTTGAGCCCCGCGCGCCCCACGATCTCGTCCGCCACCGTGGCCGACACGCGCGAGAAGGCGGTCTGCAGGAACCCCTTCACGTCGTGGCTCTTCGAGTCCTGCGCCATCAGCATGAGCGCGCCGAGCTCGACGCCGTGCGGGTGCGGCTTGATCTCCACCGCCTCCTTGGGCAGCTCCTCCGCGGCGCGCGGGAACGAAAGCTTCTCCTGGCGCGGGCGGACGTAGTGCAGCGTGCAGTGCGGGTTCGAGAGCGCCGTGTGCTCGACGTAGCGGCTCACGAACCGCTGCCCCTGCTGCCAGTTCGCCACGATCTCGAGCTCGACGCGCGTGCCGTGCTCCTGGTGCCACGTGTCGAGCTGCTCGTCCTTGGTGACGACCGGGTTGTTCTTCCGGGTGTCGATCTGGATCTCGAAGTGGTGGGCCGGCTTGCCCTTGCCGATGCGGGAGGTGACCCGGATCGGCTGCCCGGTGGTGAGCTGGCCGTACATGGCGGCCGCGCTGATGCCGATGCCCTGCTGGCCGCGCGACTGCTTGAGCCGGTGGAACTTCGAGCCGTAGAGGAGCTTCCCGAAGATCTTCGGGACCTGCGCCTTCACGATGCCGGGGCCGTTGTCCTCGACCACCACGACGAAGCGCCCCTCGCCCTTGGTGAGGTCGCCCTTCTGATCGGGGGGAGCCGCACCACCCGAAGCCCTCGCTCGCCTCGGGGCGGGCTCCGCCTGCCCCTGCGCCCGCCCCTCGAAGCCGAGGTCGCGCACCTCCACGGTGATCTCGGGGAGGATGCCCGCCTCCTCGCAGGCGTCGAGCGAGTTGTCCACGGCCTCCTTGATCGTCGTGAGGAGGGCCTTCGAGGGGTTGTCGAACCCGAGGAGGTGGCGGTTCTTGGTGAAGAACTCCGAGATGGAGATCTCGCGCTGCTTCGTCGCCATCTGCTCGGCGGTGGCGCGGCGGCGCGGGAGCTTCTCCTTCTCCTCGGGCGGCTCCTCGGGGACGGGGACGGGGACGGGGACGGCCGCGGGCCCGGCGGCGCCCTTCTTCCCTCGAGCCCTCGCCGAAGCCTCGATCCTCGCGGGCGAGGGCGGCGCGGGAGCGGGCCCGCGCTTCGCGACCTTCACCGGCGCGAGCGGAGCTGCCCTCCGCTTCGCCGCGGCCGGCGCCGGGACGAGCTCGAGCTGCTTTGCGGCCGCCTTGCCGGCCGGCTTTGCCTTCGCCTTCGCCGTCACCTTCCGAGCAGCCATCACATCGCACCTCGCGATATCGGCTTAACACGAGGGGCGCATCCACGCGAGAAAACGGCCGAATCCGGGACGGGCCGGGGGCCGACCCCTCGCCGGCCGGATTGACTCCCACCGCCGAGTGGTTAAGGAGGAGCCATGCCCTGGGACGCAACGGAAGCGCCGCGCAAGACGCCACAGACCCGGAAGCCCGCCGGGTTCGGACGGAACTACGCGAAGACCGCCATGCTCATGGCGTTCCTCATCGCCATCCTCGCCATCGGCGGCCAGATGGCCGGCGGGACGGGCGGGATGCTGCTGTTCGGCGGCATCGGCCTGGTCCTGAACCTCCTCTCCTACTGGTTCTCGGACAAGATCGCGCTCATGGCGCACCGCGCCCAGCCGGCGACGCGCGAGCAGCTGCCCGAGGTCCACGAGATCGTCGAGCGCCTCACCCGCAGGGCGGGGATGCCGATGCCGCGCATCTACGTCATCCCCTCGGACTCGCCGAACGCGTTCGCGACGGGCAGGAACCCGTCCCACGCCGCGGTCGCGGTCACCGAGGGGATCCTCCGCATCCTCGACAAGCGCCAGCTCGAGGGCGTCCTCGCGCACGAGCTGTCGCACGTCCAGAACCGGGACGTGCTCATCGCCACCATCGCGGCGGCGGTGGCGGGCCTCATCTCGTCGCTCGGCCACGTGATCCAGTGGGGCGCGATCCTCGGCGGCGTCGGGCGGCGCGACGACGACGAGGGCGGGGCCGGCGTGGTCGGCGCCCTGGCCTGGGCCATCCTCGCGCCGATCGTGGCGCTCATCGTGCAGCTCGCGGTGTCGCGCTCGCGCGAGTTCGGCGCGGACGCCTCGGGGGCGGCGCTGGTCGGCGACCCGGAGCCCCTCGCCGAGGCGCTCCTCGCCCTGGAGCAGGGGAACGAGCGCACCCGCTACGAGTTCGGCGGGCCGGCCACGGCGCACCTCTTCATCGTGAACCCGTTCCGCGGCGCGGGCTCCGCGTTCATGAAGCTCTTCTCGACGCACCCGCCCGTCGAGGAGCGCGTGGCGCGGCTCCGCGAGCTGAAGCGCGGGATGAGGTACGCCTGAGGCCGCCCGCGGCTCAGCCGCAGGTCGTGCTCGAGCCGGTCACGCTCAGGGGGACCGTGATCGTGCTCGCCTGGCCGACGTCGTAGATCACCAGGTTCACCGAGCCGCTCGCCGGCGAGGTGAAGTTGCAGGCGAGCCTCCTGAGATCCGCCCCGCCCACGCCGCAGCTCGGGAGCGGGCAGGAGCTGCTCGAGTCACAGGTCTCGGCGATCGGGTCGAGCTGGATGCTGCCCGCCTGGCTCGCGTCGATCCTGCACGTCGGCGTGGAGTTGTTGCAGCGCACGCAGACGTCGAACGAGACGGTGACCGCGGCGCTCGGCGCCACGTTGCACGACGCCGGCACGGTCGACTGCACGACGTCCACGTTCTCGCCCTTGCACGGCTCGTTGCAGCCCGCCGCGGCGAGCGCCAGGGCCGCCGCGACGATCGCCGTTCGCTTCTTCATGACGTCCTCCCTCCGAGACCTCACGGCACGAGCACGATCTTCCCGAACTGCGCCCGGTCCGAGAGCAGGTCCTGCCCCTTGCGGGCCTCCGCGAGCGGAAGCACCCGGTCCACCACCGGCCGGAGCTTCCCCTCGCCCACGAACTTCAGCACCTCCATGAGGTCGCCCGCCGTCCCCATGGTGGAGCCCAGGATCGAGATCTGCCGGAAGAACACGTGCCGGAGGTCGGTCAGCGGATCGAACCCCGTGGTGGCGCCCACGGTGGTGATCCGCCCGCCGATGGCGGCGGCGAGGATCGACTTCTCCCAGGTCTTCTTCCCGACGTGCTCGAACACGACCTCGACGCCCTTCCGATCCGTGAGACGCTTCACCTCCTTGACGAAGTCCTGCGTCTCGTAATTCACGACCTCGTCGGCGCCGAGCGCCTTCGCCTTCTCGAGCTTCGCGTCGGAGCCGGCGGTCGCGATGACGCGCGCGCCGAGGAGCTTCGCGATCTGGACCGCCGCGACGCCGACGCCCGAGCCCGCGGCGTGCACGAGCACCGTCTCGCCCGTGCGGAGCTTCGCGCGCTGGACCAGCGCGTGCCAGGCGGTCATGAACGTGAGCGGAACGGCCGCGGCCTCCTCGAAGGAGAGGCGCGCCGGCTTGGGCAGGAGGTTCCGCGCGGACACCGCGAGCTTCT
>Ga0153916_10003258_pt1 | contig 12068 bp, 8 predicted proteins | sample Opewatmetagenome_FD_109642 | JGI IMG/M metagenome (GOLD analysis project Ga0153916, IMG submission 109642) | Freshwater wetland microbial communities from Ohio, USA - Open water 3 Core 3 Depth 4 metaG | ecosystem: Environmental > Aquatic > Freshwater > Wetlands | place: USA: Ohio, Lake Erie, Old...
ATGGAGCGGATTGTCGGCGGCCGGTACTGCGTGATGGACCAGTGGCAGGTCGAGGAATTGGCCAGGGTCCGCCGGAAGGCCGCCGTGGTGATGGTCAGCGACGGGCTGCCGCGGGAGACGCTCCGCCGCTTGTTCGTCGATCACGCCCCCAGCGTGGAAGCAGCCGTGGCCGGCTGCCTTGCCCGCTACGGCCCCGACGCTACGATCGCCGTGATTCCCAAAGGGCCCTACGTCATCGCCGAGCTATGTCCGGGAACTCAGTAGGACCGGCGTCTCGCCGGTCCGGGCGTCTCGCCGGGGCGGTCTCTGTCTCGTGGCGGCTATCAGCCGTCAGCTATCAGGTTTCAGCTTTCAGCTTCACAAACGTTGACGTGCCCCCCCGTTAGGAACACCGCCAGGGCCGTGCCAGCACCCGGCTGAGGGCTGATGGCTGAGGGCTGAGGGCTGATGGCTGAGGGCTGATGGCTGAGAGCTGATGGCCCTTTTCAGACACGCTCCAAGATGGCGTCAGATAACCTGGGTAGTATAGCAAACCCTTCGGGCCCTTCCCGGCCCCTGCTGTAATTGACACGCGTTGGCAAGTTTGGAATACTACGGCGGTCTATTGGGGGATGAGCCGGGGGACGGGCTGACCGCGGGGATGGCCCTGCCGTGCTGCCCCAACCGGAGGATGAGAACCACCATGGCGACCGAGACCACGCCCAACCAAGCCGACCGGATGGAGCAGCTCTACGCCCAGCGGTTGAAGCGCTACGTGACCGCGATGCGGAACGAGAAGCCCGATTGCGTTCCCATCCGGCCGTTCGTGGCCGAGTTCACGGCCAAGTACGCCGGCTACACCAGCCAGGAGGTGAGCTACGACTACGAGAAGGCCTTCGCGGCCGCGCGGCGGTGCGCCGCGGACTTCGACTGGGACGCCGTGGTCGGCAACATGGTCTACGGCTGGATGGCCCTGGTCAAGGCGATCGGGCTGCGGTACTACGCCGTGCCGGGGATCGAGATCCCGCCCCACAGCGCGTTCCAGTACCTCGAGCCGCCCGAAGACCAGGCCTGGATGCGCGAGGACGAGTACGACCTGTTGATCGAGGACCCGACCGGATACCTGTTCAACGTCTGGCTTCCGCGGGTCTCGGACGACGTGGTGCCGATCGGCCAGCCGGCCACCTTCCGCAACAACCTCTCGTTCCTCAAGGGCGGGATGGCGATGCTCCAGTACTTCATGGGCTTCGGCACCCAGGCCGAGCGGCTGCGGAAGGAGTCGGGCACGGTGTCGGCGATCTCCGGGATCCTCAAGGCGCCGTTCGACATCATCGCCGACAAGCTGCGGGGCTACAAAGGGCTGTGCATGGACATGTACCGCCAGCCGAAGAAGGTCCTGGCGGCGTGCGAGGCGATGATGCCCCACCTGCTCCACGTCGCCCTTTCCGGCGCCGATCCGGCCAACAACGTGCCGATCGGGCTGTGGATGCACCGCGGCTGCGTGCCGTTCCTCTCGCCGGCGCAGTTCGAGCGGTTCTACTGGCCCACGCTCAAACAGATCATCGAGGCGATCTGGGCCCGCGGGCACCAGGTCCTCTTCTACGCCGAAGGGGAGTGGAACCCGAACCTGAAGTACATCGCCCAGTTGCCGGAGCGGAGCATCATCTACCACGTGGACCGGGGCGACGTTTTCGAGGTGCACCGGGCCGTGGGACACAAGTTCTGCTTGAGCGGCGGGATCCCCAACGATCTGTTGGCCTTCGGCACGCCGGAGGAGGTCCGCGCCTGCTGCAAGAAAGTCATCGACGGCGTGGCCCGGGACGGCGGCTACATCATGGACGCCAGCGCGATCATGCAGGACGACACCCGCGTGGAGAACCTCCGGGCGATGACGGAGGCGACGCGGGAACACGGAGTGTATTGAGCAGGCAATCAGCAGTCAGTTCTGAGTGCTGAGTACTCAGTACTTGGTTGGAGAACGGGATCCATGTCCGACAAGCAAGCCAAGCCGCAAGCGAAGCGTCCGCCGGGGACCTGCGTTCCGTGGGAAGAGAAGGTCAAGGAGCTCCCGCCGATCTCGGGCGACAAGGAGCTGGTCGAGCGGCTGTGGAAGGACATCGACGCGCTGGGATACGTTTACATCTGGCAATGCCTCCTCTCGTTCTAAGGGGAATCGATCGATGACGCAGGAGAGCAGCCTGGCAGAAGCCATTGCCCGCTGCGACGAGGATCGGGTCAACGCGCTGGTCCACCAGAAGCTGGCGGCGGGGGTGCCGGCCGGCGCGATCTTGGCCGAGTGCAACCAGGGGATGATCGAGCTGGGGAACCGTTTCGGCCGGGAGGAGTGCTTCCTGCCGGACCTGATGTTCGGCGGGATGATCATGAAGGGGGTCACGGCGCGGTTGGCCCCCCACCTCGGCGCCGCGTCCTCCGCCGCGCCCCGCGCCAAGGCGGTCCTGGGGACCGTCCAGTACGACGTGCACGACATCGGCAAGGACATCGTGGTGATGATGCTCCGCGGGGCCGCGTTCGACGTGCTCGATCTGGGGGTCGACGTGCCGCCGCAGAAGTTCGTCGAGGCGATCCGCCGGCACCAGCCTTCGGTCGTCGGCCTGAGCCTGCTGTTGACCACCTGCTTCAAGTCGGTGGCGGCGACGGTCGAGACCATCCAGAGCGCCGGGCTGAGGGATCGGGTGTCGATCATGGTCGGCGGCGCGGCGGCCAGCGACCTGCTGAGCCAGAACGCCGGCTGCGACTACTACGGCAAGACCGCGGTCGACGGATTGAAGTACGCCTGTCAGGTGGCCGGGGTGACATGAGCTCGACGGCAAGACCGCGTTGCCGACCGTTCGGCCGGCTCAGGGAGGATGCAGGGCCGTGATCTCCAACAAAGACCTTCTCGCACTGGCGATGGTTCTGCTGGCGGCCTTGCCCGCCCCGGCGACGCAATCGCCGGACAAACCGCGGTGGACCGACTTGATCATCGACAAGAAGGCGCGGAGCCACGACTTCGGCGTGGTGGCCGTGGGTGCGGACGTCGAGCACCGCTTCGTCGTCAATAATCCTTTCGTCGAGGACGTCCACATCGCCTCGATGCGCTCCACCTGCGGCTGCACCGCGCCCCGGGCCACGAAGACGCTGCTCAAAACCTACGAGACGGCGGAGATCGTCGCCAAGCTCGACACCCTCCGTTTCAAGGGATTCAAGCAGGCGACGATCACCGTGATCCTCGACCAGCCGTTTCCCGCCGAGATCCAACTGCACCTCAACTCGTTCATCCGCCAGGACGTCGTTTTCCAGCCGGGCTCGGTCCAGTTCGGCACGGTCGGCCAGGGGCAGGGCGCGGCCAGGCGGGTGGCCGTGATGTACGCCGGCCGCCCCGATTGGAAAATCGCCCAGATCTCCAGCACCTCGCGGCACCTGGCGGTCAAGGCCGTCGAGACCGGCCGCAACCGGGACCCCACGTACAACGCCACCCAGGTGACCTACGACCTCGAAGTGGCGCTCCAAGGGGACGCCCCGCCCGGCTATTTCCGAGAGCAGTTGGTCCTCCGCACCAACGATCCCAGTCCCGCGACGGCGAGCGTTCCGCTGGCCGTCGAGGGGTTCGTCACCGCGCCGCTGACGGTCTATCCCACGGTGCTCATGCTCGGCTCCCTGCACACCAACGAGAGCGTCGCCCGGAACATCGTGCTCAAGGGCGAGGCCCCCTTCCGGATCCTCGAGTTCTCCGCCCCGGACGAGCGGTTCCAGTTCACCGCCAGCAACCAGTCGCAGGCGGTGAGCGTCGTCGCCGTCCGCTTCACGGCCGACCAGAGCCCGGGCAAGGTCGCCGGGAAGATCATCATCAAGACCGACCGCGGCGTGGTCCAGCTCGGCGTCCACGGCGAAGTGGTCCGCCCGCAATCCGAGCCCGGCATCGCTCGGACGACCGGCGACCTGATTCCGCCGCTGAAAGGCAAGGCGGAGACCCCGGCGAAAGGCAAGACCAGCCCTTCCCTGCCGCGCCCGAAGGATACCCCGCCGGCCGGCAAGGACGACACCCTGCCGCTGCCCCTCGATCCGCCCGACGCGCCCCAACCGAAGCGCGGATCGCTCCGCGGACCGATCCTCGAAGGCAAGACAAAGTGACTTGCCCTCGTGGGTGAATCGCCCTGAGTGTGCCCGCTCTCGCCGAGTCAGCAGGACAGGCGTCCCGCCTGTCCGGACTTGCCGAGTCAGCAGGACAGGCGTCCCGCCTGTCCGGACTTGCCGAGTCAGTAGGACAGGCGTCCCGCCTGTCCGGACTTGCCGAGTCAGTAGGACAGGCGTCCCGCCTGTCCGGACTTGCCGAGTCAGCAGGACAGGCGTCCCGCCTGTCCGGACTTGCCGAGTCAGCAGCACAGGCGTCCCGCCTGTCCGGACTTGCCGAGTCAGTAGGACAGGCGTCCCGCCTGTCCGGACTTGCCGAGTCAGCAGGACAGGCGTCCCGCCTGTCCGGACTTGCCGAGTCAGCAGGACAGGCGTCCCGCCTGTCCGCACACTTTCTCCGGATCCTCCTGGCCCACCCCGGGCGGTTGACACGCCGGGCAATCCGCCCCGATACTGGGGCGCGGGGGGAAGAATCCGTCGGCCACGAAGGGACCCTCACACTCCGGAGGGCGGGACGATGCACGCAACCTTGGCCACGCGCGGGAAAACCGTTTGGGCGGGCCTGCTGGCGGCGGGTCTCGCCGCCACGGCCCTCGCCGAGGAGCCCGTCGGCAAGCGACCCTACGAGATGGTCTGGGCAAACCGGACCGAGGACAACCATCCGCCGCTCGTGGATTTCGAGAGCCTCGACGGCTGGACGGTCCAGGGCATCGACGCCGAGGCAGGCTTCAGCCGCTCGCGCGAGCAGCAGCTCTGGGGGAGCTACGTCGGCCGGCTCGTCTACCGCGGCACCGGCCCGCGGCCGGTGGTCACCGTCAAGCCGCCCAGGCCGATCCCCTGGCCGCCGGCGTGCGACTCGGCCAACTTCTGGGTCTATGGGAACAACTGGGCCTGGGCCCCGGACCCCAGCACGCCGCAGGTGGAGATCGCGCTGGTGCTCCGGGCCCGCGGCGGGCAAGCGGTCCGCCTGGCAATGGGCCGCGTCAACTGGCGGGAGTGGCACGTGCTGCACCGCCGGCTCACGCCGGAGCAGCAGAAGCTCCTGGCCGAAGGGGGCTTGCTGGAAGGGATCGAGGTGGCCGGCGGCCGGAACGCCCAGGATCGCACGCTCTGGCTGGACAACCTCTCGGTCTACCGGGAAGCGCTCCCGCCGCTCGCGTTCGACCCGCGGCCCCAGCGGAACCTGACGCCGCTGCCGGGCCAGAACCTGGGGACCAACACCGGGCCCGGGAGACTCCCGTTCCCCACCCGGGAAGAAACGATCCTGCCCGACAACCTCACACAGAAATTCGAGACCCGCCTGGAGACCTCCGGCAGCGCGTTCGCCTGGCGCTATCGCGGCGACGACGGCGAGCTGGTCTGGCGCTACGAGCCCCGCTCCGGCGCGCTCGGCGACGTGACCGCCGAGTGGATCGGCCGGGGAAAGCCGTTCCAGCCGCTGGCCGGCGGCGGCGCGGTGTTCTGCCGCGATGAGGCGTCGGGCCACGCGCCGGCGGAGAAGATCGAGCCGGTCGGATGCCGGCGCGAGGGCGATACAGTCGTCTCCACGTGGCGGGCCCGCTGCGGCCGGCACACGGCGGAAGTGACTTACACGCTGCGGCTCTGGCAGAAGTCGCTGGTGATCGACGTGGCTTGCCCCGGCGGGCACGTGGGCGAGGTCCGCTTCGGCCGGGCGGTGGGAGTGGACAACCCCCGGCTGGTCACGCTGCCGTATCTCGTCGGCGCCGGCCAGACCCGGCCCGCCGTGGTCGTCGCCGGACCACCGGAGAGTCCGCTGTTCCTCATGGGCCTGGTCGACCACTGCCGCTCGAACGCCACGGCCTTGTGGTTTGCCAACCAGGTCGGACCGGAAGGGGTGGCCTACAACGGCGGATCGCGCTACGAGCCCAAGACCGACGCCGAGCGCAACGGCTGCTGCGAGCGGCTGTTCCTGACCGTCTCGCCGCGGCTCGAGGAGGTCCTGCCCAACATCCCCAATCCGAAATCGCCCTGGATGCACGTCGCCGGCGAGCGGCTGTGGATCGCCCACGGGGCGTCCAACCGCGAGCACGACTACGCCCTGTTCAAGAGCGTCGCCCGCTACGGCATGACCAAAGTGGTGATCACCGATCACGAGACCGGCTGGCGCGACGGCGGCGAGAGCTTCACCCTGCGGACCCGGGCCGCGCCCGGCCGAGGGGGCGACGAGGGGCAGGCCGATTACGCGCGGAAGGTCCGGGCCCTGGGCTTCCGCTACGGGATCTACAACAACTACACCGACTTCGCCCCGGTCAACGAGCACTGGAACGAGGACTACGTGACCCGCTTGAGCGACCGCCAGTGGCAGCCGGCCTGGGCGCGGTGCTACAACCTCAAGCCGGCGCGGGCCGTCGAGCTGGAGGCCCGCCTGGCCCCGATCATCCAGGAGAAATTCCACCTCGACACCGCCTACTGCGACGTCCACACGGCCGTGGCCCCCTGGTCCTATTGCGACCGTGACGCCCGGGTGCCCGGCGCGGCCACCTTCACCGGCACGCTGTACTCCTACGGCGAGATCATGCTCCACCAGAAGAAGACCTGGGACGGGCCGGTCTACAGCGAGGGGAACAACCACTGGTACTACTGCGGGCTGACCGACGGCAACTACGGCCAGGACCAGGCCGCCCGGCTCCCGGAAAACCCGTGGCTCGTGGACTTCGACCTCCGCAAGATGCACCCTTTGTGCTGCAACTTCGGCATGGGCAACCCGGGGATGTTCTTCGGTGAGCGCCGCGGGCTGGGAAAAACGCCCGAGGAGCGCGAGGCGATGCTCGACCGCTTCCTGGCCGCCACGCTGGCCTTCGGCCACACCGGCTTCCTGGTGATGGAGGGCGGCATGAGCAACACGGTGCGGAGCTACTTCAGCGTCCAGCAGGTCCACGCCGCGTATGCGCAGGAGAAAGCCGTCGACATCCGCTACGCCGACGAGAAAGGCAACCTGCTGGACGCCAGCGCCGCTGTGGCCGCGGGGGCTTATCGCCGCTCGCAGGTCCGCACGGAGTACTCCAACGGGCTGGTGGTCACGGTGAACGGCCACCCCGCGGAAACCTGGAAGACCCCCGAGGGCGACTTGCCGCCCAACGGCTGGGCCGTCGAAGACCCGCGGGGCAAGAAGCTCGTGGCCTGGAGCAAGCTGGTCGAGGGCCACCGCGCGGACTACGTCGACTCCCCGGCGTACGTCTACGCCAACGGCCGGGGCCGGCTGACCCGATTCGACAGGGCCGCTTGCGACGGCCAGCTCGCGGTCCACAAGCGTCCGGACGGGACCCTGGAAGCGATCCCCGTCGGAGGGTGCAAGGTGATCGGGGTCTCGCTCGACGGGCGCGCGGCGACGGCGGTGGCCCTGGACGAAGAGGGCAAGGCGCTCGGCCCGGCCGAGACGCGGCTGAGCCGCGGCCTGGTCTACGTCACGCCCATTGCGAAGGCGTTCAGCTACGTCCTGACGCCGGGTTCGGGGCCTGCGCGGGCCCGGCGGCCGTGAGGAAGCCCGCCTTGAGGAGCTTGCGGATCAGGGCGGCCGCGGCGCGGGCGAATTGATCGGGGTCGGACTCGGACTGGGGAGCGACCTGGGCCACGAGCTCGCCCAGGGGGCGCCCCCCGTCGCAGCCCAGCAGCAGCTTGGCGGTGAGGCGATCCACCTCGCCGGTGAAGGGGAATCCTCGCGTCTGCCGCAGCTCGATCCGCTCGACGGACCACCGCCCCTGGTCGGCGTGCAGCACCTGCTGGAGCTGGTGGTCCGGGGTGAGCGCGAGGGACGTTTGCAGCAGCTCCCGATCATCGGCCAAACGGTGGAGGAGGTCTTCGGCGGCGAAGATGCGTTGGATCTGGTCGCTGGCCGAGCCGGTGGCCCCGCCCGGCGGCGCCCGCTCGCAGCGGATCCAATTCCGCCCGCCGGAGCGGCGGCGAAGGATCACCGCCCCGGCGCTGATCCTCCCGATGCCGAGCCGCTCGTAGTAGGCCAGCCACTCGTCCAGCAGGCGGTCGTAGCCGGGCGATTCGGCCGTGGCGACGTCTTTGAGCCAGTTGGAGGCGTAGCCGATCGGGTCGGCGTGCTCGGAGCAGAGGAGCCAGGCGTCGCAGCCGCTGGAGTCGAGCCAGGCGATCGGCCGCTCGGCCCAGTCGGCCTCGCTTTTGTGGTGCCAATTGAAGAGCACCGTCGAGTAGCCTCCCTCGCGCAGGAAGGCCGGGACCTGGCGGATGACTTGCTCGCTGAACGCGTCGCCGGACATGCCGCCGTCGCGGTAGGCGTACGTTCTGCCGGGAGAAATCACAAACGGCGGATTGGAGACGATCAGGTCGAACCGGCCGTCGCGGACCGGCTCGAAGAGGCTGCCCGGCCGGAATTCAACGTTCGCGGCGCCGTTAAGCCGGGCGTTGAAGGAGGCGATGCCGAGGGCGCGGAGATTGACGTCGGTCCCGACGACCCGGTCGGCGTGTTCGGCGGCCACCAGGGCCAGGAAGCCCGCCCCGGTCCCCAGATCCAGCACCGCCTCCCCCTTGCGTCGCACGGTCAGGTTGGCCACGGCGATGGTCGCTGGGCCGACTCCCAGGACGTAGTCGGCCGCGCGGGGCTTGCCGGTCACCGCCGGCCAGAAGTCGCGGGCCAGCAGGAGGTCGGCAAAGGGGAGCAAGGCCGCCTCGGCATGAACCTCTTGCCCGTCGCGCTTCAAAAGCCCGATCGCAGCCAAGTGCTCCAAGTCGATCGGTGCCAGGGCAGCTTGGGCGGCTTCCTCGGGCACCGGCCTTGCCAGGACGAAAAGGCGGATCAAGGTGTCCAGCGGCGACGACCCGGCCGTCCGCCGCAGCACGGCCGTTACGTCCAGCACGGACTCCAGGGGATTGGGCGGACTGCCGGGATCGACCAGGTCGGCCACGGCTTGCTGCGTGTAGCCTTTCTCTTCCAGGGTGCGGCGCAAGAGCGTCAGGTCGCCGCAGCGCTCGAGCCGGAACGGTCCTTCCCGAGAATCGTTTTCCATCCCCACGGCGGCTCCTTTTCCAGTCGCGGCGTGTCCTCAGCGATCCTGCCCGTCGGTCAGCCATGCGAGCGTGAACCGGGCGAAGGTGATCTTCTCGTAGGCCCGCTTGGCTCCGCGCTCGTAGAGGCAGCCGATCGTCCCGTCGGGCAGGACGACGAGGTCGGAGTAGGCGGCCGGGCCGGGGTGGAGCACCTTGGCGACCGGCCAGTTGGCGCCCTCGTCGTAGCTCAGGCGGATCGTGAGATGGGTGCGCCCCGGGCCGCCCGGCCCCGAGTACAGGACCCGGTTCTTCCCCGGCGGGAGCGAGTACCGCTGGATGCTCGCCTGGCAGACGGGGCAGTGGACCTGGGGGTGTTTGGCGGGCTTCGACCAGCTCAGCCCGCCATCGCGGCTGGTAGCAAACGCCCGCTGGCTCGGCTTGACGTAGTTCCGCATGCACAGCAGGATCGAGCCGCCGGCCAGCTCCACCGCCTCGCATTCGTCCATCTTCATCTCGGTGGAACCCCCGAGCTTCCAGGTGGCCCCGTGGTCGTCGCTCAACAAGACGTGGGAGTAGCCCTGCTTGTCCCATCCCGGCTCGCCGCCGACGCTGTGGTCGCAGGGGATCAGCAGCCTCCCGCTGCTCAATTGGATGCCGTGGCCGGGCCCCGTGGCGTACCATGCCCAATTGGGCCCCTTGACGCTTCGGGTGATCTCGGTCGGGGCGGCCCAGCTCTTGCCGTCGTCGGTGCTCTTGGTCACGAACACCCGATCGTTGTTGCGGCAGAACGGCAGCCAGACCGTGCCGGTCTGGCGATCGACGACCGGGCAGGGATTGCCGATGGTAATCTTGGCCGTCCCCCCCTCTTCGTGGACCAACTGCATCGGTCCCCAGCTCTTCCCGCCGTCGGTGCTGCGGCGGAGCACGAGGTCGATGTCCCCCTGGTCGCCGGAGCCGGTCTTCCTCCCCTCGCAAAAAGCCAGGAGCGTGCCTCCGTTGGCGATGACCACGCCCGGAATACGGTAGGTATGATAGCCCTCCGTGCCGCTGGTGAAGACGTCGACCTGCCCGGGTGTGTCTGCCGGCGGGGCGGCGTCCTGTGGTGCGGCCGGGGCGGCGTACTGTGGCACGAGGATGGCGAGGAGGGCCGATAGGGGCAACTTCGAGCCCATCTGGGAGAACAAGCGCATCCAGGGGAAACGGTTAATAGCCATAGGACTTCTCTCCTCGCCACCGCTTGAGGTCGAGCGAAGGGGTCGGGGGTCGTTCTTCATGTCGGCAGAGACGGCTTTTCAGTATAGGTTGGCTCTTTCGCCGACGTGAAAAACGACTCCCGACCCCCTCAGGCAACCCGGCCCATCCCATGCTACCATTGCACAAGGCCGGTGGCCATCAGGAGCCGGGCCTCGATCGCTGGCGAGGGCCTGTACAGGAGGGCCTTTTTCGTTAGACTGACGAACGAGCGGTCGCCAAGGGTCTCTTGGCGGCTGCCCGCCGGGGCGGATCGAGGTTAAGACCGCCCCACCAAGCCACGGTCCCTGGAGGCCCGACAAGGAGAAGACGTTCGGGTGGTTGCGTCGCCAAGTGCTTGCAGGGCAAGGACTTGGGCGCACGTCAAGGGGCTGCGAACCACTAGCCAGTCCGATCAGGGTGACGACCATGGAAAAACGCGCGTACAACTTCTCGCCGGGGCCCGCCATGCTTCCCCTACCCGCGCTGGAGGAGGCCCAACGCGATCTGCTCGCGCTACCCGGCGTGGGGATCTCGATCCTCGAGATCAGCCATCGCTCGAAGAGCTTCGCCGCGATCATTGAGCAGGCCGAGGCCAACCTGCGGAAGCTGCTGCGGATTCCAGAGGGGTATCACGTGGTGTTCTTCCAGGGGGGGGCACTGTTGCAGTTCGGCATGGTGGCCATGAATTTCCTCCGCGGCACCGGCAAGTCGGCGGACTACGTGGTGAGCGGGTCGTGGGGCAAGAAGGCGATGGACGAGGCCGCCACCCAGGGGCAGGTCCGGCCCGCCTGGGACGGCAAGGCGGAGAATTTCGCCCGGATGCCCGAGGAGGACGAGCTTCAGGTGGACCCCACGGCCGCCTACCTCCACATGACCTCCAACGAGACGATCCAGGGGATTCAGGTCCGCCTGACGCCCAACGCCGGCGAGGTCCCGCTGGTCTGCGACGCCTCGAGCGATTTTCTCAGCCGGCCGGTGCCGGTGGAAAAATACGCGGTGCTCTACGCCTGCGCGCAGAAGAACGCCGGCCCCGCCGGCGTGACGGTCGTCATCCTCCGCGACGACATGCTCCAGAAATGCCCCAAGGACCTGCCCTCGCTGGTGAGCTACCGGGTGATGGCCGAGGGGAAGTCGCTCTTCAACACCCCGCCGGTGTTCGCCGTCTACATGGTCAAGCTCGTGACCGACTGGCTGCTCGGCACCGTCGGCGGCCTGGAGAAAATGAACGAGATCAACCGCCGCAAGGCGCAGATGCTCTACGAGGCGATCGACCGGTCGCAGGGGTTCTATCGCGGGCACGCCGAGCCGTGGAGCCGCTCGCTGATGAACGTCACGTTCCGCTTGCCCGACGCCCCCTTGGAAGAGCAATTCCTCAAGGAGGCCCACCAGCGCGGGCTGGCGGAGCTCAAGGGGCATCGCTCGGTGGGGGGCTGCCGGGCCTCGATCTACAACGCCATGCCGGAAGAAGGCGTCAAGACCCTCCGCGATCTGATGCTCGAGTTCTGCGATAAGCACCGATGAAAGTCTTGATCAGCGGCGGAAGCGGCCTGATCGGCTCGGCCTTGATCGAGCGGCTCTTGCGGCGGGATGATCCTTCGGCGACTCCGCACGAGGTCCTCCGCCTCGTCCGCCGCGAGCCCCGGCCCGGCGCCGGCGAGATCCCCTGGGACCCAGAGGCCGGGCGCCTCGACCCGGCCGCGCTGGAAGGGCTGGACGCCGTGGTGCACCTGGCGGGGGAGAACATTGCCGGG
>Ga0153916_10003259_pt1 | contig 12064 bp, 14 predicted proteins | sample Opewatmetagenome_FD_109642 | JGI IMG/M metagenome (GOLD analysis project Ga0153916, IMG submission 109642) | Freshwater wetland microbial communities from Ohio, USA - Open water 3 Core 3 Depth 4 metaG | ecosystem: Environmental > Aquatic > Freshwater > Wetlands | place: USA: Ohio, Lake Erie...
AAGGTCGCTTACATCAGGTTCGCATCTGTTTACCATTCATTCGATTTGGAGTCGCTTGCTAAGGAACTCAGAAGTCTGAGAAAGAAAAAATAGTCCGAGAGGAATTTTACGCATTATTGGCGTGACCGAAAGGTATTTAAATTTTCATATAGATAGTATTACGGCTTCTTTATAACCACAACCTATTGTGTTTAGTCAGAATGATGTTTGGTGATGTATATGGTCGAAAATGAAGAAACGATTTCTAAAATAAGAAAAAGAGATGGTCGAATTGCTGATTTCAATAAGAACAAAATAACAGAGGCGATCTGGAAGGCTGCCCAGTCTGTTGGTGGGCAGAATAAGGAGATCGCAAAAAAACTCTCGAATAAAGTCGTTGAGATTCTAGAAAAGAAGTTCAAAGGAAGGACTCCTGGCGTTGAGGAGATTCAGGATGTGGTTGAAAAGGTTTTGATTGAAAGTGGTCACGCAAAAACTGCCAAAGCATACATCCTTTATAGACAGAGGAGAGCCGAACTGAGGAAGGAGAAGCAAATTGTTTTGGAGAAGGAGGAGATTGATGATATTGATAAAAAATTTGACCTTAATGCATTGAAGGTTTTGAAAGCAAGGTATCTGAGAAAGGATGAGAATGGAAAATTAATGGAAATCCCGAAGGAATTGTTCACAAGAGTGGCGGTGCATGCCGCATTGCCTGATTTGCTTTATGATGAGAGGGTTTTTGATAAGGCAAGCAGTGGAAGCGAGTTTGAGGTTGAGGTTTTTGATTTTGAAAAGAACGAGAATAAATTCTCGATTGGAAAATATAGGTTGAATCGCTATCACTTGGAAGCATTGAAAAGAATGTATGATAGGTTCAATAGAAACAAGCAAATAAAGGTGACTTGGAGCACATTTCTTGAGATGCTGAAGAAGGGCGAGTTTAGTAAGTATGAGAAAATAATCGAAAAGTTCTACGAGATAATGGCAGAGCATTTGTTCCTGCCGAACACGCCCGCGATTGCTAATTTCGGGAATCCGTTAGGGATGGGCTCCGCGTGCTTTGTGCTTGGAATTGATGATTCGATAGAGAGCATAATGGACACCTTGAAGAAAACCGCCATCGTTTTCAAAGCCGGAGGCGGGATGGGGTATAATTTCTCAAAGCTCAGGCCAGAGGGGGATTTCGTAAGCTCAACAAGCGGGATTGCTAGCGGGCCGATAAGCTTCATGCGTTTGTTTGACATGATGACTGAAGTGATAAAGCAGGGTGGTATTAGAAGGGGGGCGAACATGGGCATACTTGACAGCAACCACCCGGACATTGAGAAATTCATAAAGGCAAAGGAAGGCAACAAGGCATTGAGGAATTTCAATATTTCTGTTTTGATGATGGCTGATTTTTGGAAGCATTACAATGAGGATAAGCCCTATCCATTGGTAAACCCAAGAACTGGGGGGGTCGTTCGAGAGGTTAACCCGAGAATGTTGTTTGACATGATCATTTACCAGGCTTGGGAGAGCGCAGAGCCTGGCGTGATTTTCTTTGACCATGTCAACAAATATAACCCGTTTTACAAACATTTGGGCCCAATTCTAACAACAAATCCATGCGGGGAAGTTTTGGCCTACCCGAACGAGTCTTGCAACTTGGGTTCAATAAATGTTTGGACATTTGTAAAGGAGAATGAGAATGGCGAGGTTTACTTTGACTGGGACGGGTTGAAGGAGATTGTAAAGATTGCAACCAAGTTTCTTGATAATGTGATTGACGTGAACAAATTCCCACTTAAAGAGATTGAGGAGATGACCCTGAAAACTAGGAAGATTGGCCTAGGAGTCATGGGGGTTGGCGATCTGCTCTATGAGTTGCGATTGCCGTATAATAGTGAGCGGGGCAGAGACTTTATGGAGCAGTTAATGGAGTTCATAAATTATTACTCAAAAATTGAGTCAATAGAGCTTGCAAAGGAGAGAGGGCCCTTGCCATATTTTGACAAGAGCTTCTACCCAGAGGGGAAATTGCCTTTCGCTGGGTTTGAGGAGAAAGCCAGGTGGCATTTCAACTGGAACGAAGTTGTTGCTGACATAAAGAAGCACGGCATAAGAAACGGATTCACGACAGTTATAGCGCCGACAGGGAGCATATCAATGATTGCCGGTTGTTCGAGTGGTATTGAGCCCGTTTATAGTTTGGTTTTTGAGAAAAATGTTAAAGTTGGAAGCTTCTATTACATAGACCCTGTTTTTGAGAAAGTTATGAGAAGGGAAGGATTGTATGATGACGATTTGATGAGGGAGATAAATGAGAAGGCCGGTCGCATACAAGATATAGCTTACATACCACCGGAACTGAAAGGGGTTTTTGTAACCGCCTTTGATATCTCCCCTGAAGACCATATAAGGGCCCTTGCCTCATTCCAGAAGTGGGTTGATTCATCGATTTCAAAAACAAACAACTTCCCAGCAAGCGCAACCGTGGACGATATGAGGAGAAGCTACATGCTGGCCTATGAGCTAGGCTGCAAGGATGTGACTGTTTTTAGGGACACTTCAATAAAAGACCAGGTTTTGGTTGCGCCTAAGAAAAAGGAGGAAGTTAAAGAAGTTGAGCACAGCAAAAGGGAGATAATAGAGGCCAGCGAGCCGGAACCCCAACCGGTGCCTAAGCTTGATAGCAACAAATCGATTTATTTGAGCGCAAAAAACCGTGAGTTGAAGGAATGCCCAAATTGCGAGAATAAGTTATCATATCAGGAGAGTTGTGTTATGTGCCCTGAGTGCGGATGGGGTTTATGCATGTGAGTTCATGAGCACTATTCTCCTCTTTTGGAAGGACCCATATCAGAAAGAGTTTGATGCAAAAGTTGTTTCTGTAAACGGAAAAGAGGTTGTTTTGGACCAGACTTGTTTCTTCCCTGCTAGCGGCGGGCAGGTTGGAGATATTGGTTTTTTGAATGGACATAGCGTAATTGACACGCATAAAAATGAAAATTACGTAGTTATGCATGTGCTTGAGAAGGAACCGAATTTTGAAGTTGGCCATGCGGTTCATGGGATGATTGAGTGGGAGCGCAGATATAGGATTATGCGGTTGCATTCTGCGTCGCATATCGTTTATTATTTTATGAAAGAGGTTTTTGGGCCTGACATCAAGCTGGCTTCACCAGGAATAGTTAATGAAAGGAAAGATATTGGGGATTACTTATTCAAAGAGAAATTGGATAGGGAGAAGTTGGCATTGGTTGAGAAAGGGGCAAATGAGTTCATTGCGAAGGGGTATGAGATTAGGACTTGGAGCGATGAGGCAAGCCCGAATCTAAGGTACTGGGAGACCCAGGGATTTCCGAAGATGCCTTGTGGCGGTACGCATCCAAAAAGCTTAAGCGAAATCGGCAGGATAAAGGTTGAAAGAGGCAAAAAGCCTGGTGCTGGGAAGGAGAGGATAGAAATAACGCTTTTGAATGAAAAAGAGTAAAAATTTTAACCCGCTAAAAGAATTGTGGGAACTTTAAGCTTAATTTTGAATTGGATTGTTGATTTTATTGTTTTTCTTTTATTCCTATTTGGCACAATAATTGAAATTTTCATAGATTTAAATTTTGGTTTGGTTGTCGTTATTGCTGGCGCGACAATTCAAGTTATTAAAGAGATTTTATCAATCTATTTTTTCAAGGAGAAGTTTTCGCTAAAATTTGTTTTTCTTATGCTCATTTCGGCGGTAGTAAGTTTCTCGGGCATTGTTATAATCTGGCTTTTAAGAAATTCCTTTTCAGAAAGAACTTTCATCATTTTGCTCCTTAATTCTTCACTATTATCCCTAATTGTTTTAATCTCCATTCTTGCAAGAGTGGTAATTGCGATACCAAAAAGGAGAGCCTGAGATTTCCCAACGTATAAAATATAAACTATTTTTTGCTTAATAGATAATGTGAGGATTGAGGAAAAGATAAGGGCGATTGAAGAGGAGATGGCTAGGACGCAGTATCACAAAGGAACGGAGCATCACTTCGGCACCCTCAAGGCAAAACTAGCAAAGTTGAAAAAAGAGCAAGGCAGGAGCGCTAGGAAAAAGGGGAAGAAGTTTTCTGTAAGGAAGAGTGGGGATGCGACTGTTGTTTTGATTGGCCCGACATCGACTGGAAAATCCTCTTTGTTCAATAGCTTGACCAGTGGCAGGGCGAGGGTTGGCGATCATCCATTCACAACGCAGGAGGTCACGCCAGGTGTGATGAATTTCAATGGGGCACAGATCCAAGTTTTGGACATGCCTTCGTTGGAGATAGCAAAAAAAGAAGTTTTGTCTGTTGCAGGGATTGCTGATCTGGTTGTTCTAGTTTTTGATGTTTTCCAGAAAGATTTCGAGATAATTAAGGAGCTTGATGCAGTAAACCAGAAGCAGCTGGTTGTTGTAAATAAAATTGATGCTGTTGATAATGAATGGTTGAAGTTCATCAAGGAAAAAATTGGGAATTGTTTGTTTATCTCACTAGATAAAAACATTGGGATTGAAAATTTGAAGGAGGAGGTATATAAAAAATTGAAATTGATTAGAGTTTATATGAAGCCAAAAAGGGGAAAAGTTGATTATTCCAAACCATTAATAGTTAGAGAGGGAGATGGTGTTGGGGATGTTTGGAAAAAACTGCGCCTGCATGGAAAGATGGAGTATGCAGTGGTGTGGGGAAAATCTGCAAAATTCGATGGACAGAAAGTCGGGGAGGAACACATGCTTAGTGATGGTGACATCATAACAATTGTGATAAGGTGATTGGATGAATATAAAATATTGGGAGTGGGAGGAGCAGCCTTTCCGCGAGAAATTGAAAGCTCCTAGTATAAAGGAGATCGCAAAGGCATTTTTTGAGGATGAGACGCAGGCATACAGGTTTGCTTCCGCCTTGCTCTTGGTCAAGCAAAAGAACACTCTCAGGCTTAGAGATTGCCCACCCAACCTGCCCACGTCCACATGGAAGAGATATCTAGATTTTGCAGTTCGGATTGGGATTTTGAAGCATGAGGACGAGATTTATTCCTTCACAGACAGATTCAGCAGGCCATTTAGGAATTTTGCTGAATATATTAAGGAATGGGTTGAGAAGGGGAGCCCGGATGAAGATTTAAATGCAGTTTTCGCTTTGGCTAGGAGAGAGAGGCAAAAGAAAAGGGGTGGCCGGCCTTCAAAAACTAGAGGGGAGGTTGCACAAGCCTAACAATAGCGGCATGCCATTATCTTTTGCTCATCGCTTCACTAACTCTTTCAATTGCAATGCCCATTGCTATGTCTCTTGGTTTGACTCCTTTCTCTTTCGCCTTATCTAAAACAAGCATTACGTTATTTGTGATTTTCCTTTCAACAGCAACGAACATTTGTTTTGGGTTATACCCTTTGTATTCGCTATAGGATGAAATGACTCCTCCTGCATTTGCAATTATGTCAGGCACGATCAGAACTCCTTTTTTATGAAGAACCTCTTCAATCGTAGGCGTTATGGGGATGTTAGCCGCTTCTACAATAATTTTTGCACTAACCTTATCCACATTGCCTTTGTTTACCACGTCTGGCAGTGCTGCTGGGATCAGAACGTCAACAGGCAAAGCGAATAGTTGGCCGCACTGCAAAATTTTTCCTGGTTTGTAGTTGACCACGCTTCCTGTTTCTTTTTTTACTTTCACCAGTTCGTGATAGTTTAGCCCTTCCTCATTGTAAACGCATCCTTTGCTATCTGAGACTGCAACAAGCTTTGCCTCATCTTCGTATAAGTATTTTGATACGGAGGAACCCACATTCCCAAATCCATCGATTGCAACCCGCAAGCCTTTTATGCTGAGGCCTAGGTATTCTGCTGCTATTCTTGTCGCATGGTAGACTCCAAAACCAGTTGAGCCATACTCGTGAGGTATCCCGCATTGTTTTCCTTTGTGGTCATGGGTGCACATGTCCTTGGGCTTTCCAGTGGCTGCTTTCCATGAGCCATTCGCTTCAACAAACCAGCGCATCTCTTCCCCACTCGTGTTAATATCTGGCGCGGCAATGTATTGTGAGGGACAAAGTTGCTTCAATGCCCTTGAGAACGCTTGGATTAATGCTTTTTTCTCCTCGATTGTTATTTTCTTGGGGTCTGCGATTATTCCTGATTTCGCGCCTCCAAAAGGAAGGCCTGCCAAAGCACATTTCCAAGTCATTGTTCTTGCAAGCCTGCCGATTTCATCAATAGTCACAGTTGGCGTCATCCTAATCCCGCCCTTTCCTGGGCCTAGCGCCGTATTATCAATAACCAGATACCCCTCCATCTTAGTTTTTGGGTCGTAAACATGCAGCGCCTTTTCAGGGCCAAACTCGTCCACTGGTGGACATAGCTCCATAAATACCACTTAATTTTTATTTTAAAAGATAAAGATTAAAAAGGAAATCGAATTAAATTACCACATAGTCATGGTGGTTGTTTGGCATTTCTAGATTTTTTTGGGAAGAAAAACGTTGGCGAGGACTTGGTTAAGAAGGTCCCATACGGGCTTAAGCTAAGCCTGCATCCCTATAGGCTGACCGCGAATAAGGCTGAAAGCATAATTCTTTATGTCAACTTGAAGAATTTGAAGGAGGAGGTGCTGCTTACCTCGATAGTCGTGGAGGTCCCAAAGAACCTTGGGTTTGATCAAACGGGCCTGTCAACAACTAGGGAGATAAGGCTGGGTGAGATAAAGCCAAAGGAGGAGAAGGAGATTAAAGTTGAAATATGGGGCAACCCAAGAACTGAGCAAGGGGAATATAAAATTGGGGTTACTGCAATCTGCCATTATAGAAATTACGGGTACGTTCTGAATGCTGAGAAAAGAGAGATAGTTTTGAGGGTTATTTAGGCTTTTCCTCCTTCTTTTCAATTTTATTAAAAAGCTCGCCTAACGCATTTGCGATCTGCATCCCTTTCTCTGTCAGTTTGACGTTTTTAGTTCTGCCCTTGTTCTCAAAAGTTATGAGTTCATCCTTCTTGAATTCATTCAGGAGTTTTGTTGTGTATACGTATGTTGTATTGCACTGCTTTGCTAGGTTTGATGCATACCACTCCTTGCTCGCATCCTTGAGCTGAACTAAAATGGATGCTGGTTTAACGTGCAGGATTATCTCCTTGAGTCCCATCATACACCACTAATTTATTCATTCCGAGTAGATATTTAAAACTTGTGTGGTGCTGTGAAATAACGCCAAAAATAGAAAAGCTTTTTAAATAGAAAAGTGAAAAAGTTGAGTGAAAGGTGAGAAAATGACGATGAGGCTCTCGAGATTATATAATATGGACATTTATAGCGATTCTGGAAGATATCTGGGAAGAGTTCAGGACCTGATTGTTGATTTGGAAAAAGGGGAAGTTGTTAGAATAACTATGGAGCCGTTATCCGCTATGGGAAGGGATGAGGCACGAAGAATTCTCAAGGATAAGAGCGTGCTTTACAAGAATGTAAAATCAGTTGAGGATGTTGTTGTTGTAAGCAAGCAAAGCACAACTCAAGCTCTTGAGGAATTGCCAGAAGAAGAAGTTAGGGGCGGGTATGGGTTCAAGAGATAGTTCTTATTCTATATCCGCATGCAATTTCTTTAATTCTTCCTCACTTTTTTGATATCTGCGCATTAGCTCATCAACTATAGAGTCTAGAAAAAGCATTGTTGTGAGTTCGAATAAAGTCCCCAGGGGCGTCAATGGCTCGTGGTCGCCGATAAGCTGCCTTGTTGTGTAATCCCTCTGTGCCTCCTCTATTGCCCTTCCTTTTATTTGAATCACCAAATCTGAAATTTTCCCTATATCTGAATCAGGGTAGGAAGTTATGGTCGCTATTTGGACTCCTTTCTCTTTTGCAACTTCAGCGGTGGTCAAGCTGGAGAGCGTTTGCCCAGAACCTGAGACAATAACTAATAAATCACCCTTATTAACAGCAGGTGTTATCACCTCGCCAATAATGTAAACAGTAAATCCCAGATGCATGAGGCGCATGCCGAATGCTCTTGCCACAAGGCCACTTCTTCCCGCACCAGAAATGAAAATTCTGTCCGCATTCATAATTGCATCTATGAATTGGTCTATGCTCTTCCTATCAATTGCTCTGCACTGTTCTGCAATTTTTTGGGCGAGCTTTTCCATTGTCGTGTGTATCATCATACTGACCCTTTTAATTTTTCTACCATGCTTATCTTTGAAACTTGGGATTTAATTGTATCGCTGGCTATGACTTCCGCTGCTCCTGATTTTCTTAAATTGTTCAATGCATTCACAAGGAAGAACCCATGCGTTGCACCGCAGTATATCTTGTTTGCACCTTTCTTCCTGCATGCTTTAACGGCATTAATCATTGTTGTGCCAGTTGAAATCATGTCATCAATTATTATCACATCCTTATTATGAACATCAAAATTCATTTTCATTGATTCAACTTCTCTGTAAATTCCACCTTTATTTTTGTAACCGCCCCTAATTTTTTTAACGATTTTTGCGCCTTTCTCCTTCTCAACAAGGTATTTTGCACCTTCGTCTGGGGAGATTATCAGAGGGTTTTTTGCTTTTACTTTAAAATAGTTTAATATTTCATTAGAGAGCGAAATGTTTTTTATTTTCAGACCCTTGTATTCAAACTCGCCTTCTTTTTTTAGGAAGTGGCAGTCAAATGTTATTAGCTCATCGCACCCAGAATCCTTTATCATTTTTGCAATTGTTTCTGCGCTTAGCGCTTCGCCACTCAAAAAAATTTTATCTTGCCTTGCATATGGGAAATAAGGTACAACTGCATTTGTTTTTGTTGCCCCCTGTCTCTTTAATGCATCAAGTATAAGGAAGAGCTGCAGTAGGGACTTATCTTGCTCTGGGTAGCATCGGTGGATGAAGATTACCTCTTTCCCGCCTACATCTACTGGGATTCTAATGTAATTTTCTCCATCTGGGAATTGTTTCATTTCAATGGCAATTCCTTTAGATAGTTTCTCTTTACAATCTAGGGAATTTGCACTGAGGAGAAGTAGTTTTTCCATAGTATTAGTAGACACGATATATAAATAATATTCTTACGCGTTTCGCATCATTTTTCAGAAGCGCGAACATAGAAGCAGAACAACAAGCATATGGAAGCTGCGAATAAAAGCAGTTCTGGCAATTAATCGATTAAACTAGTTCGTTGATGCGCTCACAAATATTTCCTCTTCACCTTAGCAAAATCCTCCCTGAACTTTTTTATGCCTGCGTCTGTGAGAGGGTGGTTCCACATCTTCGCGAGAACATCGGCCGGTATTGTGGCAATGGGTGCGCCTGCCTTTGCGGCCTCAACCACGTGAAGGGGATGGCGTATGCTCGCGACTATCACCTGCGTTTTAAAGCCGTAATTCTTGTAGATTTGCATCATATCGCGCACCAGTCCCATTCCATCCATTGAGTTATCATCAAGCCGCCCTATGAAAGGGGAGACAAAGCTCGCCCCTGCCTTTGCGGCGATGAGCGCTTGACTCGGGCTGAAGACGAGCGTCACGTTCGTGCGTATCCCTTTTTTCTTTAGAATGCGCACAGCCTTCATCCCTTCCTCAGTCATTGGAATTTTGACAATAATGTTCGGCGCCCACTTTGAATAGACCTCTGCCTCCTTCACAAGCTCATCGCACGTTGTCCCGTTTCCCTCAACTGAAATGGGACCTTTCACGAGTGCGGCTATCTCCTTTATGAGCGCATGCTGGCTTTTCCCTTCCTTTGCAATTAGCGTCGGATTCGTGGTAACTCCATCAACAACACCTGCCTTTACTGCCCTTTTTATCTGTTCAATGTTTGCAGTGTCAAGAAAGAATTTCATTTTTTCACCTCTAAATTTATTGGATATAATTCTCGCGCACGAAGTGCGCTATCCCACCAGCATCGAGCCCGTATTTTTTCAAGAGCTCGAGCGGCTCGCCCGACTCGCAGAAAATGTTGTTTACGCCGTGACGCTTAAGAGTGCACGCATGCGTGCGGGGGAGGGAGCTCACAACTTCAGCGAGTGCACCACCCAGCCCGCCGCTCACTTGATGCTCCTCAATGCTCACAAGAAATTTTGTTTTCCCAGCCCAGTATTTTACAGCCTCGACATCAATTGGTTTTATTGTGTGGCAATCAATAACCGCACACGAGATGCCTTCGCTCTCGAGCTTCTCTGCTGCGAGAATTGATTCATAAACCTGAGGTCCGCACGCGAAAATTGCGACGTCATCGCCGAATCTGTAAACGTTCGCCTTTCCAATCGCGAATGGCGTCCCTGCAGTAGTGAACATTGGCATTTTTTCCCTGCACGTTCGTATATACGCAGGACCCTCGCATTTCGCAACTTCAAGAGTCGCCTTCCTCGCCTCCTCTACATCCGCGGGCACGATTACTGTGATGTTCGGAAGAACGCGCGCAATTGCGATGTCCTCGAGCGCCTGGTGCGACGCACCATCTGGTCCAACAGTTATTCCGGTGTGCGAGCCGTGAAGCTTTACTGGCACGTTGTTGTAGCATATCGCCACGCGCAGCTGGTCCCAGTTTCTACCGGGTGAGAAAACCCCATAAGCAGAGATAAAAACAGTTTTCCCGCACGATGCGATTCCTGCAGCCACTCCGGCGAGGTTCTGCTCGGCGACGCCGACTTGGACAAACCTTTCTGGAAATTTCTCTGCGAACCAATGTGTCCTCGTGCTCTCCGAGACGTCCGCGGTCATCACCCAAACATCCGTATTCTCCGCGCCCAGCTCCACAAGTGCCATGCCGAACCCGTCCCTGCTCGGCTTTTTCGCTTGGGGCGCGTCTATTGGATCTATAAGCGCCATCTCCTTGTTTATTTTCGATGAGTTCGCCATTCAAACACCGCTCTCGCTCCCATAAAACTTTCTCTCCTCCTCGAGGTCGCCAAGCGCAGTCGTAGTCTCCTTGTCGCCTGGCGGTTTGCCATGCCAATCTGTGATGAACTCCATAAATGAGATGTCCTTCCCGGGAACTGTATGCGCGATTATCATCGTGGGCCTATCGATTACTTTTTTTGCCTCGTTGCACGCATTTATTACCTGTTCTATGTTGTGCCCGTCAACCTCTAGCACGTGCCAGCCAAACGCGCGGTATTTTTCCGCAAGCGGCTCAAGCGGGAGAACATCCTCCGTAAATCCATCAATCTGTATGTTGTTCCTGTCCATGAGCGCCGTTAGATTTCCAAGCTTGAATTTCGATGCGAGAAGGACTGCCTCCCATATCTGTCCCTCATCGTGCTCGCCATCAGAGCACACGCAGTAGACCCTCCAGCTTTTTTTCTCCCTTTTCGCTACGAGCGCCATTCCGACGGCTATCGAGAGTCCCTGACCGAGAGGGCCTGAGCTGTTCTCGATTCCCGGGAGCGAGCCGCGGTGCGGATGGCCCTGCAAGCGCGAGCCCAATTTCCTCAGGGACATGAGCTCCTCCTTCGGGAAATAACCGGCCTCTGCCATCGCTGCGTACATCACCGGACACACGTGGCCGTTTGAGAGAACAAACCTATCCCTCCCAGGCCATGTTGGATTTTTAGGGTCATGATTTAGTATGTTGAAATAAAGAGCGGTGAATATGTCCGCAAGTCCGATGGAGCCTGCGGGATGTCCTGATTTCGCCTGGTGGAGCATTTTCACGACGCTCTGCCTCACGCCATTCGCGATCAGGCGGAGTTTTTTCATATCATCTATTTTCTTCAATCCCGTGCCTAACAGGCCAGTTTCAAGAAGCATTTGCTTTGAGGTGTCGTCAACCATCTACTCACCAATAACAGTTTTCGCACCGCTTGCAGCGCCGCGTACGCCGGCGGTGAATATATTTTTAATCGCCTCGTGCAGATTTTTTGCGGAGTATATCGCACTCGCGGCTGCGAGAACGTTCGCGCCTGCGCCGCACGCGCGCCCAGCAGTCTCGGGGTTCACTCCTCCGTCGACTTCTATCTCCAATTTCGGGAACCTAGCGCGCAGCGCGCGGATTTTTTCCTCAACATCAGGGATGTATTTCTGCCCATAAAACCCAGGATGAACGGCCATCACCAGCACACGCGAAACATCTTTTATGTATGGCCCAAGTTTTTCGATTGTTGT
>Ga0153916_10003260_pt1 | contig 12062 bp, 11 predicted proteins | sample Opewatmetagenome_FD_109642 | JGI IMG/M metagenome (GOLD analysis project Ga0153916, IMG submission 109642) | Freshwater wetland microbial communities from Ohio, USA - Open water 3 Core 3 Depth 4 metaG | ecosystem: Environmental > Aquatic > Freshwater > Wetlands | place: USA: Ohio, Lake Erie...
GATATGCGCGTACCAGCCTTCGAGGCTGTGCGAATGCTGGGCGGCGAGCTGGCGTCCGCCGCCGGTGGCCATGCGGATCACCAGCGGGACGCCGACCTGCCCGCCGGACATGTGCCGCAGCGTCGCCGCGTTGTTGAGGATCTGATCCAGCGCCAGCAGGCTGAAATTCACCGTCATGATTTCGACGATCGGCCTCACGCCGCCCATGGCCGCGCCGATGCCGGCGCCGACGAAGGCCGATTCGGAAAGCGGCGTGTCGCGAATCCGCTCGGGGCCGAATTCGTCGAACAAACCTTTGCTGACGGCGAAGCAGCCGCCGTAGCGGCCGACGTCTTCGCCCATCAAAAACACCCGCTCGTCGCGCAGCAGCGCCTCGCGGATCGCCGCGCGGATCGCTTCTCGATAAGTCGTCTTGATCGTCTCAGCGCTCATCGCGTCTCCTCGGAGTAGACAAAACGAGTTAGCTCCTCCACCGGCTCCCAGTTTCCCGCTTCGGCGAACTCGATGGACTGAGCGATTTCCCGCGCCACATCTTCTTCCATGCGCGCCCAATCCTCCTCCCGCCACAGATTCTGCTCCTTCAATCGCTGGACGAGATGGTTGATGGGATCGCGCTTCTTCCACTCTTCGACTTCTTGTTTGTCGCGGTAGAGTTCGGGGTCGTACATCGAGTGGGCGCGAAATCGATAGGTGCGAAATTCAAGAAAATGCGGACCGCCGCCGGCGCGCACGGCGAGCGCGGCGCGGGTGGTGGCGTCCTCGACCGCCAGTACGTCCATGCCGTCGACGGGCCAGGCCGGAACCTCGAAGGCGGCGGCTTTGAGACAGAGATCGGTTTCCGACTCGGAGCGGGCAAGCGCCGTGCCCATGGCGTAGAGATTATTCTCGCAGCAAAAAAGCACCGGTAGCTTCCACAGCGCGGCGAGATTCATCGACTCGTGAAACTCGCCCTCAGCGACGGCGCCTTCACCGAAGAAACAAGCGGTCACCTGCTGGCGCCCCGAGATCTTGTCCGCCAGCGCAAGCCCCACGGCGAGCGGCAAGCCGCCGCCGACAATGGCGTTGCCGCCGTAAAAGCGCGTGGCGGCATCGAACAGATGCATCGAGCCGCCGCGGCCGCGGCTGCAGCCCTCCACCTTGCCGTACATCTCGGCCATGATCGCATCCGCCGAAACGCCGCGCGCCAGCGCGTGGCCATGCTCCCGGTATGTCGCAACGATGGCGTCCTCGGGCTGAAGCGCCTGCATGGCACCGACGGCCACCGCTTCCTCGCCTATATAAAGGTGGAGAAAGCCGCGAATCTTCGTCGCCTGATATAGCTCGGCGCATTTTTCTTCGAGACGGCGAATGCGCAGCATCTCCTTGAGCAAGCGCAGCGCGTGCTCGCCTTCCAAGACCGGCTGTTTTTTCTTCCCCCGTTGAGCCATCAGTCATTCTCCAATGTCGAGAGATCTCCTTCCGGCAGGCCGAGCTCTCTCGCCTTGAGCAAGCGGCGCATGATTTTGCCGCTGCGCGTCTTGGGCACGCTGTCGCGAAAGTCGATCTCGCGCGGCGCGACGGCGGGTCCCAAACGCGACCGCGCGTGACCCAGCAGTTCCTTGCGCAACGCTTCGCTGGGCTCGTAACCTTTTTTGAGCGAGACAAATGCTTTGACTACTTCGCCGATCACCGGGTCGGGTTTGCCGATCACGCCCGCCTCGGCGACCGCCGGATGCTCCATCAGCGCACTTTCAACCTCGAAGGGACCGATCAAATGGCCCGCCGATTTGATCACGTCGTCGGCGCGGCCGACGAACCAGAAATAGCCGTCGGCATCCCGCTTGGCGAGATCGCCGGTTAAATACCAGCCGCCGGCGAAACATTTGCGGTAGCGCTCCTCTTCATGGAGATAACCGCGGAACATCGACGGCCAGCCTGGACGCAAAGCAAGTTCGCCTTGGACCTCGGGTTCGATCACCACGTCCACGGTTCCGTCCTTGTGCGGATGCACAATCGCCGCTTCGATGCCCGGCAGCGGCTTTCCCATCGAACCGGGGCGAATTTCCATCGCGTGATAGTTGGCGATCATGATACCGCCGGTCTCGGTCTGCCACCAATTGTCGTGAATCGGGAGTCCGATCGACTCTGTGCCCCAAACAACAGCTTCAGGATTCAATGGCTCGCCGACGCTGGAAATGAAGCGCAGGCTGCTGAGATTATATTTGCGAATGATCTCCGTCCCGGCTTTCATCATCATGCGCACCGCCGTCGGCGCCGTGTACCAGACCGTCACTTTCTGCTCTTGAATGATCCGATACCAGCGCTCCGCGTCGAAATCCGCCTCGTCAATAATGCTGGTGATGCCATGCGCCAGCGGCGAAATGATGCCGTAAGAAGTTCCGGTGATCCAGCCCGGATCGGCCGTGCACCAGAAAATATCGTCGGGGTGAAAATCGAGCGCATACTTCCCCGTGACGTAATGGGCGATCACCGCTTTGTGCACATGCACGGCGCCTTTCGGTTTTCCCGTCGTACCGGAAGTAAAGTGAATCAGCGCCATGTCCTCCGGGTCCGTCGGCGGGATTTCGAAGCGATCACTCGCCTGGGCCATCAGTTTGCGAAAGTTATGCGTGCCTGGCGGAGATAGGTCATCCGGATTGCCGATGACCAGAACATGTTCAAGATGAGTCAGAGCCGATCGCAACTCGCTGATTTTGCGTCTGCCGTAAAGCAGATCCGTGGTGACCAAAACTTTTCCCTCGGCAATGGTAAGGCGCTGCTGAATCGGCTCCGGCCCGAATGCGGAGAACAACGGGCAAAAGACGCTGCCGTTCTTTAGAGTCCCCAACGCCGCGATGTAGAGTTCGGGAATTCTGCCGGCGAGAGCGAAAACCCGATCGCCTTTGCCGACGCCGAGTGTCCGGAGAACGTTCGCGAATTGGTTGGTGAGCCGATACAGATCGCCATAGCTGAAATCGCGCACCTCGCCCTGTTTGCCGAGCCAGCGCAGCGCCAGATGATCGCGCAGCGGGCCGTTGGCATGGCGGTCGACGGCCTCATGAGCGATGTTAAGACCGCGCTTGCCGGGCAGCCCTTCGATCTCGCGTTCCGTTTCCTGCCACGAAAACGCCGCGCAGGTGCGCGCGTAATCGACGAGATTCGGCGTGGCTTTCCAAGATTGCTGATTTTTCTTTATCTCCGCGAACGTCATCGCCCGGCTCAATCCCCCGCGCAGAGCTTTTGCCAGTTGCTAAATTCCGCAAGAAGCGAGCCACGAATCCGCAAAAGAACAAATGGCTATTTCCGCGCTTATCGGGCCGCTGATTTTCCAGGACTGCGAAGACCTATCAGGAGTTTTTTCATAAATGAAAAGGCTGTCCGCCGTAAACACGATGCGGCGGGCCGGTTTCCCGCGAGCTTCGACGGTCCGACCGAGGCACTGATATTGCACCCTTGAGAAGCAAGGTCGCCGATGGGCGGCAATCCAAAAACAGACTCTCTGGAAGGAGACGATGATGAAAACCGGGCCCAGCTATCGATATAAGTTGGATACGGGCAGCGGCGCTCGACGCCGGGCCAGCGAGGATATTTTCGACGGCACTCTGCAAAAAACCCAAGTCTGGCTCAACGACCTGATGCAAGAGCTGGAGTGGGAGGGCAGGCCGCACAAAGCCTATTTAGCCCTGCGCACGGTTCTCCATGCGCTGCGCGACCGGCTCACCGTGGAAGAAGCGGTCCATCTGGGCGCGCAATTGCCGATGCTCGTGCGCGGTTTTTACTTTGAAGGTTGGACGCTCACGGGCAAACCGCACAAGGAGCGGCACAAAGAAGATTTTCTCGATCACGTCAAGAAGGCCTTTGCAACCGACCTGACCGTCAACCCGCAGCAGGTGGTGCGAGCCGTCTTTAGGGTCCTGGTAAAGCACACCAGCGCCGGAGAAATCGAAGACGTCAAGCATTTGCTGCCGAAAGTGCTCCAAGAGCTGTGGCCGCAATCTGGCCGGCCGTGATTTTTGACCTGCCGGCTTGAGCGATCTCATCACGCGCGCCGCCGATCCCGTTGGCCGGGAGGCGGTGCGCCTCAACGTCGACGCGCGATCGGGGGCGGGGGCAAACCATCATGCCAACGAAACTTTCCGAGCTGGAACTGAAAGCGATCGACGCTTACTGGCGCGCGGCGAATTATCTGTCCGTCGGCCAGATTTACCTGCTCGACAATCCGCTGCTCACAGAGCCGCTCAAAGTCGACCATGTCAAACCGCGCCTGCTCGGTCACTGGGGCACGACGCCGGGGTTGAACTTTATCTATGTCCACTTGAACCGGGTCATCAAGGCGCGCGATCTCGACATGATCTACATCGCCGGTCCCGGCCATGGTGGCCCGGCGCTGGTGGCCGGCAGTTGGCTCGAAGGAAGTTACAGCGAACTCTATCCCAACCTGCCGCAAAACGGCGAAGGCATGCGGCGCCTGTTCAGGCAGTTTTCTTTTCCCGGCGGCGTCGGCAGCCATGTCACGCCGGAAACCCCGGGTTCGATCCACGAGGGCGGCGAATTGGGTTATTCGCTGGCCCATGCCTACGGCGCCGCCTTCGACAATCCCGATTTGATCGTCGCCTGCGTGGTCGGCGACGGCGAGGCGGAGACCGGAGCGCTGGCCGCAGCCTGGCATTCGAATAAATTTTTGAATCCGGCGCGCGACGGCGCGGTGCTGCCGATCCTGCACTTGAACGGCTACAAGATCGCCAACCCGACGCTGTTGGCGCGCATCCCGCGTCAGGAACTGGAAAGTTTGTTCGTCGGCTACGGGCACAAGCCCTACTTCGTCGAGGGCGCCGATCCCCGAATCATGCATCAGCAAATGGCGGTCACCCTGGATACGGTCATCGACGAGATCCAACAGATCCAGGCGCGGGCGCGCGGGGGCGGGGAGATAACACGGCCGCGCTGGCCGATGATCGTGCTCAAAACGCCCAAGGGCTGGACCGGGCCGAAGGAAGTCGACGGCAAGCGGAGCGAAGGTTCTTACCGTTCGCACCAGGTGCCCTTCGCCGACATAGCCGAGAACAAAAATCACCTGCGGCTATTGGAAAACTGGATGAAGAGCTACCGGCCGGAAGAGCTGTTCGATGAAGACGGCGGCCCGAAAGCGGAGCTGCGCGCTCTGGCGCCCGAAGGGACACGGCGCATGGGCGCCAACCCCTACGCCAACGGCGGGCTGTTGCTGAAAGATCTCAAACTGCCCGATTGCCGTGACTACGCGGCGAACGTGCCCAAGCCCGGCCAAACGCTCGGCGAATCGACCCGCATCCTGGGCAACTATTTGCGCGACGTCATGAAATTGAATGACGCCGCGCAAAATTTCCGCGTCGTCGGTCCCGACGAGACCGCATCGAACCGGCTCGGCGCCCTGTTCGAGGCCAGCGCGCGAACCTGGCTGGCGGAAATCGTTGCCGATGACGACCATCTCGCCCCCGACGGGCGGGTGATGGAGATCCTCTCCGAACACACCTGCCAGGGCTGGCTCGAAGGTTATCTGCTGACCGGCAGACATGGACTATTTTCCTGCTATGAGGCCTTCATCCACATCGTCGATTCGATGTTCAACCAGCACGCCAAGTGGCTCAAAGTCGCCAAGGAGATTCCCTGGCGCCGCTCCATCGCGTCGTTGAATATCCTGTTGACCTCTCATGTCTGGCGCCAGGACCATAACGGATTTTCGCATCAAGACCCCGGCTTCATCGATCATGTGGTGAACAAGAAAGCCGATATCATCCGCGTTTTTCTCGCGCCCGACGCCAATACCTTGCTCTGCGTGACCGACTGGTGCCTGCGCTCGCGCGACTTCGTCAACGTCATCGTCGCGGGAAAACAACCGCAGCCGCAGTGGCTCGCCATGGACGCGGCCATCAAACATTGCGCGGCGGGCATCGGCATGTGGGAATGGGCCAGCAACGATCAGGGCGGCGAGCCCGACCTGGTCATGGCCGCAGCCGGCGACGTGCCGACGCTGGAGATCCTCGCCGCCATCGATCTCCTGCACCGGCATGCGCCGGATTTGAAGATCAGAATGATCAACGTCGTCGACTTGATGACGCTGCAACCGCGCGAAGAGCATCCCCATGGTCTGTCCGATTGGGACTTCGACAGCTTGTTCACCACCGACAAACCGATCCTTTTCGCTTACCACGGCTACCCCTGGCTGATTCATCGCCTCACCTATCGGCGCGCGAATCACAAAAACCTGCACGTGCGAGGCTACAAGGAAGAGGGCACCACGACCACGCCCTTCGACATGGCGGTGAAAAACGACCTCGACCGCTACCACCTGGTCATGGACGCGGTGAACCGCGTGCCCAAACTGGGCTACCGCGCCGCCTATTTGAAGCAGCTGATGCGCGACAAGCTGACGGAGCATTGGCGTTACATCACGCGCCACGGCGAGGACATGCCCGAAGTGCGCGACTGGAAGTGGCAGAGCTGAAAAAATTCTCGACATAATTGCGGCCGGCGGCGTTTATCAGAGTGCGCTTCGGCTAGAACCGTCAAAGCCTCACCCCGAACGCGCCGGCAGCATCCTTCCAAAAGCGGCGCACCATCGCAGCGAAAGCAGGTCAGTCGATAAAGGTGATAAGGCCCATCACAGCGACGCCCGAGGAGATGAGGATCGTTTGTACAAGCAGGGCGCGCAGGCTGCGGTCATGCTGCAACTCCGGGATCAGGTCGGCCGCAGCCAGATAGACAAAACCGCCGGCCGTCAGCGGAATCAACGTTGTCGTGACCGTTTCCCGGGCCATGGAGCCCAGCGACAATGAGATCGCCGTGCCGAGAATGGCAACGCTGGCGGAACCGAGATTAACCAGGAGCGCTCTGCGCACGCTCAGACCGCTGTGAATGAGGATGCCAAAATCGCCGAACTCTTGGGGAATTTCATGGAGCAGCACCGCCAGAGTGGTAGACACTCCCAAAGTCGGACTGACCAGATAGCTCGCGCCGATCACCAGGCCGTCGATGAAGTTATGGACCGCGTCGCCGAGTACGTTGATCACCGCCAACTCGGGACGGCTGCCCGGCTCGCGGCCATGGAAATAGTCGTGCAGCACTCCATGATGATGCTGGAGAAGCTTCTCGACGATAAAGAAAACCATCATCCCGCCGAGAATCAGCAGCGAAGCGCTCATCGGCGCTTTGCCCGCCGCAACGTTTTCGAACATTCCCGGGATGAGATGGATAAAGGCGTCGCCGAGCAGCGCCCCGACGGCGAAGCTGATGGAAAGCATCGCCAGCCGCCGCACCCGCGCTTCGTCCAGCGCGATGGTGGCGACCCCGACCAGCGAAACCAGGCTCACCGCAACGACGCTGGCGAAGGCAAGAATAACGGTCATCATGGCGTTCCCGATCGCACGAACCGCAAGGAAATTTTCCCAGACTTAGGTCTGGGTCTGTCTTCAGAATGCGGACTGTGTGTTTCCGAAAAGCACTTCATCCGTCTTTCCCGCGAATCCGCCGATGGACGGAATGAGAGCTCGCTACCTTGCGGAACCCAATGCACCTCCGGAATCGCCTCCGGGAGGCACCATCAGACTAGGGGTAGCCTAGATAAATCGTTAGCTTGTTTGTCGAAAAAAATCTATAAAAGAAAAACTAATCGTGGACAAGGGATGGTAGACCAAACAAAACGAAATGGAAAAACATTTTGCTTGACGGCCCCGGTGATGAGGATGGAAAAGGGGACCTTAAGCGAGACAGGAGCGAATCATGTACAAACGGATGCTGATACCACTGGATGGTTCGAAAGTGGCCGAACAGGTCTTGCCTTATGCCCGTTTCTTGGCCAAAGCGCTGACGATCCCGGTGGAGCTATTAGGAGTCGTTGATCGTGAGGCGCTTGTCGCTTTCTCAGACCCGGCGCGGGGGCGCCACGTCGACCTGCTCATGGCGGAAACGATGAGCAGCACGGCCATATACCTTGAAACGACGGCGCGGTCCTTTCAGGCCGCCCAGGTCAAAGGTTCTGTAGGAAAGGGGAAGCCAGAAGACGTGGTGATTGAGAAGGCGGCTGCCGACAAAGACACGTTGATCGTCATGGCTACGCATGGTCGATCGGGAATCCAACGCTGGTTGTTGGGCAGCGTCGCGGACAAGGTTCTTCACGGTTCGACTAACCATGTGCTTCTCGTTCGTGCGAATGAGCAGGGCAAAACCGATGGTGAAGCCGCCCTGAAAACGGTGATCGTGCCGCTCGATGGCTCGCCGCTAGCGGAAAAGGCGTTGCCCTGCGTCGTCGACCTCGCAAAAAAGATGAAGCTCGAAGTGGTTTTTACGCGCGCTTACGCGCTGCCGCCCGCCGTTACAGGGGACGAATATGGAACTTACATCGACGAGTTGCTCCGGCAGCTCGAAGTCGAGGCGCGGGATTATCTCGCAGAGAAGGTCAGAGAGGTGAAGGCGATGGGGGTGGAGAAGGCCTCCTCGGTCGTTAATATTGGTTACGGCGCGGAAGAGATTATTACGCTTGCCCGTAAAACGGCCGATAATTTCGTGGCCATGTGCACCCATGGCCGGTCAGGCATCAAGCGATGGGTTTTAGGAAGCGTGACCGAAAGAGTGGTGCGTCACTCAGGAGACCCGGTCCTCATTATCCGGGCCACTTGAAGCGGACCCTGAGGGCCTCGACGCATTTTTTCTGCGCCCGTCCTCCGACCGTTTCAACGAAAAGAAACCTAGACTACGTGTAGAGGAGTAAACTGGAATCTCGATCGTGCCATGATGCTCCCGGTTCGAAGGCCGCTAAAAACCCGTTCCGCCACGCCCAATCGTTAAGTCGCTACCCTCGGGTACACCCGCGCGCCGATAATCACCGCAGTCACCGTGGCCAGGAGCAGAACGGCGAAATCCACGCCGAGACCGAAGCTGCTCGTCCCATGTGACAACATTAACATCCGCAGGGCATCCACCTCATAGGTGAGTGGATTAATATGGGAAATCACCTGCAACCAGCCGGGCATCAGGGAAATTGGATAGATCGCATTACTGGCAAAGAAAAGCGGCATCGTGATCACTTGACCCATTCCCATGAAGCGCTCGCGCGTCTTGACCAGTGATGCGATGATCAGCGAGAGCGAGGAGAACAAAGCCGCTCCGAGGACCACCGTCACGACCACGCCGATAAGTCCCCCGGCGGTCCAGTTCAGCTTTACGCCCAAAATAAGCGCCAAGAGGTAGATGATCACTGCTTGCGAAAGCGAGCGGATGCCGGCCGACAGCGCCTTGCCAAGAACCAGTGCTCCGCGCGGCGTCGGGCTCGCGAGGAACTTATGGACGATGCCCATATCGCGCTCCCAGATGATCGCGATGCCGTAAAATATGGCCACGAACAGCACGCTTTGAGCGAGGATACCCGGCGCCATGAAATCGAGATAGGGGACATCGCCCGCCGAAATGGCGCGCACTTTGGTGAACACCTCGCCGAACAATAAAAGCCAGAGCGCCGGCTGGATCGCCCGTACGACAACTTCCGAGAAATCATGTCGCAGCTTGCGCACTTCAAGCTCGGCAATGACCAATGTCTTGGTGATAAATCCGACAACCGCGTTTAGAAGGGTGAGCGAAGATCGCCTATCCAAGCCGCTTGGCCATGCGCCTTTCGCTTGAGGTTTCACGATAACTCCCCCCTGATTCCAGCGAGTCACCCGCATAATGGACGAACACGTCGTCCAGGGTTTTATCGCCGCCGCCAATTGACGCCTTGAGCTCTGCCGGTGTGCCGATGGCCACGACCTTGCCTAAGTGCATAATCGCCACGCTGCTACAAAGACTATCGGCCTCTTCCATGTAATGGGTAGTCAAAACTATGGTCGTGCCGTAGTCATCGCGCAGACGCTCGACATGTTCCCACACAGCCTTGCGCGCCAAGGGGTCCAAACCTATCGTCGGCTCGTCCAAGAACAGAACCGGCGGCCGATGCAGCGTGGACTGAGCGATTTCCAGCCGCCGAATCATGCCGCCCGAATACAGCCGCACGAGTTTGTCCGCCGCGTCACTTAAGCCCATGAAGGCGAGCGCATCGCGCACGCGGCCTTCCCGCTCTCCACGGGGAATGTCGTAGAGCTTGGCAAAGATCAATAAATTCTCGTAGCCGGTGAGCGAGCCGTCGACGGAAAGCGCCTGGGGCACGTAACCAATCATGCGTCGCACGCTTGCCGCTTGCCGCGTGATATCAAAGCCGGCCACAAGCGCTTGGCCCGAAGTCGGCGGCAGCAGGGTCGTCAACATCTTAATGGCGGTCGTCTTGCCCGCCCCATTGGGTCCTAACAACCCAAACACCTCGCCGGCATTGACTGAAACCGTCAATGCGTCGACGGCGGTGAGCGTGCCGAAGCGCCGCGTCAGCGATATGGTTTCAAGAATGGCCGGCATTTCTTGAATCAATCACTCCGAAGGAAATGCTTTTCTCGTTCGATCGCGCATTGGACATATTTGAAGAGGTTGCTGGATTTTTATAGCGTGGAATAAAACTTTCGGCCAGTGGCGATGGTGACCAGGCCCAGCAGCGAAACCAGGCTCACCGCAACGACGCTCGCAAAGGCAAGGATGGCGGCTGTCATGCGCATCCTCGACGAAGCGAGCGCCGATCGGGTTTAATCACGACGGCGGAGCGGTGGATGCGCGCCGATCTCAATGCTTTTGCCTTACCTCTTCCGGCTTGTCCCACGGCGCAGCGGGAATTGAACCGCCAGGTTAGTTCAACCGCGTTTTGCGCGCGCAACGGAGTTTGTCGATGGACTTTAGGCCCATCGCCAGTTCATGCTCGCGAATATATTCCAAGCGGTCTTGCAGCCATGTGCCGCGCGGCCACTCCCAATAACCTTGCGCCAATTCGTTTTCTTTGTAATAGCCGTTGTTAGCCGGGCTTTGCGTAAAGATCGCCTCCCAAGCGTTCATGAAAGCACCCTCCTTTGTCTCTGTAATTTGCCGCTACGAATCCCTTTCATGGAAGCGCCCCACCCCTGAAACGCGCTCAAATTCCCGCCAACTTCGGAGCATTGATCCGCTCGGCCAAGCCTATGACCCTATTTTCGTGCGGCGGCGGGAGCCCATTTCCCGCGCAGCCATCATGGGCACAAGCGACCGCGCTCGGCGCACGGCCGCGCGCGCCGCAGTTTTACCACTCAGCGTCCCGGATCGTCGGCAGGGCTATACGTTCGGCGATTGCTCGCCCAAATCCCAAATAAACGTCCGGCGAACTATCTTATCTTTCGCCACCGTCAGCGCCTTGATCTCTTTGGTTTCATTTCTGAATGATGCGCTCACCTTGTAGCTCGCCGGCGGAAGTTGAATGAAAAATAGCGGCCCGGGGGCGGTGATAGAGACAATTTCCCCGCCCTGCGCGTCGGCGATCACCAGTTTGACATCGGCAAGAAACGCTCCCCCTTTGGCGGCAAAGGAAAGCTTGACGTTATACGCCTTGCCTTTTTCCTCCATGATCTCCCGTTCATCACTGCCGACCCCGCCGGAGAGATAGGAAAACCCCTGGGCCGTTTTCCCTTCAGCGATTGCGATCCAGGATGCGAATTCAGCCGCATCCGCAGGCGCCGTCGGGACGGCACAACGCAACGGGTCGAACAGCAGCAGGAAAAGCGGCGCCGCCCAAGCTGTCCATCGGCATATCGATCGAATAATCATGATGCTCCCTCCTTACAACTAATCAGTACTCCTTGCTCTCTTTCTTGAGCCGTTCGAGTTCTTTCTTCTGGTTTTCAAGCTCCGCTTGTGAGGCTTGGAGTTGTTTGTCCAACTCCGATTGTTTTTTTTGCAGCGCCTGAATCTGATCGCCGATGAGCGCGCCGGCGCCTAGACCGAGGGTGCCACCCACTGCGGCTCCTGCGCCGGGATGACCGACCGCGCTGCCGATGATGCCGCCCACGGCGGCTCCTCCCACCGTGCCGATGGCAGCCCCCGTCTCCCGTGTCGTCAGCGGCTCGGCACAACCGACTATTCCCGCAAGCAGCAGCGATACCGTGACGAGAAAAAATTTGCCTCCCATATTCCTTGTCTCCTTCTGGGGGAGAAAATCCGCAAAAACC
>Ga0153916_10003261_pt1 | contig 12059 bp, 10 predicted proteins | sample Opewatmetagenome_FD_109642 | JGI IMG/M metagenome (GOLD analysis project Ga0153916, IMG submission 109642) | Freshwater wetland microbial communities from Ohio, USA - Open water 3 Core 3 Depth 4 metaG | ecosystem: Environmental > Aquatic > Freshwater > Wetlands | place: USA: Ohio, Lake Erie...
CCCAGTGTATTACTAGGCTGGTTTTTCCTCCGCACTAGGCTCTACTTGTTCGACCTCAGGAGACATTTCTGGCTCGCTGGCAGGTTCTGGGCTGGTTATCTCTTCACTCGCGGGAGTTTCAGGGGTGACAGGGATTTCTAATTCCGGTTGTGCTTCAACTGCCGGCTGTGTTTCATCCGCCAATTGTGTTTCAACTTCCGGTTGTGTTTCAACTTCCGGCTGTGTTTCAACCGCCGGTTGTGTTTCAACATCCGGTTGTGTTTCAACCGCCAGCTGTGTCTCAACCGCCGGTTGTTCCTCGCTGGCCTCTATGCGCATCTCACCGACTTCCTCTGATAATGCCATCTTCCAATCCAAATCGGCATATGCAGGCGAGTCTACTTTACGCAGGCTCAACCCGATTCGACGGCGTTCCGGATCGATCTTGATCACCCGCAAAGTCACTACGTCACCTTCCTTTATTACCTCTTTGGGGTGGTTCACGCGCGACTCACTTAGCTCGGAAATATGGATCAGCCCCTCGAGCTCTTCACCAATCCGGGCAAAAGCGCCAAACTTGGTTAGATGAGTGATAGTTCCTTCGACTAACTGCCCTTCCCGGATTCCTTCCACCTTTTTTAGCCAGGGATCTGGCAGGAGCTGGCGGATCGAAAGACCGATGCGCTTGCGCTCACGGTCCATGCTGATTACTTTCACTTTTACTTCCTGTCCAACCTTGAGGACCTCGTTAGGATGCTGGATACGCTCCCAACTGATCTCAGAGAGATGCACTAAACCATCCGCCCCATCGATATTAACAAACGCCCCAAAATCAGCCAGGCTGGTAACTCGACCAGTACGTATTGCCCCTTCTTGCAATTCTTCTAGCAGGCGATCCTTTAAAGTTTCGCGTGTTTCCTGTAAAGCCGATCGCTCAGAAAGGATCAGACGACGGCGTTCGCGATCCACCTCGATCACGCGCACCCGGATTGGCTCATTCACCATTTTTCCATAGCGTTGATCTGGCGTTTCAGCGCCGCTTTCGACCTTCCGTAAGACACTGATTTGGGAGGCTGGCACAAAACCGCGCAGACTGCCCAATGGCACAATCAACCCGCCTTTGTTATAACCTATCACCTTGGCGTCATATGACTCCCCGGAAGACAGCAAAGACTCCACCATTTGCCAGTCGCGTTCCTCACGCGCCCGCATATAGGATAGAACTACATTTCCATTTTGGTCTTCAGGATCAATGACGTAAACAGGAATTTCTTTCCCAACCTCGAAGGTTTTGAACTCCTCCGCTGGGATAATTTCTTTTTCCCTGCCGGAGATGATCCCCTCGGATTTTGTTCCGATACTGACAAGGATCTCGCTTGCACTGATCCGAGCGATCACACCAGTGCGCGTTTCGCCCTGAGCAGGAAAGTCCAGGGTGAGTCCCTCTTCTTGCAAAAGGGATTCCATATCTGCTTGGCGTTCAGCAGGGCGTTCTTCTGTGGGATGGTTTACTGTCTGGTTATTTGCAGGCGTCGCCTCCTGCCCAACAAGGGCCTCTTTTTGCTCCATAGAACTTGCGCTCCGATTATTATGAGATAGGGATACATTATATAACCGAAAAGGTAACTTGACAACCTTTGTTTTATTAACATACTTCCCAACCAAATCTTAAAACTCTTAATCAAGGGGAATGGTTTTATTTCTAATTGAGTCGAAAGAAATGTCGTCCACCCCCCTTTCCTTCAAAGAAAGGGGGGTATATAATCTTTATGTGCCAACACCTTTTTATCATATGAGTCTTGCTGAGGAGTTGCTTAAACAATCTGAATTAACATATGCTATCCGCCAAAAATTAGAAACCTACCGGTGTGAATTCCTGCTGGGAAATACCGTTCCTGATGTTCAGGTGTTCTCCGGGCAGAAGCGTGAGGAGACTCATTTCTTCACTCTGCCTATACTCAAAGGTGCCCATCTTGCCTGGAAAGTTTTTTTGAAGCGCTATCCCGAGCTTGCGGAGGTTAATAAGCTCCCTCAGGAACAGGCAGTTTTCGTGGCAGGTTATCTTTGCCACTTATTGGCAGATTGGTATTGGATGAGAGAAATTTACCTGCCGGTCTTTGGTCCAACCTGTCTATGGGGCACGTTCCGGGAGCGGCTCCATCTGCACAATGTGCTCCGTTCACAGCTGGATATGCATGCATTAGCAACATTATCGCCAGATCTAGGAGCCTGTCTGGCCAAGGTTCAACCAGAGGGTTGGCTGCCGTTCGTCGAGGATAAATATATATTGGTATGGCGCGATTTCCTGGCCTCCCAGTTGAAGCCGGGAGCGCAACCAAAAACTATTGATGTGTTCTCTGAGCGTGGCAGGACCTCTCCAGAAGCATTTTATGATTTATTAAACTCAGAGGAGCGCATGGAGAAAGAAGTATTTGTGCACCTGCCACGTTCTCGTCTGGAAAAAAACAGGAAAAAAGCCCTGAAAGAAAGTGGACAATTACTCCAAAAATATTGGGCAAACTCTGTAAGCGAGGGAATTCTATGAAAGTCATTGATGGTACTCCTACCTCTGTAAAGAAAGATGCTTTTAGCAAGCTCACGAAGAGTTTCCAGGATATTCTGGATAAGGTTCTCTCCCCCGAGAAGGATTCGCAAGCTCAGGATGTGTTTATAAACCACATGAATAAAACTCTGGGCGGAAAGTTTGTATTGCTACATAACTTTATACTGGAAGGTTTAGACGTCCCCATACCCATGATCCTGATCGGTCCACCTGGTATATCCGTTATATACGCCTCTGCCCGCAAGGGGGTCTTTCGTGCTAAGAACGAGGTGCTCTCGGAAATGAATCGTTCGCGTGACTTTGTGCCTTCGCGCCCCAACCTGATCTCACACACTATGTTGATGGCTCGCGCCGTGGATGCCCACCTCAAGAAGCGTGGCTACGAAGTTCCGGAGGTACAATCCCTGCTATTCTTTTCCAATCCGGGCACACATGTCGACTCACAACGCCCGGCCCTCCGCATCGTGTTGATCGATGGACTGGACCGCTTCTCTGCCGGCATCTTACAAGCTCAACCTGTTTTCACGCGTGAGGATGTCCAGGAGCTGACGGATGCCTTCACCACCCCCCCACCTGCCCCAGAACCTACCCAGGAACCAGGTCCAAGCACAGAGCAGACTCCTGCTGCCGAATCCGGACAAGTCCCGGTTGAAGAAGAGATCCGGGAAGGTTTAGGCGCCAAGCAGATGCAAACATTATCGAAAAAGGTCCGTTTAACGACCAAACAGTTGATCTTCCTGGGTGCAATGGCCTTTTTTGAGATTCTCATCCTGATCGGCTTCGTTGTTTTAATACTGACAACCCTTAAATAAGAGCAATTTGTGACTGTCCCGCTGCTATCGATCATCATCCCTGCATACAATGAAGAACGTCGCTTACCGGGCACCCTGGAACAAGTTTTAAGCTTCTTCCAGGCTCAGCCCTATTCCACGGAGGTATTGGTAGTCGAAAACGGCAGCCAGGACCATACCTACGATATTGCCGTCGATTTTTCGAAGCGTTTTAATAACTTACGTGTATTCCAAAGCAAGGAGCGTGGCAAAGGATTGGCGGTCCGCAAAGGCATGTTGGAAGCTATCGGCGAGTATCGCTTCATGTGCGATGCGGACCTCTCAATGCCCATCGCCGAGGTTAATCGCTTCATTCCACCTGCCCTGAAAAACTTCGAGATCGCCATCGCTTCGCGCGAAGCGCCTGGCGCGGTACGATACAACGAGCCGGGTTACCGTCACTTTATTGGACGCGGCTTTAATACCCTGATCCGCATTATCGCCTTGCCAGGTCTGCAGGACACTCAATGCGGCTTTAAATGCTTTCGAGGGGAGATTGTGAATAATCTCTTCCGCCGGCAAACCCTCACGGGTTGGTCTTTCGATGTCGAGTTGCTTTTTATCGCTCGCAGGCTTGGTTACCGCACCGTAGAAGTGCCCATCCCCTGGTATTTCAATCCCGAAAGCAAGGTGCGCGTGGTGCGCGATTCTATCCGGATGGGCGCCGATCTGCTTGCCATCCGCTTGAACAGCTGGCGCGGAATGTATGACCAAAAAGTTTGATCTGAGCTTGCTTCCCGCTACGCCAACTCTTGAATTTGAAGAACGCCTGTGGACATCTGGAACCAGATTCGTCGCTGGCATTGATGAGGCCGGGCGTGGACCCCTGGCGGGACCGGTTAGCGCAGCTGTGGTAATTTTCCCCGCTGATCCCAGTGTGGCAATGCAGCTTAAAGGGGTGCGCGATTCGAAGCAGATGACACCCACTAATAGAGAAATATGGTCTGCGCGTATTAAAGCCCAGGCTTTGACCTATGCCATCGGCTTTGCCTCTCCTCTTGAGATCGACAACCTTGGGATCCTCCCGGCAACCCATCTCGCGATCCGACGTGCCCTGGGGAAGCTATCTTTTCCTCCTGACCATTTGTTGTTGGACTACCTGATACTCCCGGGGTTTCCAAAACCCCAAACCCCCCTCGTCAAAGGGGATGCGCGCTCACTCAGCATTGCGGCTGCCTCGATCCTGGCAAAGACCGCCCGTGACAACCTCATGTGTGAGTTGGACGTACTATACCCAGGCTATAGTTTTGCTTCTCATAAAGGCTATGGCACGCCCGCCCACCTCCGGACCCTGGCACGATTGGGACCTTGTCCCATCCACCGGCTATCTTTCCGCCCTCTGAAGTTGCTGACCTTTACGCCGAATGAAAAACTTGGTGATCTCGTCAGCCAGGGCAGGAATAAATAACAATGGGATTAATACCTGCCATTGCTTCCATCCCAGCGTACTGGTATTGAAAATTGGTTGTAAGAAGGGAATATATACAACCGCCAGGAGCAAAACCAGCGACAAAAGCACCGCGTAGTTCATAAATCGGTTCCCAAAAACTCCAATCTTAAATACCGAGTGGCGCTCACTCCGGGCAGTATAAGCTCGTAATAGCTCCGAGAACGAGAGCGTCACAAAAGCCATAGTCTCCGCAAATGCGGGCGTATCCGGATGAAGATATCGTCCTAAGAAATAGGCGCCCAGGGTCACCGTAGTTTTCGCAATCGTCTGGACCACAACTCCGATCTGCATAGCGCGGTTGATGATAGGTTCACCCGGTGGGCGAGGAGGGTGACTCATGATATCCGGCTCACCCTTCTCGGCTCCTAACGCCAGAGCAGGCGCTCCATCGGTGATCAGGTTCAGCCATAATAATTGGATGGCGGTCAAAACACGCCCCAGATTGAACACCGTGCCGAGAAAGATCACCAGAATTTCAGCCAGGTTGCACGATAACAAGTAATACACAAACTTGCGGATATTGCTATAAATTACCCGTCCCTGCTCGACTGCCGAGACGATACTGGCGTAATTATCATCCGTCAGCACCATGTCGGAGCTTTCCTTAGCCACATCGGTGCCGGTAATGCCCATCGCCACTCCGATATTCGCGCGCTTGATCGAGGGGGCATCGTTTACACCATCGCCAGTCATGGCTACTATTTCTCCCCGCGCCCGTAGAGCCTCCACAATGCGGAGCTTGTGCTCCGGCGAAACGCGTGCAAATACGTCGGTGTTCGCCACCCGCACTTGTAAAGTCGCATCATCCATTTGATTGAGCTCCGTACCCGTTAATACCTGGTGTCCAGGGCGTAGTAAGCCGATGGATTCTGCAATAGCGCGCGCCGTATTCGGATAATCGCCTGTGATCATGATCGTACGGATACCCGCATGCCGGGCTTTTTCCAGAGCCGGGATCACTTCGGGGCGTGGAGGGTCGATCATCCCAATTAAACCGACAAAGACCATGTCTGATTCCAGGGATTCCTGGTCAGCCGGATCGGGTATTTTCTCTACGACTTTATAGGCCACCCCCAATACCCGTAAAGCATCCTGGGTCATCGCATCGTTGGCAGACAGGATACGCATTCGCTGGGTTTCATCCAGAGGAACGGACTTATCATCCATGCGTTGGTAATAACTGCATAAGTTTAAGACGACATCCGGGGCGCCCTTGATTGCCACGACATTCTTGGACTGGTGAACATCATCATAAAAGGGAGAAATGTCCTCTGGAGTGGGTTTCTCTATTACATGCACCGTGACCATGCGCTTGGTATTCGAGTCGAATGGTATCTCCTGGATGCGGGGATAAGCCTGGTTGAGAGGGCGCGGAAGGGCCCCGGCTTTAGCAGCTGCAACAATCAGCGCCCCTTCGGTTGGATCGCCAGCCATGCGGTAGGTTTGTTGCTCGTTGCTGGAACCTGATATTTCTAATTCAGCATCGTTATTCAATGTCCCCACCCATAAGGCAGTCGAAACCGCCGGAAAATCCTTCAATAGAATGGGCTGACCATCGATAAGGAAATCTCCACTTAAATTACGGCTTGCCCCGGTAAGTCTTACGAGAATATTATCCACCCAAACGCGCGTCACCGTCATCTCGTTCTGAGTGATGGTGCCGGTCTTATCCGAACAGATTGTGGTGGCTGATCCCAGGGTCTCCACCGAAGATAGCCGCCGGATTAAAGCGTGGCGTCGGATCATCTCGCGCATCCCGATCGCCAGTGTGATCGTAACCACCGCCGGCAATCCCTCAGGGACAGCCGCGATCGCCAGGCTGACCGCCAGCATAAACATATCCAGGGGATCGTTTCCGCGTATCCACCCCACTAAGAAAACGACGGCACAAACCGCCAGGGCTCCCCATCCCAGGGTGCGCCCTAATTGACCCAATTTCCTTTGCAATGGAGTTGGTTCGCGTTCTACCGATTGCAACATCTGGGCTATCAAACCGATCTGGGTGTGCATCCCGGTACTCACCACAATCCCACGACCACGTCCATACGCCACGATCGTTCCCATAAAAGCAGTGTTCTTGCGATCACCGATCGGGATATCCGCTTTTAATTGGATGTTGGCGTCTTTCTGGACTGCCACCGATTCACCGGTGAGTGCCGCTTCCTCTATCCGTAGATTGACAGCCTCCAGCAAACGTACATCAGCCGGGACGAAGTTTCCCGACTCCATCAGGACGATATCGCCAGGAACCAGCGCGGGCGATGGAACGGTTAACCGGTGTCCATCCCGGATCACCTGAGCCTCAGGTGCAGCCATGCGCCGTAAAGCTGCCAAGGATTCCTCTGCCCGGCGTTGTTGAACCACCCCCATCAGGGCATTGAGCACCACAATCGCAAAAATCGCGGCCGATTCCTTATAATCACCCAGGAAAGCCGATATAATCGCCGCCCCTACCAACAGCAGCACAACGAAATCACGAAACTGCTCCACAATCATTTGTAGTAAAGTCGTTTGCGGAGCCTCTGTCAACCGGTTAGGCCCAAACTTTTCCAAGCGGATTTGTGCTTCCTCACTGGACAAACCACTCTCTGCTGGTGTCGCTAAATGTTGCAGGACCTCGCCGATCCCCATGGCATACCAGGTATCTTGGTCTTCTATAAACGACTTAGCCTGATCCGATGTCATCCTAGTCTCCTGATGTGTTTTTTCATGGATATTCCCGATAAATCCCGATGATATCAATGAATGACTAGGATTATAGCATGTCATAATCTATATCATATTAGTAGTTGAGTGTTCATTCGGATGACAATCGTCACTAGGATGGGAACTAACCTCTTGCTATAATGAGAAATAACCGAGAAGAATCCAGGGAAACCAACCTATGGCCGATCCGATCCTCAAAATTCCTGAGGAGGGGGAGAAAATTCTATCCAGAGATGGAGTGTTATCTGTGCCTGATACACCCATCATCCCATTTGTCGAGGGTGATGGCTGTGGGCGCGATATCTGGAAGGCTACTCAACGCGTCCTCTCGACCGCGGTTAAAAAAGCTTACAGGAGCAGGAGAAAAATAGCCTGGATGGAGGTTTATGCAGGGGAAAAGGCTTACAGCTTGTGCGGATCCTTTCTCCCAGACGAAACCATCCAGGCTTTCAAGGAGTTCCTGGTCGGGATCAAAGGTCCTTTAACCACACCTGTGAGTGGCGGGTTCCGTTCGTTAAACATGACCCTCCGCACAGCTCTAGATCTCTATGTATGCCAACGACCTATCCGTTATTTCCCTGGCGTACCCTCGCCGGTGAAACATCCTGAATATGTAGACGTCGTCATCTTCCGTGAGAATACAGAAGATATATATTCTGGCATAGAGTTTGAATGTGGCACCCCTGAACAAGCCCGTTTCCTTAGCCTGCTTAAAGAAGAATTTCCACAGGAATATAATAAAATACGCTCTCCAGAAACCGCGGGGGTAGGAGTTAAGCCAATTTCAAAATACAACACAACCCGTCTGGTGCGCGCTGCTATCCAATTTGCCCTGGACAACCACCGGCGTAGCGTCACCCTGGTCCATAAAGGTACGATCTTAAAATATACCGAGGGGGCTTTTCGGAATTGGGGATACGAAGTTGCTGAGCAAGAGTTCGGCGACCGGGTTTATACCCTCACCCAATGGGAGAAAACACACTCATCTCAAGGGGAGGAAACCGCGAATACGGAACAGGCTTCAGCTCTAAAGGCTGGCAAACTTTACATCAAAGATGTAACCGCAGACCACATGTTCCAACAAATCATCACCCGCGCCATCGAGTTCGATGTCCTGGCAACCCCCAACCAGAATGGCGATTACCTGTCCGATGCTCTGGCAGCCCAGGTGGGGGGTATCGGGATTACCCCGGGTGGTAATATCAACTACATTACCGGGCACGCCATCTTCGAGGCTACCCATGGAACCGCCCCACGCTACGCGGATAAAGACATGGTGAATCCCGGCTCCTTGATCCTCTCAGGGGCAATGATGCTCCGCTACTTGGGGTGGCATGAGGCTGCTACCTTGATCATCAAAGGCATGGAAGGCGCCATCGCCGCCAAGACCGTCACGTATGATCTCCATCGTTTAATGGACGGCGGTACTCTTCTGAAGACCTCCGAGTTTGGGGATGCCATTATAAAACACATGGGTGACTGACGGAAACCATGGGGGATGGAGTAAAAGCAATAGAGAAACATGATACAGACCGAAGATTCTATGCATAATGTGACATGTATAATTGTGAAATTAAGGAGATAGCCCATGGCCTATCTTAAGACTACCTTGATTGGGTATACCCATTATAAAGGGCGTACAGGACAATTCAGTTTTTTGTTACATCGCCTCACGGGTCTCGGAACTGTATTGTTCCTCGCCATCCATATTATGGACACTGCTACCGTCTATTTCTTCCCCACGCTGTATGAGCATGCCCTTGCCATCTACCGGAGCACCCTTTTTGGCGTGGCGGAGATTGGGCTGGTCTTCTGTGTACTTTTCCACGGTACAAACGGTCTCCGTATTGCCATCTCCGATTGGTTCCCCAGGCTTTGGGAAAGCGAGACAGAACACAACTGGAATTTGGTCACCCTGGCTATCACCCTCGTCTTGTGGCTGCCTCTGACAGGCTTGATGATCCGCAACCTGCTGATCCACAACTTTGGGTTGTTCGGCGGGTAGGAGGATAAGTATATGGCATCCCAAAATCTATCCCCAGTTCTAGAGGGAGCAAAGGTCAATCTAAAGCCTAATTTCGAAAATATTGCCTGGAAATGGATGCGGTATAGTGCTATCCTGTTGATTCCGTTGGTATGGATTCATGTGATCTTGCAGGATGTCTTAGTAGGGGTCCACCGTATAAACCTGGATTATGTAACCTTACGCTGGGCTACAGCAGGATGGCGAATTTATGATGTGCTCCTGTTGAGTTTCGCATTTGCGCATGGTATGAATGGGCTACGCCAAGTCTTGACTGACTATATTCACCCTCCCAAATGGCAACGGGTGATCTCTTGGTTGATCCTGTTATTATGGCTTACGATCACTGCCATTGGGGCAGTCGCCATAATCGGTGGAGTCCGCCGGGGATAAAGGATCCATGACTCGCGAAGCTGGTGACAATCCTGAGGATTGCAGACTTTTATAAAGCACCCAAGAGTAAGGGAGCAAACGATGACCAAACAGCACCAATATGAAGTAGTGATTGTTGGCTCTGGTGGAGCCGGCTTGATGGCTGGTTTATTTGCTTCTAAAACTGCCAAAACTGCCGTGTTGAGCAAGCTGCATCCGACCCGTTCACACACCGGTACCGCCCAGGGTGGTGTGGGGGCAGCCCTGGGTAACCAAGAGGAAGACCATCCGGAATGGCACACGTATGACTCAGTCAAGGGGAGTGACTACCTGGGGGATCAGGACGCCATCGAGTTTATGTGCAATGAGGCTGTCCAGGCAGTTTACGACCTGGAGCACATGGGGCTGCCCTTTTCACGCACCCCCGATGGGCGCATCGCCCAACGTCCATTCGGAGGTCACACCAATAACGTCACGGGTAAACCTGTCCGTCGTTCATGTTATGCAGCCGATCGCACCGGACATGTGATCTTACAGACTCTTTACCAGCAATGCCTTCGCAACCAGGTAACTTTTTATGATGAATACCAGGTGTTAGACCTGATTCTCGTGAATGGGAGCGCGGCTGGGGTAGTTGCCATGGAATTGGCCACAGGTGAATTGCACATCTTCCATTCCAAGGCAGTCATACTCGCCACCGGTGGGCACGGTCGCATATGGGAAATCACGTCCAATGCTTACGCCTACACAGGTGACGGAATTGCCATCAGCCTGAGGCGCGGCATACCAGCCGAGGACATGGAATTCTTCCAATTCCATCCTACTGGCATTTATAAGTTTGGGATCCTGATCACCGAGGGTGTGCGCGGCGAAGGGGGTATCTTGATAAATGGAATAGGAGAGCGCTTCATGGAGCGATACGCTCCCCATGTAAAAGACCTGGCTTCCCGCGATGTCATTAGCCGTGCCATGTATCTTGAAATGCAGGAAGGTCGTGGGGTCAACGGTCAGCGTTATATGTACCTGGATGTGCGCCCGGAGATAGTCAACCGCTATGCTGAGGTAGATGGTCGTACTCGACCGGATGGCAGCCCATACCGATTGACGGCTGAGGAGATTTACCTAAAACTACCCGATATTATCGACTTTTGCCGGACTTATTTAGGAATCGACCCCGTCACGCAACCTATACCTGTGCAACCCACCGCTCACTATACCATGGGAGGCATCCCCACCAACTACTACGGGCAGGTTGTGATGGATGAATACAATTCCATTTTTCCCGGGTTATATGCCGCCGGAGAAGTAGCCTGCGTGTCTGTACACGGAGCCAACCGTCTAGGCACGAATTCCCTCCTGGACTTAATCGTCTTCGGCAAGCATGCCGGTATTCATGCCTCTGAATTTGCCAAAGGTGCCTCCTTCCAGGTCCTGCCTGGGGATGTAACCGACTTCGCCCGGCAGCAATTGGATCTGTTGATAAACAATTCGGGCAAGGAAAAAGGTGCTGACATTGCCGAGAAAATGAAAACTACCATGTTCCAGAACGTGGGTGTTTTTCGTACTGAAGAGGGCATGCGCCAGGCCTTGGATGATATCCGCACCTTGAAAGAACGCTACCGCCACATCCGCCTCGATGATCATGGCAAAGCCTTTAACATGAACGTGCTCAACTCCCTGGAATTAGGCAATATGCTCGATCTTGCCGAAGTCATTACAGCCTCAGCCCTGGCGCGCCAGGAGAGCCGCGGCGCCCACGCCCGGGAAGATTTCCCCCTGCGCGACGATAAAAACTGGCTCAAGCACACCCTGGCATGGTCTCACCAGGGAGACGTTGAATTGCGTTATAAACCAGTCGTGATCACCAAGTACCAGCCGAAGGAAAGGGTTTATTAAAGAACAGTCGAAAGCGAGTCAACCATGGAAGTTACCCTCAAGATATTACGATTCAACCCGGAGACCGATAAAGCGCCTCATTATGAAACCTACCTCGTCCCGGATGCCGAACCCAACGATCTGATCCTCGACTTGTTAGAATGTGTGCGGGGTTACCAGGATGGCTCACTGGCTTTCCGCCGCTCTTGCTCGCATGGCATCTGTGGATCAGATGCAATCCGCATTAACGGTCATAACCGC
>Ga0153916_10003262_pt1 | contig 12057 bp, 9 predicted proteins | sample Opewatmetagenome_FD_109642 | JGI IMG/M metagenome (GOLD analysis project Ga0153916, IMG submission 109642) | Freshwater wetland microbial communities from Ohio, USA - Open water 3 Core 3 Depth 4 metaG | ecosystem: Environmental > Aquatic > Freshwater > Wetlands | place: USA: Ohio, Lake Erie, Old...
GCGTCTCGCCGGTCCGCGTCTCGCCGGTCCGCGTCTCGCCGGTCCGCGTCTCGCCGGTCCGCGTCTCGCCGGTCCGCGTCTCGCCGGTCCGCGTCTCGCCGGTCCGCGTCTCGCCGGTCCGCGGGGACTCTGGGGAGACTGCGCGGACGGGCGAGACGCCCATCCCACTCACCATCGGCTTGCCGGACAGGGCCTCGGCGGCGATCGTGCCGATCCGGCCGGCCAGCGGATTCACCGCTCCCTTGCCGTCGGGATGCAGGCGGTTGCTGAGGAAGATGACGAACAGGTCGAGATCCGGATCGATCCAGAGCACGGTTCCCGTGAAACCGCCATGGCCGAAGGCGCGGGGCGAGAAGGACTCACCGCGGTTCGAGGAGTATCCGCTTCGGACGTCCCACCCCAGCCCGCGGAGGCCCCCGGGAACCGGATGGGGCTTGGTCATCGCGGCGACCGTTTCCGCCTCGAGCACGCGGACGCCGCCGTAGCTGCCGCGGCCGAGCATCATCTGGGCATAGACGGCCAGGTCGCTGGCCGTGGAAAACAGCCCGGCGTGGCCGGCGATCCCGCCGAGGCGGTACGCCCGGGGGTCGTGCACCTCCCCGCAGATCCAGCGCCCGTCGCGCTGTTCGGTGGGCGCGGCGCGGCGGCGGAGGTCTTCCTTGGGGAGGAAGCCGGTCTCGGCCATTCCCAGCGGCCGGAAGACGTGGTCGCGGGAGAACTCGTGGACGCTCTGCCCCGAGACCCGCCGCACCAGCTCGCCCAGCACGATGTAGCCGACGTCGGAATAGATGAACTTCGTGCCGGGCGCGGCCGCAGGCTTCAGGTTGCAGATCCGCTCCCAGGCTTTTTGGGGACCATCGAGGTAGTCCTTCAGGGTGTTGTCGGCCACCAAGCCGCCCTGGTGGGTCAGGAGCTGGAGCACGGTGATCTGGCCCTTGCCGCTTGCAGCGAACTCGGGGAGGTGCTTGGCGACGGGGTCCTCAAGCCGGATCTTGCCTCGCTGGACCAGGATCATCACGCTCGTGGCCGTGGCAACCGGCTTGGTGAGCGAGGCCAGGTCGAACGCCGTGTCCACGGTCATGGGGACCCGCTCGGGAAGAACTTGCCGGTCGCCGTAGGCCCTGAGCATCGCCAGCTTCCCCTGCCGCCCGATCGCCACCACGCAGCCGGGCATCTTCTTGGCCTGGAGCGCCTCGCCGACGGCCTGATCGATCCGGCCGAGCTTCGCCGGGTCCATGCCGACTTGTTCCGGCCGAACCTGTGGCAAGGCGGGCGGAACCGCTTGGGCAACGGCCCACCCTGCGGAGAAGAAGACCAGAAGGGCCACCAGGAGGGCGCACGACCCTCCACGATCGCCGAACACGGTTCGCAGGCGTTCTGACCGCTCTTCCATTTCTTCCGACTCCTCTTCAACGGCGCTCGCTACCCGTCACTCCCTCCAACGCAGACACGGCCCACGTGCCCCGCTCGCTCAGAACTCCAGCCCCTTGGTGCCCGTGCGGATCCGGCAGAGCCAGTGGTTAACGGTCATGTAGAGGGTCGAGCCGTCGTCGCCGAACCGGCAGTTGGAGGTGGGCTGGCCCGTGTTGATCCGGCCGAGGAAGGTGCCGTCCGGGGCAAAGACGTTCACCCCTCCGGGGCCCGTGGCGAAGAGGTGACCCGACTTGTCCACTTTCATGCCGTCGGGCAGCCCGGGCAGCTTTTCCTTCTTGACCCATTCGGTGGCGTCGAACAGGATGCGGCCCTCGCCCAGCGTGCCGTCGCTCGCGACGTTGTAGGCCATCCAAACGGCCTTGTCCGGGTCGGACTGGGCGACGTAGAGGGTCTTTTCGTCGGGCGAGAACGCGATCCCGTTGGGCCGGGTCATCTTGTCGGTCAGAAGCGTCACCTTGCCGTCGGGGGAGACCCGGTACACGCCGCAGAACGAAAGCTCACGAGCCGGGTCGTCCCAGCCCTTGGGCAAGCCGTAGGGCGGATCGGTAAAGTAGAGGTCGCCGTTGGACTTGAAGACGGCATCGTTGGGGCTGTTGAGGCGTTTCTCCTGGTACCGGTCGACCAGCGTCGTCCAGCTCCCATCCCGCTGGACGCGGACGATCCGCCGGTCGCCGTGCTGGCACATCACCAGCCGGCCCTGGGAGTCGAGCAACAGGCCGTTGGTGCCCGATTCGCCCCCGCGGGGCGTCGTGCCCGTGTAACCGGCCCGCTTCAAGTACAGCCGGATCCCCTCCCCCTCGGCCCACTGGAAGATGGCGTTTTGCGGGATGTCGGAGAAGAGGAGATGGCGGCCGCTTGGGATCCAGACGGGCCCTTCGGTCCACAAAAAACCTTCGGCCAGTTTCTCAACGACCGCGCCGGGCGGGAGCAGCTTATCCAGTCGGGGATCGGCCCGCTCGATCTTGCCGATGGTCGGATAGGGTTTGCCGGCCGGCTCGGCGGCCCGCGCTTCCCAGCCGATTGCCGAGAGGACCAGCCCCAGAACGCACCCCATGGATCGCTCGACCGGCGTCTTCATGGCACGTACCCTCGCCCCAGGCCCAGAACGGAGCTTTCCACGGACCCCATCATAGGCGACGAGGGAGCGGGCGGCAAGAAGCGTCAGTTGCTCTCGACCGGGGTTGGGTCGGCGGCGGGGGGCTGGATCGGAATTCCGGCGGGCCGCTCGAGAAAGCCCGACAGCTTCCGCGAGCGGACCGGGTGCTGGAGCTTGCGGACCGCCTTGGCCTCGATCTGGCGGACGCGCTCGCGGGTGACGGAGAAAATCCGGCCGACCTCCTCCAGGGTGTACGTGTACCCGTCGGCCAGACCGTAGCGGAGTCGGATGATCTCTCGCTCCCGGTAATTGAGGGCCGCCAACACGTCGGCGATCCGCGCCTTGAGCATGTCCTGGTTCATTTCGTAGAGGGGGTCGTCCTCGCGGTAATCCTGGAGGAACTCGCCGAAGTAGCTGTCCTCGTGGTCCCCCACCGGCTGATCCAGCGACAGCGGCTGGCGGCTCATCTGGAGGACGCAGCCCGCCTCGTCCACGGAGAGTCCGGCGGCGCGGGCGGTTTCCTCCAGCGTCGGCTCGAAGCCCCGCCTTTGCAGCAGCTCCCGCGACACGCTCCGAACCCTGCTCATCGTCTCGATCATGTGCACCGGGACGCGGATCGTCCGGCTCTGGTCGGCGATGGCCCGGGTGATCGCCTGGCGAATCCACCAGGTGGCGTAGGTGGAGAACTTGTACCCCCGGGCACACTCGAACTTGTCGACCGCCCGCATCAGGCCCGTGTTCCCCTCCTGGATCAGGTCCAGGAAGCTCAACCCGCGGTTGCGGTAGCGCTTGGCGATCGAGACCACCAGCCGCAGATTGCCGGCCGAGAGCCTCCGCTTGGCCGCGTCGTATTCTTGCTGCAAGTGCGCCGTTTGCGTCACCCGGCGCCGCAGCGTGGAGGGGCTTTCCAGGCTGATCCGCATCAGGTAGCGGAGCTCCCTGCGGATCTCGGCCACGCTCTGGGCGGCCGTGCGGCGGCGGCGCAACTCGGCCAGCTCCCGCGAGAGGACCTCCATCCGCTGGGCAATCTGCCTGAGCTTGTCCAACAGCGGCTGGAGCCGCTGGGTCCGCAAGCCCAGCTCCTCGATCAGGCGGACCGCCCTGTTCCGCCGGCAGATCAGCCGCCGCCACGCGTCGCGGCGCTCGCGCATCGGGCGGCGCCGCGAGATGGCCACGGAGAAATCCGCCCGGTTGCGCTGGAGCAAGTGCTTGAGCGTCCGCAGGTTGGGCTGCAACAGGCCCAGGATGTGCCGCTTGCCGCGGATGTTCGTCACCGAGACTTCGACCGTCCGGTCCAGCCGCAGGCGGCCGTCGCGGACCTTTTCCAGCAGGCTCATGGCCCCGTGGAGCACGTAGTCGGTGGCCAGCATGCTGTGGCGGAAGCGGGTGCGAGTCCTCTCGATCTGCCGGGCCGCGGTGACCTCCTCCCGCCGGCTCAAGAGCGGAATCTCCCCCATCTGCATCAGGTAGATCCGCACCGGATCGTCGATCTGGTCGTCCGTCCCGGTGACCGCCAGGTCGTAATCCTCGACCGGCTCCTCGTCGGCCGCCAGGACCTCCTCGTCGATCAGCTCGGGGTCATCCAGGTCGAGAATCGGCTCGTCGACCTCGATTTCCAGACGAGTACGGTAACCGTTGGGGCTGGTTCTCTCGATCACGTTCCGGGCGGCCCCTCGGCCGTCACGGTGCCTTTGGGCGGACTGGCGTGTGGCTTTCGGCAAGGTGCAATCCTCGAAGAGCACGGGACAACCTGAGCGTCAATTACCGATCGAATCGCTCTGCCGACGACACAAAGCACGTCAAGTGCCAAAACCCGCAGGAGCCGTGACGCAAATGAGTTAAGCCATTAGCGAGTAACGCTTTAGGGAGAGCCGGCCGGGTTGGATCCGATCCGCGCGATCCTCGCTCGTTGCCGCGAGTCACCAATCCGGCGCGCTAGGCGTGGCGATCGCGAATCATCGCGATCGACGATCCCGGTAGGGGCGGAAAACACACAAATACTCACCCATTCAACCCATTTAACACATCTTGCAGAAACCTTCAATTCTGTGTGAACCTCTAAGATAGCAATCCATGCAATGCTGTCAACAAGGGAAGCGAGGAAAGATCGGGAAAATAAACAATTCGGCTATGTGAAGATGGGCGGGCAAAGTGGCTAACCCGCGGCGCAACCGACCTCACTCTCAGGCCTCCCCTTCCCGTGTGTAATCCGAGTATTCAACGTAAGCTCCATGGTGCCAAGGAGATAAGTCGTTGACGCGGGTCTTGCCCCGGTTTCCCTGGCCGAGGTCGCCAGGCAATTCCACATTCGACGCAATCGGGTAGAATAAAGTTTCTCGCTGATCGTGCGCGAGACAATTCTGATTCCCGGAAGGTGGGTCGATGGCAGGCAAAGGCAAGAAGAAGGCGGAGACCGTGTTCCTGGTGTGCGAGGAGACCGGCGACTACAACTACTCCATGCGTCGCAAGCCGGGAGGGGAAAGGCTGAAGCTCAAGAAGTACTGTCCCCGGCTGCGAAAACACACCGTCCACGTCGAGAAGAAGAAATAGTCGGCTCGTCGGCCATGGCCAAGCACTGGCGGATCCATCCCCACGAGCCGGATCGCATTGCCGCCCTGGAGCGGGCGTTGGGGGTGTCGGCCGTGGTCGCCCAACTGCTCGTCTGCCGCGGCATGACGGACCCTGCGCGGGCCCGCCAGTTCCTCGACTGCAAGCTCTCCGATTTGCGGGAGCCGGAGCAACTGCCGGGCTGCGCGGAAGCGGCCGAGCGGATCTACCAGTCCATCCGCCGCGGGCGGCGGATCGTCGTCTACGGCGACTACGACGTGGACGGCGTGACCGGCACCGCCATTTTGCGGCAGTGCTTCAAGATGCTCGGGGCGGACGTGGGCTACTACCTGCCCAACCGGATCGAGGAAGGGTACGGCCTGAACTGCGAGGCCGTCCGCCGGCTGGCGGCGGAAAAGGCCGAGCTGCTGGTGACCGTGGACTGCGGGATCCGCAGCCTGCGGGAGGCGGCCACCGCCCGCGAGTGCGGCGTGGAGCTGATTGTCTCGGACCATCACGAGCCGGGCCCCGCCCTTCCCGCGGCCGAGGCCATCGTCCACCCGCGCCTCCCGGGGTGCGACTATCCTTTTGACGGGCTGAGCGGCTCGGGCGTTGCGCTGAAACTGGCTTGGGCCGTCTGCCAGCAGGCGAGCGGGGCCCGCCGAGTCCAGCCCGCGATGAAGGATTTCCTCGTCCAGGCGGTGGGCCTGGCCGCCCTGGGAACGGTGGCCGACATGGTGCCGCTGGTGGACGAGAACCGGGTGCTGGTGCGGCACGGGCTGGACAGCCTGAAGCGATTCCCCTCCGTGGGCGTGGCCGCCCTGCTGAAGGCGGCCGGACTCGACGGCAAATCCCGCCTGACCGCCGAGGACATTGCCTTCGCTCTGGCGCCGCGGCTGAACGCGGCGGGCCGGCTCGGCCAGGCGAACCTGGCCGCCGAGCTGCTCGCGGCCGATCGCCCCGAGCGTGCCCGGGAGCTCGCCCAGTACCTCGAGCAGCTCAATGCAGACCGGCAGGGCCTCGAGCGCGGGATGTACCTGACGGCGTTGAGACAGGCGAGGGAGCAGTTCGACCCCGACCGCGACGGCGCGCTGGTGTTGGCCGAGCGCGGCTGGCACGCGGGAGTCCTGGGGATCGTGGCGGGGAGGCTGGCCGATCGCTATCACCGGCCGGTGGTGCTGATCTCCTTCGACCCGCTGGGCGTCAAGCCCGGCGTCGGATCCGCGCGGAGCGTGGCCGGCTTCAACCTGAACGCCGCGCTGGACGCCTGCGGCGGACATCTTCTCAGTCACGGCGGGCACGCGGCCGCGGGCGGGCTGTCGATCGAGGAGAAGAAGCTGGAGCAGTTCCGCGGCGACTTTTCCCGGTACGCGGCGGAGAAGATCCGCGAGCAGCAGCTCCGCGCCGAGCTGGTGATCGACGCGGAGACGCCCTTCAGCGGGCTGACCCCCCAGGCCGTCAATCAGATCGAGCAGCTCGGGCCGTTTGGCCACGGCAACACCCGGCCCCTTCTGTGCACCAGCGGGGTCACGCTGCTCGACGCGCCCCAGGTCATCGGCACGGGCGGCCGGCACCTGGCGATGCGCTTGAGGCAGCATCACAGTGTGGTTCGGGCCGTGGCCTTCGGGGCCGCGGAGTGGGCGGACGAGCTGGGTTCCCTGCAGGGCCCGGTCGACGTCGCCTTTCGGCCGGTGGTCAGCACGTTCCGCGGTCCGCCCGTCGTGGAGCTTCAGTTGGTCGACTGGCGTTATCCTCCCACCCCATCGACGGGGGGCGTCCCGCTGCGATAGCGGCCGTCTCACCCTACGGTCCCCACGAAGTGGCGGCGAGGGGCGGAATATTCGCATCGCCTGCTTCGTTAAACCGGGAAATCGGGAACGAATTGTTTGACACGTTGCTCTAACCCCGGTTAAATGACGCGGATCGGCGAAACGAATTCGCCGCCAGCACGTCGATACCGTCCGATTCCGGACGCTGGCAGGGGCCAGCAGCTTGACCGCCGCGCTTAGGGCCGCGGCACGCGTGCGTAAGGAGGACGCAAATGCACGTCAACCGTCGTGACGTTCTCAGGGCATGGTCTGCGCTTGCAGCGGCTTGGGGGTTTGACATTCCGCAGGCGCCGGGGGTCGTCACGAGCGGCCCGGGCCCCTCGGTGGTGTGGCTTCAGGCCCAGGGGTGCGGCGGATGCTCCGTCTCGTTTCTCAACAGCATCAGCGTAGCCGGCGCGGCGTTCCGCCCGGCGTGGAACTGATCGACGGAGGGACCTCGGGGGCCGACCTGGTCGGCCTGATCGCCGACCGCCGCACCCAGGCGCCCGGCATGAGAACGGAGGTTCAACCATGTTGATCTTGTCGAGGAAGAACCGCCAGTCGGTGGTGGTCGGAGGGGCCGGTGGCTGCGATCGAGTGCTCAAAGTCACCGTGCTCCAGATTGGCCGCGGGAAGGTGAAGCTGGGCTTCGAGGTCGATGCCGGCGTCCCTGTCCATCGTTGGGAGGTCTGGGAACGAATCCACCCCGGCGATTGCCTGGACACCGTGACGAAGGGCCCCGCTGTGCCGGTTACTTGAAGCGGCCTTGCGAGGCCCTTGACGGACCGCGACAATGGACCGGCGAAGCCCGGCGCACTGTTTGGGCTCGTGGTCGAACGATCGGTCGCCGTCGAGCAGAAGGGCCCTCCCGATGAACACCGGACAGACCTTCCTGGCAGTGATCTTGTTGTGCGCGCAGGCACAAGCCGCCGGGCCGATCGAGGTCGGCTCGCGGCGGGAGCTTTTTGTCGATGACTTTCTGGTCGAGCGGCTGACTGGCCAGGCCCAGCTCCGACTGCACCGGCCGACCCCGCGTGAGGTGTCCCTGGCGGCCGACCAACCGTGGGAAGGAAACGCCTGCGGCTACGTGACGGTCTTTCAAGACGGCCAGCGGTACCGGATGTACTACCGCGGCGCCCACGTGGTCTACACCCGCGACGGCTACCGCGGGACGCACCGCGAGGTCTACTGCTACGCCGAGAGCAGTGACGGGATACGCTGGACGAAGCCCGATCTGGGGCTGTTCGAGTTCGAGGGCTCGAAGAAGAACAACATCGTCTGGGACGGCGTGGGGACCCACGCCTTCGTGCCGTTCAGGGACGCCAATCCCAACTGCCCGCCCGAGGCGAGATACAAGGCCCTGGGCGTGGGGCGCGGCAAGCGCGGGCTGTATGGCTTCCGGTCGCCGGACGGCTTGCACTGGTCCCTTTTGAGCCTGGAGCCCGTGATCACCCAAGGGGCGTTCGACTCGCAGAACCTGGCATTCTGGGACACGGTGCGGGGGGAGTACCGCGAGTATCATCGTGACTTCCGCAACGGCCGGGACATCCGCACCTCGACGTCGAAGGACTTCCAGCACTGGACGGACCCGCAGTTTGTCGATTATGCGACGTGGGCGGGGGCGGCGGGGCAATTGCCGGACCTGGAGGTTTCCCAGCACCCGCCGGGCCGTCCGGGGCAGCTCTATACGAACCAGGTCGTTCCGTACTATCGAGCCCCGCACCTTCTCCTCGGCTTTCCCACCCGGTATCTCGACCGCGGCTGGACCGAATCGACCAAGGCGCTGCCGCGTTACGACTACCGGCAGCTCCGCGGGGCCAAGAGCCGGCGCGAAGGGACGGCCTTCAGCGAGGGGCTCCTCATGGCCAGCCGGGACGGCCGGCGGTTCGCCGTCTGGGGCGAGGCCTTCCTCCGCCCCGGGCCGCGGAGCCGCGACAACTGGTTCTACGGCGACAATTACCAGAACTGGGGCCTGGTCGAGACCCGCCCGGCGTTGGAGGACGCGCCGCCGGAGATCTCGATCTACGTCAGCGAAAGCTCGATGCAGGAGCACGGCGGCCGGTTCCGCCGGCACACGCTGCGGATCGACGGCTTTGTCTCGGTACACGCGGGGCTGGCCGGCGGGGAGCTCGTGACCAAGCCCTTGTCGTTCCAGGGGAGCCGGCTGGCGCTCAATTTCTCGACGTCCGCCGCCGGCGGCATCCGCGTCGAGGTCCAGGACCCCGAGGGCAAGCCGCTCCCCGGCTTCGCGCTGGCCGACTGCCATGAGGTCTTTGGCGACGAGCTCGAGCGGACCGTTCTCTGGCAGCACGGCGCCGACGTCGGCAAGCTGGCCGGCAAGCCGGTCCGGCTCCGCTTCGTGCTTCGGGACGCGGACCTGTTTGCGTTTCAATTCGTTCCGTAAGGAGGCCGCTATGGATTGCCTGGTCCGCGGGATGGCGATGCGATCGGGATCCGCGGGTCGCGGCCGGCTGCCGGCCGCGGGATTCACCCTGGCGCTGCTGTTGGCCGCCGCGCTGCCCGGCCGCGGGCCGGCGGAGTCCCTGGAGCCGGTTCGGGTCTCGGAGGACCGCCGGTCGTTCGTCCTGGAGAAGTCGGGGCGAGCGTTCGTCCCGTGGGGTTTCAACTACGATCACGACGAGGAGGGCCGCCTGCTGGAGGACTACTGGGAGGCGGAGTGGGCGAAGGTCGAGGAGGATTTCGGGGAAATGCGACAACTGGGGGCCAACGTGGTCCGCGTTCACCTCCAGTTGGGGCGATTCATGAAAGGGCCGGCGGAGCCCGATCCGGCGGCGCTGGGGCGGCTGGTCCGGCTGGTCGCCTTGGCCGAGCGGGTGGGCCTGTACCTCGACCTGACGGGCCTGGGCTGCTACCACCGCAAGGACGTGCCGAAGTGGTACGACGAATTGTCGGAGACGAAGCGGTGGGAGGTGCAGGCGGGGTTTTGGGAGGCGATTGCGGGCCGGTGTGCGGCGAGCCCCGCCGTGTTCTGCTACGACCTGATGAACGAGCCGGTGGTCCCCGGCGGGAGCCGGAAGCCCGGGGACTGGCTGGGGCCGCCCTTTGCGGGGAAGCACTTTGTGCAGTTCGTGACGCTGGATCAGGCGGGCCGGCCCCGGCCGGCCATCGCCCGCCAGTGGACCCACACCCTGGTCGAGGCCATTCGCAGGCACGATCGCCGCCGGCTGGTCACGGTGGGGCTGGTCCCTTGGAGCCTGGACCGCCCGGGGCTGACCTCGGGCTTCGACCCGCGGCAGATAGCCGGCGAGCTCGATTTCGTCAGCGTGCACGAGTACCCCGAGGCGTCAAAGCTCCAGGAGTCGATCGACACCGTGCGGGGGTTTTCCGTGGGGAAGCCGGTGCTGGTGGAGGAGATGTTCCCCCTGAAATGCTCGGCGGCCGAGTTCGAGCGTTTCTTGGAGGGGTCGCGGGGCATCGCCGCCGGCTGGATCGGCTTCTACTGGGGGAAGACTCCGGACGAGTGCCGCCGCTCGGCCACGATCGCCGACGCCCTGATGCTCCAGTGGCTTGAGATCTTCCAGAAACGCGCGGAGACCCTCCGGCCGCCGCCCCGTCCTGCATCCACCGAAAAGCGAAAGTGACGCCGCAGGTCAGTGCAGGATGATCTCCTGCTTCTGCCGGTCGAACAGGGCCACCCGGTTCTCGCGGTAGGAGAGGATCGCCATATTGAGCGGGGCCTGCACCTTGGCGCCGACGTCGACCGGGCTGAGGGGCTTCTGGCGGCTGGCCACGCAGTCCAAGAAGTCCAGCCACAGCTTCATCGTGTCCCCCTGGCCTTTCCAGGGAATGACGTGCGACGGCTTGGCCGCGCCGTGCGGGGTGATCGTGATCCCCTGGCCGTCCAAGAGCACCAGGCCGTTGGTCCCGCGGAGCATCGTGTGGGTGTCGGTCTCGTTGGAGAGCGTATTCATCAGCACGACGCTCGGCCCGCCCGCGTAGTCGAAGATCATGTTGAAGGTGTCGGGCACCTCGCGGAGGCCGTCGTACTGAAACATCCCCCCGGCGCCCATGCACCGCTCGGGGAAATCGACGTCCAGGAGGCAGAACAGGGGGGTGAACATATGGACCAACAGATCGGTGGCCGGGCCGCCGGAGTAGTCCCAGTACATCCGCCACTGGAAGAAGCGGGACACCGTGTAGGGGACCTTCGGCGCGTCGCCGAGGAATTGTTCCCAGTCGAGGTCCGGGCCCGGCTTGGCGTTGGGGTCGGGGATCGGCATCCGCTCGCCCCAATCCCCCCGGCGGAAGTAGCCGCGCTGCACGTGGACGATCTTGCCGACCACCCCCTCGCGGATCAGCTTCTTGGCCTGGGCGTAGGCCTCGTCGGCCATGTACTGGGTGCCGACCTGGACGATCCGCTTGTGCTTCTCGGCCTCTTCGGCCAGTCGCTTGGCAAGGTTGAACTGGAGCCAGTGGGTCAGGGGTTTTTCGACGTAGACATCCTTGCCGGCGCGCACGGCGTCGATCGCCTGTGGGGCATGGAGCCGGTCGGGCGAGGCGATGCAGACGATGTCCACCCGGGGATCGGCCAGCAGCTCCTTGTGGTTGCGATAGACCTTGGCGCCGGTGTGCTGGGCGGCCGCGCGGACCCTCGGCCCGTAGACGTCGCAGACGGCCACCGGCTCGACCCGGCCTTGCTTCTTCAATTCCATGCAGATCCCGATGTGGGCCCCACAGCGTCCGCCGGTGCCGATGAAGCCGACGCCCAGGCGGCCGTTGGCCCCCTTGGTGCTTTCCGCGGCGATGGTGAAGGTGGACGGCAGCGTGCCCGCCGCGGCAGCCCCCGCCGCCACCGCCCCGGCCCCCCTGAGAAACTCGCGACGCCCCACTCCGGAACCACGATTGCGACCGGTATGGTCCATAGTGAACCCCTCTGGTCAACGGGATGCTTCGGTGATGCGATACACCAAGCTAGCCGACTTCGATAGCCAAGGCAAGGGCCCGCGGCGGCAGACTGGCCAGACAGGCTTGGCGTCCGCCGAAGGTCACACCAGTTGCTTGCGCACCGCCCAAACGGCGGCCTGGGTGCGGTCGGAAACGCCGATCTTGCGGAGGATGTGCTGGACGTGCTCCTTGACCGTCTCGTAGCTGATGTGCAGGGCCTGGGCAATCTCCTTGTTCGTGAGCCCGTAGGCCAACTGGCGAAGCACC
>Ga0153916_10003263_pt1 | contig 12056 bp, 11 predicted proteins | sample Opewatmetagenome_FD_109642 | JGI IMG/M metagenome (GOLD analysis project Ga0153916, IMG submission 109642) | Freshwater wetland microbial communities from Ohio, USA - Open water 3 Core 3 Depth 4 metaG | ecosystem: Environmental > Aquatic > Freshwater > Wetlands | place: USA: Ohio, Lake Erie...
GACCAGTACTCCAGGGTGATCGCGCGCCACCTGGCTAAATATATCCCCGGCAACCCGGCGGTCATCGTCGACAACATGCCGGGTGTCGGCAGCATCATCGCCGCGAACCATATCTATAACGCGGCGCCGAAGGATGGCACGGCGATCGGCAATATCTCCGGGCCGATCGTGCTGGAGCAGCTCTTCGGGTCGCCGTCGGTCCAATATGACATGGGGAAGTTTCGCTACTTGGCGGTGCCGGTGAGCGAAACCTATTTGATGATCGTCATGAAAAAGGCCGGCGTAACCAAATTCGACGACGTCATCGGTCCGAAGAGCAAGCAGGTCAGCATTGGGGCGATCCCCGGCTCGACGGTTGAGCATGCGCCGCTCCTGGCGCGCGACGTGCTCGGCGCCAACCTCAAGGTCGTTTCCGGCTACAAAGGCACCGCCGACATCAGATTGGCGATGGAAAGCGGCGAAGTCGACGGGTTCTTTAACACCTGGACTTCATTGAAAGTAACTTCGTTCGACAAGGTTAAAAACGGCGAATGGCTCGTGCTGGCGCAAATGTCGGAAAAGCCGCTCAAGGACTTGATCATCCCCAATGTGCCGACCATTCCCCAGATCGCCAAGACCAACGAGCAGCGGTTGATCATGAAATACGGCACCAGCACGCCCAATGACTTCGGCAAGTCTTATGTCCTGCCGCCGGGGGTGCCGGCGGACCGCGCGGCGGCGTTGGAGACGGCTTTTGCGAAGGCGATGGCCGACAAGGAACTCTTGGCCGACGCCGATAAGGGGAAGCTCGAATTCGATCCGCTGACCGGCGACGAGATTCACAAACTGGTGGCGGAATTCCTGGGCATGAGTCCCGACCTGAAGGCAAAGCTCCAAGCGGCGATGAAGGGTGGCAAAAAATAACCATGGCGTAGTGAACCTCTCGCCAAGACCAAGCCAAGGAGGGACAGGCAATGTTTAGGAACGTTAGACATTTAGGATTCTGGCTGGTTCTCATCGGACTCTTGATTCCGGTTCCGGGAACCGCGCAGACTGAGAGCCTTGATGAGCTATACAAAAAGGCGCTGAAAGAAGGCGGCACGCTCAATTTTTACGGCACCCTGGCGCAAATCAATGCGGCGAAAATTCTGCCGGTGTTCGAAAAACGCTTTCCGGGAATCAAGGTCAATCATATCGACGCCACAGCGGACAAGCTTGCCGCCCGCGCTATTACGGAAGCCCGCGGGGGCAGAGTCATTGCGGATGTGTTTCAGTTCAACCTCGAGAACATCGTGCAAGTCGTGGATCAAAAGCTGGTACTGGATAAACTTCCGCCCGAAGCTTCAGAATATCCCGGCAACGTGAAAGGGCCGGGTTGGCTGGCTTCTGATTTGATCTTCATTGTGGTGGCCTGGAACACCGGTCTTGTCAAGAAAGGCGAGGAGCCAAAGCAACTTGACGATCTCGCCGATCCGAGGTGGAAGGGGCGATTAATCGCGGAACCGAGGGACACGGAATTGCTGATCGCGTTGACGCAGAAGCATAAGAGCCAGGAAAAAGCAGTGGCCGTTCTCAAAAAAATGGCGGAAAACAACATTGAATTTCACAAGGGGCATTCCGAACTGGCCGAGTTCCTTGTGGCAGGTCAGGCCGCGGCCTGCGTGACCTGTTACTCGCACCACTATCCCAGCCGGATCAAAAGGGGAGCCTCGGTCGATTATCTCCTTTCAGAGGGAATAGGCACGATCGTCGCGACGGCGGTCGCCAATGGAGCGCCGCATCCGAACACGGCGTGGCTTTGGGCGCGCTGGGTGGCTTCGGAGGAGGGGCAAAAGGTGTTTGCCGTTGGCGGACGCACACCGGCGCATCCCAAAGTCGAGCCAGTGGAAAAAACACGGCCGAAAACCATTTATGCGGTGGGACCCGAAGATATCAAGCAGTTCAACAAGTATGAAAAGACTTGGAAAGAGATTTTCAAACTACGTTGAGGCTTGCAGTCATCGACAGTCCGCGTCTTGACTCAGTCTTTTAAGCTGGTATCAACGTTGATGGTTCCTAACCAGCCATTCGTAAAGGAGGAGATTCCAATGGTCAGAAAATCCCGCGGGGTGATCACGGCGCTGGGGTTGCTAGTGGCGGTCTTGGTATTAGCGGAGGCGAAAACGCTGTGGGCCCAAAGTCTCGACGAACTGCATAAGGCGGCGGTAAAGGAAGGTGGTACGCTGAACTTTTACGCCACGCTGGCGCAGATCAACGCGGAGATTGTCCTGCCGCTTTTCGAGAAGCGCTTTCCCGGCCTCAAGGTCAACCACGTCGATGCAACCTCCGATAAGCTCGTTGCGCGCGCGGTCAGCGAGGCCCGCGGCGGTAGGATCTTGGGCGATGTTTTCCAGACGCCGTTGGAAAACGTCCTTCAGATGCATGACCAGGGGCTGCTGCTCGAGGTGAAATTGCCGGAATCGGCCGCCTACCCGGAAGGATTGAAGGGCAGCTTCTGGGTCGCATCGGACCTTCAGTTCTTCGTCGCGGCGTGGAACACGACGCTGGTAAAAAAAGAGGAAGAGCCGAAGTCCTTTGAGGATTTCGCGCATCCGCGCTGGAAGAACCGCCTGATCGCCGAACCGCGCGATCTGGAGATGGTGCTCGCCTTCGCCAAGTATAAATTCAAAAGCGACGAAAAGTCGATCGATCTGTGGAAAAAAATCGCTTTGAATAACATCGAGTTTCACAAGGGCCATTCGCAGTTGGCGGAGCTGTTAGTCGCCGGCCAAGCCGCCGCCTGCCTGACCTGCTATTCTCATCATTTTCCGATCCGCATTAAAAAGGGGGCGCCGCTGAACTACATGCTGTCCGAGGGTGTGGCATCGATCAACGGCACGGCCGTTTTTAAAAATGCTCCTCATCCCAATAGCGCGATGCTGTATGCCCGTTGGGTCGCCAGCCTGGAAGGCCAGAAAGCGATGGCGCAGGGCGGACGAAACCCGGCACACCCGAAGGTGGAACCCACGGACAAGACGCGAACGGAAAAAATTTATTTCATTACCGCCGCCGACCTTAAGGAGTTCCCCAAGTACGAAAAGATCTGGAAGGAAATCTTCAAGCTGCGATAAGGCTATGATTCGGCGCCGGCGCCGGTCGCAGTAACCCATGTCCACCGTTGCGTTGCCTCGAGCCGCCAAGGCGGGCTCTTATATTCCGCGGGATCCCGCCTTGTTGGTTCCACTGCTCGGCGCCGGCGTGCTGATTTATCTCGCGGTGCTGCCGCTGTTCATGCTTGTGATGGGCAGCTTCCAGGCGGAAGTCGCGCCGCGTGAGTTTGTTTACACGCTCAAGAATTACCAGGCCGCCTACGCCAGCGAATACACCTACTCCACCTTCAAGAATTCCTTGATCTTCGCCTCCGGCTCCGCGGCGCTGACCTTTATCCTCGGCACGCTCCTCGCCTGGTTGACCGAACGGACCAACACGCCGCTGCGCGGTATTTTCGTTCCCATCGCGGTCGTGCCGCTGATTCTGCCGGGGGTGCTCGAATCAATTGCGTGGATTTTTCTCTTGAGCCCGAAATTCGGCTACCTCAATGTCTGGTTGAAAGATCTGTTCGGTCTGCAGACCCTTCCGTTCAACGTTTTTTCCCTGCCCGGAATGATTTGGGTCCACTCCGTCGGCCAGGTGCCGCTGGCCTTTTTGATGATGGTGGCGGCGTTCAAGTCGATGGATCCGTCGCTGGAGGAGTCGGCGATGATGTCCGGCGCCAATACCTGGCAGACTTTTCGCCGCGTGACTTTCCGCTTGCTGATACCGACCGCGGGCTCCGTGCTGCTGATTCTCTTCGTGCGCACGCTTGAATCCTTCGAAACGCCCGCCCTGATCGGCATTCCGGCCCGTCTTTACGTTTACACCAGTGAAATTTTTCTCGCCTTCAATGAATATCCGCCCGACTACGGCCGGGGCGGTGCGCTCGCCGTCGGCTTGCTGGTGCTGAGCGCGTTGGGCGTCTGGCTATACACTCGTTCCACAAAAGAGAGCAAAAAATTCCAGACCGTAACGGGCAAAGCGTTCCGGCCCCGCCAATTCGACCTCGGCGCCTGGCGCTGGGCGGGTCTCGGCTTCCTGATAGTCTATTTCGTTTTCGTGGTCCTGCTGCCGTTTTTGGTTTTGTTGTGGGCCTCCTTCCTGCCGTTCTTCGCCCCGCCGAGCTGGGACGGGATGCAAAAATTGAGCTTGGAAAACTATCGTTATCTGGCTGGATTCCGCCCTTTCTGGGACGCGATGAAGAACAGCATTATCCTGGCGACCCTCGCCGCTACCGCCGCCATGTCGATTACTTCGCTGGTGGCCTGGATCGTCTACAAGAGCCGCTTGCCCGGCTCATGGATTCTAGACTTTCTCGCCTTCGTGCCGATCACCGTGCCGGGGATCGTCCTGGGCATGGCGTTGATCCTGCTCTACGTTGCATTTCCTATACCGATTTACGGAACGATTTGGGTCTTGCTGATCGCCTATGTGACCCGCTTCATTCCTTACGGCATGCGCGCCGCCTCAGGCTCGATTCTGCAAATTCACAGCGAGTTGGAGGAGGCGGCTGCCGCCTCCGGCGCTTCCTGGTGGGAGACCTTCAGGCGCGTTACTTTGCCGCTGCTTCGGCCGGGGCTGGTGGCGGGGTGGATTTATATCTGCATCGTATCATTTAGGGAATTTTCAACCTCGGTGTTGTTGGCAACCGGCGAAAGCCGGGTGCTGTCGATTTTGCTCTTCACCATGTTCGAGCAAGGTCAGGTGACCGTAGTCGCGGCTATCGGTGTTTTGATGATCGCCACTTTGCTGTCGATTGTGGCCCTGTTCTACAAACTCACCGGTCGAGTGGGGCTCCAAACATGAACGGCTTGCGGGGGCAGGGGGCATGATTGAAGTTAAATCGTTAGTCAAAATCTTCGCCGACGGAGACAACGCTGGAGTGAAGGCGGTGAACGATATTTCGTTCACGGTCGAAGAAGGCCGCTTCTATACGCTATTGGGTCCTTCGGGATGCGGCAAAACGACGACTTTGCGATGCATTGCCGGACTGGAAAAAGCCAACGATGGGGAGATCATCGTCGCGGGCAAGAAAGTCTATTCGGCAAGGGACGGCACCTTCGTGCCGTCCTATCGGCGCCCCATCGGCATGGTTTTCCAGAGCTACGCCATCTGGCCCCATCTAACGGTGTTCGAGAACGTCGCCTTTCCGCTGCGCGTCGGCAAGCAGCGCCTCGGCAACGAGGCGATTCGCAAGAAAGTCCGTGGCGCACTGGAGCAGGTGGAGTTGGGGAGCTACGAGGAGCGCATGGCCACACAGCTCTCCGGCGGCCAACAGCAGCGGCTCGCCCTGGCGCGGGCGCTGGTGCGCGAGCCCAAAGTGCTGCTTTTGGACGAGCCGCTGAGCAATCTCGACGCCAAGCTGCGCGAGCGCATGCGCGTGGAGCTGCGCGAACTGCAGCGGCGCTTGCGCATCACGACCCTGTACGTCACCCATGACCAGATCGAAGCCTTGTCCATGTCCAACGTGATCGCCGTGATGAACGCCGGGGTCATCGTCCAGGAAGGCGCGCCGCGGGAGATTTACTTACAGCCTAAGACCAAGTTTGTCGCCAATTTTATCGGTTCGACGAACCAGCTCGACGGCCAGGTGGTTAAGGTTGGCACGGATGGTACCGGTGTGGTCGGCACCGAGGCGGGGGAGATCGCCTGTGCGCTGCTCGCCGGTTTGAGCCAGGGCGCCAAAGTGGTCGTGGTGGCGCGCCCCGAGAGCATCGTGCTGCACCGAAACAAACCGCCCCAGAATGAAAACCTTCTTGAAGGTAAGGTCGGCGCCGCCATGTTTTTAGGGGAGTATCTGGATTGTACGGTGGAGGTGGGCAAAAGCGTTTTTCAGACCCATCAGCACCATACGCTGCAAATTCGCCGCGGCGATCCGGTGTGGGTCGAGTTGCCCGCGGGCGAATGTATGGCCCTGCCGGCCGAGTCGTAACAGGGAAGCCGCGATTGGTTGTGAGCGTTTCCGTCCCGAAGCCGGCTTGGCGCTTAATCGATTCCCTTCGTTCTGTTGATTCGTTTGTTTCGTTGGAGTTAAATCGTCGAAGTTAGTCTCACCAAAGCACCGGATCGTTGTAAGCGGGAGGTTCCTGTTATGGGAAGAATGACGGCTAAAGTGATGTTGCCTTTGCTGTTGGGCTGGTTTTGGTTTCAAACCCAGGCCGGCGCTCAAGAGCGACTCAAGCTCGACTACAGCTCGGTCGATGCCAGCAATGCGGTTTGGTATACCGCGCAAGAAGTGGGCTTATTTAAGAAGAACGGCCTGGACAGCGAGCTCATTTTTATCCCCAGCACGACCACGGCCGTATCGAGCATTATTGCCGGAGACATCCCGATCGGCAACGCGTCGGGAGGAGGCGTGGCCAGCGCCGTGGTGGGCGGGGCCAGCTTGGTCATGGTGGCGTGCATGCTCAATACGCTGCCCTATGAGCTTGTGGTGCAGGAATCGATTAAAACCGCGGAGGATCTAAGGGGAAAAAATATCGGCATCAGCCGCATCGGCAGCGCATCCGACGTGGCGGCTCGGATTTTGGTCAAGGGACTCGGTTTGGAACCCGTCAAGGACGTGCCGATCTTGCAGGTCGGCGGGGCGCCTGAAAGGGCCGGCGCTTTTCGCGGTGGCCGGATCGCCGGCTTCCCGTCTCCACCGGGGATCATTCAGCTGGCCCAGGGCATGCCGCACCGAGTCTTGATCAGCACCGCGGATTTCCAGAAACGATTCGAATTTCCCTTCATTTGCGTCACGACGACCAAGTCGTTTTTATCGAGCCGGAGAGAGACGGTGAAGCGGGTTCTCATGGCGTTGATCGAGTCGACGCATTTTTTCAAAACCCGAAAAGAAGAAAGCAAGAAGATCCTGGCTAAGTACAACCGGCAAAACAACCCCGCCTACTTGGAATCGGCCTATACCGCCGTGGCGAAGCTGTATGACCGCGTGCCGCTGGTGACGCGGGAGGGAACGGAAGTGCAGATCAAAGAGGCGCTGACGCGCAAACCCGGCATGACGCTGCGAGTCGAGGACATCGTCGATGACAGTATCGTGCGCGAACTGGACAAAAGCGGCTTCATCGACAAGGTTTACAAATAATCAAGCGCGCGCATCGAGCGGTTTATGGTAGTAGCGGTTATCCTTTCCGCCGGCGAGTCGAGCCGTATGGGTCAGCCCAAGGCGCTGCTGCCGATCGACGGCCAGACCTTCATCGAGAAAATCGTCGCGGCGTTGAAGGCCAGCCGGGTGGATAAAATTATCCTCGTGCTCGGCCACAACGCCGACGAAATGAAGCGGCGGATAGAGCGATTGCCGGTGACGATTCTGATCAATCCCGAATACAAGCTCGGCCAGTTGTCGTCGCTCCAGGTCGCGGTGCGCTGTCTCCAAGCGGACCCCAGCTGCGACGGGATGCTCGTTCACTTGGTCGACCATCCCTATCTCGATAGCGCGCTGGTTGATCTCATGATCGAGCGCTTCTACGATTCCAAGAAACTGATCGTCGTGCCGCGCTGGCGCGGCAAGCGCGGCCATCCGGTCCTCTTTGCGCGCCAGCTTTTCGCCGAACTGCTCGCCGCGCCGCTCGATCAGGGCGCCAAGGCGGTGGTCAACGCGCACCGCGACGAGACGTTGGAGATCGACAGCGATGACCAAGGCATTACCGTCGATATCGACACGCCGGAATTATATGACAAGCATGTCAAAGGAGCTTAGATGGCGAAACTGCATCTTACCCTCGCCTGCGGCGATTACGATTTTCTCCGCCCGTTGATCAACGGCGAGATTCAACCCCAGGGCATCGAGCTGAACGTGCTGACGATGCCGTCGCCGGAGCGTCACGGGCGGATGCTGCGCCACCAGGAGTTCGATGTCTGTGAGCTGTCGCTGGTCGGCTATCTGGTTTCCCGGGACCAAGGATGCGGCTACAACGCCATCCCGGTTTTCCCGCATCGCCGCTTCCGCCACTCCTACATGGTCAAGCGCACCGGCTGCGGCATCGACAAACCGTCCGATCTCAACGGCAAGCGAGTCGCGTTGGACACGCTGCAAAATTCCGCCGGTCTGTGGATGCGCGGCATCCTGCAAGATCATTACGGCGTCGATCTCAAATCGATCGAGTGGTGGTGCCAGGAAGAAGAAGACATTTCTTTCGAACCGGCCAAGTGGATGAAGGTGAAGCGGGTGTCCCAGGGCAAGAACGTCGATCGGATGCTGCTCGACGGCGAGCTCGAAGCATCGCTCTATCCGGAAACGCTGCCGTCGATACGAAGCGGCAATCCGAAGGTGGCGCTGCTCTTTCCCGATCCGAAGAAGGCCGAGATCGAATACTACCGAAACGGCGGTTTTTTTCCGATCATGCACACGGTGGTGGTCAAGAACGAAATCCTGGAAAGACATCCCTGGGCGGCGATCAGTCTGGTGCAGGCATTCCAGAAGGCGAAAGAGATTTGTTATGCACGCAACAGCGATCCGCGCAGCTTCGCGCTCGTCTGGGTGCAGGATCTCATCCGCGAGCAAAGAGAAATCTTCGGCCCCGATCCCTGGCCTTATAATCTGGAAGATAACCGCAAGGCTTTAGAGGCGGTCATCCGCTACGAATTCGAGCAGGGGATGATCAAGCAGAAGCCAAAAGCCGAGGAACTGTTTTTCCCGCCGAGCCTGCAAAGAATCCAGCACTACGTGTAGGGATCCCTTCGGGGATGGTTGGAGCCGTCGGCTTCGCCAGCAAAATACAAGGCAAATTCATCGAGCTTGACAGGTGTTACCGCTGGCGGTAGCATAAAATCTAATGGGCAAGCTGCGCCGTGGCGCGGCTACATCTTCGTTTGGTGGAAGGGGGATCATTCGCCGAGGCATGTCCATGTATATCGCGACGGCAAGCTTGTGGTGAAGTGGGATCTCGATAACAAAAAGGCCATGAGGGGGCATCCATCCAAGAGAGTCGTTGATCTCATTAAAAAACTCGATTTGGCGGGATTACTATGAAGATTCTGTCGGTAAAACTTAATAACAAGAAGAAGGCTTTCGAGGTCAAAACATCCGCCAAGACGTATTTTTTCCCATACGTCAAAACGAAGCCGACGCCCACGGCGGAAGCCCCGATCACAGGGGTGTATGTGGACAAAGAGCTTGGCGGCGAAGGGATTACCTACGAACTGGCATCGGGAAAAACAGGAACGCTCCATATAGAGCAGATTCTGGAATACAACCAAGACCCTAATTATTTAAGAGATCTTTTGCTCTATAGATTAACGCTCGAAGCCCAAAGGCGTGTCGCCGCCAGCCCTCTGGCCAAGCGCGAGATTGTTCGTCGGCTCGGCACATCGGCGACCCAACTCTATCGCCTATTGGATCAAACCAACTACGAAAAATCAGTCGATCAGCTCGTATCTTTGCTTCAAGTCCTAGATTGCGACGTGGACCTCGTCGTGCGCGCGAAGAGCGCGTGACGGCTAAGCCGTTTGGTTCAATACGTTCCAATCGTTCAAAACGTTCAAGCCGTTACGGAAAGCTGAACTCTTCTTCCACCGCGTTTTCCACTCCGAGGCGCACCATTTCCTTGGCGTCATAATGGGCTTCGGCTTGTTCGACATCGGTAAGCTCGGCCTTGGTCGCAGGATGCTTGGGCACGAAGAGCTGGCAGCAATCCTGGTCCGGAATCGATGAAATATCGAACGTGCCGATCCGCCGCGCTTGATCGATGATCTCCTGCTTGTCCATGCCGACCAGGGGGCGCAGAATCGGCAGCGCGGCCGCCTGCTGGATCACCGCCATATTCTCCAGTGTCTGAGACGCCACCTGGCCGAGGCTTTCGCCGGTGACGAGCGCCTTCGCCTTTTGGTTTCTGGCGATCGCTTCCGCGATCCTGAGCATCATGCGCCGGTAGAGCACCACCCGCAGCGGGCGGGCCACCGCCGCGACGATTTGGCGTTGAATCTCGCCGAAGGGCACCAGATATAGCCGTGAAGTGTATTGATGGCGCGTGAGCGTTTTGATCAGCTCTCGGACTTTTTCCTGGGAAGTCTTGTCCTGATAGGGCGCGCTGTGGAAATGGACGAAGATCAGCCTGCATCCGCGCTGCATCATTCGATAGCTCGCCACCGGCGAGTCGATGCCGCCGGAAATAAGCGAGACGACCCGGCCGCTGGCGCCTACCGGGAGACCGCCGGGGCCGGGAAGTTTATTGAAACCGAAAAACGCGTCGCGCGACAAAATCTCGACGAACACGGTCAACGCGGGGTTTTCAAGATCGACCCGCGCGCCCGATTTTTCCTTAACGGCGGCGCCAAGCACGCGATTGATTTCCGGCGAGGTCAGCGGGAAGGTCTTGTCGCCCCGTTGGGTGTCGATGCGAAAGGATTCGAAGCGCGCGCCGTCGAGCGCGTCGAGGATGCTCGCGCGCAGTGCGTCCATATCTCTTGGCGTTCTTTCGACGAGGGAAAAATTCGCCACGCCGAAGACCGCCCCGATGCGGTCGGTCGCGGTCGTTTGATCGATGTCGCTTTTCAGTGTGAGTAGGAGCCGCGCCGGCAGACTGCGAACCTCTTTGACGCCGAGGTCTTTGACCGCAGCTAGCAGGTTGCGCTTGAGCAATTCGGTGAAATAGGGGCGGTTGCCTTTCTTGAGCGCGATCTCGTGGTAGCGGATGAGAACCGAATCCATGCGTTAGGGATAACAAATTTACCCCGCTTTTGCATGTGTCGTTCCCTGTGCTACTATCGGCCCATATTCTTTTGACGGGAGCGCATGATGAGCAACTTCAAGAAGCTTTCAAACCTAATGCAATTTGCAGCGGAAAAAATGCAAAAGAATGCGGTTTTTGAAACCGACCGGTTTGTTTGCGACACCTATTGTTTCGAACCCGGCCAGGAGCAGAAACCGCATACGCACGGCGGCCAGGACAAGGTTTATTACGTGCTCGAAGGGAGAGGACTGTTTACGGTTGGAGATGAGCAGCGGGAGCTCGGGCCGGGGGAGATCGCGCTGGCGCCGGCGGGACAAAACCACGGAGTGACCAACCGGGGCCAGGGGCAGCTGGTGACCCTTGTGTTTGTGACGCCCAAGCCGCAGCATTGACATGCCATGACTCAGGAAGAACAGGCGGTTGCCGATGCCAATCAAAGCTTTTACCGAGCTTTTGAAAGCCTCGATATCAAACGAATGGAGTCGGTCTGGGCCAGTGAGGGCGAAATCCAGTGCGGCCATCCGGGCTGGCGCATCCTGCGCGGCCGGCGCGCGGTGATGGAAAGCTGGCGCTGCATCTTTGAAAATAGTCCGGCGATCCGCTTTAACCTGACCGACGTGTCGATTGAAATCCGCGGCGCTCTTGCTTGGGTCACCCTTTACGAGAACCTCAACAGTTCGGTCGAAGGCCAAAATCTTTCCGCCACTATTTTGACGACCAACATCTTCAGCAAGAGCGCGGACGGCTGGCGCATGATTCACCATCATGGGTCGAGCGTCGTTCAATCACCGCTCGATGAAAAAACACCCTTGGTTCATTGATTAGGGTTCTTCCGCTTTGCCGTGAAAGGAGTCATCACCATAGAGACTCAGAGGCCGCAGAGTGTTGATTCAAGATGTCTGTTTCGTCTCAACGTGCCGTGGTTGGCCGCACGGCGGCCTGAAGATCCTTAACTGTTTTACCAACGCTTGTGAATAATCTCCAAGGAAAAGTAGCGCTGGTTACCGGCGCGGGGCGCGGCATCGGCAAAGCCGTGGCGCTATCGCTCGCGCAATCGGGCTGCCGGGTGATTGTGGCGGCGCGAACCCGCGCGCAGCTCGAAGAGGTTCAGAGCGAGATTCACGCCCGCGGCGGCGAAGCGCTGGCGGTTCCGACGGACTTGACCCGCGATGAAGAGATTGAACGCCTGATCGCTGCGGCGCAACCCTGGGGTGCCGTCGATATCCTGATCAACAACGCCGGCTGGGGCAAGCGCGCGCCGGTCGTCAAAGGAAGCGTGGACGATTGGGATCGAACCTTCCGCCTCAACCTGCGCGCGCCGATGATTCTCGCGAA
>Ga0153916_10003264_pt1 | contig 12054 bp, 12 predicted proteins | sample Opewatmetagenome_FD_109642 | JGI IMG/M metagenome (GOLD analysis project Ga0153916, IMG submission 109642) | Freshwater wetland microbial communities from Ohio, USA - Open water 3 Core 3 Depth 4 metaG | ecosystem: Environmental > Aquatic > Freshwater > Wetlands | place: USA: Ohio, Lake Erie...
CATTTATTTCTTCTATCTGGGGAAAATCGCAAGTTTGCCAGTTTCTTGTTGGAAAGCCACCTCTTACGTTGACCAGGTCAATAACAGCGTTTGTGCCAAACGTTTCCAGCGTTACTTTAAATAGGGATTGGTCGAGTAATTCAAACTGTTTTTTCGCCACTTCGGCAAAGGCACTCGGATTAGCTATTTTGACCGGCTTTTTCCCCAGCACAGCAATGGCCTTCAGCTTCTTGTGGCCCATTACGGCCCCACCACCACATCTGCCCGCCGCCCGGTACAGGTCGTTCATTATGCCCGCGTACCTGACTAGGTTTTCGCCGGCTATCCCAATGCAATCAACGTTATATTTTTCACCGAGCTCACTCTTTATCAATTCGGTGGTTTCAAAAACATTCTTGCCCCATAGGTGTGACGCATCTCTTATCTCAGCGTTTTCCTCTGTTATAACCAGATATACAGGCTTCGGTGAGACGCCCTGGAAGATAATCCCATCGAAACCAGTTTTTTTGAAATCGACACCCCAGAAGCCAGCTGAATTTGACTGTGCCCAAATATTGGTTAAAGGAGATTTGAAAACCCAATTGAACCTGCCAGTGCTGGGAGCAGTGGTTCCTGTCAAGGCTCCGGTCATAAGTATAAGCTCATTTTCAGGTCCTAGTGGCTCTGCACCCTTGGGGACCTCGTGATACAGGTAATGTGTTGCCAGACCGGCACCTGTCAAGAATTTATCGAAGAGGTCTTGGGGGATCTTTTCCCGTGCGATTTTACCCTCAGATAAGTCGACTCTTAAGATTTCGCCGTGCGCTCCGTACATACTTTGCCGCCTTACGGGGATTCTAGGTCTTATTAGTAAATAAAGTCAACGCTTAGGTGGAATCAAGCTCATGGCATATTCTGCCAGAGCTGTTATCGTCAGGCTGGGATTAACACCGGGGTTGGCGGGTATTATTGATCCGTCGATAACGTAAAGTCCGGGATAATTATGAACCTGACAATCTAAATCAATAACGCCTTCTTTAGCGTTTTTCCCGAATACGCAGCCACCCAGTATATGCGCTGTGGTTTCCATGTTGAGTAAGCTCTCGCTAATGGAGCCAGCCGGTATACCGTCTGTCCTATCGGCAAAGTCGCGTGTTATATCATGTGCTACGTTGATTCTAGGTGGGACAGGGCAGTCCTTGTCACGTTCTGAAACAAGGCCTCGACGGAATAGAGTAAGGAGGCTTCGCCCAAGGCTAAGTCGGAACCGGTTATCGGTAGTCTGCATGACCAACAGAATTGTGGTTCGGCGAGCCCACCCGGGCAGTATGTGGCTGTGTATATATTGTTGTGGGTGGGTGATAACGTCCCACACTGTTTGAAGGAGACGTACCGCTGTTTTCTCACTTCTCTCAATCAACGGACCAGCCAAAATTCGCATTAACGACGACCCGTTGGGATAACGCACTGGTTCGACATGGGTCATTTCATCGGCACTGAAGATTGAAGTAATGGCGATGCCCTTTGAATAATCCACTTCTTTAGTACGGCTCATAACGCCCAAAAGGGCTTCGCTGTTTGTTCGTACTATATGACCCAAGCGTGGCGAAAGATTTGGTAGAGACTTGGTTACATCACGACAGCGTAATAGCAACTTTACAGTTCCCAGCACGCCCGCTGATAGAATAACATTGCGTGCATATATTCGGCGTTTTAGCTTGACAAACCATCCTGTGGAACGCTGGTAAGTTAACTCGAAGCGAGGGCTACCCTTCCGTCTAGATGGCAGGAGGCGAATGTCGGTTACTTCGGATTCGGGTCTGATCTGTACGCCCTTTTTCTCAGCGAAATACAGGTAGTTCTTAACCAGGCTGTTCTTACCATTGTGTCGGCAGCCAACCATGCATCCACCACAATGGGAACAACCTCGGCGTGGTGGGCCTTCACCGCCGAAATACGGGTCAGGTATCTCTTCATCCTCGGGGCCGAAGAAGACGCCGACTTTGGTGGGTCTAAAGGTACCGGCCCTTCCCATTGTCGCGGCCATTTCCTTTAAAGCCTGGTCAGCTTCCCAAAGCCGTGGGTTAGTGGTAACGCCTAGCATGTGTTGGGCAGTTTTGTAGTGTGGAGCTAATACCTTTTTCCAGTCAATTAAATTCCGCCATGCCGGGTTTGAGAAAGATGCATCGTCTGGCTTCTCGAGTACATTGGCATATCCCAGGCTACCCCCTCCGACTCCGGCACCGTGAAGAACAATGCCCTCATTTAAAAACGACATTTGGAGAACTCCAAAGCAGCGTAACTGGGGTAACCAAAGATATTTCCAAACTACCCAGTTGGTAGTCGGGAAATCCTCGTCCTGGTAGCGTTTGCCGCGCTCCAATACCAGGACGCGGTAGCCTTTCTCTGCCAGGCGAAGCGCAGACACGCTACCACCAAATCCCGAGCCTACTACTACATAATCAAAGGTCTCTATTTGATCTTTACTCACAATAACATCACCGTATGAATTACTGAGAGTCTAATGCTATCTGCTGCTGTACATCCGAGCTACCACGGCTAAGTATAGCAAGTTAGTTAGCATGTGCTCAATTTTAGTAGTCAAGCCGCGAGGCACCTGAATATATACAAGTGTCAGTATCGCTAAGAGTTCTACCTGTTGATTCGAGTGGTGGGCCATTGTGGACTCGAACCACAGACCCCGGTCTTATCAGGACCGTGCTCTAACCGTCTGAGCTAATGGCCCCGGCGAAAGTATAGCTTTTGCGCTGAGATAGTGTCAAGGTTATTTTGGTGCACTTCGAAACCGTCAATCAGGTTCATTGATACCTCGGGCTTCGGCATATTTTACCAGAGTAGCCATGGCACGCGCTGCCTGCTCTGGGGTATCGTATACCGGTATACCCGCCTCTTTCAGGATATCAATAGTGGTGTCGTCAATCCGGCGAAAGCGCATAGTAATAATCGGTTTCTTATATTTTTGGGGTAAGGCTGCAAAACGCCTGGTGTCTCGAAGCGAGGTTTCGATTGAACTGGATGAGGTCTTGTCGGCTTCGGACGGAACAGGTTTAAGCCCCCAGATCAGTGGGGTTATGGGAACGTTGGTTATCACACCGTCGATGTAGTCGAGGCTGAGCAGCTTTTCTACAACTAATACCTCGTTAAGGGTGGTTCGGTAGCTCCCAGCGAAGTCGACCGGATTTCTTGCCGGAGGGGCATGCGCTGGCAACATCTTCTGTAAACTGGTGGTGGTTTCCTCGTCGAACTCAGGAACGTCAAGCCCCAGCGAGGCACAAGCATCTGTAACCACAACGCCCTGGCCGCCACTTCCCATAATAGCTACCCGTTTTCCTTTAGGTGAAGGTTGTGCTACAAGTGCCTCGGCCATTTCGAAGGCATGTATTGCCTAGCTGGCCCTTATAAGACCTACCTGACGACACATACCTTCGAATACATCTTCGGAACCGGCGAGTGAAGCCGTGTGAGATAACGTGGCTCTAGAACCAGCGGCCGTGATCCCCCCTTTAAATATGATTATGGGTTTCGCCCTTATAATTTCTCTGGCGAGCTGGAAGAATCTTTTACCGTCTTTAAAACCTTCCATATATAATACGATGACTTTGGTATCATTATCACCGGCTAGGTATTCCAGATATTCGGAAGCGGTGATGTCCGCCTGATTTCCGATGCTGATGAATTTGCTAAGACCATAACCTTTAGCAGTGGCTATTTCAGATAGATAGCCACCGAAGGTGCCGCTCTGTGAGACAAAGGCTATGGCTCCCGACTTGGGCGCCTGCTCAAAGCAAAGGTTAAGCTTTCCGGCAGCACTCCATATTCCCATGCAATTGGGCCCCACAAACCGTATTTTCCCTTGCCTGGCTATTCTTACTAACTCATCTTGAAGTGCTTTGCCCTCTTTACCAGCCTCGGCAAAACCGGCAGAAATGACGACAGCACCTTTGACGCCTTTGGTAATGCATTCACGCATCAGCTTGTGAGTGGTGGCAGCAGGAGCTACCATAATGGCCAGGTCGACATGATGTGGTATGTCGAGGATGCTTCGATAAGAAGGCAAGCCCAAAATATCTTTTTTATTTGGGTTCACTGGATATATGGTTCCAGTAAACCCGGTATTTAGTGGCCTCTTCACTATTCCATAACCCCATTTACCAGGTCTATCTGAAGCGCCCAGTATGGCAATTGATTCAGGTTTGAAAATGGGCTCTAGTTGTTCTTGGATGTTGCTCATATCATATCTCTGTATCGGTCATTCAACCGGCCAGATCATAAGGGCTCGTATAATCCCGCTCTGAGGGCTGAATGTGTATGTGGATAATAAGTATATCATCTTTGACTGCTGCCAAGCCCTTCTTGGACAATGACTTACCGCCCATTTACTGCCTATTGCCAAATAGTTTATCATAGTTTTAGCCCGGTCTTCTTTCAATTTTTACCTTTTTAATTGACTGGTGGTCATGTAATTGCAGTGATGTTATACTTATCTGGTCGGACATGAATTCGAATAGGTGAGTTGGTGATGGGCATTAGACTTTTTAAGGAACCAAAGTTGGTTGAGCCGGTTTTCATAGCCTGCTGGCCGGGAATCGGGAACGTTGGAATCATGGCAGTCGATATGTTTAGAAGACTGGTCACGGCAGAGGAGCTCGGTGAGATAGAATCATGGGACTTCTTCTATCCCAGAAAAGTTGTGATAAGAAATGGCGAATTGAAAGATTTGAACTTCCCTAGTAATAAGTTCTATTTTTATAAGAGAACCGGGGGAAAAGACCTATTGTTCTTTATCGGCGAAGAGCAACCCAGTGATGGAGGGGGAGTTTATGCGGAGGGCACTAAGGCTTATCAAATGGCTAATCTGGTTCTGGAGGTAGCTGAAAGGTTCGGCTGTCGTAGGGTCTATACATCAGGGGCAGCTGTGGCGCCTATTCATCACACTACCAGGTCGAGGGTGTGGGTGGTGCCTAATAGTGAAGAACTGCTTAATGAGATAAAAAGCTATGAAAATACTGTTCTGATGTCCGAAGTGGAGGGCAGGGGTGGTCAGGGTAATATTACCGGACTGAATGGACTGTTGTTAGGGGTAGCTAAGAAAAGGGGGTTGGAGGCCATATGTGTAATGGGCGAGATACCGATCTACATCCACGGTTTCCCCATTCCTTATCCTAAGGGTTCCAAAGCGGTGCTTGAGCTATTGAGTTCTGCCTTGGATATTAGGATACCTATGGATGAAATTAATGCACTCATCCAACAAAGCGATAGCGAGATCGAAAGTGTTTATGAAAAGCTTCCTTCTGAGATTAGGGAGCAACTTGATAAATTAAAATATGTTGTTTATACCAAGCCCAGTGAACCGGAACCGATAACTGAAGAAGACAAGAAGAAAATACTTCAGGAAATAGATAAGTTATTCAAGAAAGACATCGGGAGAGACCAGTTTTGAGCGAGGGGAAATCATATAAACTATTTTCCAGACCCAAGTTTGATAGCTCGTCGATGGTTGCAGTCTGGAACCAGGACGTCAGTAGGCTTGGCCCAAGAGTTGCTGATTATTTAACTGGACAACTGGAAGGTCGAGAGCTTGGTGAAATTGGGCCCGAGGGTTTTTTCTCGCTTGGCGGCGTTACAGTTGAGGGAGATGTAGCACAGTTCCCGGAAAGCAAATTCTACCGATGCCGCACTGAGGACTTTGTGATTTTTAAGAGTGATATACCCAGATTCGACTGGTTTGGATTTGTCAACCTGGTCCTGGATATCGCGGAGAAATATTTTAAGATAAAGCGTATATACACCGTTGGCGGAATAGTGCTGACGAGTGCGCACACCACACCACGAACGTTGTTGTCTGTGGTTAATTCGACGGCAATGAAGGGAGTGTTGGATGATTATGACATAGTCCATGACATGGATTATGAAACACGCGAAGACCAAAGGCCAACTTTCAGTTCTTACCTTCTATGGGTAGCGAAGATGAGAGATATTCCCGCCGCCTGCCTCTGGGTACCGGTGCCATTCTATTTAATGACCGTTGAAGATGCTCAGGCGTGTAAGAGAGTTCTGGAATTCTTGAATAGACATCTAGAGTTGAATATCAGCTTCGCAGACATAGACAGGGCAGTGGCGGAGCAGAACCAGAAAATAGCTCAAGCGAGAGGCCAGTTTCCCGAATTAGATGGTTATATAAGCAAGCTTGAAAGCAGTCTTGGACTGACAGCCGACGAGGGTGAAAGGCTGGTAAAAAAAATTGACGAGTTACTGGGGGACAATCATTGAGGCCAAAGTATGCCAGCCATTTTAACTGACTTTTTCGACTTGGCTCTACTTAGCGCTCCTGGCAATTGTAAGCAGTGCCCCCGGACCGCTGTGTACCCCTAACACAGGTCCCAATCTCGATATCCTCGGTATTAATTTAGGAAAGAGTGACCTCGCATAGTCGGCTAGCGTCTGGGCATCATCCGCTGTAGTGCTGTGCGCGATGGCGAGCTCTTCAATGTCCGATGTTGCTATAAAACGTCGCAGTCGGTCCATGCCTTTCATTCGATTACGTGTAAGTCCGGCTGGGCGTATCTCTCCATTAATAAGGGTAATCAGGGGCTTGATATTAAGCTTAGATTCTAGGGCAAAAATGGTATTGCCCAGACGACCGCCTTTGACGGCATATCTAAGAGTATCCAGAAGCGCCAGAGCGTGGAGTTGATTGATAGTGCTATGAGCTTTATCTATCACCTGTTGTAAACTGCATCCAGCCTTGGCGGCTTGAGCGGCGACTATAGCCACGAGACCCTGCCACATGGTAACTCCGCGGGAGTCGATAATTTCGATCTTGTGACCTTTTCCTTTAGCAATGTCTTTGCCTAACAGGGCGGAATCGTATACCCCGCTGTGCTTTCGCGTAACATGAATAGAGACAATTTCGTTGGTTTCTTTGGCTACCTCCTCATATACCTTGGCGAAATCCCCCGGTGATGGCGTTGAAGTAGACGGGTGAATCGAACCGGTGGTTAGTTTCTTGTAAAATTCGTCACAATCGATGTCTACTCTATCACGATATACCTCATTACCAAAGTGGATATAGGCTGGTACCACGGTAATGCCTAATTTCTTCGCTTCCTCCTGTGTAATATCAGAACAGCTGTCAGTAACAATTTTGATTGTCATAGGTTGACACTTCGTATTAATATTGGCTTATATAGATTTAGTTTAGAGTATACTTTATGATTGCAGCAGTGTAAAGTGATTGAGCAGCCTTAAATTGTCTGGCTTGAAGTATAAGCGGTGGCAAGTTACAATTAGGACTGGCTGCTGTCTCAGGGAAGACTCCAGCAGACCAATAATATCGATTTACTTAATATAAGAGCCACAACAGCATGCAACAGATATTTCCTTGTCCCGTATGTGGTGCACAAAACTGTGTAGGTCAAGCATTCTGCCAGGTTTGCGGGCAAAGATTTCAATATAATTGTCCTTACTGTGGTGCTATTGTTGATTCCACACTGGTGAATTGTCCGGGGTGCCGTCAGAGCCTTTTCTGGCCAACACCTCAGAGGGTGAAGCCTTTCCCAAAACAACCAGCGGCCAGTAAAGGACGTGGAGAAAGCGGAGAGGCGGAAGATAAACCGAAACGGAAATCCGATCCCTGGCTTACTGGATGCCTTGGTCTGGTAATTATTGCGTTTATATTATTGGGAGCCTACTTCATTTATGATAATTTCATTAAGGAGAAGCCATCGCCAACGTTGCCGCCGGTATCAAGCGTTTATCAAGCAGAATGGTATTTATAGAATTTCATTTAAGGTGTGATATTAGCAGTGAAACCTGGATATAGTGGGAAAGTTGGGGGTAGCCTGTGATTCAGCAAATGGGTGCCTTCTTCCCTTATTTTTTCGCTGGTCCGACTATCCTGGGATGGGGCTGTGCAATAGTCTTCACTGCTATCTGGCTTGCCTGCTATCGTCCGCCGTTGCTATCAAAGCCGTGGCTTTGGGCAGTCTTCTTTGCCGGCGCTATTCTGGCACCCGTCGCCATGGTTATTGCCTCCTATCCCCTACGATATGGGGTTACCGCATTATTTAGTTACTTAGGTAGCCCAGAGGCTCTTCAGAAATGGGCCTGGCTTTTGAGTATACCATCTATTTTCTTATTCGGACTGGTTTTGGAAGGGGCCAAATTAGTGCCGGTAGTTGTTTACTGGTTGCGAAAAAATAGGGAGATTGAACCCAAATTTGGTTTACTAATCGGTGCTGTGGCCGGTGCTGGTTTCGGCTTGCTCATAACCCAGTGGGCGCTTAATTATTATATTCACGATTTTAAATGGAGCTGGCAGCTGGTACAAGCTCGGGGATTTCCGGCGATAATAGGGTTCTGGGAGGGTTTTTTTGTTTTGGGTCTGAATGTCGCTTCTACAGCTCTGGCTGGCTGGGGGATAGCTAAAGGTTGGGGATGGAAATTCTACCTGTTAGCTGGCTTTATTTATCTCGTTACTAACTTCAATAGCATTTTAGTGGCCTATCAAATCGTGTCAGCAACTCAGGCACAATTCATTATTGCTACCTGGGCGCTCATAGTGGTAGGGGCTACACTGTGGTTGCGCGAGCGGAAAGAAAAGACTTCACGCGAGAAAAAATAGGGAGGTATTGCTATGGACATCGGGTGGTTTAGAGACCTTGTCATCTGTATCTTTGGGTTGGTGACGACAATAGTAGTCATATTTATCGGTGTGCTGGCGTATCTATTATTTAGTAAGATAAAGCCGGTATTAAATTCAATGAGAGCGACCTCTGCAACTTTACAAGAGATTACTTCAACGGTAAAAGATGAGGTCGTAAAACCCGTGGTTCAATTTGCGACTTTGATTCGTGGAATAACACAAGGCATTGACTTAGTCAGTAGATTTTTTAAAAGGGAAGAGCAGTAAGGAGGTAGTAATGGCTGATAGAGATGGTGGCAGCAGATTCGGCATTGGGCTTATTGTGGGGGTGGCTCTGGGTCTGGCTATCGGGTTTCTCTTTGCCCCACGGTCTGGCGGGGAGACAAGGCAGTTATTAAGAGAGAAGGCTGGGGTGGCTCGCGACAAGGCGTCAGAAGCTGTTAAAAAGGCGAGGCAGACTGCCGGCGAAGCCGCGAAGAGGGTACGGGCCAAAATGGAGGAAGACTAAACTAAGACGGCTTTAACTTTACATAATAGTCAACTTATAGAATAGCGGCGAGGCCCGATATAACTTGAATCATCGCTGATAAAGTTTTGTAATCTTCTTTGATGAAACGCATCGAGAGGAGCTGCAGTTGAAAACATCGAGTAATGTCTTTAAGAGGCAGTGGCGGCTAATAGCTTTCGTAGTGGGTCTGGTAATAGTCTTTGCGCTTCTCTGGATCTTTTGGCGGGTTCTACTTCCCTTTATAGTTGGCCTGATACTGGCTTACCTTCTATATCCTCTAATTGCCTGGCTGGAGAAGAAAATGCCTGTACAAGGCAAGTGGCTATCAGCCCAACGAACCTCTTTAATAACCGTTATCTTTATAATAGTTTTGGTGGCAGTCGGCTTATTTACTTTCTACGTAGTAACCGGCGTGGTCAGCTCCTTTTCAGTCCTGCTAAAAAATGCGCCTCAGTATTTTTCTGAAGGCTTGAAGACCGTACATGGTTGGCTTAATGGTATTCAGCAAATGCTGCCGTCTGAAACGCAGCAGCAGGCGGGAGGTATAGTTCAAAACATAGGCACGGCATTGGGCAACGCCATGAAAAGCGCCTTCGCTAAAGGTGCAACAGCTGTGTCCAGCACATTTGGCTTAATCCTCAGTTTTGTTGCCTTGCCCGTGTTCCTTTTTTATATATTAAAGGATTGGGAGAAACTGAAGAACAGCTTTTATTCTGCTTTTTCTCCTCAGGTAACTGTGTATGTCAAAGGCGTCATGGGAGTCATAGATAGGGTCCTGGGGCGGTGGATTCGTGCCCAGCTGATGCTATCTGCTGTCGTGGCTGTTCTGACTTTTATCGGGTTGATGGCCCTGGGTATTAAACTGGCTCCGGCGCTGGCCGCTCTGCAGGGTCTGATGGAGTTTGTCCCTATATTGGGGCCGTGGATTGGCGGCGCTGTTGGCGTGATTGTCGTTTTGGCTGTCGATCCGCAAAAAGCAATCTGGGTAGCTGTTGTTTATCTGGCTGTACAGTTACTGGAAAATATACTGCTTGTTCCCAGGATTCATGGGAGCATCATGCGGATACATCCGGCCATGATACTGGTTTTGCTTCCCCTGGGGGCGTTTATCGCCGGTATGTGGGGCATAATACTGATTGTCCCTCTAACAGCCACATTTATGGAACTATTTAAATACGCTCGGGACAATCTGATGGCGCGAGAGATACAGCGAGCCTCGGAATAAATCGCACTCAGTTGTTAGACGAGCAACTATTTGGCTAAAGAATATTCTTTCTGCTGCTTTTCCAGCGCACTGCGGAGGTACCGACCCGTAAAAGAGCTATCTATTCGTGCCACCTCTTCAGGGGTGCCGGTGGCTATGATGTAGCCGCCTTCATCGCCGGCTCCCGGCCCAAGATCGATAATAAAATCAGCGTTTTTCATCACATCTACGTGATGCTCAATTATTACCACCGTGTTGCCGGCATCCACCAGTCTTTGGAGCACCTGAAGCAGGCAGGCTATATCGGAGAATGCCAGGCCTGTGGTCGGCTCATCGAGTATATAGAGTGTCTTGCCCGTGGAGCGGCGGGACAACTCGGTAGCCAGCTTTACCCGCTGGGCTTCGCCGCCGGAAAGAGTCGGCGCCGGCTGGCCCAGGCGTATGTAGCTCAATCCTACATCCCGTAGCGTCTCCAACTTGTTTCTTATCCTCGGGAAGTGCTCGAAGAACGTTAAGGCTTCATCAATGCTCATATCCAGTATGTCGGCAATATTCTTGCCTTTGAAATAAATCTCCAGAGCCTCGCGGTTATAACGACTGCCTTTGCATATCTCGCAGGGCACTGTAACGTCGGGAAGGAACTGCATTTCTATCTGGATATAGCCTTCGCCCTGGCAGGCTTCGCAGCGGCCGCCCTTGACGTTGAAAGAAAACCTCCCTGGCTTATAGCCCCGCATACGGGCTTCGGGCACCGTGGCAAACAGTTCGCGTATAGGAGTAAATGTGCCCGTATAGGTGGCTGGATTGCTGCGTGGAGTACGGCCGATTGGCGACTGGTCTATGTTGATGACTTTATCGATATGCTCGATGCCGATAACACTATCACATTTTCCAGGCCTGTCCTTAGCCCTGTAAAATGTTTGAGCTAGCTTCTTGTACAAAATCTCGTTGATGAGGGTGCTTTTGCCGCTGCCGGAAACGCCGCTGATGCAGACGAACTTGCCCAGAGGTATGTGGACATCGATGCTCTTTAGATTATTTTCGCGTGCACCCTTGATTATCAACTCTTTGCCCGAGCCTGGACGACGACTTTGTGGTAAAGGGATTTGTTTAGCTCTGCTCAGGTATTGGCCGGTTAGCGATTCCGGGCACTGCATGATGTCTGTCAGAGTTCCAGAGGCGACAATCTGGCCGCCATGGGCTCCGGCTCCCGGCCCCATATCGATAATGTAGTCGGCGGCTCGCATCATAGCTTCGTCGTGCTCAACGATGAGCACTGTATTGCCCAGGTCGCGCAGCCGCTTCATAGTCCCCACAAGGCGATGGATATCGGCCGGGTGCAGGCCGATGGTAGGCTCGTCGCAAATGTAGAGGACGCCCATAAGGCCGCTGCCGATCTGTGTAGCCAGCCGGATTCTCTGGGCTTCACCTCCGCTCAATGTTGCCGAGGGACGGGCCAGGGTCAGGTAGCCAAGACCGATGTCTATAAGAAAGCCGAGGCGGGTGCTGATCTCCTTCAGTATTTGATGCGCAATTTTCTGCTCGTTGGGTTTCAATAGCGGCTTGTCCGGGTCAGCCAGCAGGCGTATCCAGCGCAAGGCTTCCGAAGCCGATAGCTCGGTGACATCGATTATATTCTTGTTGGCTATGGTAACGGCCAGTGATTCGGGCTTAAGCCGCTTTCCGTGACATACCGGG
>Ga0153916_10003265_pt1 | contig 12054 bp, 15 predicted proteins | sample Opewatmetagenome_FD_109642 | JGI IMG/M metagenome (GOLD analysis project Ga0153916, IMG submission 109642) | Freshwater wetland microbial communities from Ohio, USA - Open water 3 Core 3 Depth 4 metaG | ecosystem: Environmental > Aquatic > Freshwater > Wetlands | place: USA: Ohio, Lake Erie...
CCCGGAACTGACTCCAGACTAACTTGTGTCCCTGGCTTCCGGATGTCGCTAAGTGCTGCCGTACCCATAACCCGCTTCCTGAAGTCCCGGAACTGGGCCGCCATCTGTGGATACTCGGCAGCGTACTTCCCGCTACTGATTGCCTGGACAGTCACCTTCGACTGATTTTGCTTAATCCACTGGATGATTTCGGGATAAACTGAATTCGACGGGTCTTCCGAAATGAGCTCCTCGGCCGCCGCCTCCATCATCAGGGTATGCTTAGATTCGAGGCAGGTGCAGGGTTTGCCGGCGATCTTCAGCCCGGAGGCCAGGTCCAGCTCAGCGCGATAGAGTTCTTTAGCTAGACGGCGTTTGAGTTCGAGGGTTGTCTGTTCCTTCGTGGGCAAGGCTATGGCAGATTGTTTTTGTAGCTGGGCCGGCACCTCTTTCGCAGCTATATGGGAGACTAAGCTAGACTCAGGCTCTTCAGAAACAGACTTCCGCGGCCGATTGAAGGCCAGGCGTATTACTTGGCCAATTATCTTCCCACCCTCAGAGAAAATGGTGGCTCTGATGTCTGGCTCCATGCGATTACTATAAACCTGCAGAAAAAATCTGTCAATCCCTCACCCCACAAAACTCTCCGACCCACTTTTTAACGGGAAAACACCCCTTGACAAACCCGGTAGGCTCAACCTATAATGGCCGTGTCAGTCGTGTCAGTTTACCGTGTCATCAGGCTAGACGACATAGGAAGGGGGAGCCGATGCCGGTCCATAAGTTTGAGCCCTCGCCTCACAAGGAAGAGGCAATGCAGGCACTCCAGAATGGGGCGACCCCGGAAGAAGTAGCCGCCCGCTTTGGCGTTACTATCAGAACAGCCTGGCGTTATAAGGACCAACTTGAGCATCCGAGGCCGGAGAAGGTACCGAAGGCGCTGAAGATGGAAAAGATAAGCGTAGGCGCCAAGCCAGGGGCCAAACCCGCGGCCGGGCCAACTCCACTAGCGGCTATCGCTACCATCACTCCAGCACCGGTAGTTCTTACCATCGGCCAGCAGAAAATTGACCTGGAGCCCCAGGCTATCTATGAGAGTTTTCTGGTTTATGAGGATACCAAGGTCCGCTGCGGTTTGCAGTGTACTTTTTCCTCTTTTTTGCAGGATGGCGCTGGCCTTCTGTGGCGAGTACTCGCCACAGAGCCGCGTGTTATTCAAGGTAAAGTTCAACCGGAGGTGAACAATGGGAGAAGCACTGGAACAGGCGAAACAGAAGTTAGGGCTGGCTGATGCCGGAGCAGGAGCGCAGGCTGCAAAGCCGCCAGCCGGCGCTCTAGCTGAGCTGGAGGCGGCCATTAACACGGTCGAGAACATAGACGCCCGTGAGCTGCTACAGGCTAAGGCTCGTCTCTTAAGAGCTGAAATGGATTTGAAGACGAGGGAGGCTGAAGCCAGGGGTAGAGAGTTTCAGGCTGGCGACAGAAGGAAAGAGTCAGGGGATGGCGAAAAGTCGAAGAAGGATGAGCTTGTAACCAACGCCCTGGTGCTTATTGACAAGGGGGTAGATCCGAAGGTTGTAGCCCAGTATATCCTGGCCAGCAGCTCGGCCAATCCCACGGTGACTTTTGCCGGAGCTCAGCAACCGGGCATTACCTTGACGGATATACTGGCACTTTTCGATCGCATGAATGCAAGCAAGGGCACCTCACCAGAGATGCAGACTCTCCTTACTAAACTGAGCGATGATGTCATTGCACTCAAAACTCGCACGATGGCTGTCGGTGCCCCCAAGGATGCTCTTACTCAGGCCAGAGAACAGGCTGAGAGCATTAAAACTCTAATCACCGCCCTGATAGATAGCGGATTGGTGAAAGCACCTGGAGCCGGGGGGGAGCCGACGGGTGAGCCGCTCGAGGTGATTAAAGAGAAGAATCGCCATACGGAGAAGCTGGAAGAAATCAAGATTGATAAGGAATACAAGACAGGAATGGTAGACGCCGTTGGGAATCTAGCCGAGGATATAGGCGCGGGGGCCGCCAGCCAGATCTTGCAGCGTAAAGAGGTAGGGAAGGAGAAGACGGGCGGCGTTCTACAGACCTTCGAGTGTACGGATTGCCATTCGACGATATACATTACTCCGGAAACCGGCGAAAAAGTTACGTGCGCGAAGTGCGGCGCAATATACGAGAGGCCAAAAACTTAGAGATGGCCGTTGATATTGATGTCTGGCTGGAAAGAATCGGGGGGTTTTTGAGTGGTGCCTTTGGGCCCCGTTTTGCCATCGGTGCGCTCATAGGTCTGATGGATGACATAACCCCCTTCCAGTGCTATGAGTTCGTCCGCGATAATAAAGACCTTTTCCCCGATCTTACCGAGGATGACTGGCGCAAGATAAGGGAATTTATGCAGAAGGCCCGCCTCCAGGATATCGACATTGAGCAGGTCCGTAAACAGTTCAAGAGGCGCCGTCCTGACCTTCTGCAGGTAATCGTCAATCAACCACAGGGCGAGGTATGGCTCACTAACCAGATAACCCGATTGAGGGTCAAGCTCGGTATCGAGCCTGGCTCTTGACAATAGCGGTACTGAGTATTACCATAACTACTAAAGCGGGGAGCCGTCCCCGCGTTTTTTTGTTTGAGGAGGTCGGTATGGATTATCAGCAGGTGGACCAAATCATCAATTCCCATGGTTTCCGCAATGAGCCCGCTTTCCGCGATGTCTATGTTTCAATTGCCCCCATGCCCAATATGAACGGCTGCCCCCTCGGCCTCTACTATCCCGGCTCTGGCCTGGTAGCAATACCCCCGGACGCTTATCCTGCTGTTGTCATGCACGAACTTGGCCACCGGCACGGCCATTATTATTTCAACAATCTCTCTGAGGAATACGCCGAGTCCTTCAGACAGAAGCACCAGGCAAGCCGGGCCATTCTCTATGCGGGTCCGGATTTTACCCGTTTCCCCAAGATGGGAAGACTGTTTGGCGAAGGCCAGCGGGGCGAAGTTCAACTTGCCTTTGACCGGCCGTTTTCATACCAGGCTTTGGCAATCTTAAAATCTGAGTTACAGGCCCAATCCAGAGGCGAGCCAATCCCAAGAATCTATTTTACTGGAGACCCGAAGGTCATTGGCCTCAACTTTACCTACGGCGTCGATTGGCTGACAATTATCGCTGCGTCTCTGGCCGCCCTGGCTGTTGCCGGAGCTGGCGCTATCGCTTACGCCATCTTTAAGGCAGCTCGGGACACGCCCTGGGTCTTCCCGTTGGCCATATTCGGGGCCATCGCTGGTACCATGCTGATCGCTGGCTGGGCCGGCCGCCGACTCGTCAGAGGATAGGAGGTAGTCATGTTGTACAACGAAGAAAGGGTAAAACTTGCCGTTGTTCGTACTCCGATGCCAGAGGCATTTGCCCGGGCGTTTAAGAACAGAGCCATTTTTGTTGCCTCACCAGGGGTTGACTTGGACATCTGGCCAGCTGGGGGCGGTTGGGGCACCATTATGCAGACTGGCGGACCTACCGGCAGTGTCCGCGTTGTCATAAGGTACGGCTCAGGTGATTTGGCCGTACCCGCCTCAATTGCACTCGGAAGCTCGGTTGAACTTCACGGATTCGGCCTTCTGTCCGCCAGCAGCCCACCGACACAGACCGGGATGAACTGCCAGATAAAGAAGCCAGATGGGAGTTATCTCACCGGCTACAACAATATGTCCACAAAACAGAATCCGGGACAGGAATTGCGATTCCCTTTGATAAGTTTTATTGCTGACCAGGCCGGCGTCTGGCAGGCGATTGTGCGCTATTACACCTATCCATAAGGGTGAGAGAGATGGTTATTCTTGATACCTGGCGAGGCTCAGCTAATATTGGGCAAAAACCGGTAGCTTTTAGCGGTGGCCGTCCCGTCATGTCACCGGGTAGTGATTTAGCCGTCTGGCCAGCTGGGGGCGGCTGGGGAAATCTACTGAATGTTGGTGCGGCTACTATTCCGAAAGAAGCCAAGCTGATTTTCAGCCATGAATACCCGGCGAAGAAGACGGCCACTGGGACCGGTGAACAATGTACCTTTAAGGTCACTATTCCTCTGCCCAACCAACTGTTTCCAAACACCTGGGAGGGCAACAGAATCATTAGCGCTTTCCAGGATAAGATAAAAGAGCAGGGCGGGGATATACTTGACCTTAAACTCTACTTAGATACCACGCCAACATGGACGACCGATTACTATGGAGTCGCGCTGGTTAAACCAGCCACTCCAGCAGGTGCTGTGGGTTTCCCGTTTGCCTGGGCCATAGTTATACCGCTAATCCTTGTGTTGTTGATTATTCTTGCCTTTACCTGGGCCATTATTGAGATAAAGTCGGTGCCCCTGGGAAAACTGGTTGCCGGGGTCGCCATACCGCTAGTCGCTGTGGCCGCCGTGGTCGGCGGCGTTGGCCTGATCATGCTGGCCTCCAGTCGCCGAGAAGGGGGTGGGAGACGGGAAAAGACTACTTGACAAACTGATATTTTCGGGTTAGAGTTATTTCAACGACAGTAAAAGCGGGAGAGAATCCGACTTGCTGAGGAGTCGGCTCTCCCGCTTTCTCTTTAGCAACCGGGTTCTCCCCCCCCAAAAAAGGAGGTTTACAATGCCCGAATGGATGAAGGTAGGAGCTGATGCCCTAGTCGGCGCTCCCGCTGGGGCGCTTGACCAAGTCATCCAGAATCAGGACGAGAAGCGTCGGCGAGAAGCCGAGGCAGCCGGTACCCCTTTCAACCTGTGGAAGCATTACGGCACCTACTACAACTATGGTGTGCCAGTCCTGGCGATTGCGGGTGTCGCCCTAAACTTCTTGAAGGGAGACTGGGCTACCCGTCTGATGACTGCTGGTTTCCAGTTAGCCGGCCGCAAGGTTGTCCATACTATGACCAAAGCCACCCAGGCAACCCCATGGCACCGGTACACGCCTCCCAATCCTAACCCGCCCCCTAGCGGTGCCGGTCGTGGCGGTTCCGTGCTTGAGTTCTAAATGGTCGCAAAATCTATTACCAGCAAAATGAACATGCTGGGAAGGAGAAAATAGTGGAACATTACGAGTTAAGATTGCTCGCCGATTTTCTTCAGGCACCCCCTCCGGCCGTTCAGGCAGCTAATACCTGGGCCAGGCCGACCCCTGCGGCGGTTGGCGGCGAGCTAGAACAAGATGAGCGCGGCGAAATTGTTTTCGCTGAAATTCAACCACCCGTCAGTGCCGGCCTGAATGATGAGGACCTGCGGAAGGTCGTCATTGTAGTTGATGGCCATGAAACCGGATCTTACGTTTCCTTATCCGGTCTCCGTACCAGCGTCATGGCTCCCATGAAAAACCGCATCTGGGGGAATCGCCTGTACAGCTTCGGCACACCCCGCAGCAATAACGCTCTGCTCAGCACGACCATCAAGTATAAGCAGAATGTTACTGTTGCCTGTCTCGCCGGACCCAACGTCGCTGGTATCACCGGAGTTGCACAGCCGTACCGTGTGCGACTGTGGGGGTACGTCTATAAGACATCAGAACTGCCAGATGTATTTGGCAGCATGGCCTTCCCTGCCTACCTGGTTGATACGGCCCGGAGGCGCACCCTGGTTATCCATAAGCCGGAGAATCCGGTCACCAAGAGCGAGGACATCCTGGTCAACGGTGACACCTGGCTTACCCTACCTGGTGGCAAGGACCAGGCAATCGGCAAGATTAACCCCTTCGCCCGCTATGGTTACAATGCCCTGGCCACCGATGGCCTACAGGGGGATTATCAGTTCCGCTTCACCAACGGTGGCGTCATCGAGGAGCAGGAAAACCTGTACTGGGAGTTTGATGAGAAGGATGCCCTTCTCATCGAGGGATTGGGTGTTACCGGCGCCAATGACCTGGTAATGCTGCCACTGGTGGCACCTCCCAACGGGTTGACCCAGTTGGCAAGAACCGGTTTACGTATTGCCACTGACTATCATCCCAAGGGACCGACAAGCCGGCAGAGCCTTGTCCCGACAGACATCAATATCAACCAGATTCCCTTTGGCCGATATGATGTCGTTTGGAATGTGGTCTTCCCGATCGTCCCAATCGACATTTATAGCGCCATCCCGAAACTGGACCGGCCTTACCTGATCTGGAATGAGATTGGCTACGTGGTTATCAGGGATAATGGCGTGGCGGTCCCGCCTGACCCCAATGGTGTCATTGTAGCGTTGACCGGAATTCGCATCGAGATGCGGAGCTAAACCGAAGCCGTCACGGACTGGTAGAAAGCCAGCATAGGGACAAAAATCGCTAACGGATAAGGAGGAAAAGAAATGTTACAGGATATACACGAAGAAAGTGCCATCCAGAAATACCCAATTGGTATCGGTATTGCCTATGCGGGGAGGGTACTCCACTATGCCAAGTTCACTCACGCTGTAAATAATGTGGGGTGCTATCGTTTGGCGGTAAGTACCGACCAGATTCTCCAGGTAAATGACCGTCTTTCCGTTGCCCCGGCGAAGATTATTGGTGATAAAACCGTCGTTGTGGATGTGGTGTCAGTGGGTGCACCCGGCGGTGGTATGTTCCAAGGTGGTGTCGTAACCCTGGATGAGCTTGTCGGTGGCAGTATTGAAGTCTGGCCTGTTGCCGGTGGCAACCAGTTTATGTACCGGAAAATCGTGCGCAATACCGCTGTCTCTGGTGGTAATATCACCATCACCGTGGATAAGCCGTTCAATTTCGCCATCGGCGTAGGCTCTGGAGTTACGATTCATCCCAATATCTACCGGGCAGTGAAATCGGCTGTTGATGCCGGCCTGGCAGGATTCCAGAGTGCGGTCGGTATACCGCTTATCCCTATCACTAACGGTTACTTCGCTTGGCTGATAACCTACGGTAGATGCTTCGTGGCCCCGACAGGAGTATGGCCAGGAGCCGCAGCCAACTTCCGTGACGCATATCTACATTCTGATGGCTGTATCAACTCGTCCCTGGGAGAGACTATTGGTGGAGGTGCCGCCAATAATTCGCCGCAGAGGGTTGGATATGTGGTTAATGCCGGAAACTATGGGTCGGCAGAAATCATGCTCCAGTTAGACCCGACGACAGGAGTTCCATAATGAGACAGTTTGCTGAGGAGTTGGTTGTGCCAAGTATTCTCAAGGAAGGTGGCCCAACTAAACCACCGATGAAGGATGATGTACAGGTGGCGGCGAGTATCATTGTGATGGGACAACCTACCCGGCCTCCCCTTCCTGGACAGGTGATACCGAAGGTGGAGGATAATCCAGAGTAGATAATCTGGCAATATACAACTGAATAAGCAAATCACGGAGCGTTTGCCGTGAGAAGCAGAACATCAAAGCCGTTAGGCTTGAGATGATGGTATTGCCTATCGTGGTGGAAGCCCCGGTAGGCAATACCTTTTTAGCTTTTTAGGAGGTTTTTTATGATTAGCGAAGCCACTATCAAAACAGTTAAGTTCCCCCCGGAGCTGCTTCCTGACTCATGGTTCGGGGCATTAGCTCTCAATGCCGAAGTCGCTCCACCGATACTGGATTTAAGGGCATTTAGCCCATATCTTGTTGAACTGACCAATATCCAGCTTACCCCGCTCGCCGCCCTTAATCCAGATATACGACTTAGATATGATGGTGTACGGGTAGAACAGAACGTGGCGGCAATGCTCAGTGCTATTCCGGTAGCCTGGGTGCCAGCCCCGTTAGCCGCCGTTTTGCCACTACCTGGTGCCTGGCGACTCCCAGCCAAAAACCAGCTATATTTTAACCTCTTTGGTCTTGGTGTGGTTGCTACCTATAGCACTCATTATGGTGTATGGGCATACCCTCCGACCATAGCGCACAAACTTCAGTGGGGTATTGCTCTTAACCAAAAAGAGCAGGCGATTAACCAGGAACTCGGTATTGCCGATACCGTTGAAAAGGGGCTGCTACCTTTACCCATAAGCCAGATTATTGAGCGTGAGTACCATGTTGTTGGTGAGGAAACCCATACGCGAAACGTTAATATCGCCGTAGCTGCCACGATATTTCCCATTGAGGTTATGTATGCCAAGGCTGGTGAGATATTGGTTCTTACACGGGTTGCCGCCGCTCCCGGTACGGCGGCACAAAATGTCCAGATTATCATTGACCGTGATAATGATGCCAATTATCTTCAGTTTCCGACGCTTCCCCTTGACCTGGTAGCTGGTGGCGAGGTCAGTTGTTTTGTCCCCGCCTTAACCCAGCTTCGGCTTACCACGACAGCGACGGTTGCTCCGGGTCCACATCTGTTCCGCTATACAATTCAGCGTGTAAAACTCACCAATATCCTGCGAGTAAGGTTTGGTCTATTATCTGAGGCTGAAGCTCCCGCTGACCTTTACAAGAAGGTATTAGGAGGTATCGTCTGATGGCTGGGAATGATGGCGGGAAAAATGTTGCCCTGGTCGCGGTTGGGATCGCTGGTGGTCTTAGCCTAGCTGCCATACTGAAAGCCAAACCGGCGGCCGCTGCCCCGGATAGCCAAAAATTGGATTATATCGCAAGCCTTCTTGAGCACATGGGAGCTACTCAGGAAGCCATATTGACGGCCATCAAAAGTATTAGTCTCCCGGGCGGGGGTATCATCACCTTTCCTGACAGTTTTCTCACTCCTTGGAAAGCCAAGGAACCAGAGCATATCTTTGAACAAGCGATAAGGAGTATCGGTGTTTTCCAGTCTGACCAAATGGTGGATTATCGAAATGGCAAGAGACTACTTATCAAAGTTGAATCCACTCTTGATCAGAATGTAACCATCCAGCTTGTTGGTAATTATACTGAGAGTTTTAACCTGGCCACTAATATAAACGGGCCCTTCGTCGTGCTACCAAATGGTAATATCACTATTGGATTAGCCTGGGATGACTGGCATCCTTATGTGGGAGTACAGATAACCACTCTAATTGCTCCGGTCGCCGGTATTCTAAATATCTGGTCAGTTATGCAGGAGTAAAAGCTAAGATGGCGGGGCAGTGCGTCATCCAGATTGACCCAGACTCGATGACCGAGGTAGCCAGGTGGATCGGGGACCCCGGCCAGGTTCTATCATTGAACGGCAGAGATGGGCTTTTCGCTGGCTTGAATACACCCGATGTAGTCAATATAAATACCGGTAGCATGGAAGAGACTAACAGGTGGACCGGAGCAGCCGGCGAGGTACCCCAGACCCTGGCCAGGGCTATAGGAGGGTAGTATGACAGTCTATGTGGGACTTCAGACTACCCCCAGCCGAGTAGTCCAAATAAATACACCTGCCATGACCGAGGCGGGCAGGTGGGTCGGTGAGGCCGGCGATATTGAGGTACCGGCCCTGGGAAATCAATTCTGGTATAATCATATCGTACCGAATGTTATCCCCAGTAAAATAATTCCCCTCGATAGTCTCAAAGTCGTCCAGCGACATACCCTCGGTGCCGGTGAGGGGGAGGTACTGGCCTCAACTGCTGATAATAGCTATCTTTATATCGCGCCGAATACAGACCCCAACCCGGGCATTGTGAAGAAGGTAAGCCCGCTAGACTTGGTCGAGGTGGCCAGGTGGACCGGCGGTGTTGGTGATGGCAAAGTGCTTTCTCTGCTGTTGCAGGGTTCCTACCTTTACGCTGGGCTGGATACAACTCCGGCGGTAGTGGTCAAGATTCAACTCTCTAACATGACTGAGGTGGCCAGGTGGACCGGCGGTGTTGGTGATGGACCGGTAAATGCTCTGGCGTATCAGAATACTCCATGGGTATTTGCGGGCTTGAACACAGGGGATGTGGTCGAAATCCGTCCCAGCGATATGGTTGAAACCGACCGATACAGTGGAGCCGCTATCGTGCTGTCTCTGGCATCCGATAACTCGCTTTATGTCTATGCCGGATTGAGTACAGGCACCGTGCTCCAAATCACAATAATAGGTATGGCGCTCAATTTTAGCTGGGTTGGCGGAGAAGGAGCGATCAACGCCATGTGCTTCTCCGGAGCAGTCTACGCTGGGCTCAATAGTACTCCGGCCGTCGTGGTAAAGCTCAATAGGGATACCATGGTAGAGGAGGATAGATGGACAGGCGGTGCCGGCGACAGCGTAGTGCGTTCCCTCCTGCTCGGCGGGGTACCTCCGATCTATGTCGGTCTTGAGAGTAAAACCGTAGTGGCACTAAACGTGCCGACTGACATGACCGAAACAGGTAGATGGACAGGCGACCCCACCGATACAGAAGTGCTCTCGCTGGCGGTACGCGGCACTGTTGCCTTATCGGACCACATTTGGGCCGGCCTGAATTTCAGCCCCGGGGTGATGGTGCCCATCAGCCCCACTAGCATGAGAGAGGCCAAGATATGGGTAAACGTGGATGCGCAGAGAATACTTTGCTTGTTATCAGCCTTACCCGGGGGAGCATTATTTGGCTACGCTGGTCTTAATACGAACCCCGCAGTAGTCATTCGATTCAATGATGATTATGGCGCCCTATGGGAAGAAGACCGATGGACCGGGGGAGTAGGTGATGGCCCAGTCCGATCATTGGCTCGCCTCTCAACCTATGTGTTAGTTGGCCTGCAAACCGGCCAGGTTGTGCTGTTAGATGATACCATGGCTGAGATAGCCAGGTGGACTGGCACCGACCCTGTCGTGGCATTAGCGATTCCCCCAGCCGGAGACTATGTTTTCGCGGGCCTTGGTACCACTCCCGGTGAGGTGGTTAAAATTGAGATAGCCAGCATGACCGAGGATTCCAGATGGACAGGAGCACCTGGAGAAACAGTTACTTCCCTGGCTTACCGGGGTGGATACTTATACATTGGCGGCACGGGGCCAGGAGCACCACAATTCCAAGTAAGTCAAGCGTATGCTCTATCCAGGAGGAATGTCTGATGGCGATGAATCGTTCTTATGCACTGGCACGACAGCAGTTAGTAAGCACACTAACTGCTTGGGAGGGCACTACCACATTTGATGGTAATGTCGGTGGGACAACACTTATTGACGCCGCTCTAATTGGGATGCCTGATTTTGTTACCGAAAAAACCATACTGATTATGAGCGGTGGCTGGTCTCAGCAAGATAGGGGCTCTGTTGGTTTCAATCCGGGTAATGGCACAATTACGGTATTACCAGCATTCGGTGGTCAAATACTCGCCGGTACTTTGTTTCGCATATTAAATATCTCCACTGTTGAGCTCGATGTTCTTACTATCCTGGCTCGTATTGGTGACCCGAGTGGTGATATTTTAACGAGCTTGACTGATAAGTGGGGTGATATTGCTCGATCTCTTACCCTTATCCTGGGAACACGCTGGGATTTGGCCGGTGATTTGGGAACTGATATAGCCGCTATTTTATCATCCCTTTTCTCGAATCTCAGCACTTTTGGTCAGGAAACCGCTCCGGCTACCGCTGTTAATGGCACAACATGGAAGGACCTGCTTGACAAATCTGTTTTAACTAAACCGACTAAAATCTGTGGTTTTGTGGCGACTGTGGCCGGTGGATGGGCTGGTAAAGCCAAAGTGCGTATCACGGATGGCTCAGGCACAAAGATTTTTCCATTCCAAGCCGAATATGTCCAGGATACTGATTTTACATCTGGCGTGCAGGTCGTCTTTAACTTCCCCGTTGAAGTACCTGTGGCCAGCGGGTATAAATTCCAATTCAGAAGCACCGCCGCTGGCGATGGTGCTGGGAAAACTCTCCAATTGAATAATCTTGATGTCATCGTGGTAGGTTAGGTGAGAGATGGATAGTGGACTTAAAGAATTGACACGCTCGGGAGTCAGTATATCGCCGTTGGGCGACGATACTTACTGGTTGGGAGGAGTAAATGGAGGAGACGGTCTAGGCTGGAAAGGTCTAATATTTCCAGACCTCAAACTCTATCAATTAGATGCCGACACCCTTAGCTTGGAGAATATTGCCGGTGGAACATATAAAAATCTCGCTATGGGCCATCTGGGAGTGGGTAGGACTCCACTATATCACAGAGGTGTGATTGTTGAGGAAACCTACATAGACCCAATTACCACTTATATTGGTGGCCAGTTTCAATTACATGGTGCG
>Ga0153916_10003266_pt1 | contig 12053 bp, 8 predicted proteins | sample Opewatmetagenome_FD_109642 | JGI IMG/M metagenome (GOLD analysis project Ga0153916, IMG submission 109642) | Freshwater wetland microbial communities from Ohio, USA - Open water 3 Core 3 Depth 4 metaG | ecosystem: Environmental > Aquatic > Freshwater > Wetlands | place: USA: Ohio, Lake Erie, Old...
ATGCCGGGGATGGACGGCCTCGACGCGCTCGGCCGCATCAAGGCCATCTCGGACCAGCTGCCGGTGGTCATGATCTCCGGCCACGGCACGGTGAGCACCGCGGTCGAGGCGACCAAGCTCGGCGCCTTCGACTTCATCGAGAAGCCGCTGGCGAGCGACCGCGTCCTGCTCACCATTCGCAACGCGCTCGATCAGAGCCGGCTGCGCGACGAGAACCGGTCGCTGCGCCGCGCCGCCGAAGTGCGCCACGAGATGGTGGGCGCGAGCCCCGCGTTGAAGCAGATCGTGGACGCCGTGCGGCGGGCGGCACCGACCACGGCGACCGTCCTCATCGTGGGTGAGAGCGGCGTCGGCAAGGAACTCGTGGCGCGCATGATCCACCGCAACAGCCTGCGCAGCCGCGAGCGCTTCGTGCAGGTGAACTGCGCGGCGATCCCCGACGAACTGATCGAGTCGGAACTCTTCGGGCACGAGAAGGGATCGTTCACCGGCGCGACCGAGAAGCAGATCGGCAAGTTCGAACAGGCGGATCGCGGCACGGTCTTCCTCGACGAAGTCGGCGACATGAGCCTGAAGACGCAGGCCAAGGTGCTGCGCGTGCTGCAGGAAGGCGAGGTCGAGCGCGTGGGCTCCGCGAAGACGCTGAAGGTGGACGTGCGGGTGATCGCGGCGACCAACAAGGACCTCGAGAAGGAGATCGAGAAGGGAACCTTCCGCGAGGACTTGTTCTTCCGGCTGAGCGTCATCCCGATCTTCGTGCCGGCGCTGCGCGATCGCACCGAGGACATCCCGCTGCTGGCGCGCCATTTCGCGGACCTGTTCGCGCGCGAGAACAACTTCCGGCCGAAGCGGTTCACGCCTTCCGCCATCGAAGCGCTGCAGCGCTGCCGGTGGAAGGGGAACATCCGCGAGCTGCGCAACACGATCGAACGCGTCATCATCATGACGTCGAACGACACGATCGACCTCCAGGACCTGCCCGAGCCGTTGCGGGGCGAGATGAGAACACCGGTTCCGAGCGACGCCGCCGCCGCCGCCGGCGAGTCGCCGGGCACGCTGCGCGAGTTCAAGGAAACGGCCGAGCGGACGTTCCTCGTGCAGAAGCTGCGCGAAAACGCGTGGAACATCTCGAAAACGGCCGAGGCGATCGGCACGCCGCGTAGTAATCTGTACAAGAAGCTGGAACAGTACAACATCCGGCAGGAAACCGACGCGTAGGGACGCTTCGCCTCGTTGAACGTCGGATGTAGAATATGGAACAGGGAATGTGGGCAGCCCCACATCCCACGTTCGATATTCCATATTCAACGTCGTTTCACGTCTGTTCTTTGACAACATGGCCGCAGTGAGCCAGACGACCGCTGCCTGGCTGGCGCGCGGGCGCTTGCGGGCGTTCGCCTGTCGCCAGGGAGAGGAAAGTCCGAACTCCGCAGGGCAATGCGCCGGGTAATCCCCGGTCAGGGCGACCTGAAGGAAAGTGGCACAGAAAATACACCGCCTTCGACGTGCCGGGCCGATGCGGAGTGGGTGGCGGGACAATCGCCGCCACCAACTCCTCCCAAATGCACCGGGTGCACGAGGGACCGGAAGGGGGCGCGGCGGTAACCGCGCTCCGACAGGCCGGGCATTGGCCCGGCACGTCGGAGGTAAGGGTGAAAAGGTGCGGTAAGAGCGCACCGCGCCGACCGTAAGGCCGGTGGCAGGCAAAACCCCGCATGGAGCAAGACCAAATAGGGAGGCGCTGGCACCTCGGCGCCCGGCGCAGGCCCCGGGCTTCAGCTCGGGGCCCGCAGCCGCGCCGGGGCCGCCAGGCGGGGCCCCCAACGCGGCAGCCGCGTTGGGGTGCCCATCAGGACGGCCCGTCCGAGGCCTCCGGGTCGGTCGCTCGATCCTGTCAGCGATGACGGGACTAGAGGAATGGTCGTCGCCCCGCCGAAGCCCCGCCTCCGCGCGAACGGAAACGTCCGCGCTACGGCGAGGGCGAAGGCGGGAACAGAACTCGGCTTACGGCTCCACTGCGGCCACTTTCCTGTTACTTGTCGTCCGAAGTCCGAAGGTCCGACCGCCGGGCGTCGGCATTCTTCATTCTGAATTCTCAATTTTTCGTTCAACGTCCGCCCCATTCTCCATTCATCATTCTCCACTCTGCATTCGGAGACGCCCATGGCGCTCTACCTCGTGACCGGCGGCGCGGGTTTCATCGGATCTCACCTTGCCTCGGAACTCGCGTGCCGCGGCGAACGCGTGCGCGTGGTTGACAACCTGAGCACCGGCAACCGGACGAACCTGGACGTTGTGCCCGACGCCGAGTTCATCGAGGGCGATCTGGCCGATCTCGACGTGGCGCGCCGGGCGGTCCAGGGCGTCGACTACGTCCTGCACCAGGCGGCCATCCCGTCGGTGCCGCGTTCGGTGAAGGATCCGGTCACGTCGAACCGATCGAACATCGACGCAACGCTGACCACGCTTGTAGCGGCGCGCGATGCCGGCGTCAAACGCCTCGTGTACGCCGGTTCGTCTTCGGCCTACGGCGACACGCCGACCCTGCCGAAACACGAAGACATGCCGCCCAGCCCGCTCTCGCCCTACGCGCTGCAGAAGTTGGTGGGCGAGCAGTACTGCCAGATGTTCACGCGCCTGTACGGCCTCGAAACCCTCACCATTCGCTACTTCAACGTGTTCGGTCCGCGCCAGGACCCGTCGTCGCCGTACTCGGGCGTGATCTCGCTGTTTATCAGCGCGCTCGTGGATGGCCGCCGGCCGACGATTCACGGCGACGGCGAGCAGACGCGCGACTTCACCTACGTCGCCGATGTCGTGGACGGCGTCTTGCGCGCGTGTCAGGCCCCAGGCGCCGCCGGCGAGACGATCAACGTCGCGACCGGCGGCCGCATCTCGCTCAACCATCTCTTCGCAGAACTGCGCGCGTTGACCGGCGCAGCGGTCGAGCCGGCGTACGGCGATTCCCGGCCCGGTGATGTCAAGCACTCCCAGGCGGACATTTCCAAGGCCAGGCGGCTCCTCGGCTACCAGCCAACCGTGCCCTTCGAGGAGGGCCTCAAGCGCACGCTGGATTGGTACCGGACACGCGACCGGGTCGCGCCTGTCGCGTAGTTGTCAGCCCCAGGGGGTGAGCCTGCTCGGCCCGCCGGTCTCAGACGCCGGCGCCGTGCCCTGCGAAGTCGAAAACGTGCGGTCCGGCCCCCAGCCAATCCGTGATCCCCACCCCCGGACGCTGTTCGCTCCCGGGACGCTCGCCCGAAGATCGGGCTTGCGCGACTGCCTACCATGCGATATATATATTGACGAGTATACAGCATGACGCGCTCCGATCCTTCGTCGCACGCCTTCCTCCCGCTCAAGACCAATTGGCTTCACATCCTGATCTCGCTGGCCGACCAGGAGCGCCATGGCTACGCCATCATGCAGGACGTGCTCGAGCGGACGAAGGGCAAGGTCCGGCTGTGGCCCGCGACGTTGTACGGCTCGCTCCGGCGGCTCATGGAAGCCGGTCTGATCGAGCAGTCCGACGAGCGTCCCGCAGCGGAACTGGACGATGCGCGGCGCCGCTACTACAGGCTGACGCCGTCTGGACGTCGCGTGCTTGCCGCCGAGACCGAACGTCTCGACGAGCTCGTCAAGGCAATCCGGTGGCGCCGCCCGATCGAGCCCGAGGAGGCGTCGTGACCGCGCTCGCCGCTCTCGCCCTTCGGCTCTACGCGTTCCTCGCCCGCGCCTTCCCGGTCGAATTCCGGAGGGCGCACCATCCTGAACTGCTTCGCACCACCGAGGATCTGATCCGTGACGAGGCGCAGCGCCGGGGTGTCGCCGGCGTGGTCCCGTTACTGGTCCGGATCCTCGTCGATCTCTGCGCGCGGATCCTGGTCGAGCACGTGGCCGAACTCACGCACGACATCCGGTATGGCGCGCGCCTGCTCGCGCGATCGCGAGGGTTCACCCTCTCGTCGGTCGTGTGCCTTGGTATCGGAATCGGGCTGTCTGTTTCCATCTACTGCCAGATGGACTCGATCGTCTTCCGGCCTCTGCCGGCCGTGCGCGACCCGGCGTCGCTGGTCAGGCTCGAGGCGCCCGTCGCCTATTCAAACTACGAGGCCTACCGCGACGACAGCGGCCAGTTCGCCGCGCTTGCGGCATATGTGGCGCCTGTCCCGTTCCTGCTGGCGAGCCACGCGCAAACCGAACGGATCTGGGGACAGTTGGTGACGCCGGACTATTTCCGCGTGCTTGGGACAGCGGTGGCGGCGGGAAGAGCATTCGGCGCCGAAGAGCACCGGCCGGACTGTCCTCCGGTGGCGGTGATCAGTTACCGGTTGTGGCAGGCGAGGCTCGGCAGCGACCACGGCGTCATCGACAGGGTGCTGCGAATCAACGGACACCCCGTCACCGTGATCGGAATCGCGCCACGGGGTTTCCTCGGCGCCTCGCCCGTGATGGCGGCAGCGGACATCTGGATCCCCACAACGGTTCCGCCGGGCATCGCGCCGGAACTGGGGCCGGGCGCGCTGCGGGACCGCGGCTTCCCGTCGTTTCAACTCGTCGGGCGATTGAAGCCGCGCATCGACACAAAACAGGCGGAGGCCGCTCTGGACGCGATCGCCCGCCGGCTGGAACAGCTTCACAACGATCCCGGGAAGGACCGCATGGGGCGGCGGGCAAGACTGCTTCCCGGTGGCAACCTGATTCCGATGGCAAGGGAGAACCTGCCGGTCGCGATCGCTTTCCCGGTGGTCATCGCCGGTCTCACACTGCTCATCGCCTGCATGAACGTGGCGACCATGCTGCTCGTTCGCGGCGCGGCACGGCGCAGGGAGATCGCCGTGCGCCTGGCGATTGGCGCGAGCCGCGGCCGAATCATCAGGCAGCTGCTGACGGAGGACCTGATGCTGGCGGCTCTTGGAGGAGCGGCTGGCGTGGCCTTCGCCCTCTGGCTCAACACAGGTTCCGATGCCGCAAGGCCGATTCTGCCCGGCTACATGGATTTCAGCGTGCAGTTCGGCGTTCGCGCGGCCGCCGTCGCCGTGCTGCTCGCCTTGGCCACGGCCTTGCTCTTCGGCGTCGCACCGGCGCTGCACGCCACGAGAAGCGACATCACCGAGGGGCTTCGGGCAGGCACAGCGCCTGGTGGGCGCCGCCACCGGTGGTTCAACCTGCGAAACATCCTCGTGTTGCAGGAGGTGGCCGGATCGCTGATGCTCCTGCTGGTCACGGGATTCATCGTTCTGGGATTCAGCAGATCGTCCGGCGTCGACCTGGGATTCGAGCCGCACAACCTGTACGTGCTCTCGCTCGACCCGGTTCGCGACGGCTACACGGCCGAGCAGGCCGCGCGGTTCTTTGCCGGGCTTCCGGACCGCGCCAGGGGCGTCGCTGGAGTGGTGGCGGCGACGTTGTCGCAGTCGAGTGGGCCCGGGGTCGCGCCTGTGGAGATGACGAGCGCATCCGTCCTCGAACCCGGTCGTCCGCCGAGCATTCACCGGATTGCGATCGGCCGGGTGGGGGCAGACTTCTTCGAAACCGTCGGCATCCCGATTCTCGAGGGCCGCAGCTTTTCAGACGCCGACGAGAGAGAAGACGCCCGGGTGATGCTCGTCAACCGGACGATGGCCCGGGAACTGTGGCCGGGCAACGACGCCGTCGGCCAGCGCGTGGAACTGCTACGAAAGACCTACGAGATCGTCGGCGTGGCAGGAGACGTGCGCTCGGGGTTCATCCTCGGACGGCCTCAGCCTGCCGCGTATCTTCCGATCCTGCCGAGTCAGTTCGCGAGGCCCTCGATCGACGGCGTGACGCTGCTGGTGCGCACGCAGCCGGGCGTGGACGCAACCCCGGAGTTGCGTCGTCGGATTGCGTCCAGCGATCCGAACGTGACGGTGTTCAGCGCCGGCAGCATGTTCGACCAGGTGCGCCAGATGCTGTACATCGTCCGGGTGTCGGCGGCGATCTACGGAGGGATTGGCCTCTTCGGCCTGCTGTTGGCCGTCGTCGGGCTGGCCGGTGTCACGGCGTACGCCGTTGCGCGCCGGACGCACGAGATTGGGATACGCATGGCGCTCGGCGCGACCAGCCTGGACACGCTGAAGCTGGTGCTCAAGGAGGGTGCGGTCCTCGTGGTGCTCGGCACGCTGCTCGGACACGGCGCCGCGCTCGGCACGATGAAGGCCCTCGGGAGCATGCTCGAGGCGTTCGCGCAGACGACGCAAACGAGCACGTCCGACCCGGTTCTGCTCGTCGGCGCGCCGCTCATCCTCGCAGGCCTGGCGATGCTGGCCTGCTATCTTCCGGCCCGGAAATCCACGCGGATCGACCCGGCCGGCGCGCTGAGAGCCGAGTAGAACGATCGGGCCTTTTGCCTCGGTTCCGGTCCCTCGCCTCTACAGGCCGGCCGCCGCGAGCGCGCTTTCGAACTCCTGCACGTGGCCGGCGCGCAGCATCGCTTCGTTGCGTTCGATCCAGCCGTTCTTGACCAGCGAAACGAGAGAATCCTCCAGCGTGAACGATCCCGCCCTGCGCGTGATCGTGATCTCCTGGTGCAGGTGTTGCAGCGCGTTCTTGCGAATGTGCTGGCGCGCTCCGTACCCCACCACGAGCAGTTCGGCGGCCGGCACGCGCCCGCCGCCGATGCGCGGGATGAGCGTCTGTGTCAGCACCACCGACAGCCCCATCGCAAGCTCCTGCCGCACCGTGTTCTGGCGCTCGGGAGGAAAGCCGTCGGCGATGCGCGAGACCGCCGACGACACGTCCGTGGTGTGCACGGTCGAAAGAACCACCTGACCGGTTTCGGCTGCCGCCAGCGCGATGCACATGGTCTCCGGGTCGCGCATCTCGCCGACAACGATCACGTCCGGTGCCTGGCGAACGGCAGCACGAAGCGCGGTGGGGAAGTCGGGGGCGTCCACGCCGATCTCCACCTGCTCGACCAGGCTTCGGATGTGGACGTGCTCGTACTCGATCGGATCCTCGATCGTCAGGATGTGGCGGCGGTCGCGCCGGTTGATCTCGTCGACGAGCGCCGCGAGCGTCGTTGTCTTGCCCGAGCCGGTGGGACCGCCGACCAGGACGAGGCCGTGCGGAATGTGGCTGAGGAGTTCGACGCCCGGCGGCAGGTTGAGGCTCTCGAGGCGTGGAACGGTGGTCGGCAGCGCGCGAATGGTTGCGGCCGCGCGGCCGCGTTCGCGGTGAAGGTTGACGCGGAAGCGCCCGAGGCCGGCAAGCTTCAGCGAGGCATCGCTGATGCGCGTCTCGTCGTAGCGGCGCCGCGCGTGCGGCGGAAGGGCCGGCAGCACCGCCTCCTCGATGTCGAGGCCGTCGAGCGGCCCCTCGTCCAGCGGCCTGATCTGGCTGTCCACCCGGATGCACGGCGGCGCGCCGGCCACAAGCAGAAGATCGCTCGCGCGGTTGGGACCGAGCAGGGCCAGCCACGCTTCCAGGCGGGCCGTCTCGGTGCCGAACCTCGGCTGTCGAGTCGGCTCCGCGACCAGCGCGTTGAGTTCGCCCGCAACGAGGTCGGGGTCTTGCGGCTGGTGTTCCATTGGGCGCCTCCATCCAATGATAACCGGGCGGCAGGTCGAAGGTGTCTGCTTGAGCGACACGTGCCGGCGTCGATGGTCTCGAGGTTCGCCGCCGGGCCGCTTTCCAACCTGTCCGGTATCATCGCGCGCCTCATCCTTGCGCGGTTGTCGTGCCGCGACCTCTGGTGCGTGACAGCAACGAAATGAGTGCACCCATTCCGCCTGGCCGCAACGCCGGTTGTCATCGACCCTGAGTTGCGCAGCAGTCGCCAATCGTGCTGAGTTCTTCGCTTGTCCGGCACCCACCGGGGCGGACGACTGCAACTCCAGGCGACAACTTCCAGCACTTTCAGCCGCCTCGTCGCGGGACTGCCTGCCGCCGCGCAGCTAACCGGTGTTCCTTCTACAAGTTCCCGGTTCGTGCGCGTCGCGCTCCTGTCGGCTCCGTTCTTGTCTATGGCTCGTGCGCGTTGGCCGACACGCGGCGCGTGGAGCCCTGACCTCCTCGACGGGCCGCGCACCAGGCCGACGGAGGGGCACCCCAGCGCACCTCGTACCCCAGCGCGGCTCGCACCCCAACGCGGCTACCGCGTTGGTGGTGACCCAGCCTGGCGCGTTGGGGACCCCGGGGATGCCGCGCTGGGGACCCCGCTACCGCGGCCGGACAGGCGGTGGGCACGCTTCGGCCCGGCGTCCGGTCGTCTCTCGGCTTGCCTGCCGCCTGGACCGGTCCGCAGAACACAGGTAGCGCGCAAAGCGCGCCGCGGGGGGGCCCCGCGTCTTAGAAGAGGAGGACACGCATGTATCGTCTCGCACTCCGCACCGTCGTTCTCGTCGCTCTGATCGTCAGCGCACAGACGTGGCTCGCCGCCCAGAAAGCGCAGCCGGCAAAAGGCGAGGCCACTGCCGCGCCGGCGCTCATCAACCTGAACACCGCGACCGCGGAACAGCTCGCTTTGCTGCCCGGCATCGGCCCGAAGGTGGCGGCACGCATCATCGAGTACCGGCAGAAGAACGGGCCTTTCAAGAAGATCGAGGACCTGATGAACGTCAGGGGCATCGGGGAGAAGGTCTTCCTGAAGATGAAGAACCGGATCACTGTCGGGCCGGCGAAACCGGCCGCGCCGAGCGGACAGTAGCTCGTGACGCACCAGCCAGCCGCTCCTCCGCAGGCTTCATGCGACATGATGCCCGACCCGGCGAGATCACGTGTCGAAGGGAGGACGCGGCTGGCCGGCTGCTTTGAAGGCTATTCGCTGCTCGAGGCCTTGTTCGTCGGAGGTCTGCTCGTCACGCTTGCAGGCGTCAGTGTCCCGCTAATCCTGTCCTCGCTCAACGCGTCGAGGACGCGAGGTGCGGCGCGCTACCTGGCCGGCCGGTTGAACCTCGCGCGAATGGAAGCGGTCAAGCGGTCCGTGTACGTGGCACTGCGCGTCGAGGCAAAAGAGGCGGGCTATCGCTACACCTTCTACGCAGATGGCAACCGCAACGGTGTTCGAACGCGGGATATCGCTCGACAGGTGGACTACCCGATCGGGCCTGCCGAACGCCTCGACGAGAAGTTCCCCGGTGTGAGCTTCGGCATTCTCGACGGCGTCACCGGGATAGAAGACGACTCCGAGCCGCTCGACGCCGGCGGCGATCCGGTTCGCTTCGGACGAAGCGATCTGCTGTCGTTCAACCCCGACGGGTCCGCAACGGCGGGTACGTTCTATGTCCGCGGACGAGGCAAACAACAGATGGCCGTACGGGTGCTTGGCGCGACCGGCCGCGTCCGCGTGCTCCGGTTCGACTTCCAGACACGCGAATGGGTTTCGCAATGAGTGCGGAAGCGTTGGCTGACCGGCGGTCGTCGCCGCGCAAGACCCGCGCGGAATGCGCATGGCTTGTCGCCGCGCGGTTGCGGCCGGGCCGCGAGGTGAGCGTGCTCGACCTGTCGGGCGGGGGAGCGCTCGTCGAAGCCGCTGTCCGGCTCATGCCCGGCACATCGATTGTGCTCCATCTCGTCGGAGTTCGCCGCCATCACACGATACGTGGCACCGTTCTGCGCTGCTACGTGTCGGCGCTCGATCATTCGACTGGCGTTCGGTATCGCGCAGCGCTTGGCTTCGACCAGCGCTTCCCGGTTCCCGACAGCGACATCAGGGCGGATGGCGGCGCGTCGGGTTGAAGCAGGTCCAGCGGCAGGGGTAGCTGATTCCCGTTGCGGACAAAAGCGGATCCGGGCGCCGAGTAGCCGCTACCCGCCCCGCGATCGGCTGCACTTTGCTCGGAGCATCGTACGAGCCGGATTCCCGCATGCCGTCGGATGGCATGGGTTTCGTAAGACAGACGGCCGCGAGATCGACACAGTTTCTCCTGGAACAACCATGAACCAGGGATCGCCATCGCCAGCTTCGGGTGTCGCGGCTCGGTCATGGGTGCGTGGCAAGGACCGTCGCACAGCGTTCGCGGAACTGCTCGCTACTCTCACGCGCAGCTTGCAGCAAGAGCGCGATCCACTGGCCCTGCGCAGAATCTTCGAACAAGGTGTCGGGCATCTGCTGCCGCTTCGCTGGGCGGAGCTCCGCGACACCCGCCTCAGCTCGGTTGCCCGCGCAAACGGCGAGGTGGTGAGCCTGCATGTGCCCACGAGCGAGCCCTCGCGAGCGGTCAGCCTGGACGCTCGTATCGAGCCCGGCCGCCTTCTGGGTGACTGGGATCACCAGATACTCGGTACGCTCGCTCACGTTGGCGCTCTCGTCGTGGAGATCGAACACCTCGCGCGTGGCCGCGCCCGGCCAGCGCTCGCCATCGGCCTCGCGCGCCCCGACGGCGCGGCCCCTCTCATTGGATCGAGCAGCGTGATGCGCGGGCTGAGGGAGCGAATCGAGCGGGTGGCCGCGACAGACTTCACCGTGCTCATAGAAGGAGAGAGCGGCACCGGAAAAGAGCTGGTTGCGCGCCATGTCCACGACCTGAGCAAGCGCGCGGCGGGCCCGTTCGTGGCCATCAACTGCGCGGCGCTCGTCGAGACGCTGCTCGAGGCGGAGCTGTTCGGCATCGAGGACCGGACGGCCACCGGCGTACGCGGACGGCGCGGCAAGTTCGAACACGCCGACGGCGGTACGTTGTTTCTCGACGAAGTATCCGACCTCTCGATGTCGGCGCAGGCGAAACTGCTGCGTGCCATCCAGGATCTGGCCGTCGAGCGGGTAGGTGCGTGCGGCGCGCGCCACGTCGATACGCGAATCGTCGTGGCCACCAATCGCAGCCTCACCGAGCTCGCCGAGCGCGGCCTGTTTCGCCAGGACCTCTTCTACCGCCTGTGCGGCGTCGAGATCAGGGTGCCGCCGCTGCGGACCAGGCGCGAGGACATCCTCGAGCTCGCGAGCTATTTCCTGGCCCGTCATCGCGCCGTTCGCCGGCTCGAGCTCACGCCGGCCGCCTCCGACGCCCTGCTCCTGTACGACTGGCCGGGAAACGTTCGCGAACTCGAGCGCGTCATCGAGGGAATCGTGGCGCTTGCTCACGGGGACCGGATTGATCTGGACGATCTGCCGCCCGCGATTCGCGGCGACTATGCGGACATCCTCCTGCCGTCGCTCACGCGTGGCGAAACGCTTCGGGCCTGGGGTAGCCGCTACGCGCGGCTGATCCTCGAGCGATGCGGGCAGAACAAGCGGCAGGCGTGCCGCAAGCTGGGCATCAGCTACCACACGCTTCAGGCGTATCTGCGCTATGAGCCGGCGCACCCGGCTTCGGATCGTCATGACGTCCCGGAGTGGCCCGAAGAAGGCGTCGCGGACTTGGCTCTTTGCCGGGTCGCGGAGACCGTGGACGATGAGCTCGGTGGCAGGGGCGCAAGTGAAGCCACGGACACCGATTCCGGGGAGAAAGTGAATCGAACGGACGCGGCGACAGCCGACCACCGGCCGGCACGCGTCGCGCAGCAGTGGTGAGGTCAGACCCGCGCGGGGGGAGAGCCGCGCACACCGGGTGCCTCCGGTGGCATCGGTCGGCGAGGCAGGCGTCGAGGAGGTCGCGCGCCGATCTGCGGACCCACGGGGTCCGCGGAGCATCGACTGGAGGTGCTTCATGAGGCCCGCGATCAAGAAGGCGGCCTGGTCCCTCGGCACGTGCAGCCTGCTGATGATCTGCTACCCGTTCACCGGCCCGGCGGAGGCCGGGTGGACCGGCGACGCGCCCCAGTGCGTGGCCGTCCTCAAGGCAAGTTCAGCCCGGCCAACGGCCGCACCATCCTTGCAGGTGCACCACGACGCGCACGCGAATGCGACCTTCTTCTTCTCGCTCGCCCGAGACGGCGCGTCGCGGATGACGTTGAAGGCGGGCGAGCTCGACGTGGAGAAGACGGTGTACCATGACGGCCGGTTTCAGATCGCGCTCCAGGCGGGTGAGGACCGCATGTCGGTCGTTGTCGGCCTGGCCGTTCTGGACGTGGCACGAGGCAACCGGCACCTGCACATCGACATCGGGCAGGCCAGCGACGAAGACTGGCTCCAAGTGAAGACGCTTCTTGCAGGC
>Ga0153916_10003267_pt1 | contig 12050 bp, 11 predicted proteins | sample Opewatmetagenome_FD_109642 | JGI IMG/M metagenome (GOLD analysis project Ga0153916, IMG submission 109642) | Freshwater wetland microbial communities from Ohio, USA - Open water 3 Core 3 Depth 4 metaG | ecosystem: Environmental > Aquatic > Freshwater > Wetlands | place: USA: Ohio, Lake Erie...
CCGCCCCGCCCGCCACCGCCGCCAGGGAATCCACGAGCAGGACGCGGTTCAGACGCGGGAGCCGGCCGTCGGGAGTGAGCCATCCCGCCTCGGCGCCGACCCCGATCACCGTGCCCATAGTGTCAAAGAAGTCCGACAGCATGATGGAGAAGATCGTGACGATCGCGGTCAGGACCCCGACGCGGGCAAAGACCGTAAGGTCGAGGCCGGCACCCAGGCTCGAGAAGTCGGGCCAGGCAACGAAGCGAGCCGGGATCACGGCCTGCCCCGGCAGCGGGAAGGCCCGGCCTGCCGTCCAGGCATTGACCATCATCGCCACCACCGTCGTGGCAATGATGCCGAGCAGAAGCCCGCCGGTGGTGCCGCGAGACTGGAACCACAGCATGAGCAGCAGGCCGAAGAGCGACACCGCGACCGCCGCCGAGGTCAGGTCGCCGAGCGTGAGCGGCACTCCCGGCGGGCCGGTCTTGACGATGCCCGCCGCGTTGAAACCGATGAAGAGGATGAAGAGCCCGATGCCGACGCCGATGGACCGCTTCAGCGCGGACGGGATGGCGTGCATGATCGACTCGCGGAGCCCGGTGAGCACGAACACCGTGATGGCCACCCCCTCGAGCACGACCACGCCCATCGCGGTCTGCCACGGCAGCTTCATGCCGGCCACGAGCTGGAAGGCGACGGCGGCGTTGAGCCCCATCCCCGAGGCGAGCGCGAGCGGGTAGTTGGCCGCGAGCCCCATGGCGATCGTCATGAGCCCCGCGACGAGGCACGTCGCCGCCTGCGTCGCCGCGAAGGGCGGTCCCTGTCCCTGGAGCGCCGGGATACCGGCGAAGCCCAGGATGGCCGGGTTTACGAAAATGATGTAGGCCATGACCATGAAGGTGGTCAGGCCCCCGCGGACCTCGCCGCCCACCGTCGCCCCCGAGCGCGCCAGACCGAAGCATCGCTCGAGCAGCACTCAGTGGCCCTCGGAATGCTCGACGTGGGGCTGCGCCCCGCCCTCCTCCGGCACCACGCGCCGCGCGACGGTGAGAAAGCCCGTGTGTGCGACCATCCGGTGGAAGGGACGCACCGACAGCCCGTCGATGTTCCACGGCCGCATCAGCGTCTCGAAGGTCTCGACCAGCGAATAGCCGGGGTGCCGCCGCAGTGATTCGGACAGCTGGTGGGACTGGATGATCGTGGGCACGTAGGAGAGGAAGACGCCGCCCGAGCGCAGCACGCGCGTGACGGGCTCGACAAGATGCCACGGCTCGGGCAGGTCGAACACGGCCCGGTCCACCGGCTCCTCCTCGGCGAGCCCCTCCTCCACGGGCCGCAGCCGGACGGCGAGGTTCGACACCTCGCCCATGCGCATGTGGATGTTGGCGAGCGCGCGCCGCGCGAAGTCGTCGCGCTGCTCGTAGGTAATGACCTTGCCCTCGGGCCCGACGGCGCGCAGGAGCGCCAGCGTCAGCGCGCCCGACCCCATCCCCGCCTCGAGCACGCGCGCGCCCGGGAAGATGTCGGCCCAGAAGAGGACCATGGCAAGGTCCTTCGGGTAGATGACCTGGGCGCCGCGCGGCATGTCGAGCACGTACTCGGCCAGCGTCGGGCGCAGCGCGAGGCAGCGCGTGCCCTTGGAGGTGCGCACCCACGAGCCGTCGGGCTGGCCGATCATGTCCTCGTGCTTGATCCACCCGCGGTCGGAGTGGAAGGTCTCACCCTTCCGCAGCAGGATGAGATGGCGTTTGCCGCGCTGGTCGATGAGCAGCGTCTGCTCGCCATCCTGGAAGCGGTAGAGGAGGTTCACGGGCTGGGTCTCCCTCAGCGCGAGCGCGGCTCGGGCAGCGTCAGGGAAACGGCGCAGCCCAGGATCGGCATGAGCGCCGAGATCCAGAGCGCCGAGGACAATCCCCAGCGGTCCGCGACCCAGCCGAGCGCGGTGGCGCCGACGCCGCCCGCGCCGATGGCGAAGCCCACGATGAGCCCCGAGGACATGCCGAGGTTGCGCGGCATGTAGGCCTGCCCCAGCACCACGGCAACGGTGAAGGTCGACACGAGCACGAAGCCGAGGACGGCCAGGAGCACGAAGGTCCACACACCGCTCACGAGCAGGAATGCCACGGCGAGCGGGGCGGCGAGGAAGAACACGCTGACCATGTAGCGCCGGTGGCCGACCCGGTCCGAGATCGGTCCCGCGATGAGCGTGCCCACAGCGCCCGCGCCGAGGAAGACGGCCAGGAGCGTGCCGACCATCCGCGGGTCGCCCTTGAGGACCTCGAGGTAGTAGAACGGCATGTAGGTCGTGAAGCCGAGCTGGGTCCACGACCGGATGGAGACGACGAGCACAAGCAGGCTCATGCCTCCCACCATGGTCTTTGGCGCCAGCGCGGCGGTCTGCGCGCGAGCCGGCAGCGGCCCCGACAGTCCCGGCAGCACGGCCATCAGGAGCGCCGCCACGAGGAACCCTGGCAGGAACATGCCCAGGGTGCCGGGCATCCCGAAGCCCGTGAGGAGCAGGGTGATGAACGGCGGTCCCGCCGCGATGCCGATGTTGCCGCCGGTCGAGAAGATGGAGACGCCCGTCGCCTTGCGCGCCCCGGCGACCTGGGTCGCGGTTCGGTAGCCCTCGGGGTGATACGCGGCGATGCCGAAGCCGCTCACCATCACGAGCGCCAGCACGGCGTAGTACGTCGGCGCCACGCCGCTCAGCGCGATGCCGAGCGAGGAGAGGATCACCGACAACGGCAGGAGCCACCGCCGCGCCGTCTTGTCGGCGAGGAAACCGAACAGCGGCTGGACCAGCGACGACGTGATGTTGGCCATGAGCACGATCACGCCCGTCGCCGTGTACGTGAGACCGAGCGCGGCCTTCAGATACGGCAGCAGCGCGGGGAGCGAGCCCTGGTTCGTGTCGACGACGAGATGCCCGAGCGCGAGCAACCCCAACAGCCTGTAGTTCGGCCTCGCCCGGTCGGCGGGCGCCGCGGCGGCGTGGACCGGGAGGGCAACGGCGGGCGCGCTCGGGTCGGGCATCATAGACCCCCTATGCTACACTACCGCCGCCATGCGGGTCATCGAGTTGGGGCACGTTTCGCTCTTCGTGCGCGACCTCGATTCGTCCGTCAGCTTCTATCGAGACGTCCTCGGCCTCCGGGAGACGGGACGCGGCAAGGAGGGACGCATCGTCTTCCTCTCCGCCGGCGCTCACCACCACGACGTCTCGCTCGAGCTGGCGCGCGTCGACGCGAAGCCCCTTCCCGCCGGAGCGCCCGGCCTCTACCACGTCGCCTTCTGCGTCGGCGGCACGCGCGAGGACCTGCAGGCTGCGCGCCGCGAGGCGGAGCAGGAGGGGCTCCAGCCTTTCGGCGAGACGGGCGGCGCGACGCCCTGCTTCTGCGTCAAGGATCCCGACGGCCACACCATCGAGCTCTACGCCGACCCGGGCGTCTGAGCCCGGCCGCACGTCGTGTCGCCATCGGATTCGCCGGACGAGGACCTCACACGGCACTACGCGCCGGGCGATCTCACGACCGCCGTCCTCACGGCGATCGAGAAGAGCGGAAAAGACCCCCGCCGCCTCACGCTGGAGGATCTCGCGCCGATGGACGAGTTCCACGTGCGCGGGCGCGAGGCAACGCTCGAGCTCGCGCGTGCCGCCGATCTGCTCGCGGGCCAGCGCGTGCTCGACGTCGGCAGCGGCCTGGGGGGGCCGTCGCGCTGCCTCGCCGGGACCTTCGCGTGCCGCGTCACGGGCGTGGACCGTACCGGTGAGTACTGCCGCGTGGCGGCCATGCTCGCGGCGCGCGTCGGGCTCTCCCACCTTGTCACGTACCTGCAGGGCGATGCGCTCGACCTTCCGTTCCGCGACGGGGCCTTCGACGTGGTCTGGACCCAGCATGCCGCCATGAACATCCGGGACAAGGGAAGGCTCTATCGCGAGTTGTCCCGGGTGCTCCGGCCCCGCGGCATGCTGGCGCTCTACGACGTCCTGGCCGGCCCGTCGGGTCCAGTGAGCTTCCCCGTCCCGTGGGGGCACGGGCCGGCGCAGAGCTTCCTCGTCACCCCGGGTGAGCTGCGGCAGCTTCTCGAGGCCGGCGGCTTCGCCATCGAGCGATGGGACGACACCACGGCGGCCGCGGTCGCCTGGTTCGCGAGCCTGTCCGGGAAGGCCCGGGAGCCGGGTGCGCCGCCGCTCGGCCTGCACGTGGTCCTGGGGCCGGACTTCGCTCTCATGGCCAGAAACCTGAGGCAGGGCCTCGGCGAGGGCCGCGTGGTCCTCGCCCAGGTCGTCGCGAGGAAATCAGGCTGACGCTCCAGCCGGGGGCCGCCTAAGCGAAAAACGACACCAGCACCAGCACGGCTCCGCCGGCCACGACCGAGGCGATCTGGCCGGCGGTGTTGGCCCCCGCTGCGTGCATGAGCAGGTGGCTGTGCGGGTTGGCTTCGAGTCCCACCTTCTGGACGACCCGGGCCGACATGGGAAACGCGGATATCCCGGCGGCCCCGATCAAGGGATTGATCCTCCGGCCCGAGGCGACGTACATCAACTTGCCCAGGAGCACCCCGGCGGCCGTGCCCACGGCGAAGGCCACGACCCCCATCACGTAGATCATGATCGTTTCCGGCCGCAGGAAATCTTTGGCCACCATCATGCCGCCCACGGCAAGACCGAGCAGGATCGTCACGATGTTCGCCATCTCGTTCTGGGCCGCCTGCGAGAGCCGCTCGACCACTCCCGATTCCCTCAAGAGATTGCCGAACATGAGCGTGCCGATGAGGGGCGTGGCCTTGGGAGCGACGAGGCCCACGACGAGAATGGTCACGACCGGGAACAGGACGCGAGTGCGCGGGGACACCTTTTCGGCCCGGGCGGGCATTGCGAGCGCCCGTTCGGTCTTCGTCGTGAGCGCCCGCATGATGGGCGGCTGGATGATGGGCACCAGCGCCATGTAGGAGTACGCCGCCACCACGATGGCGGGCGCGTACTTGGAGCGAAGGACGGTGGCAACGTAGATGGACGTGGGACCATCGGCGGAGCCGATGATGCCGATGGAGACGGCATCATGGAAGCTGAAGTCGAAGAGGTGGAGGCCGCCGTCGCCCACGAAGTAAGCCAGGAAGAACGTGCCGAAGATCCCGAACTGGGCGGCCGCGCCCAGCAGGGCGGTGTACGGACGCTGCAGCAGGGGGCCGAAATCGATCATGGCCCCCACCCCGATGAAGATCAACAGAGGAAACAGCTCGGTCTCGATGCCGAAGGTTCGGAGGATCGCGAGGAGGCCGCCCGTCTCGGTGAGCCCGCCGAGAGGGATGTTGGCCAGGATGATGCCCATCCCGATGGGGACGAGCAGCACCGGCTCTACCTGCCTGGCGATCCCCAGATAGATGAGGAGGCCGCCCAGCCCCAGCATGACGGCCACCTGCCACGTCAGGGCGAAGATACCGACCAACTCGCCTTCAGGCACGGCCCGTCCGTCCGCCGGGAGTGGCCTTGGCCGCCGGCTTCGCCCCCAGCAAGCGGTTGAGGGCCGTCATCACCAGCACGAGGAGGCCCAGCGTCGCGAAGACGACGCCCATGCCAGCCAGGACGAACCAGGTCGCTCGAAGCACCGGGGATTCCCGGCTCTACTCTTGGATGACCACCAGCGGATCCCCGGCCTCGACAGCCTGGCCGGGGGAGATGGAGAGCGTCGTGACCGTTCCGCCCACCGGCGCCACGATCGGGAGCTCCATCTTCAGCGCTTCGATGACGCAGATACGGTCTCCCACCGCGATGGTCTTCCCCTCGGCGGCGTACACCCGGAGAATCTTCCCCGAGGCAGGCGCTTCCACGATCTGTTCGGCCACGATGCTGTCGCTCCTCTTGGCGTGTTCCCGGCAGCCGGTCGAAAGGCGCGGCCATAGTAGCTTGCGCGGACCGCCGAGTCAAACGCGGCGCCCCGGCGAGATCCCTTCACCGGCGATCGTGCTATTCTTCCCGCAGCCCACTCCCGAGGAGGGTTCGCGCCATGCACTTCGAGTTGTCCGACGAGCTGAAGACGCTCGCGCAGGTGGCCCGGGATTTTGCCGCCGAGAAGATCGCCCCGTTCGTCCAGCAGTGGGAGGACGCGCACTACTTCCCCTACCGCGAGGTCGTCAAGCCCATGGCGGAGCTCGGCTTCCTCGGCACGGTGATCCCCGACGAGTACGGCGGAAACGGAATGGGCTGGCTCGCGACTATGATCGTATCCGAAGAAATCGCCCGCGCCTGCAGCTCGCTCCGGGTCCAGATCAACATGGAGACGCTGGGGTGCGCCTTCCCGATCCTCCGCTACGGTTCGGAGGGGCTCAAGCGCAAGTACATCCCCAAGCTCGTCAGCGCGGAGTACCTGGGCGGGTTCGCCATCACCGAGCCCACTGCGGGCTCCGATGTCATGAGCATGAAATCCTCCGCCGAGGACCGTGGCGACCACTGGCTCCTGAACGGATCGAAGACCTGGATTTCCAACGCGAGCCTCGCCGACGTGATCATCTACTACGCCTACACGGACCGGACCCCGCGGGGCCGCGCGCTCTCCGCATTCGTCGTGGAGCTCAAGGGCGTGGACGGCGTCACCACCTCCGCGATCGACAAGATGGGATCGCACCTGTCGCCCACCGGGGAGGTTACGCTGACGAACGTGCGCGTCTCCAAGGAGAACGTCCTGGGCAAGCCGGGGGATGGCGCCGGGATCGTCTTCGGCTCGCTCAACCAGACCCGCCTGCAGGCGGCGGCCGGCGCGGTCGGTCTCGCCCAAGCGTGCCTGGACCAAGTGACCAAGTACTGCAACGAGCGTGAGCAGTTCGGCCAGCCCATCGGCCAGTTCCAGATGAACCAGGACATGGTCGCGCAGATGGTCACGGAGATCGAGGCGGCGCGGCTGCTCGTGTACCGGGCGGCCTGGCAAAAGGACCAGGGCCAGCTCGGCAACTCGCTGGAGGTGGCGCAGGCCAAGTATCTCGCCGGCGAGGTGGTCACGAAGGCCGCCGGTTACGCAATGCGGATTCTCGGCGCGTACGGCTACTCGACCGAATATCCCGTGGCCCGCTACTATCGGGATGCGCCGACGTACTTCATGGTCGAGGGGTCGGCCAACATCTGCAAGATGATCATCGCCCTCGACCAGCTCGGCTACCGCAAGGCGAACAGGTAGGCGGAGGGGGACAGCTCATGCGTTCGTACTTCGAGAAGATGGATCCGCTCGGCAAACCGCTGAGCCCGGCCGACCTCGAGGAGATGGCGGAGAACCGCACCCGGGTGGAGCTCGTCCTCGAGGAGCTCCGGGCCGAGGTCGCCCGCGTGAAGAGCGCAGGGCTGCCCGCCGAGAAGATCCGCGAGCGGGGCGAAATGACGGTCTGGGACCGCATCGAATATCTGGTGGAGCCCGGGACCTTCCGCCCCCTGCACACGCTCTACGACCCGCGCCAGAACGAAGAGGGCACGACCGGGGTCGTCGACGGGCTGGCCCGGATCGGCGGCAAGTGGTGCGTCCTCATCGGGTTCGACAACAAGGTCCTCGCCGGGGCGTGGATCGCCGGCCAGGCCGAGAACCAGCTGCGGGTGACCGACCTGGCCAAGCGGCTCCGCGTGCCGCTCGTCTGGCTGGTGAACTGCTCCGGCGTCAAGCTGACCCAGCAGGATGAGGTGTACCCCGACCGGCGGGGGCACGGCGCCACATTCTTCCGCCACGCCGAGCTGGAGAAACTTGGCGTCCCGATCCTGGCCGGGATCTACGGGACGAATCCGGCCGGCGGCGGCTATCAGAGCATCAGCCCTACGGTCCTGTTCGCGCACAAGAACGCCAACATGGCCGTCGGCGGCGGCGGGATCGTCAGCGGCATGAGCCCCAGGGGGGGGTTCGACGAGGCCAGCGCCGAGCAGATCATCGAGGCGGCGCGCCGGTTCAAGGAGGTCCCGCCGGGCAGTGTCCGCACCCACTACGACGCCACCGGGTTCTTCCGCGCGGTGTTCGACACCGAGACCGGAGTCCTCGATGCCCTCCGCGAGTACATGGCCCGGATGCCCGGCTATGACCCGACGTTCTTCCGGGTTGCCCCACCGGCCGAGCCCCGCTACCCGCTCGTCGACCTCGCCTCGCTCGTGCCCCTCAACCAGAAGGCCGTCTACAGCTTCGACGACGTGCTGGCGCGCCTGGTCGATGGCAGCGAGCACCTCGAATTCCGGCCGGGCTTCGGCCCGGAGGTGTACACGGGCCTGGTCAAGGTGGACGGCTTCCTCGTCGGCGCGATCGGGAACCGGCAGGGCCTCCTGGGGACCGCCTACCCCGAGTACACGACGGACTACATTGGCGTCGGCGGGAAGCTCTACCGCCAGGGCCTGATCAAGATGAACGAGTTCGTGACGCTCTGCGGGCGGGACCGCGTGCCGATCATCTGGTTCCAGGACACGACCGGCATCGACGTGGGGGACACGGCCGAGAAGGCGGAATTGCTCGGCCTCGGTCAGTCGCTGATCTATTCCATCGAGCAGACCGATGTGCCGATGATGCTGGTAGTGCTCCGGAAGGGCACGGCCGCGGCGCACTACATCATGGGCGGTCCGACGGCCAACAACCACAACGCCTTCTCGCTCGGGACGCCGGCGACGGAGATCTACGTCATGCACGGGGAGACGGCTGCGGTGGCCTCGTTCTCCCGGCGGCTCGTCAAGGAGCGCGAGGCCGGGCGGCCGTTGAAGCCGATAATCGATCAGATGAACGCCCTGGCCCGGCAGTACCACGAGCAGTCCCAGCCGGCCTACTGCGCCAAGCGCGGCTTCGTGGACGAGGTCGTCGCCTTCGACGAGCTCCGCCGCTACCTGGTCGCCTTCGCGGGCTCCGTCTATCAGAACCCGCCCTCCATCTGCCCCCACCACCACATGCTGCTGCCCCGGCTGATCCGGTCCCAGATCGTCAAAGGCCTGGAGCGGCCCAAGAAGACGCGCTGAGCTGACTCAGAGGTTCGTCGGGTGGGCGGGGCGCTCCTCTCCGAGCGCCTGGTTGAGCGCTTTCGCAAGCGCCTGATCGTGCTCGTGGGTCTTGGCGAAGATGCGGCACTGCGCGACCTTACCGGGCAGGTATTTGAGCAGCTCCTTGAGCGGCTCCGCCGACACGGTGTGCGTGGCCGAGTCGTAGACGTAGATCTGGCGGTCCTGCATCCCGATGGGGTTGAGGGGCCGCGGGTCCTGCTGGGCCATATCGATCTTGAACGGGAACTCCCGCATCCCCGCCGGCAGGAGATCGCGCACGCGCTGCTCGACCTCCTCGGCCTTCATAAAGCCGAACCCCCTGCGCGGCTCGAAGAGATCGAGGACGACCTCGTGGGACATCCGCCACTTCAGCCGCCGGTCGAGGATGTGCCGCCACTCCTGGCCGAGGGTCCTGCGCTCGGGATCGCCTGCGTCCTGCCAGCGCGCGACCTCTTCGAGCAAGGTCCACTCGGTCAGATGGAGATAGGGCGCCAGGTCCTTGTTGAGGTCGTAGGGGAACATGAGCCGGATGGTATCGCGGAAGATCTCCTTCAGGTGCAGGTCGATGCCTCGCGTGGTCCGGTGATAGTAGACGTTCGTGTACATGTAGAAACGGGCGTTCAGGAACATGATGAACGCCTGGATGCCTCCGCGATCGAGCGTCAGCCCCTTGTCGCTGAAAAACGAGTAATAGATGATCCGCTCGATGTCGATGGGCCCGACCGCCACGCCGCACATGTACGAGTCGCGGAGCACGTAGTCCATGTTGTCGGCGGTGTAGATCCCGCTGAGCAGCGGCTTGAGGTGGGCGAGCCAGCGCGGGTGGTCGGCCTCGGGCCGCGTCCGGTCCTTGCCCATGAGGTAGCAGATCCAGTCGGGGTTGATGGCCTCGCCGGTCTCGAACGGCGCCGAGGGGCAGCGCCGGAGCCCGCGGATCAGGTCTGCGATCTGCTCGCGGATGATCCGCTGGCCGACGATCTCGTGCGTGAGACCGAAATCCGCCAGGAAGTTGTCGTCGAAGAAGTGTCCGAAGGGCCCGTGCCCGATGTCGTGGAGGAGTCCCGACATCCGAAGCAACTCCTCCAGGAGCGCCGCCGACGGGGCGTCGGGGAACTCGGCCTTGAGCGAGGGGTGCAGCTGCTGGGCGAAGCGGCCCGCCAGGTGCATGGCCCCCAGCGAGTGCTGGAAGCGGCTGTGCTCGGCGGCCGGGAAGACCCAGCGCGCCGACTGGAGCTGCGGCACCCGTCGGAGCCGCTGCATCCAGGGCGAGTCGAGGAGGTCCTGCTCCGTCGCCTCTCCGGGGATGCCGTCTGGGCGCGTGTAGAGGATGTACTGGTGGATGGGGTCGGCAATGAGGCCGCGCCCCTGGTAGGTGTCCACGCCGCGCATCGGGGGCCCGCCTAGCAGGCCGCCGAAAAGGGTCCATCTGCTTCGTTGGCGCCCTCGGCTGCGGGCTCAACGTACAGAGAGTACGCCTCGCCCGCAGCCCTACTCAGCCCTCGTCTCGCGGCCAAGAGCGGCCGCTCAACTCGAACTACGGGGCGCCGCCTCGCATCTGGACCCTTCTCGCCGGCCTGCTGCGTTAGCGATTGGGCGACCTGTAAGTATTTCAGCATCCTGCTACCGGTGGCCGATCTGGAGGAGGCGGTAGCGGTCCACCGGGCGCACGGTGATCGCCTCGAAGCGCGCGTCGCGCATGACCACGAGCTGGACGTCCTGCCCGACCAAGCCAAGCCAGAGCCGCCGGTAGAACTCCGCCTGGTTCGAGACTTCGGCGCCGTTGACGCGCACGATGACGTCGCCCGGGCGGAAGCCCGCCGCGCGCGCCGGTCCGATGGGCGAGACGCCCGCCACGACCACGCCCCCGCCGGCGAGCTCTCGCGTGTAGAGACCAATCCACGGCCGTGGGCGGCGGCTCTCGACGCGGCCCTTGGTGATCAGCTCCTGCTTGGCGCCGAGGAACTGCTCGATCGGGACGGCGAGGTTGACGAAAGGCGCCTCCCCGAGCCGCAGCGAGGTGACGCCCACGACGGCGCCCATCGCATCCACCAGGGCCGCGCCGCCGAAGATCCGGCTGTAGGGCGCCACGAAGAGCGCGCGGTCGAGCATGTACTCCCACGAGGCGGCGAAGGGCCTGATCTCCCGGACCGTGCCCGGCACCGCCACGAGGGTGCCGTCGTCGTCGAGACCCACGGTGCCCGTCACGTCCCCGACGGCCATCCTGGTCGAGTCGCCGAGCATAGCCGCCCGCCAGGGCCCGGGGCCGCCCAGCTTGACCACGCCCAGCCCCGATTCGAGGTCGAGGCCGGCAAGCTTGGCCGGGACCTTCCGCCCACCGCGGAGCGTCACGTCGATCCACGCGGCGTCGAGCAGGACATAGCTCACCGTGAGCGCGTACCCGTCCTGATCGAAGATGACGCCGCTGCCCCAGCGCTCGGTGCCGAGCGTCGCCGCGGACGGCCGGTCGGGGGGCACCTCGACGTGGATGCCGACGATGGACGGCGCGACGCGCTCGATATGGGACGGGAGGGAGGAGATCCGGTTCGGGTCCGGCCGGGGCGCGCCGCCATTCGGCGCGGCGACGAGCAGCCCGGGGAGCGCCAGCAGCAGGACGGCGGCGAGCAGGGCAGAGCGGCACATGATTATTTCAACAAATACTGCTTCTCGTAGTACGCGCGGAAGGCGCCGGACTTGATCGGCTTCCACCACGCCTCGTGATCTTTGTACCACGCCACGGTCGCCTCGAGGGCGGCGGCGAAGGGATGCGCCGGCTTCCACCCGAGGGCCTGGATCTTGCCCGAGTCGAGCGCGTAGCGCCGGTCGTGTCCCGGCCTGTCCGCCACCTTCGTGATGAGGCTCTCGGGCTTGCCGAGCAGGTGCAGGACCTGCCGGGTCAGCACCACGTTCTCGACCTCGTGGCTGCCGCCGATGTTGTAGATCTCGCCGTCCCTGCCCTTGCGGAGCACGAGGTCGATGGCCGCGCAGTTGTCGAGGACATAGAGCCAGTCGCGCACATTCTTCCCGTCGCCGTAGAGCGGCAGCGGCGTGTCTTCGATCGCGTTGGTGATGAAGAGGGGGA
>Ga0153916_10003268_pt1 | contig 12049 bp, 4 predicted proteins | sample Opewatmetagenome_FD_109642 | JGI IMG/M metagenome (GOLD analysis project Ga0153916, IMG submission 109642) | Freshwater wetland microbial communities from Ohio, USA - Open water 3 Core 3 Depth 4 metaG | ecosystem: Environmental > Aquatic > Freshwater > Wetlands | place: USA: Ohio, Lake Erie, Old...
CGGGGAGATCGCCCTGCGGGTGATCCGCGCCTGCCGCGAGCTGGGCATCCAGACCGTGGCGGTGCACTCGACCGCCGACGCCAACTCGGCGCACGTGCGCTTCGCCGACGAGGCGGTCTGCATCGGTCCACCCCCCTCCCGCGAGAGCTACCTCAACATCCGCGCCCTCCTCTCCGCCGCCGAGGTCACCGGCGCCGACGCCATCCACCCGGGCTACGGCTTCCTCTCCGAGAACCCGGCCTTCGCCGAGGTCGTGGAGAAGCTGGGGTTGAAGTTCATCGGCCCCCGCTCCGAGATGCTGCGCCTCATGGGGAACAAGGTGGCGGCCCGCGCGGCCATGGAGAAGGCCGGGCTCCCGCTGCTGCCCGGCGCCCGCGGCGTGCTCCGCGACTCGGCCGAGGCCGAACGCATCGCCGCCGAGATCGGGTTCCCGGTGATCCTCAAGGCGGCGGCCGGCGGGGGCGGGCGAGGCATGAAGATCGTCCGTGAGCACGGTGCCATCCGCAAGGCGTTCGAGGGGGCCAGCGCCGAGGCGCTCGCCGCCTTCGGCGACGGCTCCATGTACCTGGAGCGCTACGTCGAGGAGCCGCGCCACATCGAGCTGCAGATCGTGGCCGACGAGCACGGCAACGTCATCCACCTGGGGGAGCGCGAGTGCTCGGTGCAGCGCCGGCACCAGAAGCTCATCGAGGAGGCCCCCAGCCCGGCGGTCTCGCCGGAGCTGCGCCGCGAGATGGGCGAGGTGGCCCTCCAGGCCATGCGCAAGGTCGGCTACAACAACATCGGCACCATCGAGTTCCTGATGGACGAGAAGGGGCGCTACTACTTCATGGAGATGAACACGCGGATCCAGGTGGAGCACCCGGTGACCGAGCAGGTCTACGGGCTCGACCTGGTCCGCCTGCAGATCAAGCTGGCCACCGGCGACGAGCTCAGCCGGACGCAGGAGAGCGTGGCCCCGCGCTTCCATGCCATCGAGTGCCGCGTCAACGCCGAGGACCCGGTCACCTTCGCCCCCTCTCCCGGCATCATCACCGGCTATCACCAGCCGGGCGGCTACGGCGTGCGCGTCGACACCATGGCCTACGAGCAGTACAAGGTGCAGCCCTTCTACGACTCGCTCGTGGCCAAGCTCATCTGCTGGGCCGACTCGCGGGAAGTGGCGATCCGCCGGATTCAGCGAGCCCTGGCCGAGTACGTGGTCGAGGGCATCAAGACCAACATCCCCTTCCACCGGAGGGTCATGGCCCACGGGGGTTTCCTGGACGGCAAGTACGACACCCGGATCGTGGAGCAGATCCTGGCCTCCGGGGCTCAAGGTGGAGCCGCGTCCTGGGCGGGCCCGGAACCGGAAAAATAGCCCGAATCACGGGCCGTTGACGCAGCTCGCCACCTTGACCCGTCCGGTCCGTTCAACTACGCTGGATCGAATCTCGGCCTGTCTTGCGCTGGCGCCCAGCGCCGCACGATTCTCGTGTGCGCTCCGGACGCCGGGGCGGGGGGCCTTGTCCGAGAGAAGCCGCCCGGGCCGATGGCTGTCGACAAGAACAAGATCACCGCCGAGGCGACCAAGCTCGTCCAGAAAGGCCAGTTCGACAAGGCCATCAAGGCCTACGAGCGGGTCCTGGCCGACGACCCCAAGGACGTCCGCGTCCTGCTGAAGGTCGGCGAGCTTCACCAGAAGCGCGGGGACAACGCCGCCGCGGCCGACACCTTCAACCGGGTCGCCGACGCGTACAGCGAGCAGGGCTTCTTCCTCAAGGCGGTCGCGGTCTACAAGCAGATCGTCAAGCTCGCCCCCGAGGACGTGCAGGTGAACGAGCGGCTGGCGGGGCTCTACCAGCAGCTCGGCCTGATGAGCGACGCCATGCAGCAGCTGCAGGTCGTCGCCGCCAGCCACGAGAAGGCGGGCGACGGGGCGCGGCTCCTCGACGTGCTCCGGCGCATGGTCGACCTCGACCCGGAGAACATCGCCTCCAGCATCAAGCTGGGCGAGCTCTACGCCAAGGCGAACCAGCCGGGGCAGGCGCTGGAACAGTTCCGGCGGGCCGCCGAGTATCTCAAGAAGAACAACCGCATCGACGAATACCTCAAGGTCTCGGAACGGATCGCCTACCTGTCGCCCGACGATCTCGGCCTGACGCGCGAGCTCGCCAACATCTACCTCGCCAAGGGCGACACCAAGCGCGCCCTGGCCAAGCTCCAGCTCTGCTTCAAGGCCAACCCCAAGGACCTGGAGACGCTGGGCCTGCTGGCCCAGGCGTTTCGCGACCTGGGACAGCTCTCCAAGACCGTCTCGGTCTTCAAGGAGATGGCACACGTCCACGAGGAGCATGGGCATGCCGAGGAGGCCCGCGCCACCTGGCGCCGCGTGCTCGAGGTGGCGCCGGACGATCCCGACGCCCGCGAGGCGATGGGAGCGGCGCAGCCCGCCGTGGCGAGGGGCCGCGCCCCGGCCCCTCCCCCGCCGGCGAGACCAGCGCCGGGCGTGCGCGCTCCGCCGCCCGGCCCGCCTCCCGGTGCGGCGGCCCGCCCGGCGGCGCCACCCGCGCGCCCCCCGGCTCCGCCTCCACCCCAGGCCGGGGCGATCGGACCCGAGGCCGTTCCCAAGCTGCTCACCGAGACCGACGTCTACGTGAAGTACGGGCTCCACGACAAGGCACTCGAGCACCTCAAGAAGATCTTCGCCATCGACCCCGACCATCCCGGGGCCCTCGAGAAGGCCCGGGACGTGCAGATGGCCCGTGGCGACAAGAAGGCGGCCGCCGACGCGGCGGCGAGGACGGCGCAGGCGTACCTGGCGCGGAACCTGGCCGACAAGGGGCGCGACGCGGTGGCGCGGCTGCGCGAGATCGCCCCCGATCATCCCGAGCTGTCACGGCTCCTGGGGGCGGCCGGCCTCGCCGAGGAGCTGCCGCTCGAGGTGGTCGCGGAGCCGACCGGGGAGGACGAGCTGGCCCTGGCGGCCGCCAGGCACGAGGGCGAGGAGGTGGTGGAGGAGGAGCCGGTGGAGGAGGCGCCGCCGCCGCGCCCGACGCCGGTGGTGCCTCCGCCCCGGCCGACTCCCGCTCCGCGCCCGGCGGCCATCCGCCTCTCTCCGCCGCGGCCAGCGGCGCCCGCTGCCGACCTGTCGAACGAGATGGAGGAGGCCGATTTCTTCGCGCAGCAGGGACTGGCCGACGAGGCCATCGACTCCCTCCGCATCCTGCTGGAGAGGCACCCCGGCCATCCCGAGGTGACGCGCCGCCTGCGGGAGCTGGAGCGCCGGGGCGCGCCGGCCGCGCCTGCGCCACCGCCGCCGGCGGCGCACCTGGCGGCGGGCGGCGACGAGGCCTTCGACATCGCGCGGGAGCTGGCGGAGGAGCTCTCCGGGCCGGCCGGCGGCCCGGCGCCGGCGGAGGACTTCCAGTACTCCGTCGAGGACGTCTTCAACCAGTTCAAGAAGGGGGTCGAGAGGACGGTCAGGCCGGAGGACACCGAGACGCACTACGACCTGGGAATCGCCTACAAGGAGATGGGGCTCCTCGACGACGCCGTCCACGAGTTCGAGGTCGCCCTGGGCGGCCAGTCGCGCAAGAAGGAGGTCGACTGTCTGACCATGATCGGCCTGTGCCAGGGGATGAAGGGGGAGCACCGCGAGGCGGTGAGGTCCTTCCGCAAGGCGCTGCGCTCCGGGGCCCTGACCGCCGACGCCTCCAAGGCGGTGAACTACGAGCTGGCGCTGGCCCACGAGCAGCTCGGCGAGAAGGAGGAGGCGCTCTGGCACTTCCAGAAGGTGAACCGGGCCGACCCCCGCTACCGCGAGGTCGCCGCCATGGTCCAGAAGCTGGGAGGCGGCCCGGGCCGGCCGCCTGCCGACCTGGAGGCGCGGCCGGCTCGACCGCCGCCCGCGGAGGCCGGCCCGCCCGCCTCGCGCGCCGGGCCCAAGAAGAACATCGGTTTCGTCTAGAGTGAGCGCGTGGACTATCTCGAATTCTACGAGCTGACGCAGGAGCCCTTCTCGAACGCGCCCGTCTCGCGCTTCTACTACAGCTCCGCCCAGCACGCACAGGCGCTGATGCGCCTCACGCACGCGGTGCAGGCGATGAAGGGGCTCGCCATCCTGGTGGGCGACATCGGCGCCGGCAAGACCACCCTGGCCCGCCGCATGCTCGACAGCCTCCCGGAGGAGGAATACGAGGCGGCGCTGCTGGTGATCATCCACTCGGGAGTCACCGCCAGCTGGCTCCTGCGCCGCATCGCCCTGCAGCTCGGCATCGAGTCGCCCGCCGAGGACAAGCTCTCGTTGCTGTCGCAGCTCTACCGGCGGCTGGTCCGGATCTACGAGCAGGGCAAGCGGGCGGTGGTGCTCATCGACGAGGCGCAGATGCTCTCCACCCGCGAGATCATGGAGGAGTTCCGCGGGCTGCTGAACCTGGAGGTCCCCGAGCGCAAGCTCCTCTCCTTCGTCTTCTTCGGGCTTCCGGACATCGAGGACAATCTCCGCCTCGACCCGCCGCTGGCCCAGCGGGTGGCCCTCAAGTACCGGCTCGAGCCGCTCACCGCGGACGCCACCGAGGCCTACATGCGCCACCGCCTCAAGCTGGCGGGCGCGCCGCGCTGCCCCTTCACCGGCGCGGCCATCGCCCAGGTGCACCGCTTCAGCCGGGGGACGCCGCGCCTCATCAACACCATCTGCGACAACGCCCTCTTCGAGGGGTTCGTGGCGCGATCGAGGGAGATCGACGAGAAGCTGGTCGAGCGGGTGGCTCGGGACCTCGGGCTGGAGTCGCTTCCGGCCGGGGGCGAGCCACCGGTGGCAGAGGGCGCCGGCCGCTCGCACCTCGACCTGGCCGAGATCGATCGCTACCTCGAGTCGCTGACCAAGTAGGCACGACCGGTGAAGCGCAAGGTCGCCATCGCCTTTCTCGGGTTCGTGGCGATCCTGATCCTCGGCACCGTGGCGCTCCTGCGCACCCGCTGGGCCGGAGAGAGGGTCTGCGCCCTCGCCGCCGCCAAGGTGCGCGAGGCCAGCGGGCTGGAGCTGGAGCTGGGAGCCTGCCGCATCGACCCGCTTCGGTTCGAGCTGCGCGCGTCCAGCGTCAGGGTCGGCCCGGCCGGAGCGCCCGTCTTCTCCGCCGATGCGGTCCGGGTTCGCCTCGCCCCCCTCCAGGCCCTGGGCCGCCGCATCCAGCTCTCCGAGGTCGCCGCCGTGCGGCCGCGGCTGGCGCTCTCGGTCCCGCCGCGCGCGCCGGGCGAGCCGCCCGGCGCCTGTCCTCCACCGCTCCTGTCGCAGTTCGAGCTGCATCGGCTGGAGGTGGAGGAAGGCCGCCTGGACCTCGTCCTTCCCGGTGGCGAGCGCGTCTCCTCCGACCGCGTCGACGTGCACTCGGCCCCGGCCGAGCTGCCGCGGCGCCTCCGGTCGCTGGCCTCGGCGAGCCGGACCAGCCGGGTGGTGGTGAAGCTGGGACCGACGCGGATCCGCGCCGGCGGGCGCGAGACCAGGATCGACTCGGCGGCCGCCGACGCCGACGTGGCGCTCGACCTCTCCCGCCTGGCGATCCGTAGCTCCGAGATCGTGGGGGAGGGGCTGCGGATCGAGGTCCGCGGCCAGGTGACCAACCTCTGCTCGCCGGTGCTGGCCCTCGACGTCGGGGCGCACGCCCCCCTGCCCGCCCTCTTCGCCCTCCTCGGCAAGCCGGCGGTCCGGTCGGGGGGAACCGCCGCGGCGGCGGTCCACCTCTCGGGGCGGCCCGCGGCGCCGGAGGTGCAGGGCCGGCTGGAGCTCTCGGGCGCGCGCATCGGCGTCTACGCGCCCGGCGATGCCCGCGCCACCTTCCGACTGGTCGGGACGGATCTCGACGTCCAGACGCTGGAGGTGCCCTTCCAGGGCGGCTCGGTGACGGGGCGAGCCAGGCTGCGGCTCGGGCGGGAGGTGTTGCTCACCGCCGAGGTGGAGACGCGGCAGATGGAGTTCGCGGAGCTCCTCGAGCGGCTCGGCCTGGATGGCGCCTACGTGATGATGCGGCTCACCTCCCAGGTGAAGGTCTCGGGAACGGCCTGGCCGCTCTCGCTCTCCGGCCAGGCCGCCGTGGACATCCAGGACTTCCGCGTCCTGAGCCACTCCTGGAAGGAGTGGAAGCCCGGCGGGGCCACGGCGCTCGACTTCCGCAAGGGCCGGCTCGACGCCGGCGTGCACGTCGGACCGGAAGCGGTGCAGGTGGCGGACGGGAAGGTCAGCGTCGGAGGGGAGACGCTGGGTGTCTCCGGCGCGCTCTCGCTCTCCGACGGCTTCGACCTCGACTTCGCCGGCGGGGTGGATCTCGGTGAGCTCGGGCACCTGGCCGCGATCCCGCTGGCGGGCCGGGCGTCCGCCGAGGGCACCATCCGGGCGAGGAGCTACGGCGACCCGCGCATCGAGGGGCAGCTCCGCGCCACCGGCTTCCACTTCCTGCAGCTCGATCTGGGGGAGGTCGCGGCGCACCTCATCTACGAGCGGCTCCTGCTCCTGGTCGAGGAGCTGAAGGGAACGAAGGGGGGCACGCGCTACCAGGGCGAGGCCACCGTGGACCTGGCCCGCTCGCCGGCGTTCCTGGCGTCGTCGCGGCTCTCGGCGGAAGGACGCCTGCGCGACCTCTTCGAGGCGGTGATGCCCTGGGTGCCCGCGAGCCGGCGCGTCCGCGACGCCATCGACGCCGAGGTCTCGGTCGATGCCAGCGCCTCCGGCCCGACCTCGCGTCTCGACGCCGACTTCGACGCGCGGCTCGGGCGCGGCGCGCTCTTCGGGCGCGCCTTCGACTCGGGAGAGGCCAAGGGGCGGATCGCCGGGGGCGCGCGGGCCCTGTTCGAGCGCGCCGAGCTGCGGCGCGGCCCCTCGCTGGTGCGCGCCAGCGGCGAGATGGAGCTGGGGGCACCCAGCGGCTGGGACCTGGAGATCTCCTTCAGCGGTGCGCAGCTGGCGGAGATGGCGCTGCCGGGCGGCCCCTGGACCGGATCGGCCAGCGGGACCGCCTCCCTCTCCGGCACGATGGAGGAGCCCTCCATCCGCTTCGCCGCCAGCGGCGACGGCGTCTCGGTGAGCGAGATTCCCGTCGGTTCGGTACAGGTCGGCGGGAACCTCTTCGGAGACCGGCTGGCCCTGACCGGCACCACGCCGGGGGTCCACTTCTCCGGCAGCGCGCGGCTGGCCGGGGACCGGCCCTTCGAGGCCCGCGCCGACCTCGACGTCGAGGACGTCACCCGCTTCATCCCCGGGGGGCCGCCGGCCGGGCTCAGGGCCCAGGTGAAGGGCGAGGCCACCGCCGAGGGGAGCCTGCTGGACCTCGAGAACTCCCGCGCCCGCCTGAAGTTCGCGGAGTTCCGCGGGGGCTATGCCGACTTCAAGGTGGACGCCAAGGAACCCATCCTCATCGCCGTGGATCGCGGGCGAGTCGAGGTCGCTCCATTCACCCTCCGTGGAGCCAACACCGAGTTCGCCCTCGCCGGCCGCCGGGCGGGGGACGGGCGCCTCGACTTCACCGCCGGCGGCTCGCTGGACCTGCGCCTCCTCGGCGGCCTCGTCCCGGCGGTGACGCGAACCCACGGCCAGCTCAGCGTGGACGCACACGTCACCGGGACGGCGAGCGAACCCCTCCTGGTCGGCGCCGGCCGCATCCGCGACGCCGGCTTCCGGGTGCGCGAGCTGCCCCTCGAGTTCGCCGCCATGAACGGCGACCTGGCCTTCTCCCAGAACCGCGTGCTCTTCGACGACCTGGCGGCGACCCTCAACGCCGGCCGCACCCAGCTGCGGGGGGAGGTCGAGCTGACGCGCTTCATCCCCTCGCGGCTCAGGGTCGAGGCGGAACTCGACACCGTGCCCATGACCATCCCCTCGTGGATCCCCTCCTGGATCTCCGGGCGCCTGGCCGCCTTCGGCAGCCCCGATGCCATGACGCTCTCGGGGAAGCTCCACGTGCTGCGCGCCAGCTACACCCAGAAGGTGGACCTGGAGAAGAGCCTGCTGGAGTTCCGGCGGCGCGGGACCATCGCCAGGCCCTACGACAAGCCGGGCGACTGGCTCCGCTACGACATCCAGCTCCTGGTGGACGGCGACGCGCGGGTCGAGAACGACCTGGTGCGCGGCGGCGTGCGGGGCGAGGTCACGGTCACCGGCACCCTGGGCTCGATGGGGCTCCTGGGCTCGCTGACCATGACCCCCGGGAGCCGCGCCACCTCCCGCGGCAACGAGTTCACGCTCTCCCACGCGGTGATGGACTTCACCGAGCGCCACCGCGTCCGCGCCACGCTGGACGTCCACGGCGACGCGCAGGTGAGCGACTACCAGGTGTACATGCATCTCTTCGGTCCGCTGGATGGGCCGCAGCTCCAGCTCACCAGCGCTCCGCCGCTGAGCCAGCAGGACATCATCACCCTGCTCTCGCTCGGCTTCTCGCCGCGGGATACCGCCGTGCGCGCCGGCATGGCGGGCGCGGCCCAGGCCGCGGCGGCCCAGGCGCTCTTCAGCGTCTCCGGCCTCGACGATCAGCTGCGGCGCTTCCTGCCGCGCGAGGGCCTCTTCAAGGACCTGTCGGTGCGCATCACCAGCGCCTACTCCGAGGCCACCGGCCAGGTGGAGCCCCGCGCCGAGTTCGAGTCGCGCGTCTGGCAGGACCGGCTCCGGCTGCGCTTCCAGGCGCCGCTCTCCGGGACGCAGCGTGGCCAGCGGGCGCAGGCGGAGCTGAAGCTCGGCACCCATTCGTCGCTGCAGGGGCAGTGGGAGAACGAGGTCCCCGACGCCGGCGGCGATCTGGGCATGGACCTGAAGCTGCGCTGGGAGTGGGCGGAGTGAGCCTGCCGGGGACCGTGGCCCTGGTGGCCTGGCTCGCCATGGCGGGAGCGGCGGCGCGGCAGGAGGCCCGGCCCGTCGTCACCGGCGTCGTCCTGCGGCTGCCCGGCGGCGAGGATGCCACCGCCCTCGAGGGGATGGTGGCGGTGAAGAGCGGCCAGCCGCTCTCCCTCCACGCCCTGCGGCGGACGGTCCACCTCCTCTACCAGCTGGGGCGCTTCTCCAACGTGGTGGTCCGCGCGCTGCCGGCCGGCGAGGTCTCCGGCGGCGCGCTGGACTCCGTGGTCCTCGTCATCGAGTGCCTTCCCAAGCGCACCATACGGTCGGTGCGCTTTCGCCTGGACGGCACCTCCGCCGCCCTGGGCGAGGAGCGGCTGCGCAAGGCGGCCGGCCTGCCGGTCGGCGAGGAGCTCTACCCCGGCCGCCTGGACGCGGCCATCGAGGGGGTCCGCCTGGCCTACGAGCGCCGCGGGTATCGAAACGCCAGGGTGGGCGCCAAGGTCGACGAGGAGCTGAAGGCCTCCATCGAGATCCAGGTGCGGGAGGGGCAGCCCACCCGCGTGTCGGCGCTGGAGATCGGACCCGTCGCCGGCCTCCCCGACGAGGATCTGCGGCGGGGGCTGGTCACCGTTCCCGGCTCCATCCTCGACCTCGACGTCCTCGACGCCGACGTCAACGAGCTGGGCGCGAGCCTGCGCAAGGCCGGGTACTACCGCTCCCGCGTCGGCCGCCCGCAGCTCGCCCCCCGCGACGGGGACATGGCGGTGTCCATCCCGGTGGCCGCCGGTCCCCGCATCGAGTTCCGCTTCCGGGGCAACACCGCCTTCCCCGACGCGGTGCTGCGGGCGAACCTGGGCTACGACGGCGAGCTCGCCCTCGACGCCGCCGCCATCGAGGCGGCGGCCGAGCGGCTGCGGACCTTCGCGCAGGAGCGTGGCTTCTACGACGCGCGCGTGGTGGCCGAGGAGGGCGGCGATCCGGACCGGGTGGCGGTGATCTTCCACGTGGAGGAGGGGCGCCGCTACCGGCTGGGCCGGGTCCGCTTCGCCGGAGCCTCCTTCCACGACGAGGCCTTCCTGCGGAGGACCCTCCTGGGGTTCCTGGCGGCCGAGTCGCCGCCGGCCCCGCCCGTCGGCCGCTCGGACGTGGACTTCCTGGCGGAGGTCGGGGGGACCCCGGTGGAACGGCCGGCGCGGTCGGCCCTGGCGTTCGACCCGGCGGACGTCTACTACGAGCCGACCTGGAAGCGGGCCATCGACCTCCTCGTCGACCTCTACCGGCAGGACGGCTTCGTGGACGCCGCCCACGAGGCGACGCGCCTCGACCTCGACGCCAGCGGCGGCGTGGTCGACGTCGAGATCCGGCTGCGCGAGGGCGTGAGCACCCGCGTCGAGTCGATCGCCTTCGAGGGGAACCAGGCCATCTCCCTCGGAGAGCTGGCCCGGGCCGCCCAGCTCGCCCCCGGCGACCCCTTCTCCACCTCGCGGGTGGAGAGGACCCGCATCGCCCTCCTCGACCTCTACGCCCGGCGCGGCTTCCTCTATGCCCGGGTGGAGGAACACGAGGAGATCTCACCCGATCGTCGGACGGCCGCCATCCGCTATCGCCTCGACGAGGGCCCGCGGGTGCGCATCGGCAACGTGGTGGTGGCGGGCGCCCGGCGGACCCGCGAGGAGGTCGTCCGCGGGGCGCTGACCGTGGCCGCGGGCCAGCCCTACGATCCCGAGGTGGTGGCGGGGAGCCAGAGCGCGCTCCTTCGCCTGGGCGTGTTCCGGTCGGTGGCCCTCCACCTCAGCGAGCCGGAGGTGCCCGAGGCGGTCAAGGACATGACGGTGGAGGTGTCGGAGCGGCCCTGGCAGACCCTGTCGATCGGCGGCGGCTTCTCGCTCGCCAACGGGCCGCGGGTCTTCTCGGAGTACGGCCGCCCGAACCTCTTCGGGCGGGCCCTGGAGTTCTCGGCGCGCGCCAAGGTCAACTACCCGCTCGACATCTACCGGGAGGACCTCAAGGGCAAGGCATTCATCGACCGTGTCGAGGGTCGAGCCGACGTGGGGCTCCGCTACCCGCGCATCCACTTCCTGCCGCTGGACATCGGGGCCCACGTGGACGCCATCGGGGAGCGGCTCCACCGGCGCGCCTACGACCTGGGACGGGGGTCGGCCATCCTCGGCCTCGATCTCTTCGAGATCGACCGCGTCGCCATCGGACTCCAGTACGAGCTGGAGATCGACAACATCCGCAGGACCAAGGCGCTCTCCCTGTTGCCCCCTCCCACCCAGGCCGACGTGGAGCGGCTGCGCTTCCCGGAGGGCATCACCACGCTCCAGTCGCTGCGCCCCGTCGTCGCGGTGGACTGGCGCGACAACGCCGTCCACCCGCGCCGCGGCTTCTACGCGTCGGGGACCCTGGACTACTCGCATTCCATCGGGGCGGATCCCTCGAACCCCGGCGACGTCTTCATCGACATGCTCAAGGTATCCGGGACGCTGAGCGGATACCTTCCCATCGGGGCCCAGAGCGTGCTGGCGCTGTCGGCTCGCGGCGGCCGGGTCTTCTCGCTCTCCTCGGCCTCCCGGACCATCGGCCCCAAGCGCTTCTTCATGGGAGGCGCCGCCTCCATGCGCGGCTACGGCGAGGACGAGATGGTGCCGGAGGACCAGCGCGCGGCCATGCGCGAGGAGGTTAGGCGCTGCGCCACCCTGGCCACCGGCCTCGGCTGCTCGACGGACTTCCAGCGCCAGGTGGCCGCCGGCGACCCGCTGCCGTCGGAAGGGGGCGAGGCGATGCTGCTCTTCAAGGGGGAGCTGCGCGTGCCGCTGGGGAGGAGCGTCGAGATCGGGTTCTTCGCCGACATGGGAAACCTCTGGCTCGACGCGCGCAAGATCGACGTCTCCGAGCTGCGGCTCAACGTCGGGATGGGGTTCCGGGTGCTGACGCCGGTCGGCCCGGCCGCCTTCGACCTGGGGTTCAACGTGCAGCCGGACTCCCGCCTCAACGAGAGGACGGTGGCGCCGCACTTCTCCATCGGCCTCTTCTGAAGGGGGCTGCGCCCCCTCCCCGCCTGCAGTGGGGCCCGCGTCAGTCGGGGAACGACTCCACCACGTCGTGGAAGGTGGCGAAGGCGCGATGGGGCAACCCCTTCTCGCGGCAGTACTCGAGGAGCCGGCGGGTGGCGAAGACGAAGTCGGCGGCGTCGGCGGCACAGCGGTCGGCCGTCCCGTCGCCGCAGACCAGCACCTTGTGGCC
>Ga0153916_10003269_pt1 | contig 12049 bp, 12 predicted proteins | sample Opewatmetagenome_FD_109642 | JGI IMG/M metagenome (GOLD analysis project Ga0153916, IMG submission 109642) | Freshwater wetland microbial communities from Ohio, USA - Open water 3 Core 3 Depth 4 metaG | ecosystem: Environmental > Aquatic > Freshwater > Wetlands | place: USA: Ohio, Lake Erie...
AGCATCGCCGGCAAGCCGAAGGTTGATGTGGATGCGTGGCTTGGTACGGCAGCGGCAACGCCTACCACGGCAGGTGTGCCGGAGGTTGACGTTACCCATTGGATAGGTACAGCTTGCGCTACGCCTACCGTTGCTGGCGTCCCCGAAGTTGACCTCACCCACGTAGCCGGTGCGACCACAAACGTAGCCGCACTGGCGACGAATGTTGACGCTATCCTGACCGACACGGCGGACATGCAGCCGAAGCTTGGCACACCAGCCGGCCTGAGTATCAGTGCTGATATCGCGACTGTCGCCGGCTATGTCGATACCGAAGTCGCCGCCATTCTGGCTGCGGTTGACACCGAAGTCGCCGCGATCAAGGCCAAGACCGACAATCTGCCAGCCGCCCCGGCCGCGACTGGTGACATCCCGAGCGCCGCGACTGTCGCCGCAGCGGTGTGGGATGAATCCATCGCGACCCACCAGACCGTTAATTCCACTGGGCGCGCGCTCACGCTCGCGGGTACGCCGATCGCGGAGACTACCGCCGCCGGGACGCCGACTACGACTACGGTCCAGCTCACCGCCGGCTCGGCGGTAGACAACTTCTACAATGATCTTACCATCCTGCCGGTTAGCGGCGCGCTGGCGGGGCAGGCTCGTATCGTTACGGGCTACGCTGGCGCGACCAAAATCGTTACAGTCGACGAAGCCTGGACTTCCGCGCTGGCTGCGGGGGATGCTGTGGCGATCCGTCCGGTGCATAGCCACAGTAAGTCGCAGATTCAAGCGCTCGTACTGTCGGACGCGACCCCTTTCGCGGGCGCGAACATCGCGGCCATCCTCACGGATACCGCTGAGATAGGTGCAGCCGGCGCCGGCCTGACCAACATCAACCTGCCCGATCAGACGATGAACATTACAGGCAACATCACCGGGAACCTGTCCGGCTCTGTCGGCTCCGTGACCGGGGCTGTTGGCTCAGTGACCGGCAGCGTAGGCGGCAACGTCGTGGGCTCAGTCGGGTCAGTCACAGCCGGGGTATCGGTAGCGGCGGGCGGTATCGGTTCGGGCGCCCATGCCGCGGCCGAGCTCAACAATATCGCCGATGCGATGCTGGATAGGAACATGGCCACTGGCACGGATAGCGGCACAGACTCGACATCAGTACGCACACCGCGGCAGGCACTGCGCGCGCTGCGCAATAAGGTCTCTATCGCGGCCGGGGTTGCTACTGTCAAGAAAGAGGACGACACTACCACGAGTTGGACGGCCGCCATCGCGACGACGGCTGGCGATCCGATCAGCTCCAGCGATCCTACTTAAAGAGGGAAACATGCTCAAATTCGTACAGTGGCTTCTCAAGCTTGGCGGTGGCGTACTTATCGCCGTGCCATACATCCCTGCCGACGTGATCGAGTCGGCACGGATGTTCGTGTCGCAAGCCGACAACATGCCGGCGCCTTCAGGTGAGTTCAAGCGTGCTCAGGTTTTGCGCGCCTTGATGAACCGACATCCAGACACGCGCGAGAGCACCTGCGCGCTTGCTATCGAGTTGGTGCTATGTGGCGCGGTGTAATGTCCATGTGGGTGTGGACTGATGACGCGAGTGCCCCGCCTGAAGAGACGCCGCGCTTGCTGGCACTGGTCGGTGTGGGGAGCTAATGGACCTTCGCGAACTGGTTACAACTTTGGCAGCCATGCCAAAGGACAAGCAAGACGAAGTCTACAAGGAAGCGTTCGAAGCCACCAAACATCTAGTCTGGGTGCCAAATCCGGGGCCTCAGACTGATGCGTATTTCTGTGAGGCGGACGAAGTCTTCTACGGCGGGCAAGCCGGGGGCGGGAAGACGGACCTATCGCTTGGTCTCGCACTCACACAGCACCGCCGCTCGCTTGTCCTACGCCGCACCAACAAAGAAGCTACCGGCCTGGCAGAACGCATGGAAGGCATTCTTGGTACACGCGACGGCTTCAATTCGCAGACCGGCATGTGGCGGCGCCCAGGCCGCGCGATCGAGTTGGGAGGCTGTCAGAACGAAGAAGACAAGCAGAAATACAAGGGCATTCCGCATGATCTAATTTGCTTTGATGAAGTAAGCGACTTCACGGAATCGCAGTATACGTTCATCATCGGCTGGAACCGCTCAGCAGTAAAAGGGCAACGATGCCGGATCATGGCCACTGGCAACCCACCCACGCGCCCAGAAGGATTATGGGTCGTGAAACGCTGGGCTGCGTGGCTCGATCCTACACACCACAACCCGGCGATACCCGGTGAACTGCGCTGGTACACCACGGGCGAAGATGGAAGTGAGATTGAGGTGGACGGGCCAGGCCCGCATCTTGTCGGTGGTGAAGAAGTCATCGCCCGTTCGCGCACCTTCATCCCGGCGAAGCTATCCGACAATCCTGATCTTGCGGTGACCAACTACTCCGCAGTGCTGGCCGGCATGCCTGAGCGCGAACGCCGCGCGTACCGCGACGGCGACTTCGGCGCCGGGCTCAAGGACGAGCTAAACCAGGTGATTCCTACCGAATGGATTCGTGCGGCACAAGCACGTTGGAAGCCGCGGCCCCCAGTCGGCGTGCCGATGTGCGGCATAGGGGTGGATGTGGCCCAGGGCGGCGACGATCAGACTGTCATCGCACCGCGGTACGATGGTTGGTTCGACACGCTCGATGTAACACCTGGCAAAGAAACGCCGGACGGGCAAGCCGTAGCCGGGAAAGTCGTGGCCAAGAGGCGGGACGGTGCTGAGGTCGCAGTGGACGTGGGTGGTGGCTGGGGAGCGGATGCGCACGGACACCTGCGCGCGAACGATGTGAACTCCAAGGCATATATGGGCGTGAAGAAGTCTGTCCGCCGCTCTGCAGACCGGCAATTCGCTTTCTACAATGTGCGGGCCGAGGTGTACTGGAGGTTCCGTGAAGCGCTTGATCCGTCTCAGCCGCAGGGCTCTTGCATCGCCCTCCCCCCAGACCCTGAACTGGTGGCGGACTTGTGCGCCCCTACCTACGAAATCGTCCGTCCCGATGTCCTCAAGATCGAAGCCAAAGATGACGTTACGAAACGCATTGGGCGCTCGCCGGACAAGGGTGACGCGGTCGTTATGGCTTGGTGGGTTGGGGAGAAGCAAGTGAACCAGAAGGGCGGCTGGAACGGCGCGCGTACACCGCCGAAAGTCGTGATGGGCCACCAAGCCGCAAGGCGCAGATGATACAGATTGAGCGGACTACCGACTATGCGTTTATTCGGGCATGCGCCACTGATCCGCTTACTCGTCCTTGGTTGGTAGATGACCTACACGCCGATGTCCCGGATAGTCCAGATATCCCGTTCGATAGCGCGCTTTGGTTACAGGTGCTGGACAATGGCGAGCGCAAGGGTGTATTCGCGGTCCATGAATTTCGCAGTGTGTGCGTCGAAATTCACACGGTACTGTTGCCAATTGCACGCGGTAACGCTGTCTTCTATGGCCGTGCGGTGCTCAAGTGGCTGTTCACTAACACGAAAGCGCAGCGCGTCATCACGCAAGTACCTTCCAATAACCGCTTGGCACTGCGCATGGCTAGACAGTGCGGCATGACCGAATTCGGCATGAACCCGAAAAGCTACCTTAAAAACGGCGAGTTACTCGACGTGATCCTGCTCGGCATAAGCCGGCCAGGAAATTAACGGTTTACAAGCCACCGGCCGCGTGGTATACATCGCGCATTCTTGATGTACGAGATTGGAATTATTATGCCAATATTCTCAGCCGCAATATTACCCTCTTTGTTTGCTGGCCTGGCCGGAAGTGTACTGGGCGGGCTTCTCACGGGAGGGAAAGAAACCGCCCCCGCTCCGCCCCCAGTAGAGGCACCTAAAGCCGTCCCCACTGCGGATAGCACTGCGGTTGCCGCCGCCAAGAAGAAAGCCGCGCTGGAACAGCAAGCACGCGCCGGGCGGGCCAGTACCATCCTCACGGATGATTCTGACAAGCTAGGCGGATAATGCAAGTTCAAGAGTTCATCCTCAACAAGGGCGAACAGCTCTTCGGTAAACGTGGCTCGCTGCTATCGTTGTGGCAGACGATTGCCGACAACTTCTATCCCGAACGCGCGGATTTCACCACGGTACGCAATGTCGGCGAAGAGTTCGCCGATAATCTCACGACCAGCTACCCGATCCTTGCCCGTCGTGATCTAGGTAACGCATTCGGTGCCATGCTGCGCCCCAGCGCCAAGAGCTGGAAGAAACTGCGCACGAAGGACAACTGGGAACGTGTAGGCACCGAAGAGCGTGCCTGGCTGGAACGGGCAGACGCGCAGATGACACGGGCCATGTACCACGCCGATAGCCAGTTCACCCGCGCGACCAAAGAAGCCGACCACGATTTCGCGGCTTTCGGTCAAGCCGTCATCCATGTCAGCCTGAACAAACAAGGCAGCGGCTTGCTTTATCGTTGCTACCACTTGCGCGATGTGGCTTGGATCGAAGATGAAAACGGTAAAGTGACTACCGTGTTTCGCCGCTGGAAGCCGTCAGCTCTCGATCTGAAGCGCTTGTTCGGTAACAAGATCAGCCCCGAAGTCGCGCGGAAACTTGACAAAGACCCGTATTGTGAGTTTGAAGTGTGGCACTGCATCATGCCGGCCGATGTATACGCCGAGCACACAGGCGGCAAGGCTACTCGTCATCCGTTCGTGTCGATCTATTTCGACAAGGATCACAAGCACATCATGGAGGAAGTCGGCCTGAAGCAGATAGGCTACGTCATCCCCCGTTGGCAGACTGTATCTGGTTCTCAGTACGCCTACTCTCCGGCGACTGTAGCCGCCCTGCCGGACGCACGCCTGATCCAGGCCATTACCCGCGTGCTGCTGGAAGCTGGCGAAAAGGCCACGAACCCGCCAATGATCGCAGTACAAGAGGCGCTGCGATCTGATATCAGTATCTACGCAGGCGGCGTAACGTGGGTCGATGAGAGTTACGACGAACGGATGGGCGAAGTGCTACGTCCATTGACACAGGATACGCGCGGCATCCCGCTTGGTATGGAGATGGGCAAGGACATTCGAGCCATGATCGCCGAAGCGTTCTACCTGAACAAGATTAGCCTGCCGCAACCCGGTAATGAGATGACCGCGTACGAAGTCGGACAGCGCGTCCAAGAGTACATCCGTCAGGCCATGCCGCTGTTCGAGCCGATGGAGAACGAGTACAACGCCCCGCTTTGCGATCTCACCTTCGACCTCATGATGCAAGCTGGGGCTTTCGGTTCTGTGTTCGACATACCCGAAGGGCTGCAGGACATGGATGTCGATTTTGTCTTCGAATCGCCGCTACATGACGCGGTGGAACGCGAGAAGGGACAACGCTTCTTGGAAGCCGGCAGTATGCTGGCGCAGGCTGCGCAAATCGATACTTCGGCCGTGTTCATCGTCGATGTCAAGAAAGCGTTCCGCGACGTGCTGCAAGGAATCGGCGTACCGGCTGCTTGGACGCGATCCGAGACGGAAGTCAAGAAACGCGAAGATGAGCAGGCGCAAGCCCTTCAGACGCAGCAACTGCTCGCCAACATGCAGCAGGGTGCTGATGTGGTACAGAAACTCAGTAGCGCTACGGCGCCCGGCGCCGCACAGACTGCTGTACCGCAGGGCTTCGGCGCATGAGTGCAGAAAGCAAGAAGCCTAAAGGCCCGATGGGCGAACCGCCGCCGTGGCTTCCGCCACCGTGGGAAGTCAGCGACGCCGCGGCGTTGCAGGCGCTGGTGCGGGGTGATGCGACAGCCGAGCAACAGCAGCGCGCCATTAACTGGGTGATCTTCAAAGCGGCCGATGTAGATGGTTTCACCTATCGGCAGAACGATCGCGACCATGCTTTCGGCGATGGCCGTCGGTTTGTCGGACAGCAATGCAAGAAATTGATTTCACTCAACTTGTCTACCTTTACGAAAAAGGAAACTGAACATGGCTGACAACCGACCCGACGAAACGATCCTTGGCTCTGGCATGGCGAATAAAGCTGCGAAGCTTCTCCGCGACCGCGGCTATCAATTGGCCGTACAAGAAGCGAAAGCACAGGGCTTGAAACCGCCTACCCCTGAAGAGTACCTGAAGATGAAGAAATCCTAGTTTTTCAACCCGAAGGAGCAACACAAATGGCTGACCCACAAGGCGGAACCCCGGCTGATCCCGGCACGCCGAACCCGGCACCAATCGAACCAAATCCTACTGATCCGCCCAAGCCTGCCGGCGACGAACCACCTAAGCCTGCCGGCGATCCGCCCAAGCCTGCCGGTGACGAACCGCCCAAGCCTGCCGGTGACGAACCGCCCAAGCCTGCCGGCGATGAGCCCGCTGCAGATGACTGGGCTACTTTGCGTGCCAAATATGCCGGTGATGATGAGAAGCTGGCGAAGCGGCTATCTCGTTACTCCAGTATCGAATCCGCGCTGGACGCGCTTGTTGCCGCACAGAACAAGATTTCCAGCGGCGCGCTGAAGCTTGAAAAGCCAGGTGAGGGTGCAACCGACGAAGAACTGGCCGCTTGGCGTAAGCAGGTAGGCGTGCCAGATGATCCTTCCGGCTACGACCTGGCAGACCTGAAGCTTGACGACATCACCAAGGAAACGACCGAAGACTTCTTGAAGTTCGCACACGGCAAGGACATGCCGGCCGAATACGTGAAGACGGCAGTCGAGTGGAGCGTGGAGCGTGCCGAAGCTTTGATAGAGGCTCGCCGGGAAGAAGACCTGCGGATCAAAGAAGAAGGCGAAGAGTCGCTGCGTGAAGAGTGGGGCTCGGAATTCAAGCTTAACAAAAACCTGATTAAAGGACTGCTTGATACTGCGCCGGAAGGCGTAGGGGATGCGATCATGTTCGGCCGGCTGGCGGACGGCACGCCGATCACCAGCGATCCGAAAACGCTGCGCTGGTTGGCGTCCCTGGCGCGCGAGATCAATCCTACCGCCACTGTCGTACCTGGTTCAGGAACCAATCAAGCGCAGGCTCTCGAATCGGAACTGGCCACTCTGAAGACGCTGATGGCTGACAAGCAGAGTGAATACTGGAAAGGCCCGAAAGCCGAGAAAAACCAGAAGCGTTACCGCGAGCTCATCGACGTGCAGTCAAAGCTTAACCGTTAGGCAACTCGCAACTGCCTGACAAGCCGCCCAACAGGGCGGCTTTTTTTCACCAAAGGGCTTGACAAGCAGGACGCATTCTAGTAAAAGCTGTTTTCAACACGAGATTATTTCTCGCGGCAAGGCTACAGAAGGCCCCGGAGACGAGGGCGCCTGATCCCGCAAGGGGCACCCAGGAGCACAGTCAGATGGACACCCCCGACGAAGCTGATAGAACTTTTGTCAACTTACTAAGGAGTACATCATGGCTGATCATGCCTATCAAATTCAGTACCGCGATGAATTCATCGCGGGCTTCGAACAGCGCCAGTCGCTGGTTCGCAACACCGTTACGACCGAAACCGAAATCAAAGGCAACCAAGCTGTCTTCCTGGTCGCTGACTCCGGCGATGCCGAAGCAGTTACCCGCGGCTTGAACGGCCTCATCCCGGCACGCTCCGACAATCTGGCGCAGAACACCGCGACCCTGGTCGAGTGGCATGACCTGGTGCGTCGCACCAAGTTCAACATTTTCGCTTCGCAAGGCGACGGCCGCCGCATCATGCAGGAAACCACGATGGGTGTCATCAATCGTAAGATTGACCAAGACATCATCACCGTGCTGGAAACCGCCACTCAAGATAGTGGCGCCGCTACTACCGCCAGCCTGGGTCTGGTGATGTACGGTCTGACCGTGCTCGGCAACAACAGCGTCCAACTCGACGGCAACATTTCTGGTCTCATCACCCCGGCGTTCTACGCCTACCTGATGCAAACCAAGGAATTCAACAACGTCGAGTACACCAACAACAAGCAGTTCGATAACATGATGAACAGCTTCCGTTGGGCCGGCGTCAACTGGATCGTGCATTCGAACCTGCCGGGCAAAGGCACCAATGCCGAGAAGTGCTTCCTGTATCACAAGAACGCTGTCGGCCACGCCATCAACACCGGTGGCATCGACACCGCCGTGGACTACAACAGCGAGCACGATTACAGCTTCGCACGCTGCTCCGCCTATCTGGGCTCGGCACTGTTGCAGAATGCTGGCGTGTTCACCTTCAACCACGACGGCTCGGCCTTCGCCGCCCAGTAACGAGTAATCTCGGCCTTCGGGCCGAGACCTTAACCTTTTCATAGGAGAACTAAACATGGCCTACTCTACTTCTTCCCCTCCTGTTTGCATCCTGCAGGCGATCGCGGGTCCGCGCATTTGGTATCATGAATCCGCCGACGCGACGGCCGCTGCCGATGCTTCCGGCTTCATCACCAATGGCGGCGCCTTGGGCATGAAGGTCAATGACATCGTGTATCACAAAGACTCGACTACCGATGCCACTGCCCTGACCATGCACAAAGTCGTGACCGTCAGCTCCACCTATCCAGGTGCAGTTGACTTGAGCGATGGCACCGTGGTCGGCAGCGCAACCAACTCCGACTAATCGGACACACGTTAGCGCCTGTGGTAAACTTTGCGGGCACCAATTTCGGTGCCCGCAATTTCTGAAAGGAGCAACACGTGAGCATCGCTATCAAGTCAGGCGAATTCAAGCAAGCGGAATTCGTACGCAATATCTTCTCGGCCACGCCGGAAGCCAACACCAAATTCGAAGATGTACTCAAGCCGGCTTTCTGGGCGCACATCGCGGCCAAACTCCACCCCTACGACCGCATCGAAGTCACCGACAAAGAAGGCGAATGGTTCGCCGAACTGCTGGTCGTCGCCTGTACGCGCAATGAAGCCAGGGTGGCAATCCTGCGCTTCGTGGAGATCAATCCTGTCTCGCTGAACACAGTGTCCGAAACCAAAGTTTCGGACATACTTGGCGAAGACTCGACGAAGCCGGTCTTCAAAGTCGCTTTCAAGGGTGACAAGAAGAAGCATTGTGTCATCCGCAAGATCGACAACGAAATCATCAAAGAAGGCTTCGTTACGGCCGCTGACGCTGACGCGTGGTTGGTCGAGTACGAAGCAAAGACGCTGGTGTAACACATGACCACGCAGCTCTCTCTTTACAACGGGGCGCTGCGCGAGCTGGGCGAGCGCAAGCTCGCCTCGCTCAGCGAGAACACAGAAGCACGCCGGTCACTTGACGACGTATATACCGGCGCGCTGAAATATTGCTTGGAGCAAGGCTACTGGAAATTCGCCTTGCGCTCGTCCAAGCTTGACTATGAACCTTCTTTCACGCCGCCTTCAGGCTTCACGCTCAACCGGCAATTCGAAATACCGGCCGATCATGTGCGCCTGGCGAAGATGTGTACGGACGGTTCGTTCAACAGTCCATTATTGGACTACGTCGAGGAAGCCGGCTTTTGGTTTGCCAACGTGGATGAAATCTACGTGAGCTACGTCTCCAACGACAGCACGTACGGCAGTGATATGTCGCTGTGGCCAGAAAGCTACATTCTTTTCGTCGAACGCTATCTGGCTTCCAAGGTCGCTAAACGCTTGGGTATCAGCGACAAGGATCGCGATGAGCTTAACAAGGAATTGAAAAAGGCGAAGACGGACGCCCGCTCGAAAGATGCGTTGCAAGGCCCTACCCAATTCTTGCCACAGGGGTCTTGGGTTTCGTCCCGAGCCGGTGGCCGTGGCGGATTCCGAGATCGCGGCAGCCGGGGGCAGCTAATTGGGTAAGCAGCACATAGAGAAGGTGGCCTTTAACCGGGGGATAATCAGTCCTCTGGCTCTCGGCCGCGTGGATGTCAAGCGCGTTGCTTTGGCCGCAGAGACGATGGTCAACTGGATGCCGCGTACGCTGGGGCCGATGTCGCTGCGTCCTGGCTTGGAATACATCGGCGCGACCGAGAGCAATGCAGTCGCCTATCAAGTTCCTTTCATTTTCAGTAGCACGGACACTGCTGTTCTCGAACTGACAGACCTCAAGCTGCGCGTGTGGGTCGATGACGCACTGGTAACACGCGCCGCCGTGTCTACCGCCGTCACCAATGGCACATTCGACACAGACCTAGCTAGCTGGACTGATGCTGATGAAGGCACCGCTACCTCGGTATGGCGTATTGGCGGTTACCTGGATTTACTGGGCGATGGCACGAACGCTGCAATCCGCAAGCAGACGCTGACGGTAGCCGGTGGAGATCAGAACGTAGAGCATGCCCTGCGCATTGTAGTGACCCAAGGCGCCGCTTTGTTGCGTGTTGGTAGCACGGACGGTGCGGACGATTATATTTCTGAAACCACGCTGCTTCCTGGCACGCACTCGCTGGCTTTTACACCTACAGGTGCGAGTGTGTTCGTACAATTATTCAACCGCGACAACTACAGTACACTGGTAACATCCTGCGTGATAGAAGGCGCGGGCGTGATGTCTATCCCGACCAATTTCGACGCGGCCGATATCGCGCAACTACGCTATGACCAATCTGGCGATATCGTGTATTTGGCCGAATACGAGCACAAGAACGCTCGCGTAGAAAGACGTGCGACGCACTCCTGGTCCGTGGTTGATTTCGTCGTGGAAGACGGCCCTTTCCGCAACGACAATCTGACACCGGTCACGTTGACGCCTAGTGCCCTAATCGGAGAGATCACACTCACCGCATCGAAATCGCTTTTCAAATCGACCAACGTGGGCTCTCTCTACAAACTCACCTCTACCGGGCAGACGGTCACCAAGTCGCTAGGTACGGCCGATGTGTACTCAGACCCGATCCTGGTAACGGGGCTGTCGGCTACCCGCGGTTTTACGATCAATATCTCCGGCACCTGGGTCGCTACGATCACGCTACAACGTTCTGTGGGTGATGTCGGAGACTGGGTCGATGTCACTACATACACTACGAATCAGGCATCTACCGTATACAACGATAGCCTTGATAATCAGACTATCTACTACCGCATCGGTATCAGTGTCGGCGACTATACATCCGGCACGGCTACGGCAGAATTGGCCTATGCTTTCGGCTCCATCACTGGTGTTGTCAAAGTCACCGGATACACCAGCAGCACCAGCGTCTCGGCGGTCGTGCTGAGGGACTTGGGCGCGCTCACGGCCACCAGTAATTGGGCAGAAGGCGCGTGGTCCGAACGCCGCGGGTGGCCATCCGCTGTCGCGCTGCACGAGGGCCGCTTGTGGTGGGCTGGCAAAGACAAAGTGTGGGCTTCAGTATCGGATGCCTTCAATAGCTACGATCCTGATTACGAAGGAGACGCGGGTCCGATCAACCGAAGCATAGGCTCTGGCCCCGTGGATAGCATCGCGTGGCTGCAGTCGCTACAGCGGTTGGTAGTAGGCGCGCAAGCGGCAGAGAAAGTGGTTAAGTCTTCTGCGCTGGATGAGCCCGTGACACCTACCAATTTCAACATGAAGGACGCTTCGACGTACGGCTCATCATTAGTGGATAGCATAAAGCTGGATAACAGCACATTGTTCGTGGACCGATCAATCGCACGTCTGATGGAACTGGCCATCGACACCGGTTTGGGCAACACAACCGTTACCGATTTGATGTCGATCGTACCTGAAATGGGCGAGCCGTCCATCGTGCGTGTGGCTGTACAGCGCCGGCCGGATACTCGTATCCATTGCGTGCGCAGTGACGGCACAGTGGCGGTTCTTGTATACGACAAAGTCGAAGACGTAAAATGCTGGGTCGAGATCGAGACAGACGGTGATATCGAAGATGTAGTCGTTATGCCAGGTGCAGCCGGGACACGTGAAGACGCAGTATATTACGTGGTAGCGCGCTCGATCAATGGCAGCACTGTACGCTACCGAGAGAAGCTGGCCCTACTGAGTGAGTGCGAAGGCGGAACTCTAAATAAGCAAGCAGACGCCTTCTACCACTGGACCGGTGCTTCGTCAACCACTATTACCGGCTTGACGCATCTTATCGGCGAGACGGTTTGCTGCTGGGCGAATGGTAAAGACCTGGGCACGTATACCGTCAGCGGCGCGGGAGAGATCACGATCTCAGAAGCGGCGACAGCGGCC
>Ga0153916_10003270_pt1 | contig 12047 bp, 11 predicted proteins | sample Opewatmetagenome_FD_109642 | JGI IMG/M metagenome (GOLD analysis project Ga0153916, IMG submission 109642) | Freshwater wetland microbial communities from Ohio, USA - Open water 3 Core 3 Depth 4 metaG | ecosystem: Environmental > Aquatic > Freshwater > Wetlands | place: USA: Ohio, Lake Erie...
CGATCGCCGTGCGCCCCCGGTAGCTGTCGTAGGCCATCGTGGTGACGAGCATCCGGAACGGGGCTTCGCCGTCACAGAGCGGCGGCGGTGTGTGCTCAACGATGGCATCGAGGAGGGGAAGCATCGTGCCCGAGGTGACGCCCTGTTCGGTCGACGCATAGCCGTCGCGCGCGTTGGCGTAGAGCACGGGGAAATCGAGCTGATGATCTTTGGTCGCGAGATCCAGGAAGAGGTTCGACGTCTCGTGGACCACCTCGGCGATCCGGGCGTTCGGCCGGTCGACTTTGTTGACCACGACGATGGCGTGCAGACCGATCTCCAGTGCCTTGCGAAGGACGAACTTCGTCTGGGGCATAGGACCTTCCACCGCGTCGATGAGCAGCAGACACCCGTCGGCCATGTTGAGGACGCGCTCGACCTCGCCGCCGAAATCCGCGTGGCCCGGGGTGTCGATGATGTTGATGCGGATGCCCTTGAATTCGATCGCGGCGTTCTTCGCCATGATCGTGATCCCCTTCTCGCGTTCCAGCGGATTGGAGTCGAGGATCAGCGTGCCAACCTGTTCGTTTTCGCGGAAAACGTGCGATTGCTTGAGGAGGGCGTCGACGAGGGTTGTCTTCCCGTGGTCAACATGGGCGATGATGGCGAGGTTGCGCACGTCGGCGCGGCGAGACTGCATAACATCCATCGTGCCGGATTCCGGCCCTGAGGGATAGGTGAGCGCTGGCTTCTGGCATCCGTAAGACCCATCCGATCGGGCGGGTCCGCTTAGGCCCGGTATGCCGTACCTTGTATTCAGACAAACCGCGAGCGGGCCGTGCTAAAGCCGGAGACCGTCAGGAGGACCTGCCTTGACCACCAGCTACGATCTGATTCAGGACATCGTCTCAGGCAAGCGTCCCGATGCCGAACTCGTGCGGCCCAGCGACATCATGCCCTTCGTCATCGAATCCGATGGCCGCCGTGAGCGCGCTTATGACATCTACTCGCTCCTCCTGAAGGAGCGGATCGTCTTCCTTGGTACGCCCATCGACGCGATGGTCGCGAACGTCATCATTGCCCAGCTTCTCTATCTGGCCCGAGAGGACGATGAGAAGGACATCATGATGTACATCAACTCGCCGGGCGGCAGCGTCACTGCGGGTCTGGCCATCGTGGACACCATGAACCTCATCCGCCCTAACATCTCGACCGTCTGCATCGGGCTGGCCGCCAGCATGGGAACGATCCTCCTGACCTCCGGCACGAAGGGGAAGCGCATGGCTCTCCCGCACGCCACGATCCACCTCCACCAGGTGATGGGGGGCGCGCAGGGGCAGGCCCGCGACATCGAGATCCAGGCGCGCGAAACGCTGCGCCTCCAGAAGGTCCTCCGCGAAATCATCGCCAGCACCACCGGGCAGCCGATGGAACGGATCGAGCGCGACACGGACCGCGACTTCTGGCTGGATCCGTCCGGCGCGAAGGATTACGGCCTCATCGACGAGATCCTCAGCCGGACCCCGGTCGAAGTGGCAGCCATCGGCAAAGTCTAGGTCTCAGGCGGGCCGGATTACGTCGAACCCGACGTAGGGCTGAAGCACCTCTGGCACCTCTATCGATCCATCTTCACGCTGGTAGTTTTCTAACACGCCGATCATTACGCGCCCCGGCGGCATCCCGGACCCATTGAGCAGGTGCGGGTAGCGAGTCGGCGCATCGGGTCCGGGACGATAGCGGATATTCGCCCGACGAGCCTGGAAGTCGAGGCAGTTCGAAACGGAGCTGACCTCCATCCACTCCCCTTGCCCTGGTGCCCAGATTTCGATGTCATAGGTCTTCGTCGCGCTAAATCCGACGTCGCCGCTGCAGAGCTGAACCACGCGATATGGGATGCCGAGCAGCTCCGGCAGCGAGCGCGCTCGTGCCACCAGCCGCTCGAACTCCGCCTCGCTCTGCTCCGGTTCGCAATAGGAGAACATCTCAACCTTTTCAAACTGGTGGACGCGCTTGATGCCACGCACGTCGCGCCCTGCGCTCATCTTCTCTCGTCGGAAACATGGCGTGTGCGCGACGAGGTGCATCGGGAGCGTCCCCGGGGGGATGATCTCGTCCCGGTAGAGGTTGACGAACGGCACCTCGGCGGTCGGTATGAAGAAATAGTCCTCTTCGTCGTCGTGGTAGAGGTTGTCGCGGAACTTCGGCAGCTGGCCGGCGGCATACAGCGAAGCCTCCGTCAGCATGTCGGGCAGGTAGCACTCCGTGAACCCCGCCCGGATGTGTTCGGCCAGGAAGAACTGGATGAGCGCCCGGTGGAGTCCCGCGATTGCCCCTCGCAGCACGAAGAAGCGGGTGCCTGACATCTTCACGCCACGCTGGAAATCAATGCCTCCCAGCCTCTCGCCGAGTTCCCAGTGAGGGCGCGGCTGAAACGGAAACTTTGGGAGGTCTCCCACCGTCTCGATGACGACGTTTGATTGCTCGTCGGGACCCTTCGGGACGTCCGCAGCGAGGATGTTCGGCACCTCGTAGAGCTTCTGTTCCAGCTCTTCGTCGACAGCCTTCAACTTCGCGTCCAGTGCGGCGATCGTATCGCCGACTTCGCGCATTTCCGCGATCCGCGCATCCCGTTCCGCACCGTCCTTCGAAGCGCCGATCGCCTTGCTCGCGACATTGCGCTCGGCCCGCAATCTCTCGACCTCACCGAGTAGCTTCCGGCGCTCTTCATCCAGTTGGAGGATCCGGTCGATGGGCGCCGTGGTATTGCGCAGCAGGACATCCCGCTTCACGCGGTCGGTGTTCTCGCGGATGAACTGGAGGCTAAGCATGGTCCCTCACAGGCGTTCGGCGGCGCTTATTGCACGGATTCCGAGCAGACGGACGTCCTCGGCGACAGGCACGAGGGTACCATCGGGCGCCGGGAGGGAAAACGACCCGGCCAGCTCGGTCGCTGTCACCCACCGATGCGGACCGTGCGGGATCGGCGCCTTCATGTCCACTTCGTGGATCGCCCGCGTGAAGTACACGTGGTCGATGTGCTGGTGAAAGGGCTGGTCAGGCCGGACGATGTCCTCGATCAGGATCGCGACCGGCGGGGGCAGGACGGCGGGGCCGCTGCAGGTTACAAGGTCCAATGGCGGGATGATGTCCGCTATCAGCCCGCTCTCCTCTTGGATTTCCCGCAGCACGCCCTGCACCGGGTCCTCGTTCGCTTCGAGATGCCCGCCGGGCGGGAGCCACATGCCGAGCTTGTGGTGCCAGAGAAGCAGGGTGCGTTGGCGCGTGGTAACGAATCCGGTGCCGGTGTGATGCCGTTCCAGTGGCGCCGGATCCATGGCTATTCCTTCACAGACTTGTGCGGCGGAAAGAGGATGACCTCGCGAATCGAGCTCTGACCCGTCAGAACCATAATCAGGCGGTCGATGCCCATGCCGAAGCCGCCGGTCGGCGGCATCCCGTGTTCGAGCGCGAACAGGAAGTCTTCGTCGAGGAGCTCGACCTCATCGTCGCCGTTCGCCTTCAGCGCGAGCTGCTCATCGAAGCGCGCGCGCTGCTCGATTGGGTCGTTGAGTTCGGTGTAGGCGTTGCCGAATTCGAAGCCGGCGATGAAGCACTCGAAGCGTTCCACAAGCCGCGGGTTGTCCGGCTTCCGCTTGGCGAGGGGGGAGAGCTCGATCGGGTAGTCCATCAGGAAGGTCGGCTGGATCAGGTTCGGCTCTACGTAATGGGACATCGCCTCGTCGCAGAGCTTCCCGTAACCGGCGTTCGCCGGGAGTTCGAGTCCCCGGCGTTCCAGCTCGGCCCGCAGGCGTTCGGCGTCGGGGAACTGGCCCAGGTCGAGGCCGCCATATTCCAGCAGGGCATCGTAGAAGGTGATGCGGTGCCATGGCGCGCTCAGTGAGAGTTCGTAATCGCGGAAGGTGACGCTCGTCGTCCCCAGCACTTCGCGGGCCACCCCGCTGACCATTTCCTCCACCATCCGGGCCACGTCGTTGTAGTCCGCGTAGGCCTCGTAGGTTTCGATCATGGTGAATTCCGGGTTGTGCTTGAAGCTCATCCCTTCGTTCCGGAAGTTGCGCCCGATCTCGTAGACTCGCTCGAACCCGCCGATGAGCAGCCGCTTCAGGTGCAACTCCAGGCTGATGCGGAGTACCCGGTCCTCATCGATCGCGTTGAAGTGTGTGACGAAGGGCCGCGCGGCCGCACCGCTTTCCGACTCATGCAGGATGGGAGTCTCAACCTCGAGGAACCCGCGCGAATCGAGAAACCGGCGGATCCCGGCGATGACCTTGCTCCGGATGGTGAAGACCTGCCGGGTTTCCGCGTTCGCCATCAGGTCGAGGTAGCGATGGCGCTGGCGTGCTTCGGCATCAGTGAGCCCGTGGAACTTCTCGGGCGGCGCATGAAGCGCCTTTGCGAGCATCGTCCAGGAGGTGGCAGCAACTGAGGGCTGGCCTGTCCGAGTACGGAGCGGCCACCCGTGGACCCCGATGAAGTCTCCCAGGTCGAGCAGACGCAGCGCTTCGTACGGCTCGTCGCCCAACTGGTTCTGGCGGAGGAGCACCTGGATCCGTCCCGTCCCGTCCTGGAGGTCGATGAAGGTCGCTTTGCCCATGTCACGGCGCCCCATGACCCTGCCGGTGACGTCCACCACGGTCGCCTGGTCCTCGGATTGGCCGTCGGCGAAGGCAACGACCGCGGCTTCCACTTCCGCGGCGGTGAACGTGCGGGCAGCCTGTCGAGGGTAGGGATCGACATCGCGTGCGCGGAGCTGCTCAAGCTTCGCGATGCGCTGTGCCATCAGTTCGTCCACCCTGACCTCCGCGGAAATGAACTGGGCCGCCCTGCAAGGCGGCCCGCGATGTCCGGCAGACAGCCGAGCCGGCTAGTCGATCTTGACTACCTTCACTTTGATCACGCCCCGGGGGACGTTCACGTCGACAGTATCACCGACCGACCGACCGAGCAGCGCGGCCCCCACAGGCGACTCGTTTGAGATCTTCCCGGTGGCGGGATCCGCCTCCGGAGCACCCACGATGCGGTAGTGCCGCCGCTTGCCGTCCTGTTCGACCTCAACGCCGCTCCCGATGCCGACCCGGCCGGTTACTTGAGCCCCGCCATCGTCGATGATCACGGCGCGGCGGAGGATGTCCTCGATCTCCAGGATCCGGCCTTCGACCATGCCCTGTTCTTGTTTGGCATCGTCGTATTCGGCGTCATTCTGACTCGTTCCAAGCTCCTGCGCGTTGTGGATTCGCTCGGCAATCGCCCGCCGCTGCTGGCGGCGCTCTTCCAACTCAACCTCGAGCTTTGCCTTTCCTTCACGCGTGAGCGGTACAGCTTTGTCTGTCATGTCCTACCCTTTTGGCGGGATCGCAAATCAAAAAAATCGACCGAGGGGCAGAAACCTCTCAGTCGCCATTAGTATACCCCATGCCGCGAAGACACGTGACTCCGTGCAAGACGAACTGACACCGCCGCGGGACCCAAATGAGCGGCAGCGCCGGGCCACTGATGGCCTCAACTGGCATGAGGCAACCACGCCCGCTGTCCCGGAATCCCTGCCAGCGCAACCACCACCGGCGCCGCTGCCGCCACCGGTCTCCGGGCTTCCTTCACAGCCTGTTGCGGGGCCGGCGAAGCGATCTCGCCTTCTCCTGTTGCTTGGCGGCTTCTCGCTCGCGGCTGTCGTAGGCGGTCTCGTCGCCGGGGCCGTCGTGGCACTCGCGATCGGAGGCAGAGGCACGACCTCAGGAGGCCAGCCGGGCGGCCCGACGACGGCCCTGACGGTCGAGGAAACCTCCGCCATCGTCGATGCGGCAGCGAAGGGGCGGCCAAGTGTGGTCCGGATCGAAAGCCAGGTGCGCACGCAGGGTGGGACGGCAACCGACGTCGGCAGCGGAATCGTCATCGATACTGACGGCCACATTCTGACGAACGCGCACGTCGTCCAGAACACCGATTCGATCACGGTCATCCTGGCCGACGGAACCTCGCGGACGGCGATTCTCCTGGGCGACGACTCGCCCTTCACTGACATGGCCGTCCTCCAGATCGCGCCCGGCAACCTCACGCCGATGGAGATTGGCGACTCTTCTGCGTTGAAGCTGGGCGAATCGGTCGTGGCGATCGGCAATCCGCTGGGGGAATTCGACGGGTCGGTGACCGTGGGCGTCATCAGCGGGCTCAACCGCAGCCGCAACTTCGATGCGGTTCGCCAGGACGACCTGATTCAGACCGATGCTGCCATTAACAACGGGAACAGCGGCGGGGCACTGCTCAATCTGCGGGGGCAGTTCGTGGGGATGCCGACGGCCATCCTCAGGCAGGCGCCCGGCGGCGATACCGCGCCGGTCGAAGGGATCGCGTTCGTGCTCCCGGCGAACAGGCTCCTGCCTATCGCGCACCAGATCATCAGCACTGGCGGCTACCCTCGACCGTCGCTGGGCCTGACACACGTCGATCTGTCGCCCGACATACGCGTGCCGCGGGTGACCCTCTCGGACGGTGCCCTCGTTCAACAGGTAACACGCAGCGGTCCGGCCGATGCAGCCGGTATCCTGCCGGGTGACGTGATCACGCGAATTGGCGACAACGACGTCAATCGCCAGACCCCACTGCTTAATGCGCTTGAGTCGTACAGCCCCGGGCAGACTGTGCGAGTTGTCCTCAACCGCAATGGCAGGATAATTGAGGTTGAGGTTAGGCTTGCGAAGAAGACGTAGCGTGTCCGCCGTGGCAGCGGAGGCGCGATCCCGATGATCCAACGGGGTGGCCGCGGACAGTTCACCAGGAACGCCCGTTCGGCCGGCGGACTCTATGGAAGCACACGACGGCCGCCCAGTCGGCGCCAGTTGCTCCTTGGCGCCCTCGGAATCGGCGCCCTCGTGCTGTTCGGATTTCTTGCATTCTCATGGTTCACCGGCGGGGGCTGCAGCAAGCCCTATTGCCCTTCGAACAAGGACCTCAAGGCGCCCGACGGCTTCGCGCTTGTCACCAAGATCTACCAGCTGAACAAGAGCCAGGGCGCCGTCCCGCAGGACAAGCAGATGACCGTGCAACTGCCCCTGCTGCAGCCGACGACTGATGGACGGAACCTGAACTTCTACCGCTACGTCGCGTCCTCGGACACCTGGGAGCCCATCACCACGGCTCTCCTCGATGCCCAGGGCAAGATCGTTTCGGCCAGTTTCGACGACAGACCTGACATCATGGCGGCGATGCGGCGCCAGTCGGCCGCCGGCCAGGTGGTTGCCTACCTTCAGCACAATGCCCCGCTCAACAAGGACGCGGTCGGACAGATCACCATCCTCCACACGTTTGACTTCAAGCCCGCTTCGGATGGGACGGTCACGGGCGAGTTGAGCACGACGGTCAAGCCCGACGCCTCGTTCGCGTTCTACCCGGTGATCTCGGCGAGCCTCGCCGACCGCGGTTCGATTCCGATCGTCGCGGGCATCTTCTCGAACGCCCAGAGCCGCTCGAACCACGTCCAGCAGATCGTGAAGAAGGTGAACGACCTCCAGCTCAAGGGCATCGATATCGCCTACCTCGACCTCCCGGCCGACCAGCGGACATCGTTCGCCCTGTTCATCGGTGAGCTGGCGCAGACGCTTCACACGCAGGGCAAGATGCTCACGGTGACGGTCCCCTGCCCGCTGCAAGCACAGGATAGGATCGACGACGGCGCCTACGACTGGGCTGCGCTGGGCGCCGCCGCCGACGTGCTGGAAATCGCTCCCTACCGCGACCAGAGCGACTATCGCTCGGTCGTGCCGGCTGTCCTCCAGTACCTCACCGGCCTCGTGAACCCCAACAAGCTCGTCCTCACCGTTTCTCCCTATGCAACCGAGAAAGCGCCCGACGGCATCCGCACGTTGGCCCTAACCGAAGCGATGAGTATCGCCTCGAGCATGGCCGTCCGCACAGGCACCGACAACAAGCTGACCACGAACAGCAATGTTGATGTCGTGGGCGTCAACATCGATAAGAGCGAGAACCTGAGCGGTCTGATTTGGCAGCCTCAGACCGCGACGGTCGCGTTCACGTATAAGCTCAACGGTGGCCGGACGGTCTGGCTCGAGAACTTCTTCAGCATTGGGTTCAAGTTGGAATTCATCTCGCGGTTCAAGCTTGGGGGCGTTGCCGTCGAGGATGCGAGCCAGAACGACCTCCTGGGCGACATCTGGCCGGCCCTCACCCCGTTTATTGCCAGCGGCCAGCCGATCCTCATGCAGCCAAATCCGGCCGACCTTGTGCCGAAATGGACTGCCAGCAAGGGAACCCTGGATGGCGGCCAGCGCGGCTCGGTGAAGTGGACTACGCCGTCTGATCCGGGCAACTACACCGTCGATCTGACACTGAGCGACGGTGTCTCGCTCTTCCAGAATGAGATCTCCGTGAACGTTCAGCCCAAGGACAACGCAGCACCCCGCACGACGAACCCCGGCTCAACCCCGGGCACGAGCGCGAACTAGCGAATCGATGGCCAACTCAAAGCACCGCATCACCGGCGGCCAGAACCGTGGCCTTCCGCTCGTCGAGCCACGCGGCCTACGGCTGCGCCCGACCTCCGGACTCGTGCGCGAGGCGATCTTCAACATTGTCGGCGCCCGCATCGAGGGCGCACGGGTGCTCGACCTTTTTGCCGGTACGGGGGCGCTCGGCATCGAGAGCCTGAGCCGCGGCGCGGAAGCCGCTGTGTTCGTCGATGCCGAAGCGAGTTCGTGCCAGGCGATCCTCCAGAGCCTCGCGCGAGCTGGATACACGACTGCCGCCACCGTCATCCGTGGACGGCTGCCTGCGGCCGTGAAGGACCTCACGGGCCAGTTCGATGTCGTGTTCGTTGACCCGCCCTACCAGTCGGATTTCGGGGCCGAAACCCTCGCCTGCATCGCCCCGCATGTCGCCCCCGGTGGCCTTGTCGTTTACGAGCACGCGAGCCGTTACAATCCGGCGGAACGCCCGCCGGGACTGGCTCTCGTCGAGCGGCGCGTCTATGGGGATAGCGCCATCGCGCTCTATGCCCGCGAGGAGGGGGAATGAGGATCGCAGTCTACCCGGGCGGGTTCGACCCCGTGACCAACGGCCACCTGGATCTCGTGCGCCGCATGACCCACCTTTTCGACCGCGTCATCGTCGCCGTCGTCAAGGGACGAGACAAAGGGTCCTTCTTCTCGTGGGAGGAACGGATCGAGATGTGTCGCCAGGCCGTGACCGATCTCCCCACCGTCGAGGTGGAGGGCTACGACGAGATGACCGTGGAATTCGCGCGTCGTCGAGGCGCCGTCGCGATGGTCCGTGGTATTCGTGCTGTTAGCGACTTCGAAGCCGAGTTCGACCAGGCGTTGATGAACCGGAAAATGGCTCCCGAAATCGAATCGGTGTACCTGATGTCCAACCAGGAATTCCTCTTCGTCAGCGCGAGCCGGATCCGGGAAGTTTCGCGATTAGGGTACGATGTTTCCGAACTGGTGCCCGCTCATGTACGCGCGGCGCTCCAGCGCAAGCATGCCAGCCAGGAGCGCTGAGAGCACCGACCGGCGGGACGGACCTATTGGAGATTCTCGATCTTATCGATGGACTTGAAGAGCTCGTCATCCAGGCGAGAAGGCTGCCCGTTGGTGGCAATCTCGTCGTCGATCGCAAGCGCATGCTCGACCTGATAGATCAGATGCGGCTCGCCGTTCCTACCGATATCCGCCAGGCGCAGCAGGTCCTCGAAACGCGCGACCAGATCACGAACGATGCGCACAACATCGCGAAGCGGACCCTGGAAGACGCGCAGGCTGAACGGACAAGGCTCGTTGAACAAAGCGCAATCGTCCGGGAAGCGCAGGAACGAGGCCAGCAAATGCTCATGGATGCAGAATCGCGTGCACGGCAAGCGGTTGCTGAAGCCGACGCAACTGCTGCCGCCCACCTCAGCGAAGCCGCTGAGGCTGCTAGCAAGCAACTGGACGATGCGGATGCATACGCACTCGAGGTGCTAGGACGCCTCGAAAGTCAGCTCCAGGCATTTCTCGACTCGATTGGAAAAAGCCTCAGCAGTCTCCAGGAACGACGCTAATTCCGTACTCGCGATGTGCGACGTGCGCACCCGCGACAACGGCAAAGCGCGCGCATCTTTCCTGACGGTTGCAGTGCGGATTGGTATACTGTTTCCCACACCAGTTTCGGTTGTTAACGATGCCGGAATTGGTACCATCCGCCAGTTCGATATGTTCGCCCTGAGTTTTGAGGCGATCAGGAGGCAATCAGTCGTGGCTGAATTCACCGTTGTCAAGGAAACCGAAGCCCCGCGTCCAAGCCGCCAGACAGGCCGTCTCGCTGCCCGCATGCGCGAATACGAACGTTACGTCGAGAGTGTCGGCCCTGGGAAAGTTGGCAAGCTTGTGCCGAACCGCGGGGAGACCTCACGCGGGATCGCGCTTCGCATTAGCCGGGCCGCGAAGCGCGCCAACAAGACCCTGAATACGTGGGTCGTTGAGGACACGGTCTACTTCACCGTCGCGTAGCCTGGGCTCCTGACGGGCATTACACGACAAGGTTGAGCAGTTTGTCCGGCACGTGAATCGTTCGCTTCGGTTCCTTGCCGGCAAGCCATTCTTTCACGCGGGGAAGCGCCAGTGCCTCGGCGAGCGCTTCCTCTTTCGTTGCTCCCAGCGGTACCTGCAGCGTCGCACGCGCTTTGCCGTTCACCTGGACGACCATCTCGACGCTGTCCTCCTTCGCCAACCTGGCGTCGAACGACGGCCACGCCTGAAAATGGATGCTGTAGGCTCCCCCGCGACGCTCCCAGAGTTCTTCAGCCAGGTGCGGTGCAAGCGGAGCGAGCATCCGGAGCATCGCGTCAATCGCTTCTTTCCACGACACCCGGTCGACCGTCTCCGATGTCTCCCGCGTGCGTTGTAACACCGAGCTGTGCTCCATCAGTCGCGAGATCAGCGTGTTGAACCGGAAGTTCTCCATCTCGGCAGTCACGGCCTGGATCGTCTTGTGGGTCGCCCGCCGAAGAGCGACTGCCTCGGCCGATTCCGGCCTGTCTGTCAGTTCCGGCGTCTCGGTGGCCAGTGACCATACCCGATGGAGCCAGCGGACGATCCCGGCCATGCCGGTGGGGTTGTAGGGTCCGCCCTGGTCCCAGGGGCCGATGAACATCAACTGGCAGCGGAAGGCGTCCGTGCCCCACTGGTCGAGCTGTTCTTCCGGCGCAACCACGTTGCCCCGGCTTTTCGACATGCGGTTGCCGTCCGGCCCAAGGATCACTCCCTGGTTGAACAGGCGAACCATCGGCTCGTCGCCCTCGACGATCCCCATGTCCCGGGCTGCCTTCCAGAAGAAGCGGGTGTAGAGCAAGTGCATGACCGAGTGCTCCACGCCCCCCGTGTACTGGTCGACCGGCAGCCACTTTCGCGCCAGCTCTGCAGAAAAGGGGCGCTCGGGGTTCTTCGGGTCGATATACCGCATCTGATACCAGCTCGAACACATGAACGTGTCCAGCGTGTCGGTCTCACGTCGTGCGGGCTTGCCATCGATGGGACAGGGGACGTTGACCCACTCCTCCATGAGCGCCAGTGGGCTCTGTCCGGACGCTCCGAACTTCACCTTCTCGGGAAGCTCGACCGGCAGGTCCGCCTCAGGGACCGGCACAATGCCGTGTTCCTCGCAATGGATGATGGGGATCGGTGCCCCCCAGAAGCGCTGGCGTGAGATGAGCCAGTCGCGCAGGCGGAAGTTGACCGTGCCGCGGCCGAATCCCTTCTGCTCGGCATACTCGATGACCTTCGCAACGGCCTCGCCGTCTGGCGTGCCGTCGAAGTGCCCAGAATTGATCATCCGCCGGCCGTGCGGAATTGCCTTCTCGAGCGGTCTTGTGACGTCCACCTCTTCCGAATCGAAGACCGGGATGATCTCCAGGCCGTATTTCTTCGCGAATTCGAAGTCCCGCTGGTCATGGGCGGGGACGGCCATCACGGCTCCCGACCCATAAGTGACCAGGACGTAGTCCGCGATCCAGATCGGGAACCGCTGGCCATTGAACGGGTTGACCGCATAGGCGCCGGTGA
>Ga0153916_10003271_pt1 | contig 12046 bp, 12 predicted proteins | sample Opewatmetagenome_FD_109642 | JGI IMG/M metagenome (GOLD analysis project Ga0153916, IMG submission 109642) | Freshwater wetland microbial communities from Ohio, USA - Open water 3 Core 3 Depth 4 metaG | ecosystem: Environmental > Aquatic > Freshwater > Wetlands | place: USA: Ohio, Lake Erie...
GCTCTTACTGCGCTTATAATTAGTGGAGGTGTTTCAAGGACCGTAGCAGGTTGTGCGACTTCCTTTCCGAAGTCAGGCGACCGTTTGCGATCTTCTATCTTGAAAACGTGTGTCATTCCGGCCTTGTAGCCGGTGAAGCCCAGAAGCCTTGGTGTTTCGGCTTCGATTTTGGGCCAGAATCTTATTCGTCCAAGCAGGTTTTTGGCACGTCCTCTAGGTAAGAAGGCGAGTGAACCGTGTCTAGGGGCGTGTGTTTTGCGGTGTCCCATTGCTTTTCCAGCTTGCGTCTTCTAGGAATAAAGACATCGAGTTATAAACGTTACTGGAAACATCAACCCCAAACAAATCCATCTCTCGTAATGGCGACAGAGGCTATCATTAGCAAATGCGGCAAATAGTCTTTTCTCTCTGAGGATCTCGGCGAAAATTCGACCCCCTGTATGCCTTGAATTGTTCTTTTTGATCGGGTGGTTCTACTCTTGGTTCCTGAGGATTTGGGAAGCGTTAAATGTTGAGTGTACAATGTTTGTTGGAGGATTTGGCGGTGTCGGACAGTGTCAGAGCGGTCGCCGAGGCGCTGTATAGTTCTGGGTGCTTGAAGTTTGGAAGGTTCAAGATTAAGTCGGGTGCGACAAGTCCATACTACGTGGATTTGGCTATGTTGCTGTCTGAACCGAAGAACCTATGCGACATTGCCGACTTGGCTGCGAATGAAATCCAGAGAATCAGGTCTGGTGAACACGTGGACAAGCTGGCCACAGTCGAATTGAAGGGTGCGTTTGTTCTGCCAAGTATCGGCTGTAGAGTGAATCTACCTTGTGTCGTCGTGAGGAAAGAGGACAAAGCGTATGGTGTGACTGGGAGAACAGCCGGAGCCGAAGTCATAAGTGGTGAAAACATTCTGTTTTTTGATGACGTGATCAGCGAGGGCTTGTCTAAGCTGGAAGCGATAAAGCCTTTGGAGGAGCTTGGGGCCAAGGTAGCGCACGTCCTAGTGGTGGTGGATAGAGAGCAAGGAGGAGCAGAGAATCTTGAGAAACTCGGCTACAGGGTTCATGCCTTGGCAAGGATTTCGAAAATGGTTGAGAGCCTTTCTGCAACTGGGTGTGTACCGCGTGAACAGATGGAGTCAGTCCTCAATTACATCGACAAGAAGCCCTGAAGTCAGGCTAAAAATGCGGGAAGATTTGACGTCGGCTAAGACACTACTTGGCTTTCGGGTCTGATTGGAAGAGTCCGATCAAGTTTCCTTCGGTGTCTTCACAATATGCGGAATAGCCTACGCCGGGTATGGTTTCCTTGTCAGAGAGTTTCTTTCCACCTGCCTTGACAACTTTTTTGAGGTAGTCGTCGACCGAAGGAACGTCCATGAATATTGTTGTGGTCGCTTTCTTCATTCTCGGCATTATGGCCCCGTCTATGCCTGGTTGTTCTTTTTCGCCTGTGATGGCCAGCCAGTAGTCAACTGGTCCTTCCCATTTTTGAAGCTTCCATCCGAAGACTTTCTCATAGAATTCAGCCGCCCTCTTGGCGTTGTCTGCGTTTATCTCAAAATGCACAACTCGTGACATGTTCAAAACCTCACAGGCCACGTAGTGATTTCACTCTTTTATATCTTTTCTGGACAATGGAACAAAACTAGGGAAACGTTGAAGTGTGAAATCCCATCTTGATGGTGTCAGTTCAGTTGGGAAACCTTCTCAAGTATCAGCTTTGCGCACTCTTTCGGAGAGCATTTTGTGGTGTCAACTGTCACTTCGGGTCTCAAAGGAGGTTCGTATGGCTGTCCAACGCCAGGCACAGTCGGAGCCTTTCCTTTGGCAGCTTTGCCATAGATTTCCTTCGGTGCAGCATACGTCTTTTGACGCCCAGCTTCACGTTTCCTGCACACCTCAAGCGGACATTGAAGATGCACTTCAACAAACCTTTCTATAAGGTGTCTTGCTTGGTCGCGGTATCGACGCAGATTGCCAGTTGCGTCAATGACCACGTTCACGCCATTCTCTGTTAACAGTTTCGCGATGTAAACGAGAGTAGCGTAAACCGCGTCCCGCTCTTCAAGAGAATATGACGGTTTTGGGGTAACAAGCTTGCGCAACGTGTCAGAGGACAAGAGTTGGACCTGAATTCCCGTTTTTTTGAGAAGCTTAACCAGAGCTTCGGAAATGATAGATTTACCACTGCCGGGAAGACCGGTTACCCATACACACCAACCATTTGACAACTGGGAATTACCAGCCATCCATGTTGAGGGCAAGTTAGCATAAAGTTATTGATTCGCTCTTCGTCGAGCGATGTTATTCTTGGTGGCCTTATGGTCAAAAAAGGAAAAGGAGGACATGATCTCTTCCAAAAAATCGAATTTCTCAATCTCAAAGAGATGGCTGAGACAGTCACAGTCAGAACAGCCAAAATGCTCTACTGCAAAACCTCCTTTACCGAGGCGTCCTGCAACTCTGCATTCTCCCGACCTGTCTGATTCGGTTACAAACTTCGCTATGACCCGTGCATGACTGCTTTCAAGGAGATAGTCGATGTGCCAGAACTTCTTTTTCACTTTGCTCAGGTGACGCTTTATCCTCTTCTCAAGATTGTTCTGTGCAGAACCTACGTAGGCATACAAACCTTTCCCGAAGCGAATATCCCCCAAAGCGCCTATTTTGATGGTCACGTTTCTGCTGACAGCCACAACTAGGACATAGATACCTCTCATCGGGAATGTCTGCCCCGCTCGTTTTCCTCTCCGTACCATTTGAGAATCTCTTTAACAGCCTGATCGGAATATCCTGTCTCCTTCAGCCCTCTCTTCAGTTCCTTCGACTCATTTGCAACCAGGATTACGTCACTCGCATCTGGTTGTCTAAAGGGATTTTTATACTTAGCCTGCCGAGAGCTCCCTGGTTTCCTCTCTATTTTAGATAGGAATTGACATCTTCGATGTCAAATTCCTTCGATTTGAGTAAGTTACGCGTGAAACGGAAAATCTTCCGCCTCACATCTTCCGACAGGTTAGGATACCACAATGGCGAAGCCAACACGATGCTACGCCAAGCGTAATAGGGCTGAACGACCTGTAAAACCTCATCGTCACCAGTGCGGTCAAGATAGTTCTTCCAGAAAAGAACAAACAATTTCTCAAACGGGCCCGAAAGTTCGCCGAACTCCTGCAACGAATAGAAAACATAGTTAACTGTCAATGCCGCAACATCATCAGCGGGCTCCCCAAACTCGCCTCTGCTGCGATCCAAGACTGTGAAGTCTGTACCTTCTCGGAATATGATGTTCCAAGGATGAAAGTCCCCATGCGCCTGCGAAAGCCTGTGCGTTTTGTTCTTGAGATGCCATCGCCACTCAATACAGGATTTCTCCAGTTCTACAAAGAATTTCTCATCAACATATTTCAGCCCACGGGGATAGCTGTCAGTCAACCCGAAAATGCCTTCGCCATGCCCGAGCAAGTCGCGGACACGCCTGACATAAAGCTCAGGTGCACTCTTCTTTGTCGCATGCACCTCCGCAAGATAGTCAGCCAAGGCGATACAGCGATCCTCATCCAACTCCGTCATCGTCCCGGCCTCCTTCACGTTGTCCAAATCAAAATGGTACAGCTTTCCTTCCACAAATTCCGTCAAGAGGAACAGTTCACAGCAGTCGCCAAGCGACTTAAGCCCCTGCGCCTCTCGCAAGAACGACCCCACATCCAAAGCCCGAACATGCTTCGGCAATAAGTTAAACGCGTGATTCTGCCACAACAAGACAGCTGCCCTGTCGGAGAAATGTTCATGCCCAAAACCTCCAGGACGCACCGTCTCAAGAACCACTTTCTTCGTCTCACTGTCCAATTTGAATTCAACTAGACACGGTATCCCGTAGCCGAAACCCTTCAAATCCCCCTCGCCTTCAGCACCCAATGGACCAGCCTTCAGAACCACAACGCGCTTCTTGTATACTTCAGACAAGTATTCCTGCAGATTTTCAAGCCTCAACTCTGGCATCAGAATCACAGAATCAAATCATATCAGATACAAGTTAAAAGCATAACGATACGCATGGGAGCCTGCACTCACGACAGCGAAGGGCCTAATGCCTGACACATTGAACACCAGTGTTAAATAGTCAAACATGTGAGCATAGAAAGGAATTTGCCGTGGAAAACTACAAAGTCAGAGACCCAAAACTGGCCCCACAAGGCTTTCTGCAAATGGAATGGGCTTCGAAGCACATGCCAGTACTGCTGCAAATCAAGGAAAGATTCGCAAGAGAGAAGCCGCTGAAAGACCTTGTTCTGGGAGCATGTTTACACGTCACTAAGGAGACAGCCATCCTCATCGAGATTTTCTTAACCGGAGGAGCCAAGGTTGCGCTATGCGGTTCCAACCCGCTTTCGACGCAGGACGACGTGGCAGCCGCCTTAGCAGACGAAGGAGTCAACGTGTTCGCCTGGAAAGAACAAACCACAGAAGAATACTACTGGTGCATGGAAAAAATCATAGATGCCAAACCGAACATCACACTCGATGATGGAGCAGACTTCGTGGGAACGATCCACAGCAAGAGAACCGACGTCATACCAGCCATAAAAGGAGGCACCGAAGAAACCACCACAGGCGTCCTCAGACTGAGGGCAATGGAAAGAACGGGCGCGCTGAAATATCCCATAATAGCGGTGAACGACGCCTACACAAAATATCTGTTCGACAACCGTTACGGAACAGGTCAGAGCACGCTTGACGGAATCCTAAGATCAACTAACATTCTCCTAGCAGGCAAGAATTTTGTCGTCTGCGGTTACGGCTGGTGCGGGCGAGGGATAGCCATGAGAGCCCAAGGAATGGGAGCCAACGTCATAATCACAGAAGTGAATCCGCTTAGGGCGTTGGAAGCCACGATGAACGGTTTCCGCGTCATGACCATAGCAGAAGCAGCATCCATTGGAGACATATTTGTTACAGCCACAGGCAACCTGCGCGTAATTAGGAAAGAACACATGCAACAGATGAAGGACGGAGCCATACTCGCAAACAGCGGACACTTCAACGTTGAAATCAACCCCAAGGACATTGAAGAAATTTCAACCTCAAGAAGAGCCATCCGACCCAACCTAGAAGAGTACACACTCACGAACAAAAGAAAACTGTACCTCCTCGGTGAAGGCAGACTCATAAACCTTGTCGCCGCTGAAGGACACCCATCAGAGGTCATGGACATGTCATTCGCAAACCAAGCACTATGCGTGGAATACATCGCGAAAACCGAGAAAAAAGACCCCAAAGTCTACCCTGTGCCCAAAGAAATAGATGAAACAATATCCGAGCTCAAGCTTAAGGCAATGAACATCAACATAGATGAACTCACCGACGAACAGCGGAAGTACCTCGCAACTTGGGAAATGGGAACAACCTAACCATGTTCTCTGAAACCCACGGTAAACCTTAAAAGGCGTAGATGGAATAAACATGGCTAATATGATGTGATGTTTAATGGTAAGCAAAGACCAGTCAATCGGGGGACTCATTTTCGCTGTCTGCGTCACAGTAGGCATACTCTACTTCATCGGACTATTCTACTACGGAAACCCGTTCGGAAACCCAGCGTGGAGAATCGAATTCTGGCTCGTCGCACTCCCAGTATTCATTGCCTTCATAGCCATTATGGCAATAGGAGCATGGATAGGGTGGACAATGGCAACAACACCACCGCCAAAGCCTATAGAGGAAATTACAACCGAAATCGAAGAGGAGAAAAAGGAAGAAATGCCACAGCCAGCTACAGAAACGACGGAAACACCGACAACACCAGCGACAGAACCGGAGCAGCCCGAGAAGAAGCCCGAAAGAAGAAAGAAGACAGAAAAGCTGCCTTAACCTTTCTCGATTTTCAAGTATTTTCGGTTCTGTAAAGGTAATTCCATTAGAATCCCATCTTTGACCGCACGGACAATGAGATTACAACCCAATTGTTTTGAACGCAAAATACATCATGACATAGACTGCGGCTGAAACACCAAGAAGCGTTATCAGAATCTTCGGAGAAATCGAGACAAACGGCGTCTCCTCGCCCTTAGGCTGGATCTCATACGCCACAATTTCGTGAGACTTCGCGTCTACACGCACAATAGCCGAAAGCTTCTTCATCTCCACCTCGACCGTGTACACTTCCTCCTCGAACGTAACCCTCTTAGGTTTCAAACCGCCTTTATGCCCGATCCTCTTCAAAAAACCAGTAGCGATCCCAGTAACGCTCTCGGCGTTCAACTCCCTGATCTGAGGCGTCGTCGATGTGAGAACCCCAGTGGGCCTTCTCTGCACAGTCGCTGACAACCATTATGTCTCCTAACGACACCCTTCAGAAAACCTGCATTGCTTAAAAGTAGGTGTGCGTATCATACGTCACCAACCTAGCCCGTGATAGCCCTAAGCATGCATTTCACGATGTGTTCGCAGACTATGCATTCCTCTGGGATAGCTTCCTTCTTCGATCGTTCACTCAAATAACCAAGATGATGCCTGCAGCTTCCCGATTTCGCCGGAGGTTCATTTGATTGTTTTTCTATTCTAGGCATATCCTCTGGAATTGCAGATATGTTGTCTTCAGGTTCATGCTCCTCTTCAGCTTGAACTTTGATTTGCGGCGGCACGACTTCGTTCAAGCAGTGCGGGCATGCCATGAACGGTTCAGAGTCTTCAGCGCTTAGGTTTTCGGTCATCAATGGTTCGGTGAAAATCTTGGCGCAGGAAGGGTTCCCGCAGATGTAGCTTTGGGGCTCCTTGACTGTGCCTTTTTTTCCTGTGATCGCTAGTCCTCCTTACAGGTAGAAATGAATATCGAGTTTATAGTATTGATGAAGCCAGAATCAGTATCCGAACTACTCGCCAATCTGCCAAAGAACAGTGACGAAGCCCAAATCTTAGTCTCAAAATACAGTTACCGAAAATCATTATTCAGTCTTCATAACAGTTTAATCATGTAAGCAATGCACGTAACCGCTGAAAAAAGGTGAGGCCAATTTGTACACGGTCTGCGTGAAAGTCGACGAAAGCTTGCCATGGATCGAATTGAAACGGGCTTATAAGACGAGAAGAGAAGCAATTGAAGCTGCCGAAAATTTCCTCAATCACCTCCAAACGAAGATCGTGGCAATACCCGAGAAAAAACGATAAGCAGCAGAACCCGCAACAAGATAGCCAGATAACGGTGCCCACTTAGCTGGATCATTCAGGTCCTTCTGTCGCGACTCTAGACATTGTCCAAGTTGTCAGTATGAGACCTGCTTTCTGAATGAATAGCAGACACGGAAGAACCACAGTCAACCAACGAAGAGACGAAGTGCGCTAGTTTAATATCCTGAACAAAGGAAAAGGATCAGACACGGAAACCGGGGCAACGGTTTGGGAAGGCTGGAACATTATGGGAAAGCAGAGGTTTGATGTTGAGAAAGCGGTGGTGGATATGGCCATGAGTGACGACATCACCGGAAAAAGGCAAATAGCTAAAGCAATTTTCGATGCTGCACGCGAAGGGGGCATTCACCCTTCGAGCATCCACGAATTCTACATGGCGCGCGGGAGAGGGGAATTCGGCGGTTTCACAGTTCCGGCGATAAACCTGAGAAGCCTGACTTATGATCTGGCATGCACAGTGTTCAGGGTGGCTAAAAGGAACAGTTCTGGAGCGTTTGTCTTTGAAATTGCCAGATCAGAGATAGGCTACACCAGCCAAACACCGACGGAGTATGCAAGTATGATTCTTGCAGCTGCCATAAAAGAAGCGTATGCCGGTCCGGTTTTCATTCAGGGAGACCATTTCCAGGTCAACGCAGCCAAGTTTAAGGAGAACCCTGACAAGGAAATAGAAAGCTTGCGAGGTTTGATTTCGGACGCAATCGGTTCAGGCTTCTACAACATTGATATTGATTCGTCGACGCTGGTCGACATGTCAAAGCCGAGTTTGAAAGAACAACAACTCCTGAACTGCGAGGTTTGTGCCAAGCTAACCCAATTTGTTCGCGGCATTGAGCCGAAGGGCGTTACGGTTTCGGTAGGCGGAGAGATTGGGGAGATTGGCCATCAGAATTCGACGCCTGAAGATTTGCACGCGTTCATGGCTGGTCTCAAAGAAAAGCTAGGCAAGGTGTATGCTGGGATAAGCAAGATTTCCGTTCAGACTGGGACGCACCATGGAGGAGTTGTTTTGCCTGATGGGTCGATAGCGCAGGTTCAGCTTGATTTTGACACGTTGAAGACTCTTTCCACTGTTGCTCGCGGAGAATATGGGTTGGCTGGAGCGGTGCAGCATGGAGCATCGACCCTGCCGGCTGAGGCGTTCCACAAGTTTGTCGAGTGTGAGACTGCGGAAGTGCATTTGGCGACTGAGTTTCAGAACATGATCTATGAATCGGAGCATTTTCCGGCGGATTTGAAGAGGAGGATGTATGATTGGCTTAGAATCAATGCTGCGAATGAAGCTAAGCAAGGGGAGACTGATGGACAGTTTTTCTACAAGACGCGGAAGAAGGCGCTTGGACCGTTCAAGAAGGAGATTATGGGTCTGCCGCAGACTGTTCGCGAAGCCATTGCGGCTGAGGTTGAGAAGAAGTTTGATTTTCTTTTCAGACAGCTTGGCGTGGTGGACAAAAGGGAGTTGGTGGACAAATATGCACGTGCACCTTAATCCAACGGAGCAACGAGTTGCCTTGCGTTAGTTGCAGTCTTGCGCGGTTTCCTGTAGTTTAAGCGGTCTCAGTTCATTCGTATTAAGGATTTATGTCAGACAACTTCAACTATGGGTATGAATAAACCTCGAAGACTTCCACGTGGAGATTCAGTGGGAATCGTGTCAACCTCATCTCCACCAACGATTGAGGCATTGTTCTTGGATTATGATGGAACAATAAGCCCTCTAAACATTCCAAGATCCAAATCAAACGTGTCTTCGGAGAACATGGCCGTTCTTCGCCAGATCAGCCTGCAAATTCCGGTTGCTGTGATAACAACGAAGGATCTTTCCTTCGTGGTCAGGAGAACGCCGTTTGCCCATGCGTGGTTTGGCTTAGGAGGTTTGGAAACGAAAATCGGCAGCTCAGTGACTGGAGCATCATGCCTAAGAAGAAAGAGACATCATTTGATTGCTGCCTTGGAATATGCAAAGGCCTTTTGCGACAATGACTTGTCAATCGAAGAGAAGCAAGATTCCAAGGATAACACAGTAGCGTTTTCTGTTGACTGGCGACATGCCAGCAATAGATCCAAGGCAGAAGAAGAGGCGTCAAGAATGATTTCTCACCTTGAAACACTGCCTGTGGTCACAATCAAGTATGAGGGCCAGCCTTTCTTCGATGTTTTCCCTTGCCCTATTGACAAGGGTAAAGCCTTGCTGAAGCTGAAACGGAAACTGGGCCTGCACAAAGGAATTCTATACATGGGTGACTCGACTGTTGATAACGCAGCCTTCGAGGAGGCAGATATCGCAGTAGGGGTAATACATGAGGAAACCCCGGATAACCTTGTTTGCGGCTATTTCGTGAGATTTGAAGCCGTACCTACCTTCTTCCGGAGTCTCTTAGAGAGTAGTTTTCACTTCAGCCCCCAATTGCCTATGATTATGCATAGGGCGGAAGGGTTGCGACTCATTCGACGAAGACTTAAGGTGAAGTAACCAGAGTCAACAATTCACGGGATCGTGCCGAACAGGGTTTTATGTACCCAAGCCCAAAATGCGGTTACGCTTTTAAACTTCTCAAACAATTCATTATGAACCTGACGCCTCTGTTGAGTGAAATAACGATGCTGAAGAAGCGAATAGGAGTCATAATGTACCAGACGAGCAAAACCAAAGGGCAAGAACTAGTTGCTCAAAGAATGGTACGCGAATTCAACAAGCTTGGACACGAAGCTTACCTCATTACCAGCATCTATCATGATGGAACAGAGGCTGTATCTGCAACGAACGTGAGAAAGACCGGGGGATACACACTTGCAGAGGACACCGAACTAGCGATACCCATAATCAGAGTGGACAGCTACATCGCAAGATGGCCGCCTCGGCGCATAGTGTTCAGGGATTTCATTTCGACGTTGGAAAGGATTGTGGACAAATTTCGTCTCGATGTACTCATCACTCACAGCACTCTGTGGAATGGCCCAGAAGAAGCTGCTAGGTTCATACAATGGAGACGTGAGATGAAGAACATAGGAGGGTATCAAGACCCCTTAGTGTTCTGCCACATGTCCCATTTCCAAGAGCCTTCACCGAAGCGATACTCTTTGGCCGAAAGATCCTTCAGAATCGCTTGGAACAGACTCACACTTCCACAGATTTTTTCAGCAGCTAACCTCATCATCGTTGTCACACCGTCTGAGAAAGAAGCCAAAGTCAAAATGGGGGCCAAACCTGAGAAGTGCTTCCTATTTCCCGGAGGCGTTGACGATGAATTGTTCCAACGTTACGCGAATGTCGATACCCGAGACTTCATCAAACGATTTGAAGTCGAGGAAAATGTGAAAATGGTATCTTACCTGGGAACTCTCGAGGAACGCAAGAATCCATTAGCCATATTGAGAGTGGCTGAAAAACTTCGAGACAGGAAGGATATACATTTCATCTTAGCCGGAAGGGGCGATTCGTCCTACGCCGAGAAAATCGTTGAAACAGCAAAGAACCTCCCCAACGTGACATACCTTGGCGAAGTGAACGAGCAAGAGAAAGTGTTACTCATGAAGGCTTCTTATCTCAATATTCTCCTAAGTCGATCAGAGGCGCTCGGGTTGACTCAGCTCGAATTCATGTATATGGGTGTTCCAATAATCACGTCAGGAATCGGGGGACAAGCGTGGCTTGTTCAAAATGGAGTGGAGGGCATACATGCAGATGGCCCAGATGACACAGAAGGCGCGGCTACCGCGATTAACAAACTTGTCGACAATCCGACTCTCTGGAACGGATTGTCAACGAACGCAAAAGGAAGAGCTATGAATCTAACAGTATCGAAGCTCACAGCAGAGCTTGATGAAGCCATAACAAAGGAGTTAATCAAAGAAAGAGGATTGACAGAGATTCCGAGCGAAGTCCGTGTCACCCTAGCCGAACCTGAGAACGTCTTGAACAGCTGGTCATCCGGCAGTTGGAAAGTGGTGGCCACAAGACGGAGACTATTCGTCAGAAGAGGCTTAATTTCGAGAAAAGTCGTTGAAATCCCCTACGCGAACATCGCAGCGATAGAGCACATGAGAAGATATGCATGGAAAACTCTCCTAGCAGGTGCAACAATTTCGCTACTCCTCTTCATTGAACCCTTCCTGAGACCAGTCTTCTCGAGGACCTTCATTGAGAGACTTGAACAGGCATTCAGCTTTCTCAATCCGACCGCTTCACTTCAATCTCCGATCCTTGCGACCTTCTTAGACGTCCTTCCCGTAATTCCTTTTCTAGTAGCTCTGGTTGCATTCGCAATACAAGCAAGAACAGGATTTGTCCTCAAAGGACCCGGAATAGGTTCACTGCACCTGCCTCGCGAATTTCGAGAGGCCATAGCCTTCATAAGAAACGTTCAGAATGGGCAACTCAAGAAAAGGGGCACAAAAAGAATGAAATGAGAGAAACAAGGGAATGTGATAATGGATTTGCTTCATGATCGATGAGGAGAAATCAAAACAAGCATCTCGAATGTTTGGGCTAGGTTTGGTGGTAGAATGGCGCCGGGGAAGGGATTCGAACCCCTGCGAGCCCAGAAGGCCCACTGGCTGGCTTGTCTACGACTAACCCTTTTTCTCAAGAGATCTCGAGGCCAGCGCGTTAACCGCTCCGCCACCCCGGCAACACTCTTGGAAAACTCCACTGTCACTTTTAGCTTTATCTAACGTCGTCCATCAGCACATGCACCTGCTTGGCACTCAGCAGCTCGCCAAGCTCTTTGACAGCACTACTGACCTCAAGTTCTGCTTGCTTCCCCAGTTTCCCGAACGGTATCAAACTTATCGTAAGCTTGGTCTTTGTCAGTTTATGCCTCCAGATTCCAGCTATCCGTCCGCTGACCAAGATGGTTGCCGAC
>Ga0153916_10003272_pt1 | contig 12045 bp, 12 predicted proteins | sample Opewatmetagenome_FD_109642 | JGI IMG/M metagenome (GOLD analysis project Ga0153916, IMG submission 109642) | Freshwater wetland microbial communities from Ohio, USA - Open water 3 Core 3 Depth 4 metaG | ecosystem: Environmental > Aquatic > Freshwater > Wetlands | place: USA: Ohio, Lake Erie...
GCTGATTGTTTATTTTGTCCGTCACCGCCATGAAGTTATTGTCCGGAGAACCCGGTATGATCTTGAGCAGGCTGAGAAAAAGGCACATATCCTTGAGGGGCTACTTATTGCTCTTGACCACCTGGATGAAGTAATCAAGTTGATCAGGTCTTCCCGGACCGTTGATGATGCGAAAAATGGATTGATGACAAATTTTGAACTTACTGAAATCCAGGCTAAAGCCATTCTGGATATGAGGTTGCAACGGCTTACAGGACTGGAGAGAGAAAAGATAAAGGAGGAATACCAGGAATTGCTCAATCAGATAGAATACTTTAAAAAGGTGCTTGCTGATGAAGGATTAAGGATGAAGATCATCAAAGATGAATTAATTGAGGTTAGGGATAAATACGGTGATGACAGGCGGACAGAGATGGTCCCGGACGCAGAAGAATTTAATCCCGAAGATTTTTATGCCGACGATGAAATGGTAATCACGATCTCACATCTTGGCTATATTAAGCGTACACCCCTAACTGATTACAGGACTCAGGGAAGGGGAGGAGTAGGAGCAAGAGGATCCACAGCCAGGGAGGAAGATTTTATTGAGCAGATGTTTACTGCTACAATGCATAATACCATTCTCTTCTTTACAGAAAAGGGTAAGTGCCTGTGGATGAAGGTTTATGGAATACCGGAAGGTGTTAGAGCATCCAAGGGTAGGGCAATACAAAATCTCCTGAGTATTGATCCGGGAGATACTGTGAGAGCTTTTATTAATGTAAAAAACCTGACAGATAAGGACTATATTGAGAAAAACCATATTGTACTCTGTACTGCCCGGGGTATTATCAAGAAAACTTCCCTTGAAGCGTACTCAAGGCCCAGGGCAAATGGAATTGTGGCAATTAATATCAGGGAAGGAGATAATCTGATCGAAGCTCGTCTGACGGATGGCAATAACGAAATCCTTCTGGCAGTGCGTTCCGGAAAAGCTATTCGTTTCCATGAACGAACTGTTCGACCAATGGGACGCTCTGCTTCAGGAGTAAAAGGTATTAAATTATCTGAAATGCCTGGTGATGCAGTAGTAGGAATGGTGTGCCTGAAAGACGAAGGACACAATATACTGGTTGTATCAGAAAGAGGATATGGAAAAAGATCGAAAGTTGAAGATTACCGGATCACCAACAGAGGTGGTAAAGGTGTTAAGACAATTAATATAACTGAAAAAACCGGAAATCTAATCGCTATTAAGGAAGTTGTGGAAGAAGATGACCTTATGATCATAAATAAATCAGGAATTACAATAAGGATGCCTGTAAGCGATATGCGCGTTATGGGCCGCGCAACTCAAGGAGTTAAATTGATTAATCTGCGTAATGGAGATACGATTGCAGCGGTTACTAAAGTTCAGGGCGATGTAGAACAGTAGAATATTTTACTAAATTTTAACTTTTGGCAAGAAATTTGAAACATATTTGCAAAATCCATTATTTTTGTGACAAGAAATTCTCAATCAAACAATCAAATTAAAAATCTTTTTATAATGAAAAATCTTTTTATTTCGTTTTTATTACTGTTCGGTTTTATTTATGCGCAAGGTCAGGAGCCAGCTGTTCCAACACTTAATTATGATGCACTCAAGAAAAAGCTTGAAAAAAGCAATCTGGACATTAAAGATGCAAAGAAAGAAGCACTTTCAAAGACATGGTTACTCAGGGGAGAATTATTGCAGGATATAAATGATGTTAACAGTGAATTCCTGAGATATGGTATGAGTACCATGGAAGCTAAATTATTTTTGAAAGAACCCACTGAAGTCAAAACAGTTGAAGAAGGTGAAATTGTCAAACAGGTATATGTTTATCCAAGAATAAACTTAACTTTTGAGAATGATGCGCTGAAAAGCTGGAAAGAGACTGAAGTAATTCATCCTGATCCGTTGCCTGAAGCTCTTGCAGCTTACAATAAAGCTCTTGAGCTTGATGTAAAAGGCAGTCTGGACAAGAAAATCAAGGAAAATCTTGAAAGAATGAAAAAACAGTTAGAAACCAAAGCTATCAATGGTTTTACAGAGGGAGATTACGATGCTTCGCTCACCGCGTTTGAAAATATCATGGAAGTTAGTAAATCAAGTGTTTACGAGGGTTATATAGATACTATTATTATCTACAATGCTGCTCTGGCGGCTAAGAATGCAGGAAAACACGATAAAGCGATCCAGTATTTACGTAGGGCTATTGACCTGGGGTATGGTGGAAGCGTTGCTTATTATCTTCTCAAAAGTGAGTACGTTTTGGTTAATGATTCAAACGGCGTGATCAATACACTTGAAGAAGGTTTTAAAAAATATCCTGATACTTCATTGATTCTGATAGAGATAGTTAATTATTATTTAACATCGGGAGATGTCTCGAAAGGGCTTGAATACCTTGAGCTTGCAGAAAAGAAGGAATCGGATAATCCATCTATTTATTTTGCCAAAGGGACATTATATGAAAAGAGTGGTAATAAAGAAAAAGCTCTTGAAGCATATAATAAATCAATAGAAATCGATCCGGAATATTTTAATGCATATTTTAATATTGGAGCACTTTACTTTAATAATGCTGTTGAATTATATGAAGAAGCCAATAAGCTAGAGGATATTAAGGCATATAATGCAGCTAAGGTAATAGCTGATAATGAATTAAAGAAAGCAATAGCACCTATGGAAAAAGCATATCAGATTAATCCTGAAGAACGTGCAACTATGGAAACATTGCAGACAATATATTACAGGTTACAGATGCTTGATAAATATGAGGAGATGAAGAAGAAGTTATCAGAAATGTAACTCAATTAGAAGATTCGAAGATTAGCAGATTGAAAGATTTGCTTATTCAATGAAATTTAAAATTCTGAGGTTAATAGGAAAAGGGGAGCAATGTTAAATTAAGCTCCTCTTAATATTAATATTTTCTATTTAACATAATATTAATTATAGGACAAATATTTTATTGATAAATTAGCTGATTTGTCTTATCGTGTCTGGCATAAAAACCACTGATCCATCCCGATATCATGCTTTATGATAAAAAGCTCCCCTGAATCAGTTTTAACTTTAAAATAATCTGATACCGGAATTTCAGGATTCTTGTCACCCTGGTACCAGCGATCTGCAATTTCATGAATTATGAAACTTTTATTATTCCAGTTAAAACTTTTGGGATATTCGTCTGCCTTATAACCGGAATGACACTCTACTTTTATAGGAATCAATTCCAGCATCTTAATGCATTATGTCAACTGTTTTTCAGATGAATACTGAATAAACGCTTCCTAAATTTTAAGATTCACACCTAACCTGTTCAATCCTCCTGTAATCCATATAATCAGGAGCGAAAATACAAGAGATTTAATTAGGCCTATAATTCCTGTAGTGAGTGCATCCGCCAGATGAAAGCTGACTAATGCCATCAACGGATAAACAATATAGGGAACCAGGTAACACGTAAGAGTACTTTTCCCTGCCGGTGCAATAATATCGGCCCATTTGCTGAATTTCATCCTGTCTGAAATAACATGGACAATTACGAAAGATGTCGTAGAAATCCCTGCGCAGATTGCTGTCCATGAAGGTGTTGCACGGATCTTTGAAATTCCCCACTCAGGACGGGTTAGAAATCCAAATAGCATTAGAATAGCAGCCAGCCCAAGCAATACAGTAATCAGCAAGTTCATTCGTCCTTTTTCCTGGCATCTTATAAGAATAGTTGTTACAAGAACCCCACTAAGGACACTGGCATAATTTGACGCACTGACGACAATTCTCAAGTGAAAATTAAATGGTGTCGCGAACTCGTTGATATTCAATAAGTAAAATACCAGGCATACAACTGCAATCCATCCCGGACGATCACGGAATATCAAATAAGTTAATGAGCTTATAAGGTAACCCCAGCCGATCAGGCCGAGAATCCCCCACCAGTGAAGTCTCATCCATTCATAGTTATTCACAGTTTCCCCTCGATATATAACACTAAGAAAAACGAGCAAAGCAAGGCCGATAATCTTCATTATATTTTCCGGGATTATGCCGAAGGCTTTGCCTTTATAATTATTCCAGACAAGGATGAAACCAACAGCCATTAAAATTTCCCAGAAGAAATGGTTTATGGCCAGTTTCTCACTGTTAACATTTTCAAGATTTACCATGAACAGTCCCATGATCATCAATGCCGCTGACCGCTCCATAATATGCCACAGAAGCTGTAAATTGTTTTCCCCCCTGTTAATTCGTGCCTTCAACGCTAATGGAATTGACAGTCCTACAATAAATAAGAATGCAGGAAAAACCACATCTGCCAGGCCTAAACCGTCTTCATTTGCCGCCTTGTGTTCGAGCCAGCCAGGGATATCAGTAAGTGTCCACAGGTCATTGACAAAAATCATTAGAAGCATCGTCAATGCACGGAAAATATCTATTGATCTGATTCGCATAGTGTTTATTTGTTACTTTTCATGTATTTGATCATTTCTTTGAAACTATAAACCATCCCCAATGGATTCTCTTCCGGCTCTTCCTGGTAATATATGTCAAGAAACCTGTCGGCTCCTGACCACACAGTCTGCATTACACCGAGGAACCTGTCTTTAATAACCCTGTTGCTGTTTTGTCTGAATGACTGGATCAGTTCAAGCTGTTCTTTCATGACATTTGCTTTATCATAAGGGCAGGCAATAACACGAAAACCTTTCAAAGCAAAAATAGCGGCAGTTGGTTCCGCATGTTCATAATGCCAGTCGCAGATCACAACATCTTTAGGGATCATGTCGATAGCATTATATGTATCATTTTTACTAGCCTCCCAGATTCCAAGCCCGGTTGTTTCTCCATCCAGCAGCCTGTCTCCCCATATCCATAGTTCTTTGTTATTCGAAGCAAGGTGATCATGAATGGTTTTGACTTCACCGGCAAAAAGTTCTCCTTTATTCTTACCCTTGCACCTTATACAATCATCCTCTCCTATATAAAATACTTCATCCATCCCGGCATGAAACGCATCTGCCTTAAAAGCCTCCATTATTTCATCTATCAATGCAAAGACAACTTCATGTACATCGGGATGCAGAGGACAGTAACTTTTGCAATATAATCCATCCTCATTCGGCCATTCATATTTTTCAGGCATTTTAACAGAGGGTGTTTCATCAAACTGCGGATATTCCCGCAGAAGATTATGAGTTGTTGAATGCCATGACTGATGTCCGAGCAGGTTAATCTGGGGAATAATGCGGATGTTATTCTTATGGGCCGTTTGAACCAGCTGCTTTACATCATGTTTTGACAGCGCATCTTCATCCCTGAGATTTGGATAAGATTCGTATTCAAAATTGTAATCAACCCTGAGAACAAGGGTGTTAATTCCATTTGGAGCCAGATCTTTCTCCATAAAGTCGAGAAATTGATCAAGACCATCCGGATCCGGAGCCGCGATACAAAATCCCCTTACTTCAAATGGATAATCCTGTCCTTGTGCAGTACATAGAGTGAATAACATTACTGAAATTATTAAACAGAAGGTTTTCATTTGGCAGAAAATTTTAGCTTTGAAAGTAAGAAAATTATTTCACCCATCATTCAAAAGTCAGAGCTGTATCCCTTACAATCCGGCCTGGAGTCAATCGAAACAGAAGGGCCGGATTGTTTTTTTAATGGAGGAATGTTGTTGGAGTTTGGACTTGTCTTCTAAATTTATCTTCTGTACTTTTTATCTTCTGTACTTTTTGGGCCTGCGCCTCTTATTTTTTGCCTTTTTCTTGTTTTTCTTGTGCCTCTTTTTAGAATTCTGGAGAGCTTTCTTATTTCTGGGTTGCTCGGTGACATCCAGAATCATCAGGCTTCTTTTTTGATCATATAAGGACTTAGATCTGCTACACGCAGGTAGCAAAAAAATCAACATTAGAAAATAATAAAGGACTTTTCTCATTATCTTTATTATTACAAAGCGAAGTTATTAAATTCATACGTTAAATTTTAGTTTGGGTTGCCTGTTTGTTGAAAAATTTAGTTTGATTTTTTTCGGTCCCTTCCCCTTTTCCGAATCCTGATCTATTAATTAAAACAAAAAAAGCCTGGTGTAAAACCAGGCTCTATCTTAGAAATCAATTAATTAATCAATTAATTATTTTGGATCAATTTGACCTCTACTGCATTCATGCCTTTTCTGCCTTCTTTTAAATCGAAGGTCACGTCATCATTTTCTTTGATTTCATCGATTAATCCGGAAACATGTACAAAATAATCAGTATCTGTTTCCACATCTTTAATAAATCCATAACCTTTGGAGTGATTAAAGAATTTTACTTTTCCAGTTTTCATTGATAATAATTTAAATTAAAGTGTGCGAAGTTAACAGAATATTTGATTGGATATTCTTTTTAAGAATTATTTAACACTCTTTTGCATCAATAGTTCAATTTCTGCTGTAAAATATCATTTTATTTATTGGCCGGGATAATATAGAAGAATATTGCAATAAAATGAGATATACTGCCGGCCAGAACGAATAAATGCCAGATCAGATGATGATATTTGAGACCCCTGAACTGGAAAAATAAAATTCCCAGTAAATAAAAAGCTCCTCCTGTAAATATCCAGGTAATTCCCGCTGGGGGTATCATTTTTAGAACTGGTATAATGAAGAAGAGAAATAAACATCCCATAAAAGCATAGATAATTATATTGAAAATTCCGACTCCTGATTCATACTTGTTTGGCCGGATTATTCTGAAAATAATTCCTGCCATAGCCATTCCCCATTCAATACCAAACATTAACCAGCCATATGCACCCTTCAACGCTACCAGTGAAACAGGTGTATAGGTACCGGCTATCAGCAGAAAAATGGCAATCTGATCCATGTTAAAAAAGAAATCTTTCGCTTTGCCTGGTTTCAGCCAGTGAGTGAAGGTCGAGGAAACGTATAATATGACCATGGAGGATCCAAAAACCGCTGTAGTGATAATATTCCAGGCATTACCCTTAATTACTGAAAAGACTATCATGAGAACAAGTCCTGCTGCCGCAAGTATGGTCCCTGTTAAGTGCGATATGGCATTGGCCAGTTCTTCAGCCCGGGTAAATTCTCTTTTTTTAATTGACATAACGATTATTTATGTAAATTTCTGACTGAATCCAATTGATAAATAACTTTATACAAATTTAATAAACATGAAAAAGACAGCTTACACATTTATCATCATCATGGCAGTTTTCTTAATAATGACTGCATGTGCTGCAGGGCCAAACGAAGCCCTCAATACACCTTCACCGGATAGCCTTGTTGTAGCAGGATTCTGGCGTGGATTATGGCACGGGATTATTGCACCGTTTACATTTTTCATTTCCCTTTTTACGGATAAAATCAATCTTTATGAAGTTCATAATAATGGTGGATGGTATGATTTTGGCTTTGTAATTGGTGCAGGAATCATATTTGGAGGTGGTGGACGGGCTTCAAGAAGAAGAGGCTAGGACAGTAACATGGAACGAAGAAACTTCATCCTTAGCGGACTTGGAGGGATGGCAGCAATCCCTCTCACAGCCGGTCCTTACAGATCCATTCTTAATTGGCATAATTTTTTCAGAGAAGATTTTCCAGTTTGCGGGATTAATCCACAGAATACCAGATTGATCCTGAAACCAATCATGACCAATTTGATCCACTCAGATGTATGGGAAGGACCCTGCAGGAATAATGTAGTCACGGTAGAACAGGAAACTCAGAGAGTAAATGATTCTTTTAGTTCATGGAGTAATAATCTGAATAACCAGGAATTCAGGTTCGATCCGAGACATGTCAGGTTAATGGAACCTTCTCTGGTTATTTTTAAAGAAGATTTTACGATTTATCCTGATCAGTTTGAAAAAATAGATCCTGATGCAATAAAAGCTGATGCATTACTGATATCTCCGGAAGGGGCGTCCATTACCACCTTTAAAATTGCTGAAAAATATAAGAAACCGGTTATTTCTGACTGGGGATTGAATTGCCGGACAGTTGATATTGCAGCATATACAAGGAGCCATGGGCTTGAGATGTTCGTGCCAAATAATCCGGAAGAAATGATACGGGTAATTTCCAGTCTCCGGGCCAGAAAAATCCTTTCGGGAACAAGGATCCTCTATCCTACTGACTGGGGCTGGCCATCTGTTGCATCAATTACAGGGATTAATGAACCTGAAAAGCTTAAGGATAGATTTGGCGTTGACCTGGTAACCATTTCATATGATAGATTAGGAGCCATAATGGAGAATATGATTGAAAATCCTGAAGTACAAAAAAAGGCTGAAAAATTAGCTCAAATACTTATAGATAATGCTGATCATTCTTACCTGGATGAAAAATATGTTATTAAAAGCCTTATTTTCTATGAAAGTATCATTCGTTTAATGAATGAATATCAGTGTAACTCTTTTACAATAGAATGTTTTGAGTTCTGTACAAGCCAGCTGCCGGAAAAATGGGATGTAACGCCATGTCTTATCCATACACTGTTCAAGGACCAGGGTATTCCTTCGGCATGCGAAGGTGATTTTGCAGCCCTGCTTGGGATGGAACTACTTATGTCTCTCTCAGGAAAATCTCCCCATCTGGGAAATATGTTTATGGAGAAAAATGAAAGTTTACAGATAAATCATAGTGCTCCAGGAATAAGAATGAACGGATTTAGTGAGCCTCCCCTGCCCTATCAACTGGGCCGTTTTGTTGAGTCCGGATGGGGGACAAAAGTAACCGTCGATTTTATGAATAATGAAGAGAAAAATGTCACGGTCATCAGGATGAACCCGGAAGCGAGAAGTTTACTTGTTTTGAAGGGCAGATTGGTAGGTTCCTGGGGATATGATGAAGATCTTTTAAGCTGTTCCGTATCCGCTTATGTGGTTGGTCAGGAAAGTGGAACGGCAAGGGAATTTATTGAAAAACAGGTCGATTATGGCAACCATCTTGTCTGGGTATATGGAGATTATTCAAATGAGCTTAAATTGATGACTGAAATGTTAAAGATGGATATCGAGATAATTACCTGATATTCTTTATACAAAAGAACTTACAAAGAAATATCCCAGACCGCAGGTAAACAACCATACACCGTATAATGAATGCTCCAGAAGGCTGATCAACAGGGATTCGGTTTTGTAATATCGGTAAGCGAAAATCAATCCTGCAAAAAATGCAAGAAGGAGTACCAGTGCATTCTTATATAAAATATGTCCGAAAGAAAAGAGAATTGCACTTATAACAATTTTGAGCGTATTACCAGGAAAAAGGAATCCGTACCTGTGAAAAAACAGCGCCCTGTATGCCAGTCCTTGTGGTACAACCGAAAAAACCGGGTAAAAAATGCTGATCATTAAAAGTAACAGAGGATTAGTAGAAGGCAGATAAAATAATTTTGTTTCATCGATTTGCCAGATCAGTACCACCATCAGAGCAGCCAATGGTATGAACAGGAGTATTATTTTCCAGATCTCCTTTTTCCCCGATTTCCAGTTAAAAAAATTATTTCTGCTGAAAGAGGGATCATAATACAGGAAAAGATGGACGGTTATACCCATAAAAAGTAAAATCAGCAAAAGGGGAATTGGTAAAAAATCCAGCATTACCAGAAGAGGCAGAATCAGATAAAGAAAAATAAATTCCGCAATGAGTCTTATTTTGTTATTATTGTAAATGAATTGTTTCCATTCTTCTGCCATACAGCTGGAAATTAATAGACGGGATTTAATTCTAGTTAATTATTAACTCCGGAGGAACAGGGAGATCAGGTAATAAATGCCCCCACTCAGTATCATTGTCCCAGGAATGGTCAGTACCCATGCCAAAACAATGTTTGTAGCAATTTTCCATCGAACTGAAGTTACTCCTTTAGTCAATCCTACGCCCATTATTGATCCTGTAATTGTATGAGTTGTGCTTACCGGGATTCCTGCCAGTGTACTTCCAATTATAGTCAGGGCACCTGCGGTTTCCGCGCAGAATCCCTGAACTGGTTTCAGATGGGTCAGACCGAGTCCCAGTGTTTTAATAACATTCCATCCACCGGTAAGAGTACCAAAGGCCATGGTTGCGTAACATGAAAATATGACCCAGGCAGGAACAAAAAAAACAGTTCCCAGATTTCCGGTGCTGAATAACAGTATTGCAATAATTCCCATAGTTTTTTGAGAATCGTTGGCTCCATGGCCAATGCTGAAAATAGCTGATGAAACCAACTGCAAAATGCGAAACAGAGAATCGATCCGGCGGGGAGCAGTCTTACGGAATATGATCATGGTTAGTACCATTATCAGGAATCCCAGTATAATGCCAATAAGTGGAGACAGAACTATAAATAAAAGGACTTTTATGATCCCTGCAGTAATGAGAACAGTAGTGCCTCCTTTAATAATAGCTGGTCCTATCAGGCCACCAATAAGTGCATGGGATGCACTTATTGGCATACCAAAATAAGTACATCCATAAACCCAGATTACGGAGCCCACCAATGCTCCCAAAACGATATATTCATTCACCACAGAAGGATCTACTATTCCTTTCCCGATAGTTGTAGCTACATGAACGCCAAAAAAAAGTACTGCAGCGACATTAAAAAAAGCGGCCCAAATAACGGCAAGTACAGGTGATAATACTTTAGTTGATACAATTGTAGCAATGGAATTTGCGGCATCGTTCATTCCATTCAAAAAATTGAACAGAAGAGCCAAAACGACGGCAACAATAACTAATAGGGACATACCCGCAGTATTAAGTCGATTTCAGAACAATGGTCTTTAGAATATCCGAAACATTCTCGATCCTGTCGGTTGTCCTTTCCATTGTTTCAAGGATCTCTTTCTGTTTGATCAGCTCAATAGCATCTTTTTCTTTTTTGAAAATTTCCGAAATAGTAGAATGATATATATCATCAGCATCACTTTCAATTTCCGACATTTTCCTGCAGGCTTTGAGTATTTTTTCAGGCTTTTTTAAATTTTTTAATTCGAATATTGCTGTATTAATATGTGTGCAGCCATTCAGGATAAGTTTTCCAAAATTCTTGAATTCAGAGGGAATATTAGTTGGCCTGTAGTATCTTATACGCTGCGATACTCCATTAATTGAGTCAATAACGCTGTCAAGTGTTGATGTGAGGTCGTTCATATTTTCCCGGTCGAAGGGAGTAATAAATGATTTATCAAGTTCATCGAAAACGTTTTGAACTATAACGTCACATTGTGATTCGTATTCTTTTATTTGTTTCAGAAGATCTTTGTGCTTGACCGGATCATCATGTTCAAGGACCTCCTGCAGTACACCCGCTGCCTTTAGCACAAGCTCGGCCAGATTCTCAAACATAGGAAAGAAATGTTTATCCTGTGGAACCAGTTTACTTAAAAAACTTCTTTTTTTACTCATAGTAAGAAATCATTATTTCATATAAAGACTCCTCCAAAATTAACAATATTCATGAATAATCTTCCTAAATATGTCAATTCTGAATTTATATGAATAGAGAAAAAGCAATGGGTGAAATTCTATGACATCCCTGAAGCGTTTGAAATAAAAATAAAATCAATTAGTCAAAATTACCAATCTATTAAAGTATCGATTCCGTACAATGAGTAAATTTCGATATAAACTGTAAAAGTTATTTTTATGAAAAATTATCTGGGAATAATCTTAATTTTTCTTTTCTTATCATTTGCATCAGTAAGTTGTGAAGATTTATTTGATCTTTTAACCTTTGATAGTAAGGAATATACCCTTGAATTTGTTATTAATCCGGCTGATAATGAAGGATATCAATTTTATGAGGAAGAAGTGTTACAATCTGATCTGGATAGTATTCTGGATGCTAACGACGTATCAGAAGACCGTCTTAAGGAAGTTCATATTAAGGAGGCAATTGCCCTGATTACTAATCCGGATACTACCGTTTTTTTCGATCCTCTGGCGAGTTTCACCGTAACTATTTATACAGACAGTCTTGGTGAAACAACAATTGCTGAAATGAACCCGGTACCGGATGGTCTGA
>Ga0153916_10003273_pt1 | contig 12045 bp, 6 predicted proteins | sample Opewatmetagenome_FD_109642 | JGI IMG/M metagenome (GOLD analysis project Ga0153916, IMG submission 109642) | Freshwater wetland microbial communities from Ohio, USA - Open water 3 Core 3 Depth 4 metaG | ecosystem: Environmental > Aquatic > Freshwater > Wetlands | place: USA: Ohio, Lake Erie, Old...
AGCCTGATAGGTATCATAAGAACGCGCTTCCCAATAAAACCGGGTCCCGTTTGGCGGATTGGTTGGAGCTTGGACTTCCATAACCACCTGATCGGAAAGAGGATTGCCCAAGCCGAGTGTTAGTGTAGGCCCATAATAATTTTCAACCAAACCAACTGAAGCTCGCAGAGAGGCAAACATGAAACTGAACCGGTCTTTTGCACTCAGCCACGGCTTTGATGCGGATTGCCAAATCTCTGCGGCTGGCCTGAAGGTATCTGCGAGGACAGGCACATTCCAGGCAAAAAATACAAGGATCATCGACAAAATGAGTGCAACTCGAGATAGATCGAAACCTAAATCAGGTGGGGTATGAGTACGATTTTCTCTCCATTTTGCGGTATTTTTTAGGTAAACAAGCCGTGCTACCAGTATCAAGGAAAAGAATAAGTAGAAAGCCAGGTACCACGATCGACTGACTAACAGAGGATCGAACGAATGAATCACAAACGCAGTCAGCCCACCAGGTATGATCACCTTCCAGGGATTATCTTCGCGCACAAGCACAAATCCAGAATAGACTGTGAGCGCCCAGAATAATAGTGCCATCAACAATAGAAAAAGCAGGCTGTCAGTTATTGGCCTGCGGGTGATTAATTCCCGGATTACCAATTGCAGCCGTTCCCAAAGGACACCCAAGCGGTCCAACCACTCAAGATCGCCATCGAGGGTCAGTCCCAGTTGCCAGGGAATCAGAATAATGCCATAGGCGATGGCAAATACTGATACCCAGAAACGTTTGAATATGCTCTTGCCGAGAGCCAGACCTAATATTGTTCCTAAGAGGGTGAGAAATTCAACCAGATCGAGGTTTTTTGTCCACAGAGTTGCAGCCAGGCGGGCAGCTGCAATTTGCATAATGATCACCAGCAAAATAGCAGCTAGCCAATCCCATCGGCGGGCGTCGGTTTTATTAACAATTACACTACTCATAGTATCACCGAGATCCAGTGTGACTACCTCATATTCTATCAAATTACCCTTAAGGGAAGATTATGGTTCATAAATTTTATTTCGACTGGGTACATGCGCTGATAAGCACTCAGGGACCTGGGTTATCAGATACTCAGTCGATCAAGCCATAAAGCGAGTAGTAAGTAAGCTAATATGAATTATGAATATGCATCGGGTAAACAACGAAGTTCCGCTCACGAATTGTAAGATTAATATTTAATAAAAAAAAGAAAAAACAAATAACAAACGAATACTACCTGCGAAAGAAGTGGAATTGGATTAAGCCGGCGATGAATGGAGATGAATAGACTGATATTTTATATGAAAATAATCGATTGAATGATAAGTCGATTCGAGTAAAGGAATATTGCGTAATTTAGACAATGCTATTATAGCACAGTTGTTCTGGAATACAAGAGGGATAAGGAGATTTTCGTAAGTTTTAAGATTCCACATGAAGAAGCGATGACCATCTTAGCTAGTGACAAAAAAACTCAACTCACCTCCCATCCTCCCTGGATTTACATATAGTGTTTACTTATCAAAAAAATACCCACCCAACCTCCCCCAAACAAGAACGTCTGGGGGAGGCGCGATCATTTTGCAGGGTTGGTGTTAGAGATAAACCATTGTTTGTGTTACGTAACAATATTTACCAGGCGATGAGGCACGACGATCACTTTCCTCGGTTGCTTGCCTTCCAGGAACCTTTTTACGGCTTCGCTTTCCAAGGCAGCTGATTTGGCAGCCTCTTCGCTCACATCAGCCGGCACCATTATTCGATCACGCAGCTTGCCATCCACCTGAACAATCAACGTGATCAGCTCTTCAGCAGCTGCCGCCAAATCGACCTCAGGCCAGGCTTGCTGATGGATTGAATAAGGTTTCTCCAGGAATTGCCACAATTCCTCAGCAATATGTGGGGTCACAGGTGCCATCATCCGCAGATAAATATCCACGGCTTCAATCCATTCAGCGGTGCCAGCTGCGCCTTTATCACGAGCTTTGTACATCTCGTTGAGCAATTCCATCAATGCAGAGATTATGGTGTTGAACTCGAAAACCTCAAAATCGTGGGTAATCTGCCGTATAGTTTGATGCAGCTTCCTGCGGATAGAACGCAATACTTCGGGATCGGGATGCCCTTTTTCCACCGGATCGGTGAACAACGTCCATACCCGACGTAGCCAGCGGAATACTCCCTCAATTCCAGTGCTACTCCAGGGAGCACCCATCTCCCAACGGGCATAAAACATGAGGTAGGCGCGTATGGTATCGGCACCATAATGAGCTACCAATTCATCGGGTGCGATCACGTTACCCCGACTTTTAGACATCTTCTCATTGTCTTCACCGAGGATAATCCCCTGGTTGCGCAGCTGAAGCATGGGTTCAGATCCCTTGGTGATGCCCATATCTCGGCAGGCTTTGTGGAAGAAGCGGGTATACATCAGATGCATGGTAGCGTGTTCAATACCTCCAGTGTAGGTATCCACCGGCATCCAATAATCGTAATCCTTTTGGTCAAAAGGACCTTGATCATAATCCGGGCTCATGTAGCGTAAATGGTACCAAGAAGAACACATGAAGGTATCCATGGTGTCGGTTTCACGCAGGGCGGGTTGGTTGCAAACCGGGCAAGTCGTGTATTTCCAGGTAGGATGAATGGTGAGTGGATTGACACCCGTAGGCCGCCACTCAACATCGTCGGGTAGTAACACCGGCAGCTGATCCTCAGGGACAGGGTTCCAGCCACACTGCTCGCAATGGACCATCGGGATTGGCGCGCCCCAATAACGCTGGCGAGAGATCAGCCAATCGCGCAGCTTATAGTTCACCGCGGCCTTACCAATCCCCTGCTCCTCTAGATATGCGATGGCACGCTCGAAAGCCTGGCCGGCGGGTGTGCCGGTCAATGGGCCAGAATTCACCATCGCGCCCATGGCTGGGACCGAGGCTTCCATCGTGGCCCCATCCAGTGCCTCGACATCCGAGGGTTGGATGACTATGCGCACTTCAAGACCGTACTTCCGGGCAAACTCGAAGTCGCGTTGGTCATGCGCTGGTACAGCCATGATAGCACCCGTGCCATAGGTCATCAGCACATAATCGGCAATCCAAATGGGGATACGCTCTCCATTCACCGGATTGATGGCATAGCCACCGGTGAAAACACCAGTTTTTTCCTTATCCGTAGCTTCCCGGTCAATATCTGATTGGCGGGCTGCTTGTTGGATATACGCGTCCACCGAGGGTTTATTAGCGGGAGTAGTGACTTTTCGAACCAGGGGATGTTCAGGCGCCAGGACCATAAAGGTGGCACCCCAAAGGGTGTCTGGGCGGGTGGTGAAAACCTCAATTGAATCCTCCTGCTCGGTTTGGAATATCACCGATGCGCCTTCCGAGCGACCAATCCAATTCGTCTGCAACGTCCGCACCCTATCCGGCCAATCGATAGCCGAATAATCCAACAGCTCATCAGCATAATTGGTGATCCTGAAAAACCATTGTTCCAATTCCTTTTTAATGACCGGAGTACCGCAACGCTCGCATCGACGATCATCTCCAACCACCTGTTCGCGCGCCAGGGTGGTTTGACACTTGGGGCACCAATCTACCGGCGCAAATTTGCGATAAGCCAGGTTATGTTTATAGAGCTGGATGAAGAACCATTGGGTCCATCGGTAGTATCCAGGATCACTCGAGATCATTTCACGGTGCCAATCCCACATAGCACCCATGCTTTTCAACTGGACACGCATATGGTCGATATTGGCATAGCTCCAGATCTTCGGTTGAATGCCATTTTTAATTGCAGCATTCTCGGCGGGCAAGCCGAAGGCATCGAACCCAATGGGGAACATGACATTGAATCCGCGCATGCGCTTGTAGCGGGCGCGTGCATCTGAGGGGGTCATGGCATACCAATGCCCGATGTGGAAATCGCCCGAAGTGTACGGCAACATGGTGAGAGCGTAATGTTTAGGGCGCGCAACATCGATTTCGGATCGATACAGACCATCCGCTTCCCATTTTGCCTGCCATTTCGTCTCGATGTCAGAAGGGTTATATGTTTTTAGGTCAGACATTCTTATCTCCATATCTGTATAGAAAATAACCAATAAAAAATTATGCAGGTTTACGGGCAATCACGACCATTCTGTTAGCATCGGCAGTTAATTCCTGAGCATCCCAACCACCATATAGATGGTGTAATTCCAGGCCGGCCTGGGTGATCAATGACTGAATTTCGTTGGGATTGTACAAGCGGATGAAATGAGGCTTATCCTTCCTGATCCCGTCGCGGTATACCACCCGATGATTATAAAACCTTCCCTGAAGGCTATCAAAACTCATGCGGTCAATCATCATGTTGCCTTCTTTCTCGACTACGAAAAAAGGGCGCATACCTTTCAAAAAAGTATCCCGATTCTGAACATCAAAGAGCAATAACCCTCCAGGTGATAAGGCGTTGCACATATTGATCAAAACTTGTAGATTCTGCTCATCGGAAAAATACCCAAAGGCTGTGAAGAGCAACAGCACACAATCGAATTCGGAGTCAAAGTTGATGCTGCGCATATCGCCTTGCAGGTAACGCACATCTAAGGATTTTTGGGCAGCATCTTTTCTGGCTATCTCGAGGAAACCCGGTGTAATATCGACGCCAGTCATATGATGGCCCAGAGCAGCCAAACGATTGGTATGTCGGCCGAAACCACACGCCAGGTCGAGGATTTTCCTGGGCTGGTCCAGCTCGAGTAATTTAACCAGCGCACTCACTTCCGCCTCAGTGCGCTCGTCGGTCAGAGCCTGGCTATAAAAGTAGAGGTAATCATCAACGTCGAACACGGCTTCGTAATCAAACTCCACAGGTTTGACACCAACTAAATCCTCTTTGGGTAGCACTCGCCGAGATACTTCATGGGCAGTCTGGATGATCTCAGCTGCGATCTCGACCCGATGAGACCAATGAACGGGATCGGTGTCATAAACCCTGGCAGCGTTTGACTGGACATCATGATCCGCAGCTTGCGATTGGTATTGGTCAGCAGATTCCCAATCCAACCCATCCACCGGAATGTATTGCAAGCGAAAACCCGCTTTCTTCAGTAAAATGGGCCATTCCGCATCCGAACCGATGGAATGATCAGTACGGCTATGCTCAACCAGGTATTGGGCCGCAGTACGACTGAAGCTCTTTGAACCTGCACTCACGTCCATTTCCGCTTGCAAGAGGTATGAGACAACCTGATTACTGATCATCTCCGTGCTGATCAAAGCCTGAGGGTGCGAAAGGAGTGCAGCTTGAGTCCGCCCGAAGATAATGGCGTCGAAGCGTTCGATTTCGCCGAGGGCTTGATTCCACTCTTCAGGTCTTGTCTCTACCCAGTGCAGCAAGCGGTCCATATCCACATAATGAACAAATTCTGCAGAGGTTTCAACGGCCTTTTTTAAAGCCATGTACCTGCCTGAGCTACGGCCTTCATTCACGCTTAAAGCTAATTTCGTATGCGATGAAAATTCGCCCGAGGCGAATTTCTCTTCAATGGTGGGATCATCACCGGGTAGAAGCACGATCACAATCCACGCATACTTACGCTCAAGCAGGGGCAGCAGACGAGTAAAGCGAGGTAGCTCACCACGAGGGTGCCAGGTTGTAGCCAGACAGATTTTCATTTCCTTTTCCATTTTCATTTATTTGATCAACCTCCAATATAACCTTATAGCCCAACCAATAAATTATGGCAACCTATTGACTCGATAACCTGGTGGAATAAATCGCGATATTATCGTAAAAATGGTTGGCACGATAGTTGCATCTTTGAAGCCAGAAAATATCACATGCCTTGTGGAGATCACATGACTGACACTCAACGACAAGAACTCTGGCTTCAATTACTAGTCAATATCTCCAAATTCGTCGATAAGCGGGTTACCAAAACCGGTGAGCACAGTGAAAATGTGGCCAAATGGGCCAGCACAACGGCGCGTGAGCTAAAAATGAGTGAGGAAGAAGTTAAAGGCGTATTTTGGGCTTCCATCCTCCATGATATCGGTAAAATAGTCATCTCCGACCGAATACTGCGAAAAAAAGAGGCATTAAGTGACGCTGATTGGGTGCTGATCAAGATGCATCCATCGGTCGGCTCGGATATCGTCAGCTCCATTAATAGCATGCCGATGCTGGCACCCACCATTTCCGCCCACCAAGAAAAATTCGATGGTACCGGTTATCCAAATGGGCTCAGTGGAAAGAACATACCGCTGAGTGCTCGCATCCTGGGAATTGCCGATGCATATCAGGCAATGATCGAAGACCGTTATTACCGCCAGGCTCGCTCTCATGAAGAGGCCGTTAACGAACTACAGAAAGTGAAGGGGACACAATTTGATCCGGAAGTGCTTGATGTGTTCCTGAACGTAGTTAATTCAGGTACTGTAGCCCGAAACTCTCTTAATTCGAGCTGAATTGGTTGTTAAAGAACAAAACCTTCGTCCTCTCAGGGACGAAGGTTCACTCCGCGGTACCACCCTGGTTGCTCCATAACCTTATCAATCATCTGGTTATAGCAGCCACTCAGATGCGCTATAACAGGCGCTCCTGCCAACAGCTAAACCAATAGTCCCGGATTTCACTGTTGAAGTCTACCCTTGAATTTAAGGGTGGCAGGCGAGTTCAACCGGTTTATTCCACATCAGTGCTCCTTGGGCACCTTGCCGGGCTCACACCTCGCTCTCCCAGCTCGCTGGAGGATGGTTTACTACTCCTGCTGTGACTTTCAGGTGGACCCAGAGGGATTCGAACCCTCGGCCTTCTCAATGCCATTGAGACGCGCTCCCAACTGCGCTATGGGCCCAAAAATGTAGGCTGAATTGTACTCGTAAACGGGTGTTTCGTCAACTAAACCTCTTCGTCAGCGATGGAAAGGCAGAAGCAGTTCGAATCCACTGTCTCGTTGGGCATTCCCACATCCAACGATTGAAATCATTTCATAATTCGAAAGCTTTGATATAATGAAATCACTGCTGTCATCAAATTGTGGGTTGATGGCTGCAGAATCCACAAATAAATCGGTAACTATTCTAAATAATGAGGAGAAAAGCTATGTCGAAAAGAAGGATGAATTTACTATTGATCTTGGTTGTTTCAGCTGTGATGATCCTGGCAGCCTGCCAACCAGCTGCTGTAACGACAGAAGCTCCAGCCGTTACAGAAGCGCCCGTGGTCACCGAAGCCCCACCAGCCATCACTGACACCGAGCTCAACGTGCTTTGCACACCACAAGAAGAGTGGTGTCAGGGGATGAAACAGGAATTCGAGGCAAAATATGGGATCACGGTCAACTACGTACGCATGTCTTCAGGCGAAGCTCTGGCGCGTGTGGAAGCCGAGAAAGACGCCCCCACCTTTGACATCTGGTGGGGTGGCCCCATCGATAGCTTCGTTTCAGCAAAAGGGAAGGGTTTGCTCGAGAGATACGATTCACCCAATTTCGGCAATATCCGTGAGCCTGATTTAATGAAAGATCCTGACAATATGTGGGTTGGAGTCTATGTAGGGACGCTCGGCTTTGCCACCAACAAGAACTGGCTGGCAGCGCACCCCGATGCGAAAGCGCCCACTTCATGGGATGATCTTCTGAAACCCGAATTTACCGACCAGGTGATGGTTGCCCACCCATCCTCATCCGGAACTTCTTACACAGCCCTGTGCACAATTCTCCAAATGCGGGGTGAAGAAGCAGGATGGGAATATTTGAAGCAGTACGCAGGTCAAATGGCTTCCTTCACGAAGAGCGGTGCTGCACCAGCCAAATTCGTCGGGCAAGGTGAAGCTGCAGTAGCAATCGTTTTCTCACATGATATCGTGAATGAAATCGACAACAACCAATTGCCGCTGGAACTTACCTTCCCCGCCGAGGGGACCGGTTATGAAATTGGCGGCCAGGCGATCTTGAAGGGTGCCAAAAACATCCAGGCAGCACATTTATGGTATGACTGGGCAATATCACCCGAAGGGCAGGCATTGGGCCCCAAGTATCACGCTTACCAGGCCCCAACGGTCAATGGTGTTGAGCTCTCCCACCCCGAATTGATTTCACAGGCAAATCTGATCGACTATAATTTCCAATGGTGCGGTGAGAACAAGACTGCCTTTGTCGACAAATTCACCAACGAAATTGCCAATGCTGAAAACCTGAAACAGTAGTCATGCCCTTAGACATCTGGGCAGCGCTTGCTGCCCAGATGTCTGTTATCGGGAGGAGTATGCAGACCAGCATAGCTGGCTCAGATGACCATGCTTTAAAGTTCTCGGGCATCACCAGACGAATTCGCGAGTTTTCCCTGATCGGCAGAGATCCGGTGCTATTCATCAGCCTGCTGCTATCAGGGATCTTCATTTTTGTTTTTGTGGTATATCCGTTATATCGCTCAGCAGCAGGGGGATTTATCTCGAAAGAAGGCACATGGGACATCACCTACTTTGCGCGCTATTTCGATAGCTATTACGGACCCGCGTTGCAGAGGGCATTTACCGACACTATGCTGATGGGCCTATTGACCGCCACTGCAGGGACATTGGTTGGCTTTATCTTCGCTTATGCGATCGTGCGTTGCCAGATCCCGGGAAGTCGCATCGTGCATTGGCTGGCGCTGGTACCGACGGTTTCACCACCCTTTGCGCTGGCATTGAGTATGATTTTATTGTTTGGTCGCAATGGCCTGATCACGAATAAGCTGCTAGGGATCGAATTTGTAAAAGGGATGAATGACATTTATGGGCTCGATGGGCTTGTGATCGTCCAAACGATCACCTTTTTCTCTGTGTCTTATTTGATCCTCAAGGCAATGCTCGAAAGACTGAACCCGGCCATTGAAGAAGCGGGAGCCAGTCTGGGCGCAGGACGATTTCATCTATTCAGGACGATCACCCTACCCCTCTTAATCCCGGGAATTGCGGGGTCGTTTTTGCTATTATTTGTGGAATCGCTGGCGGACCTGGGAAATCCTTTATTCATTGCGGGAAATACGACCGTCTTATCAGCACAGATTTTCATGGCAGTGATCGGGGAATACAATTTCCAAAAAGCTTCCGCCTTATCGCTCGTTTTGATTATCCCAACGCTGGTCATCTTCATAGTTCAGCGTTATTACGTCAACCGGCGGACATACATTTCAGTCACGGGCAAACCTGCAGGCTCACAAATCCGGGAGAAGGATCCAATTATCCGCTGGGTATTCAATATCTCAGCTTATCTTATTATCGCTTTCATCATCTTGTTATATGCTACGATCATATATGGCTCGTTCAGCACATCCTGGGGTGTGAATTATGCACCGACATTAAAACACTGGACGATGACCATTACGCGGGGCGTCGAAGCAATCCTGGATACCACTTTTTTGAGTGTATTAGCAACGCCATTTGCAGCAATTTTGGGAATGATCACAGCCTGGTTGGTCGTCCGAAAAAAGTTCACCGGCAAAGATGCACTAGATTTTACGTCCAACCTGGGGGGTGCGGTTCCCGGCACGATCCTTGGGATTGGTTTCATCCTGGCATTTAATAAACCACCCCTGGCTCTGGCGATCGCTATCTATGCGATTTTAGCGTTGTTCTACGCACAAGTCGTTGGCAAGAATAAGGTTGAACGGATCGTTATTCTGATCACAGGGACAGCTTTGGGTGTCGGTCTGACCAGGACAAATATAGTCTCGATGTATTATTTCCTTGGAGGAATTTATCTGCTTATGGCGATCATCCTCCTGGTTGCACAAAGAAGGTTTTTTAAACCGTTGGTCATCGCTTTGATTGGTATTTATGTAATGGCTACCAATTGGGCGACTGCGTTAGCCAAACCAATTGCCAGCTTTAGCCAATCGCTGGAGCGGGGATTCTGGAGCAACGCCATATTCCAACTTTCTGACCATATTAAGGTGCTGATCCAACCCACCCCTGCCTTGCTGGCAATTGCGTTGCTTTTTGCTGGAGTGGTGATATTACAGGGCACACCAGGGAAAGGTTTACGGCTATGTCTTGGGATGCTTGGGCTAGCGATACCCTGTGCACTCTCCTTTGTGGGTATCCCTTTTGCGATGGTAGGAGGAGCCTATATCATTATGGCTGCATTCATAGTGCGAAGCCTGCCAGCTTCGGTGCGCTCAGGTGTTGCAGCATTGCAACAGATCGACCCGTCGATCGAAGAAGCCTCCAATATCCTCGGTGCAGATGCACAATATACCTTTCGAAAAGTCACACTCCCGCTGATCTTACCTGCTTTATTCGCTGGCCTGATCTTCAGCTTCACCAGGCACATGACGAGTCTATCGGCGATCATTTTCTTAGTCAGTGCCAAGTGGAGAATCGTGACCGCATCGATCTTGAGTGAATGGGAGCAAGGCGGGGTAAGCATTGCAGCTGCATATTCAACAGTGATCATCATATTCGTTATGGTTGCTATCGTCGTGCTCAATTTGATCGTTAACAAGCTGTTCAAAGGCAGGGGCTCAGTGGATATGAGCCAGGGTTTCTAATCCATGAAAATCGAGGTCTATCCATGTACTTAACCCTTGAAAATATCACCAAAGTGTTCCCTCCACGGGGAACAGGAAGTGAAGTTACGGCGGTTCACGAGGTAAGTCTCGATATCGAAAAGGGCGAATTGGTCACCTTGCTCGGGCCATCCGGTTGCGGGAAAACGACGACGCTGAGAATCATTGCTGGTTTCGAGTTCCCAACCACAGGTAAGATTATCCTGGATGGACAGGAGATCAACTCGCTTCCGCCGCATAAACGCGAAATGTCAATGGTTTTTCAAAGCTATGCGATATTCCCACATCTGACCGTTTTTGAGAATATTGCTTATGGGCTGAACGTAAAACGACTATCCAAATCGGTGATCAAAGAACGGGTAAATAAAGTCTTGGAACTGGTGCATCTAGAGGGATATGGTGACCGTGCACCCACTCAACTCTCGGGTGGACAACAGCAACGTGTGGCACTGGCGCGAGCGTTGATCATGGAACCCAAAGTGTTATTGATGGACGAACCGCTATCCAATCTGGATGCGAAATTACGGGAAGAAATGCGCACCGAGATCAGGCGGATCCAGAAGGAAATGAACATCACCAGTGTCTACGTCACTCACGACCAGATCGAAGCCATGACACTTTCGGACAGGATCGTGGTGATGAACCAGGGTATGATCGAGCAAATCGGCACTCCGGTGGAAGTCTATCGAGTTCCGAACAGCAGATTTGTCGCTGACTTCATTGGCCGGGCAAATTTTGTCCCCGGAGAGGTGCAAGAGAAGCGCGATAGCAAGCTTACCGTGAGCGTGCATGGTGAGATGATCGAACTCATCAACATTCAACGAGATTTTAAAAAGCAAGACTCGGTCACCTTAATCATCCGCCCTGAGATGGTGAGAATAAAGAAAACAGGTGAATTATTCAAGGGTATGGTGCGTAGAGCAGTATACCTTGGCGACGTCATCGAATATGATGTCGAGGTAAACGGGCAATTGATCACCGGAGTAGAAACAGACCCATATAAATTAGATGTCTTCCCAGTCGGCGAAGATGTGACCGTGGGGTACGCTGAAGGCTGCATCCAGGTTTTACCAGGCGAGTAAGCTAGCACATTCAATGCAATGATTGATGGTTTTTCGTAATCCTTCCAGCAATTCTATACTTGTTGGGACTTAGATAGGATGTCCATGTTTCAGCTGTCATTTTCACAATAATTCAGTGTAGATTAACTTATTCAAAATAATAATGATGCAAGGACTGCCAAATCCACGGGGACATGGATCTGGCAGTTCACTTAAATCTTGAGATATGACCTTTTATGGGCAGAAGAGCTTGGAGTTATACCATTCTCCTCCATCTACCCTGAGCATAACGGTAATATCTTCAGGATAGGGGTAAGGACCGACGAAGCGAAAGTTAATCTGCTTTGTGTCTGCCTTGTCGAAGACCAAATCATGGATCACATATGAATATTGCCCATTTTCATCTTCGAAATATCCAGCTGAATGAGAGGGG
>Ga0153916_10003274_pt1 | contig 12043 bp, 7 predicted proteins | sample Opewatmetagenome_FD_109642 | JGI IMG/M metagenome (GOLD analysis project Ga0153916, IMG submission 109642) | Freshwater wetland microbial communities from Ohio, USA - Open water 3 Core 3 Depth 4 metaG | ecosystem: Environmental > Aquatic > Freshwater > Wetlands | place: USA: Ohio, Lake Erie, Old...
AGGAGCGCGAAGGCCGCGCTGGCCCGCGCCGAGGCCTGGAGGCCCTGGCGCGCGTACGCGACGATGTACCTGTGGTCCGGAGGCGACACATGAATGCACGGAACGCGCTTCACCAGGTGACGCGGGGGAGCCCCATCGGCGCGCTGACGCTGGTGGCGACCGACGACGCGCTGGTGGGCCTGTACATGGAGGTGGGCGGGTCGGGGCCGCCCGGGGCGATCGAGCGGCCCACGCCCCTGCTGGAGCGGGCGGGCGCGCAGCTCGACGAGTACTTCGCCGGGACGCGCCGCGACTTCGACCTGCCGCTCGCGCCGCGGGGCACCGAGTTCCAGCGAGAGGTCTGGGCGGTGCTGCGGACCATCCCGTTCGGATCGACCTGGTCGTACGCGCAGGTGGCGCTCCGGCTCGGCCGTCCCGGGGCCGTGCGCGCGGTGGGCGCCGCCAACGGCAGCAACCCCATCGCCATCGTCGTCCCCTGCCACCGCGTCGTCGGCTCCGACGGCTCGCTCACCGGCTACGGCGGCGGCCTGGCGCGCAAGCGCTGGCTGCTGGAGCACGAGATGGGGGAGCGGCCGCTCTTCCCTACTTCCCCCTGAGCCAACGCCAGGCGTTCCCCGGCGTCGCCGACAGCCCGAAGATGGCGCGGCGGACGCGGCGCCGTCCCTTGCCGCGCACCCGCTGCGCCAGGTCCTCGAGCATGTCGAGCGCCTCGACCTTCTCCCCGCTCCTGGCGAGCAGCCGGGCCAGGGCCAGGGTGGCCTCGAGGTGCCAGGGCTCGATCTCCAGCGCCTTCCGCAGGAGGACGATCCCCTTGGGCCGCACCTGCCGCCCGAGCCGGATGCCGCCGTCGAGGAGCGCGTTCACCGCGTCGGCCCGCCGGCCGCGCAGGAGGTGGAGCCGGGCGATCTCGTCCCAGATCCAGGCCTCCTCCGGGAAATGGGCGGCCGCCTGCGTGTAGACGGCCAGGGCCCGGTCCTGGAAGCCGGCCTTGAGATGTCCCTGGGCGGCGAACTGGAAGCTCCGCAGCGCCTCGTCGCGCTGCCTCCTCTGCGCCAGGAGCGGGGCGATCTTCCCGTGGACGGCGATGTCGTTGGGGTCGACCGCCAGCACCTTGCGGTAGCCGGCCACGGCTTTGCGGATCCGCCCCTGGGCGCGTGCCTTGTCGGCGGCGGCGAGGACCTCGGTCCGGTCGTAGGGCTTCTTCCGCCAGAGTGCCATGGCGGCGCATTCTATGACGACCGCCGCAAGCTACCGCGGCATTTCCACGCGCGACCGCCCCCAGCAGGCGAGGATGCGGCGCCCCGCCTCGGCGCGCGCCGGGGCGTCGCCCTCGCCGAAGCGCGCCACGGCGAAGCGCGGCCCGGCGGCGGGAAGCTGGCGGAAGGAGGGATCCACCGCCACCCAGCGATCCCCGCGGCGGAGCTCGGCCCACTCGTGCCAGACGAACGCCTTCCCGTCGAAGGCCACCCCCACCACGTGGCGGCCGTCCAGGCCGGCCCCCGCGGCCAGGGACAGGTAGCGCGTCGTCTTCTCGCGGCAGCTCTCCCCCTCGGGGAAGTCGGCGGGGAGCCCGGCGGCCTCGGCGGCGCCCGGCCTCGGCTCCTCGTCGAGGCCGCAGAACCGCGCCCGCGCCCCTCCCTCCGCGCCCGGGTCGGCCGCCACCTCGACGCCGAAGAGGCGCGGCGGCTTCTCGGGAAGGGCCGCCAGCGGGTCGGCGACGAAGCGCGCCCCCTGGCCCGGCAGCACCACCTCGTCCGGCAGCGCGCCGCGCCGTGCGCGGAAGCGGACGGTGTCGGCGAGGACGCGCCCCTCGAGCCACTCGCCGCGCCGCGTGGCGCAGGCGCGCCCGCGCTCCCCGCTCGACTCGTCGAAGGCGTCGAGGCAGAGCTGCTTCCCCTCCTCGGCCATGGAGAGGAGCAGCTCGGCGAGCGTGGCCGGCACCGGCCCGGCGCCGCTGGAGAGACGCGTCTCCCTCCCCCCCTCCGAGAGCACCACCTTGGCCATCCTGGCCCGGCCGTCCGGCCCGGTCTCGGCGTCGATGCGCCGCTCGAGGAGCGCGCCCCCGGAAGCCTCCGGCAGCCGGAGCGCGCTCTCCCAGCGGGCGGTGCAACCCGCCGGCCGGCAGAGGACGCGGAGCATGGCCCAGCCGACCCGCTCCCCGCCGATCTCCACGCGGTAGCGCTGCCGGGCGCGTGCGTGGGGCACCTGCACCGGCGCCGCGGCCGCCGCCCCCAGCGCCGCGAGGAGAAGGAGCGCCGTCACCGCGACCCTCCCCCCGGCTTCTTCGCCGCGCGGCGCCGCCACAGGGCCCGCGCGGCGAGGATCCCGGCCACCGCCGCCATGGCGATCCATGCCGCGGTCGTGTACCGGGCGATGAGCGCGCCCATCTCGGGCAGGCTCTTCACCAGCAGGGTGCCTGCCGAGAGCAGCAGCCCGTCCCAGAGGGCCGCCGAGAGACCGCCGAAGACGAGCACCTTGCCCAGCGGGATGCGGGCGGCGCCAGCCGCCAGGAAGACGAAGGCGCGGATCCCGGGGAGGAACCGGTTGGCGAGGAGGAGCAACGCGCCCCAGCGCCGGTAGCCCTGCTCCACCTGGTGCAGCCGCTCGGCGGTGAGCGGCCCCCACCGCTCGGCTCTGCGGTCCAGGCGGCGGCCGAGGAAGGCGCCCACCTGGTAGTCGATGAAGGCGCCGCCGACGGCCCCCAGGATCACGGCGGCGAAGGTCAGGGGCCAGGAGAGCGTCCCATGCACCGCGTACCAGGCCCCGATGATCACCACCGTGTCGCCCGGGAACGGCGGGAAGACGTACTCGACGAAGCTGCCGAAGAAGAGGATGGCCGGCGCGTACGCGCCGGTGGTGGCGAGGGCCTCCGTCAGGATCTGCGCCAGCCGGTCGATCACGCCGCCCGCATGTTAGCCGAGGTCGCGCCGGCCGCCGCCGACATGGTAGAGGAAAGCGCTCCCTGGCGACCATGCCCGCGCCGCGACGAAGGATTCCACGCTGGCTCCCCTGGGCCCTGGCGGCGCTCTGGCTCCTGATCGGCTACGCCAACCTGGCGCGCGGCCTGGCGCACCCAGGGGTCGCCTACCGGCCCTGGGCCTTCTCCCACCACGCCTACTCCGACATCCTCGCCATGAGCGGCGACCGCTACCTCGGCGGCGGCCACCCCATCCCGTACCTTCAGGACCGGATCGAGTACCCGGTGCTTCTCGGGCTCCTGCTCTGGATCCCCTCCTGGCTGCCCGGCGGGCAGTGGGCCCATTTCACCGCCAGCTACCTCTTTCTCGCCCTCTGCCTCGCCCTGGCGCTGGCGTGGCTCTCGCGCCTCCCGGGGGCGAGCCCCTGGTGGCTCGGCTGTACCCCGGCGCTCGCCTACTACGGCGGCCTCAACTGGGACCTGTTGCCCATCGCCTTGCTCGTCGGGGCGGTGCTCCTCCTCGAGCGCCGCCGGCCGGCCGCGGCCGGCGCCGTCGCCGCCCTCGGCATCGCCGCCAAGCTCTGGCCGGCGGCGCTACTGCCATCGGCCGCGGCCTCGCTCTGGCGCCGCGACCGGCGCTCGCTGGCGGCGGGCGGGGCTTCGATGGCGCTGGTGCTCCTGGCCGTGAACCTTCCGTTCGCGCTCGGCGCTCCCGAGGGCTGGAGCTGGTTCTTCCGGTACAACGCCGGCCGCGCGGCCGAGAACTCGATCTGGGAGGCCCTGGGGATGAAGCGCTCGCCGGCGGTCGACGCCCTGGCTCTGGCCCTCCTGGTCGCGGCCGCGCTCGGCGCCGCCGCCACCGCCCTGCGGGCGAGGGAGGAGGATCGCGACCGGGCCGTCCGGCTCGGCCTGGCGCTGGTGCTCGTCACCTGGATCGCCTCGAACAAGGTCTACAGCCCTCAGTACGCGCTCTACGCCTTCGCCGCCGCCGCGCTGGTCTCGCCGCCCTCCTGGCTCTTCTTCCTCCTCTCGGCCATGGCGGCCGTGGACTATCATCTCGCCTTCGAGGTCCGCTCCGGGCGCGCCCTCCTCGTCTTCTACGGCGGCCCCTACCTCGCCGAGGAGGTGGTCCGCACCGCCGCCCATGCCCTGCTGGCCGCCTGGATCGTCCGCGAGATGATCCGGACCGCCCGGCCACCGGTCGCCACCGCATGAGCCCGTCCCCCGCCGCCGGCTCCCGCCGCGCGTGGGCCGCCGTCGCCGCCGCGGTCCCGCTCCTCGTCCTCGCCTACCACTGGCGCGCGGCCCGGCCTGGGTGGGCCTTCGCCGCCTCGGACCTCCGCTACTTCTTCTACGGCGTGCGCGAGGCGGTGGCCGAGGCCCTGCGGCGGGGCGACCTTCCCTGGTGGCAGCGAGGCATGTTCCTCGGCTATCCCCTGGTCGCCGATCCCCAGGCCGCGGTCTTCGACCCGGCCACCTGGCTCACGCTTCCGTGGGACGCGCCGCGAGCGCTGACCCTCGCGACCCTGCTCCATCTCTGCGTCGCCGGCTGGGGGATGGCCTGGTGGATGCGCCTGCGGGGCCTCGGGCCCGCCGAGGCGCTCCTGGCGGCCGTGCTCTTCGCCCTGGGGGCCAAGGAGACGGTCCACGTCGTCCACTGGAACTTCGCCGCCACCACCGCCTGGTGGCCCTGGATGCTGGCGGGCCTGGAGGGCTTCGCCGCCGACGCCCGCGGGCGCCACCTCCTCCTCGCCAGCGCCGCCAGCGCGCTCTCCTGGCTCGGCGGGTCGCCGCAGATGGCCTACTTCGGCTGGCTCGTGGCCGGCCTGCGAGCGCTGGCGCTCTTCCCGGTCCTGTGGCGCCGCCGGCGCGCCGACGCGCTGCTGGCGCTCGCGGCCGTCCCGGCCGGCCTGCTCCTCGCCGCGCCGGCGCTCCTGCCCACCCTCGAGCTGGCGCGCTGGGGTCCGCGCGGCTCCGGCGTGGACTACTCCTTCGCCACCAGCTGGAAGTGGCCAGATCGCTGGGCCCTCTCCCTCTTCCTCCTGCCCGGGGCCTACGGAGACGGACGGTACGGGCACGATCTCAACCTCTGGGAGCTGACCGGCTACCTCGGCATCCTCCCCCTCGGCCTCGCCGCCGCCGCGCCGCTGCGGCGCCGCGGCCTGGTGCTCTTCCTCGCCCTCGGGCTCCTCGGCATCTGGCTCGGCTTCGGCGAGGACGCCTGGCTGGGGATCCACCGGCTCCTCTGCCACGTGCTTCCCGGGTACGGCTCCTTCCGCGTCCCGACGCGCTCCCTCATGGTGACGCTCTTCGCCAGCGCGCTCCTGGCAGCGGAGGGGCTCGCCGCCCTGCGCCGCGATCCGGCCGGGCGCGCGTTCCGCGCCGCGGCGGTCCTGGCGGCCGTCGGCGCGGGGGCGCTCGTCCTCCCGCGCCTCCCGGGCTTCCCCCTCGATCCCGCCGCCGCCCGCGCCTCGGCGGCCGCCACCGTGGCGCTGGCCGCCGCCGGGCTCGCCTGGCTCGCGGCCGGAGCCCTCCGCGGGCGCGGGGCGGCGCTGGGGCTCGCGGCGGTGGGGCTCTGCGCCGTCGATCTCCACCTCGCCTTCGGCGGCATGAACCCGGTCGCCCCGGCCGCGGGCGAGCGGCCGCTCCTCTCCGAGGTCGCGCCGCTCGTGCCGCCGCCGCCCTCGCCCCGGCGCGTGGCCGTCCTCGCGAAATGGGGCCAGACCGCCAACGCAGCGCTGCGGCGGGGATGGGAGGGGGCGACCGGATACGGCCCCATGTGCGTCGAGCGGGTGCGATTCCTGCTCGAGGGGACGCGGGACGATCAGGTGGTCCCGCCCGGACCGGTCACCGGGGACACCAACTTTCCGCGCCCGCGACCGGCGTCGGCCCTCTGGCCGCTGCTGGCGACGCCGCTCGTGGTCTCCGACGAGCCGCAACCCCTCCCGGTCCTGGGGCCCGCCGGCCGGGAGTGGGAACGCCCCCTCGTCGCCTATCGCGCGCCCGCCCTGCCGCGCGTCTTCTGGGCCGCCGCCTGGACCGTCGCCCCGGACGCCCGGGCCGGGCCGCTCCTCCTCCAGGCGGCGCGCGGCGATCGGGTGGTGCTGGCCGAGCCGCTGCCCGGCCTCCCCGCGTCGGGGGCGCCGGAGGGTCCGGTGGCCGCCGCGTCGGTCGAGGTCCTGGACCGTTCGCTGGCGGCCGCGATCGACGCGCCGCGCGCCGGCGTGGCGGTGATCCTCGACCCCTTCTACCCCGGCTGGCGCGCCACGCTCGACGGCGCGCCGGTCCCGGTGGGCCGGGCCGACTTCGCCTTCCAGGCGGTGCCGGTGCCGGCCGGGCGGCACCTGCTGCGCCTCGAGTACCGGAACCCGCTCGTGCTCCGCGGCGCCTGCGTCTCCGCCGCGGCGCTGCTCCTGATCCTCGGGATCCTGCTGGCGCGCCGCCGCTCCGGGCGGCGCCTCAGTAATCCTTCGACCACATGACGTTGGCCTCGCCGCTGCCGGCGTCCCCACCGCTCGCCTCGAAGGTCCAGCTCCGGCTGATCTGGTACTCGAGCCTGGCCTCGTTGGCGTTCTCACCGGCTTCCAGCCTGGCGCTGAAGCGGCGGACGTAGCCCACGTAGACCCGCTCGGACAGGTAGACGCCGGCCCGGAGCTGCGAGCTGTCGATGCTCACGGCGTCGAGGGGTAGCTTGTCGGCGACGACGTCGCGGAGGAACTGGGTGGCGACGACACCCAGCGCGGCCGCTCCCACGTCCTGGCCGGTGAGCGAGCTGACGGCGCCGCCTCCCGCCTTGAAGTCGGTGCGGCCGGTGGCGAGGAGCATGGCGATCTGCGCCTCGTCCATGGGCGGCTCGGAGGTCATCTTGGTCTGCGGCGCCGCGGCCGTTCCGCCCACGACCACGTTCACCTTGGCGCTGGGATTCTCGTAGCGGGCCACGGCTTCGATCTGGGCCGACTCCGGGTCGGCGCCGGTGAAGCGCACGATGCCGCGCTGGATCTCGAAGGTTCGCCCGGGGATGGGCTCCACCTTCCCCCTGATGGTCTCGACGCGCCCCTCGGCGGTGAACTGGCCCCCGGTCTGCCAGGTGGTGGTGGTGTCGGCCTTGAACTCCAGGTCCATCTTGGGCGTCTCGCTCGTCACCACGAACTTGCTCGGGATCACCACGTGGACCACCACCCGGTACGGCCTCGCCGGCCCGACCGTCACCGGCTTCCCGATGACCACGTCCTTGCGGGGCTCGAGCGACTGGACGTTGCGGGGAAGGCTCTTGGGAAGGCGGACCTGCGCGTGGGCCACCGCGACCTCGGCGCGCGTCTCGTCGACGCCGGCCGTGCCGGTGATCGAGGACTCCAGGTCCACGGTGGCCACGTTCTGGCCGCCCCGGGGGATGGCGAGCGACTGGAGACGCAGCTCCCCCGAGAAATCGGCCGGCTTCCCGGCGCGCGGAAGGCCCCGGGTCTCCACCCGGGCGGAGAGGCGGCCCTGGCCGCGCCGCGCCTCCAGCCTGGGCACACGGACCCCGCCCTCGTCGACCGCAGCCTCGACCTCGATGTCGGTCCACTCGCCGTACTCGCTCACCGCCAGCGCGCCGTCGGAGAGGCGCAGCGTGCCACGCGGCTCGAGGCGGGAGAGGGGCCCGGCGAGGTCCAGGGCGGCGTCGAGCCGGCCGGACGCGGTGCGGACCACCCCGGGCGCCAGCGCCGGCAGGATGTGGAGGTCGACGGCCTCGGCGACCAGCCGCGCCCGCGCCGGCGCGGCCGCGAGGTCGCCGCCGCGGATGGACGCGAGCGTCACCGGCGCGTCGGACCTGAGCGTGGCGCGCACCGCGCCCCCGGTGGCGAGCTGCACGTCGCCGTCGGCGGAGAGCCCGCGCGGTCCGGCCCTGGCCGAGGCGGTGACGTCGCCGATGGAGCGCGTCTCCACCGAGAGCTTGCGCGCCTCGATCCGCAGCGAGGCCTCCGGCGCCGCCAGGCTGCCCCTGACGCCGAGCTTCCCCTCCGCCGTCCCCGCCAGCGCCACCGGCCCGCGCACCCGGGAGAGCTGGAGGGGCGGGATCTCGGCGTCCACCCGCAGCGCCGCCGCCTCCAGCCGGTGCGAGTCGGCGAGCAGCTCGGCCGGCAATCCCACCGAGGCGTGCAGGCGCAGCGCCTCGGCCCTGGAGAAGGCGACCTGCCCCGAGAGCTCGGTGGCCGCGTCGCGCGCCGACAGGTCGGCCGATCCATCCACCTCGGAGAGTCCGGCGAATGCGCCGCCGGTCACGGCGATCCGGATCCGGCCGCGGGGAGCCGCCGCCGTCCCCGACAGCTCCGCCCGCCCTTCGACCCGCCCGGCCAGCTCCGCAGGCACCTCCCCCTTCCCGGCCTGACGGGAGAGATCGAGGTCCTTCACCGTGGCCCTGGCCTCGAAGGGCGTCTTCCGCATCGCCCGCACCGCGGCCTCCGTGTGCCGCAGCAGCTCGGCGAGACGCAGCGGCATCCCCGCCTCGGCCTCGAGCACCCGCCGCTCCGCGTCGTCGGCCTCGGCGGTGAGCCGGGCCCGCTGGCCGGGATCCTCGAGCCGGACGCGAAGGGCGAACGGGCCATGGGGGCCGTAGCGGACCTCGGAGACGTCGAGCGCTCCGGAGAGGCTCGGCTCGCCCATGGTCCCCTCGAGCCCGATCTCGACGGTGGCCCGGCCCGAGAGCGGCAGGTCCGTCCCGGCCGCCTTGACGGCGTCGGCCAGCGACAGCCCCCGCACCGCCAGCGAGAAGGCGATGGGCGCCTTCACGGGAGCGCGCCGCGGGTCCGCCGGCATGTCGGCCCGGAGGGTCGCCTCTCCCCCGGCCCCGCGGGCCGCGATCGATCCGGTGGCGCGTCCCTCCGGCGCGTCCAGGCGCAGGCGAAGATCGGCCTCGAGCCCGGAAAGCCCGGCGGCGCTCCCCTCGGCCCAGCGGCCCTCCACTCCGACCACCGGCGACGCCGGCCGGCCGCGCGCCTCCGCCGCGACGGTGATCCGGCCGCCGAGCCCGAGCCCGGGCGGGAGGAGCTTCGCCGGCAGCCGCGAGAGGTCGAAGCCCTGCACGTCCAGGCGGGCGTCGAGCTCCTTGCCCTGCAGGCCTCCGGCCACGGCGATCGACTCCGATCCGGACCGCAGCTCCAGCCGGTCGACCGCCGGTCCCGCGAAGTCCAGGCGGGCCGGAGCCACCAGGGCGAAGCGGCTCCCCGGCCATTCCAGGGAGAGGTCGGAGAGGCCGAGGCCCGACAGGTCGTCGGCCAGCCGCCCCGCGAGGCGCAGCGCGAAGGGATCGCTCCCGACGTCGGGCAGGAGCGCCGAGGCGCTCGCCTCCACCGCGCGATCCTCGACGTGTCCGGTGAGGGCCAGCTTGCGCATCTCCAGGCCCCCGGCCGAGAGCCGCGGCGCCGACAGCTCGACCCGCGCACCCGGCGCCCGAGCCGTGCCCGAGACCTCCGCGTCGAGCCGGAACGAGCCGGCGACGGACGGCGCCGGCCGGCCGGAGAGCGCCGCGAGGTTCCGGGAGAGAAGGGAGAGATCGCTCGAGGCGGCCGAGAGCCTTCCCGCGATGGCCCCCTTGGAGCGCCAGCTCCCCTGCCCCTCCAGCGTCGCCCCGGGCAGCTCCGCCGAGAACCGCGAGATCTCGATGGCGCCGTCGCGCGCCGTGGCCCGGACCTCGGCCGGGCCGAAGCGGCCGGACCGGAGGCGGCTCTGCCCGACCGAGAGGGCGAGAGCGCCGCGCAGGGTGTCGAGATCCTTCCCCTCCACCCTGCCGCGCGCCTGGAGGTGGATCTCGCCGCGGGGCGCCACCGTCGCCAGGCGCGCGGGATCGAGCCCCTCGACGCGGACCTCGAAACCGGCCCCGGGCGGCCCGGAGATCCGCGCCGCCACCGCCGCCGAGGCGCTGCCGTCCTGGTGGGAGCGCGCTTCCAGCGCGGCGGTGGCGACCGTCCCGTCCGACTCGGCGTAGGCCGTGGCCCCGACCTCGCCGGCGAGCGGCAGGCGCGGCACGAGCTTCGCCAGCTCGCCTCCATTCGCCCCGAAGGCCAGGATCGCCGCGCGGCCGCGCCGGGCCTGGAGGTCGCCCTCGGCCACGGTGTCGAGCGAGGTCTTGCCCAGCGACGCCTTGAGGAGCGGAAGGCGGAAGGCCGAGCCGCGGAGCGACGCCAGGAGATCGAGGGAGAGCGGCTCGGACGCCGGGGCGGTGAGGGCCCCGCGAAGCGAGAGCTCGAGCCCTCCGCCCTTGGGACCCCAGCGCCCCCGGGACGCGAGGCGGAGGTCCCCCGCGGCCACCGAGGTCTCGCCGCCGGGCTCGATCACCTCGACGTCGGAGCCGTCGATCTCGAGCCGCTGCAGGCGCACCGTCCACTCCAGGCGGCCGCCGGCCGCCTTCTCCGGCGACGGGCGCGCCGGCGCCAGCGCGCGGGCGATGGAGAAGCCGCCGCCGGGATCGCGGCGGAGGACCACCGAAAGGCCGTGCGCCTCGGCCCGGAGACCGACCGTCCGGGCCCCGAGGCCGGAGACGTCCGGCGTCAGCACCGCCCGCTGCAGGCGCAGCACGCGCTCCCCCTCCGGATCGAGCACCTCCAGCCCCTCGATCTCGATCGCCCCCCGGGGAAGCACCTTGAGGCCGCCCACCTGGATCCGGCCGGCGATCTGCCCCTGCAGGAGCGAGAGGGCCGGCCGCACCAGCACCACGCGCCCGAGGCCCGTGGTGAGAGCGGTGAAGGCGACCGAGAGCACCAGGCCGGCCACGGCCGCGACCCCGAGGAGGAGCCAGCCGGCGACGGAGAGCGCGCGCTTCGGGGACGTCATGGCCCTAGAATGCTTCTCCCAGCGACAGGTGCGCAGCCACCGTGGGGATGTCCGAGTACGCGCCGGCGAGGATGGACCTGCCGTCCGGCCCGATGGTGACGAGGGGCACGGTCGGCAGTCCCCACTTCCCTCCGCTGGGCTGGGGCAGCCGGCTGGCGATGTCGAACCGCAGCGGTCCGAAGGGCGTCCGGTAGCGGACGCCGAGGCCGGCGGCGAACTGCAGCCGATCGAGCCGCAGCGCGTCCTGCGCGGCGAGCGTGACGTTCCCGGCGTCGAGGAAGACGACGCCCCAGAGCTCGCCGGCCAGCGGGAACCGGACCTCGGCCGAGCCGTCGACGAGCCCTTCCCCTCCCACCGGGGCGTAGGCTCCGCTCGCGAGCTGCGTCACCGGCGAGAGACGGCTCTGGTAGTAGCCGCGCATGGTGCTCGGGCCGCCGCCGGTGAACCGCGCCACGATGGGCGTCACGTCGCCGCCGAGCGACTTGAGCAGGCCGAACCGGGCCCGGAGCGCCAGGACCGGACGGGCGCCGAGGGGGATGAAGCCGCGCGCCTCGGGGAGGAGGCGGAGGTAGCCGAAGCCGTATCCGGCCAGCTTGAACCCCTCCTGCAGCGCCACGCCGATGTAGAGCCCCTTGCGGGTCTCGAGGACGTCGTCGCGCAGATCGAGATCCACGCGCTGTTCCAGGTAGGAGAGGACGCACGGGTTCCCCGGGCAGCTCCGCACCACCGAGAGCGAGCCGCCGCCGACCTCCACCTTGGTCGCGTCCCCCTGGAGCTGGTAGACCTCGAAGTTGACCGAGGGGACGAAGGTGACGACCCGGCCGAAGCGCAGCGGGGTCCCGACGCGCAGGCGCTCGGCGGTGAAGGTGTAGGCCTGCTCGATGCCCTTCTCGGCTTCGAGCCGCAGCGTCAGGTCGAGCCCGCGATAGAAGACCTCCGGCTGGCGCAGCTCGGCGGCGGCCTTTCCCACCAGCCCCCGCTTCTCCACGCTCCAGGGATTGGGCAGCCAGGCGTAGCCGGCCCGGGCCTCGAGCTGCAGGCGGCGCAGCCCGCCGAACCAGTTGCGGTGGGTCCAGCTGGCGTACGCCCCCGCGCTCCAGCGGTTGGCGGCGATGCCGATTCCGGGCCCGAGCCGGATGGTCCGGAAGGGCGCCTCGCGCACGGCGATGACCACTGGCACGGTCCCACGGGCGGGATCGGGCGTCCCCTTGGTCACGCGCACGCCGCCGAAGACGCCGAGGTCGAAGACCCAGGCCTGGGCCTTGGGCAGCTGGCTCTCGTCGAGGACGTCGCCGGGGCGGATGGCGTTCTCTGCCG
>Ga0153916_10003275_pt1 | contig 12042 bp, 10 predicted proteins | sample Opewatmetagenome_FD_109642 | JGI IMG/M metagenome (GOLD analysis project Ga0153916, IMG submission 109642) | Freshwater wetland microbial communities from Ohio, USA - Open water 3 Core 3 Depth 4 metaG | ecosystem: Environmental > Aquatic > Freshwater > Wetlands | place: USA: Ohio, Lake Erie...
CCAAGAGACTTTATTGTTTTAAATCCACCTACACCATCCAGGCAATTATTCTGAAAATGTGCATATTTGCAGCCTTGGGCCCTGCCAATCCCTTCATTAAAATTGACAGAAACAGAGAGTTGGATTAAAATCTTGACGACGTTAAGCATTCGCTCTTTTGGATGGATGGTGAACAGAGACGATTGATCAAAGACTGAACGCAGGATGAAGTTCAAAACCTGGCTCGGCTGAGAGCGTGAACGTCAGCCGGGTTTTTTTTGCCTCTACGCCGGGCAAACAGGTTCTTGAAAGAGCGAGCATTTTGTTCAGTTAGGAGGTGAGGAAGTTGACCACAGTAAATCTACGCCCGAACGAGTCGCAAGACGCGTTGCTCAAGCGCTTTCGCAAAAAAGTTGCTAAAAGCGGTATCCTGAGCACGGTGCGCCGCAAGCGCTGGTTCGTCTCTAAAAGCGAGCTGCGCCGGATTCAAAAGAAAAAGGCCATTCGCCGGATTAAGCGCAAGGTTCGCCCAGAGATCGAGTGAGCTCGTTCGAGCGAGGGGTCTGGCTGCCGTTCAGGTAGCTGACCTAGTTGTCAGGAGGTATGCATGGCGAAAGAGGAAGATAAAATTGTCGTCGAAGGCACGGTGATTGAAGCCTTGCCCGGTACGCAATTTAAAGTACGCCTTGAGACGGGTCACGAAGTCTTGGCTTATCTCTCGGGCAAGATGCGCAAGTATTATATTCGCATCCTACTAGGAGATAGCGTGCGGGTGGAAATGTCGCCCTATGATCTCACCCGCGGCCGCATCGTTTACCGTCACAAGAAGGCGCACGAAGAAGAGCCCGAAGTCTTATAAACTCACCCCTTGCTATTGTGTATATAAAAAACGAGCGGACGTTTTGTGTCCGCTCGTTTATTTTTAACACCATGCTGCTCATCGCATGAGCCAGCTATTTAGTTTAGATAAAATCAGCATTAAACGAATTGAGCACCTTCATATAATTGGCGCGTTCAAATGCTGCCGGATCGGTCACCGCACCCTGGCTCATGCTGCCATACATCTGGGAAACCGATTCATATTCATGAGCGACCATCCATTCTTCCATGCCAGTTAGTATCTGCGGGATGGCTTGCATCCCCCGCTTGAGCAGGGCGGAGGTAGTCATGGCCACCTTAGCACCCGCCATAATTGCCTTTATGGCATCTTCAGGGGTATGCACCCCGCTGGTGAGGGCCAGGTCAGCCTTCACTTTTCCATAAAGTATGGCAATCCACCGCAGGGGCAGGCGCAGTGCATCTGAATTGCTCAGCACCAGGTTGGGTACCACTTCCAGGTTCTCGAGGTCAAAGTCAGGCTGGTAGAAGCGGTTGAAAAGCACCAGACCATCCGCACCGGCCTCAACCAGGCGTTTGGCGAAGTTGGGCAGGGCGGTGAAGAATGGTGCCAGCTTCACAGCCAGAGGAATTTTGATGGTGGAACTTACATTACTCACCAGCTTCAGATAGTTATCCTCCAGCTGACTGCTGGATAGACTGGAGTCTACCGGCAGGTAATAAATGTTAAGCTCGAGGGCATCGGCCCCGGCATCCTGGATCTTCTGGGCATATTCGAGCCACCCGCCTGCAGACACTCCATTCAAGCTGCCCATGACAGGGATGTTGACTGCCAGCCTGGTCTTTTGCAATTTCTCGATGTATTTTTCGGGGGCCAGGCTGTACCTGCCCATGTTCGGGAAGTAGGTGAGTGCTTCTGCAAATGACTCGGTGCCCTGATTTAAGAAGTGATCCAGCTCCAAGCTTTCGTGGATGATCTGTTCCTCGAAAAGGGAATACATCACCACAGCGGCGATGCCTGCCTCTTCCATGCGTTTCACATTCTCGATATTTTCAGATAATGGAGAAGGTGATGCCACAAGAGGGTTTTTAAGCTTGAGTCCCAGATAAGTCGTAGTCAAATCTACCATAGTATTCTCCGTAGGGGTTCAATAATCACTCGTTGCCACCATTGCTGCCGTAGTGCATGGCTGCCATCTGCTTGTATAGCTCCCAGCGTGACTTGACGTCCTGTTGGGCCTGCTTAAGCAGCATCTCAGCCCGCTCTTCATCGCTTTGGGTGAGCATTTTATAGCGGGATTCGTTATAGGCGTACTGCTCAAGCGGGATGGAGGGATCCTTCGAATCGATGATGAGCGGATTTTTGCCCTCTTCCACCAGCCTGGGGTTGTAGCGGTAAAGCGGCCAGTAGCCCGATTGGACAGCCAGCTTCTGCTGTTCCAATCCCTTGCGCATGTCAATGCCATGGTTGATGCAGTGGCTGTAGGCGATGATCAGCGATGGACCTTCATGGGCATCTGCTTCCAGGAAGGCGTTCAAAGTTTGCTGGTCCGAAGCACCCATGGCAACGCGGGCCACATAGACATATCCGTATGACATGGCGATCAGCCCCAGGTCCTTCTTGGGCATACCCTTGCCATTGGCAGCAAACTTCGCCACTGCCGCCCGTGGGGTCGACTTGGACGATTGCCCACCCGTGTTGGAGTAGACTTCGGTATCGAGCACCAGCATGTTCACGTTGCGGCCCATAGCTAACACGTGGTCCAGACCGCCATAACCAATATCGTAGGCCCAACCATCTCCGCCCAAGATCCACACGCTCTTGCGTACCAGCACATCGGCCAGGCTGAGCATGTCGCGTGCTCTGGGGTCTTTGACCCCTTGCAAGCGTCCCTTGAGCAGGGCAACGCGCTCGCGCTGTTCTTTAATCCCGGCTTCAGTGCTCTGGTCAGCGTTCAGCAGGCCGGTCACCAGGGATTCGCCCAGCAGGTTCGCCAGCTGGGGGAGCAGCTCACGCGCATACTCACCCTGCTTGTCCAGCGTCAGGCGGAAGCCGAAGCCGAATTCGGCGTTATCTTCGAAAAGCGAGTTCGACCAGGCTGGGCCACGCCCGTCCTTGTTCACTGCCCAGGGAGTGGTGGGCAGGTTGCCGCCATATATCGACGAGCACCCGGTGGCATTGGCAACCAGCAGGCGGTCACCAAATAGCTGGGTCAGTAGCTTCACATAAGGTGTCTCACCACAACCCGTGCAGGCCAGCGAGAACTCAAACAAGGGTTCCAGGAGCTGCGTGTTCTTCAAGGTGCGCAGGTTGATCTGCGAGCGGTCTGCGATAGGTAACGACTGGAAGAACTCCCAATTTTCACGCTCCTGCTCTCGGATGGGCAGTTGCTCCACCAGGTTGAGTGCTTTCCTGCCCACCTGGGTCTTATCCTTGGCTGGGCAGGTTTCTATGCACAGGGCACAGCCTGTGCAGTCTTCAGTCGACACCTGGATGGTGTACTTGGTATTGGGGAATTCCTTGAACTTGGCATCCATCGATTTGAAGGTGGCAGGTGCTTTCTCAAGGTATTGCGGCTCGTAAATCTTGGCCCGGATGACTGCATGCGGGCAGACGAAGACACACTTTCCGCATTGAATACATAAGTCGGGCACCCATTCAGGCACTTCCATAGAGATGTTGCGCTTCTCCCACTGGGTTGTAGCCATGGGATAGGTGCCATCCACCGGGAAGGCGCTCACTGGCAGGTCATCGCCTTCCAGACCGATGATCTTGCCCAATACATTCTTGACGAATTCAGGCGCCTTCTCAGGCACTGGTGGGCGGCGGGTAAGGGTGCTGGTGATTTTGTTAGGCACTTTCACTTCATGTAAGTTCGCCAGGGTCTGGTCGACCGCATCGAAGTTCTTCTTGATCACAGCCTCGCCACGCTTCCAATAGGTCTTCTTGATGCTTTTCTTGATCTCGGCGATGGCTTCGTCATGTGGTAAGACACCACTGATGGCAAAGAAACAGGTCTGCATGATGGTATTGATGCGCACACCCATACCGGTTTCCTTGGCCACTTCGTAGGCGTTGATGACATAGAAGCGCAGTTTTTTCTGTAGGATGACTTCCTGCACTTCACGCGGCAGATAATCCCACACCTCGTCAGGCCCGTACAGGCTGTTCAGCAAAAACGTGCCACCCTGCATGGCAAAGCGCAGCACGTCAAAGCGCTCCAGAAAGATAAACTGGTGGCAGGCGACGAATTGAGCATGGCTTATCAGGTATGGTGCCCGGATGGGTTTGGGGCCAAAGCGCAGGTGCGAGATGGTATTGCCACCCGATTTTTTCGAGTCATATACAAAGTATCCCTGAGCATAGTTATCGGTTTCCTCACCGATGATCTTGATCGAGTTTTTATTGGCGCCCACCGTGCCATCGGCACCCAGCCCCCAGAAAACACAACGAGTCGTCTCGGGTGATTCGATATCGAAGCTGGGATCATATTCCAGGCTGGTATGAGAAACATCGTCGGTGATGCCCACAGTGAAGTGATTTTTCGGTTGAGGTTTGAGCATCTCATCAAAGACGCTTTTGACCATGGCGGGAGTGAATTCCTTGGACGAAAGACCATAACGCCCACCGATTACGCTCACCTGCCTGCCGCCTTCGAAAACTGCGTTAACCACATCCATATAGAGCGGCTCGCCACCTGCACCTGGCTCCTTCGTCCGGTCGAGGACTGCAATTTTCCTGACCGTCGTCGGCAGAGCCCTGAGCAAGTACTCGTTGCAGAATGGCCGATACAGGCGAACTTTGATCACGCCAACTTTTTCACCCTGGTGGTTCAGGTACAGGGCAGTCTCGCCTGCTGTTTCAGCGCCGGAACCCATGAGGATGATCACCCGTTCGGCATCGGGCGCACCCATATAATCAAACAGGTTGTATTTTCGCCCAACCACGGAGGCGAATTTGTCCATTGCTTTCTGTACAATCTCCGGGCAAGCCGCGTAGTAGGGATTGACCGTCTCACGACCCTGGAAGTACACGTCGGGGTTCTGTGCCGTGCCACGGATATACGGGTGATCGGGTGAGAGGGCTCGGGCTCGATGGGCTTGTACCAGCTCATCGGAGACCATGGCGCGTATCTCATCATCGCTAAGCAGCTCGATCTTGTTGACCTCAGCAGAGGTGCGGAAGCCATCAAAGAAATGCAGGAAAGGCACACGCGATTCAAGCGTGGCAGCCTGGGTGATGAGAGCAAAATCATGCGCTTCCTGCACCGAGCAAGAGGCCAGCAATGCAAAGCCCGTGGTGCGGGTTGCCATCACATCGGAATGGTCCCCAAAGATGGAGAGAGCATGCACAGCCAGCGAACGGGCTGAAACGTGGAACACAGTGGAAGTGAGCTCGCCAGCGATTTTATACATATTGGGAATCATGAGCAGCAATCCCTGCGAGGCGGTGAAGGTGGTGCTGAGTGCACCGGCCTGTAGAGCTCCGTGGACTGCTCCTGCAGCGCCTCCTTCGGATTGCATTTCAACCACCAGCGGTATCGTCCCCCATAGGTTCGGCCGCTTGTGAGCGGACCACTCATCAGCGAACTCCCCCATGGTGGAAGAGGGAGTGATGGGGTAAATCGCAATCACTTCACTGGTCTTATGGGCAACGTAGGCAGTCGCCTCATTGCCGTCGATATTGGCAGTTTGTTTTTTCATCAAAAATACTCCGTATTCGGTATACGCGGGTTGCGTTGGATAGAAATGCCTAAAAATGGACTAATTTACTAGTTTAGCCGCTCCATCATGAAAGAGACAGTTATATATGGCATAAAAATCACCTGTACCCTGTCATATTTCAATTTCACATGATGAACGTGCTCAAGACTGTAAAATTCCATGGCAGCAACATCTCAGATTAACAAAAATACCCCTGATAAATCGGCAAGTAGTTTTGTGCTATACTTTGCGCATGGACGACAACCAGCCTATATGGAGTCGATGGTCGCGCGTGTTGCACCGTTGGGGGATAAGCGATGGTGTGGCATCGATCCTCGATGGGGTTGGCCCTTTAAGCTTGCTGGCAGCCCAGTTCGTGTATCTCAGCCAACCCTTGCTATCGGGGCTTTTCTCTAGCCAATCAATGCAGGCATTGGCTCAGGTACTCGAAAACCCTGTCAAAAAGAAGGAGTTCGTAACCTTATTAAGGGAGGCGCCTTCCTGTGGCTCCGGTGATTAGCACAGTACAAGATTATCTGGCCTTTCTATTTGTTTTGCTTTGCCTGGGTTTATTTCTGTTCTTTTTATATTTTGGGCGCAACCTGCCGAAGGTCAATCTGCGTAATATTGAGGCTTTCCGCCGTTTCAAACGCGAAGTTGATCTGGCTGTAGAGGCTGGTAAGCGGCTGCATATTTCATTAGGCCGTGGGAGCATCAACGAGCTGCCTGGTGGTGCCGCATTTGTCGGATTGACCATCCTGGACCGCTGTGCCAGGGCTGCCTCGAACAGCGACCAGCCTCCCATGGCGACCACCGGAGACGGTGTGCTCACCATCCTCAGTCAGGATACCCTGCAGAGCACTTACCACAGCCTGGGAACCGAGCAGCATTACGATCCTACCAATGTTCGTCTGACCGGTCTCACCCCCTTGTCTTATGCCGCCGGAGCCTTACCCACCATTCGGGATGAAGACATCAGCGCCAACTTCTTAGCAGGTCATTTTGGGGCGGAAATTGCATTGCTTGCTGAGGCTGGTGCACGCAGCCAGTCATTAACTGTGGCTGGCACAGACGCTATTCCTGCCCAGGCAGTCCTTTATGCCACCGCAGATGAGACCTTGCTCGGGGAGGAGCTGTATGCAGCAGGTGCGTACCTGGGGGCCGGACCAGCTCATCTTGCCTGCCTGCGCATGCAAGACATTGTACGTTGGTTTTTAGTGGCATTGATCATCTTTGGGGCGATCCTAAAATTGTTAGGAATCTTATCGTGAAGAGAATTTTACCCATCACCAACGCAGTCATTGCAGTCGTGTCTGGTCTGATCGTATTGTTTGGTTACTTTTTCCCAGGTTTACTCAGCGGTATCCAATCTGTCCTGATTAGCTGGGCGATCATCATCGCAGCATTTGCCTTGTTGGTGGGTGTCTTCAACCTGGTTATGGTCCATTGGAAGAAGACGGGTACCGAAGGATCGAACAGTATTTATAGCATCGTGTTGCTGATTTCCCTGTTCATCACCATTATCGTGGCTGGTTTAAGCGGGCCAACCGGGTCCTGGACCTTGTGGATTTTTAATAACTTTCAGGTACCTATCGAAGTCAGCTTGTTAGCTGTGCTGGCAATTGTGCTGTTGTATGCGGGGGCGCGTTTGCTCAGCCGCAAGCCCAAGTGGTACACCATATTATTTTTGATCACCGTGTTGTTGGTGTTGGTAGGTTCAGCCCCCCTGTTCCTGGCTGGTGAAAGTGCGCCGTTAAGCGCATTACGCATCTGGCTATCTCAGGTTCCTGCCATCGCGGGCGCACGCGGCCTTTTGCTGGGTGTGGCATTAGGAACGGTAGCCACAGGGATACGCATCCTGATAGGGATAGATCGGCCATACGGTGGATGAGATATGACGGATATCATCTGCCCTCTATGTGGCAAACCCAACCCCGAAGAGCTGGATGAGTGTCAATATTGCCAGGCACCCTTGAAAGTGGCCGGTTTCATTGCCTCGCCTGAGGACCAGGAAGATTTTAGCCAGATATTTCCACCTTCGCCTGATCAGGCAGGTGAGGAAGACCAGGATACACAACCCGAACCCCCCCCGCCGTCAGAACAATCTATCCCTGATTGGCTTAAACAAACCGAAGCCAGCTTCCTCAAGCCGTCCGAGCTCGAGCCAGAGGAATTAAGTTCCGAGCAGTTGTCGGAGCAGATTGATGCCTTAATCAATCTGCCCTCCACACCTGCCGAGCCTCAAAAATCTGCAATTGACGATGAATGGCTGACCAGCTTGCTCTCTGAGGCTGGTGCAATAGAGTCCATCCCTGAGGGAGAGGTTTTGTTAGAGCGGGCTGTTGAAACAGGAGAGGAAACTTCCACACCAGCCGGTGAAGAAACAACCCAAGAAGAGGAAGAACCCCCTGCGGTGCCGGCTGAAAGACCGGCCTGGCTTACCAACCTCGAAGCAAGCTCCAATATCAAGCTTGATGGCGGGATGCAGCCGAGCGAGGTACCTGAACCAGAGGAGCAGGAAGCCAGTGTTGAAGAAACAGATGTTCCGGGTGCTTCTGAGCATGTCGAGATCCCCGATTGGATTTCGAAGGTGAGCTTCGAGGAGGTTCCACCTGAACCCAAGGAACCCGAGCCACCCATCGAGCCCGCCGAGATTCCGGGCTGGCTAGAAGCTTTGCGCCCGTCCGAAGAAGCTACACCCACAGCACCTGTGGAGGATGTATCGGCTGCTGATGTCGTCACCGCTGGGCCCCTGGTGGGTTTACGCGGGGTGATATCGGCGCACCCTTCCGCCATCCAGGCGCGCAAACCACCTACATACTCAATCAAGCTGCGGGTTACTGAAGAGCAACGCGCCCGGGTGCAAATGATGGAGGAGTTGCTGGCGGAAGAGCAGAAACCAAAGCCACCAACATCTAAACGCATCATTACTTCTCAGAACATCTTCCGTTTAGCGATTGCACTGGTCTTAATTCTGCCAATCGTCTGGATGATCATTGCAAAAAGCCAGCAATCTCCGCTTCCACAGCCAGGGAATTACCCCGGAGTGATCGACTTTTTTCAGCAGGTTCAGCAGCTCCCTGCTGGCGCACCGGTGCTGGTAGCGTTTGATTATGAGCCTGGATTTTCGGGAGAGATGAACAGTGCTGTTTCTACATTACTCTCGCAGTTGATGGCTAAGAATACCTACCTGACCCTGGTCACCACGGCACCCTCGGGTGTGGCGCTGGCTGAGAGCCTGGTAAAAGATGCAGGCACGGGCTTAGCAGGAAGTTTGAGCTCCTACCCTTATTACACCGACCTGGGATATCTTCCCGGCGGCACGATGGGCCTGCTCGGCCTGGCCTCTTCACCCAAGACAGTTTTACCCTATTCGCTGGAAGGGATAGATGTGTGGGCGAGTGCCCCCCTGAATACTGTTTCGAGTGTCACGGATTTCGGCGCGGTAATCGTGATTACAGATGATCCCGACACAGCCCGTGCCTGGATAGAACAAGTGGGTCCTGTATTGCGGGCTGAGGATGGACCTATCTTGATGGTCACCAGCTCTCAAGCTGAGCCGTTGATCCGCCCATATTATGAGGCCAGCCCCTCGCAAGTGCAGGGAATGGTGGCGGGCCTGGCTGGAGGGCAAGCGTATAGCCGTGCAGTCGGAAGACAACCCCAAAATGGAGTATGGGATGCTTTTAGCATGGGTGTAACAGTATCGATTCTCATCATTCTCATCGGCGGTATTATCAGCATGGTCTTTATGCTGCAGGCATCTGCTAGGAAGAGGGAAGATTAGGGACCCATGTTGGCACAAATCAACCAGCTGGCTGATCCCATCGGAGCAATCATCGGCTTTCTCCTCACGCTTATGGTGCTCAGCTATATCATAGGTGATAACGTCCTATTCCGGTTGGCGGTCTCCATTTTTATCGGGGTCGCTTCGGGATATGCAGCGGTGCTGATCTTATACAACGTGATCTGGTATCAGGTGCTGGTTCCCATCTTCCAGATATTCACCACCGGCAAATTGGAGGGTTTGCCAACCTATGCAATTCACGTTTTCCCTGCGGTCATCCTCGGTTTCTGGATGATAACCAAGCTGACACCACGCCTTTCGCGCTGGGGGACGCCTGTTCTAGCCTTTCTGACCGGAGTAGGGGCCGCCACCGTGCTGGCGGGTGCTGTTCGAGGGACAATCTTCCCCCAGGTTGGCGCCTCGGTAAATATGCTCAACATTCAAACGGCTCCCACAGAGTTGGGCAATATTGTTGGCTGGTTCATCAATGGGCTAATCGTTTTGATTGGAACTGCCACCACCCTGATCTATTTCCAGTTCGGAGCCAGACGCCAGGAAGAGGGTGTACCTGCCCGGCGTTCGGTCGTTCTGGATTATCTATCCACTGCCGGGCAGGGGTTCATCGCCGTAACGCTGGGCGTCTTGTTCGCCGGTGTATATCTTGCCACTCTCTCCGCGCTGATCGATCGGGTCCAGTTCCTTTGGGATACTATCAGCCGGTTCTTCTAAACATAAAGGCATATGGACACCTCACTCATTGATGCTGGCTCTGTCCTGGCGATTGATATTGGCACAATCTCGACGCGCGTGATCCTTTTCGATGTCGTCGAAGGGCGTTATCGCTTTTTGGGCCAGGGCAGCGTGCCCACCACCGACTCTGCGCCTATCAAAGACGTCAGTGTGGGTGTAAAGGATGCTCTAGATCAGCTGCACGATATTACTGGTCGTATTTTTTTTAGTGCTGATGGTCAGCTGGTCGTCCCTTCCCAACCCAATGGGTCAGGTGTGGATGCATGCGTAGCGACAGTATCGGTAGGACCTCCGCTCAAAGTCGTAGCTATAGGCTTATTGGAAGATATCTCTGCTGAGAGTGCAAAAAACCTGGCTTCCACAACGTATGCTCGGGTGATTGAGAAGATGCACATCAATGACCGGCGCGGGACAGTTGAGCGCCTGGATGCTTTACTGCAGCTGCGCCCCGACCTAATCGTTCTTGCCGGAGGGCTTGAGGGTGGCGCAAGGGGTTCAGTCATCAGCCTGCTCGAGGCGGTAGGCCTTGCCTGCTATCTGATGCCTAAGGAAGAACGTCCCGAGGTGCTGTACGCAGGCAATTCAGCCCTGGTGGAGGAAGTGCAAAGCTCCATTGGCAGCCTGGCAAATTTGCACATCGCTCCGAACGTACGCCAATCTTTTGAGAGTGAGCAACTCACTCCTTCCCAACCAGCTCTGGCGCAGATATTCCGTCTGGTGCGTTCCAGGCAAATCAGGGGTATCGACGAAGTGGATGCGTGGACAGGCAATCGTTTAATGCCTGCTGCCACAGCTTTTGGCAGGACCATCCGCTATATCAGCAAGGAATATGCCCATACCCACAAAGGCGTCTTAGGGATCGATGTGGGTGCATCTGCCACAACGGTTGCCTCGGCTTTTTCTGGTGATTTGATATTAAGCATTTTTCCTGGGCTGGGCTTGGGCGAGAACTTGCCTGAAATCCTCAACCTGTGCCAGCTGAGTGACATCTTGCGCTGGCTGCCCATCGATATTTCCGAGAAAGACCTGCGTAATTATATCTACAACAAAGCTTTGTATCCCAAGAGCTTGCCTCTCAGCGCTGAGGAGCTGGCGATCGAGCAGGCTCTTGCCTGTCAGGCGATACAGCTGGCGGTACAGCAAGCTTGCAAGGCATACCCAGCGGATGTTCTCCGCTCACTACCAGGTCTGCTACCCTGGTTTGAGCCGATTATCGCCTCAGGCAGTGTCATAACCAAGGCTCCAAGCTATGATCAGTCTTTGATGATGTTGCTGAATGGGCTTCAACCCACGGGGGTGACAACCATTGCCTTGGACCGCAACAATCTGGCCGCTTCTCTGGGGGCAGCAGCCAGTGTGGCTCCGTTGCTGTCCGTCCAATCCTTAGATGCGACCAACTTCGTCAACCTGTGCACGATTATCTCACCTGTAGGGAAAGTCCCTTTAGGCACGCCGATCTTGCAAGTCCGTATGACAAATGATGATGGCCAGGAGTCTGAGGTGGAGATCCGGCATGGTTCGTTGTATGCTATTCGATTACCGGTCGGACAGGCTGGAACCCTGCATCTTACCCCACTTCACCGCTTCGATGTAGGCATGGGTGGTCTTGGGCGGGGTGGCACCGTGAAGGTGATTGGTGGCGTTCTGGGGGTAATCATTGACGCACGCGGCAGGCCATTACATCTGCCGGCAGAGCCATCCAGGCGGCGTGAGATACTCAGCAAGTGGCTGACCATGGCCAGCTCGGGAGAAAAATAATGGTATTCTATATGCATCCTTTTCATATATATGAGCCCAGCCTGATGGATGCATTGGAGATGTAAGCATGCAAGCTCCGATCGCGCATATCATGCCGATTGCCACCATCCGACGCGAGAGGTCACTGGCGGCTGGAGGGAGGATCATTGCCCGCCGTGGGCAGATGGTCCGCCCACTGGATGTTGTAGCTGAAGCCAGGATCCGTCCAGAGCACCTTTTACTGGATA